>JABLTT010078145.1_pt1 | contig 111757 bp, 107 predicted proteins | sample 7160061 | NCBI WGS metagenome assembly JABLTT01 (sample SAMN14651232, study PRJNA627086) | human gut metagenome | isolation source: feces | host: Homo sapiens | reverse complement strand
TATGTAGTATCTCTTAGTCTAGTAGCAATATTCTTTTGTTTGCAAGCAGGTAAACATGGGCTGTTTCTTAATATCTTTTTGTTTGGGAAACACCTCTTTCCCATTTAGAGACTGATTTATCAGACATATTTAACTTTTCAGCAAGCTGTTTTTGTGTTAAGCCTTGTTCTTTTCTTTTAAAAGCTATATATTTACCTATTTTGATAAGATCCATATGACCACTCCCTTTAATCAAATCATATCATTTTAAATAGAAAACAACACCTCTTATAAGTAGAATTAGTTTTTATATTATGAAAAAACAAACAAATATTCAATAATATCGATATAATGAATTTGATAATAAAAAATAAGGAGAACATAATATGAAACAATTTCCAGAAGGTTTTTTATGGGGTGGAGCTACTGCCGCTAACCAATATGAAGGTGGTTGGAAAGAAGGCGGAAAAGGTGTAAGTTGTAGTGATGTACAATTATTCACTGATCCTAAATCTATGAAAGATTTATTAAATACACATGGTTTATGTGATATTTCTGATGAAATGATTGAAAAAGCTTTAAGTACAGATGATGAAGTTTATTATCCTAAACGCCATGGGATTGATTTTTATCATCATTATAAAGAAGATATTGCTTTACTTGCAGGTATGGGATTTAAAGTTTATAGAATGTCTATTGCTTGGTCTCGTATTTTCCCTAGAGGGGATGAATTAGAACCAAATGAAGAGGGTTTAAAATTCTATGATGATGTCTTTGATGAATGTTTAAAATATGGGATGCAACCATTAGTTACTATGTCCCATTATGAACCACCACTAGCATTCTGTATGGACTATAATGGTTGGTATGATCGTCGTTCCATTGAATTCTTTACACGTTATGTTGATGTTATTACTAAAAGATATAAAGATAAAGTAAAATTATGGTTAACATTCAATGAAATTGATTCAATCATTAGACATCCATTTATGACCGGTGGACTTATTGAATCAAGATTCAAACCAGAAGAATTTGAAGAAGTTGAATATCAAGCAATGCATCATCAATTTGTGGCAAGTGCACTTGCTGTAAAAATTACACATGAAAACATTCCTGACGCTAAAGTAGGTTGTATGCTTACTAAATTAACTTATTATCCATATACATGTAAACCAGAAGATGTATTAGAACAACAACAAAGAATGAGACAAATCTATTGTTATAGTGATACTCAAGTTCATGGTGAATATCCTAAATACTTATTACAAATGTATAAAAATAAAGGATTCAATATTAAAATGACTGATGAAGATCTAGAAATCATGAAAAAATATCCTGTTGATTTCATTTCATTCTCTTACTATTCATCTAGTTGTGTAGCTGCTGATACAAAAGGCTTAGAAATGAGTGCAGGTAATACAGAAACAGCTATTAAAAATCCATATATTCCAAGTTCTGATTGGGGATGGCAAATTGACCCTATCGGTTTAAGAATTTCATGTGTTGATTTATATGATCGTTATAGAAAACCATTATTTATTGTAGAAAATGGTTTAGGAGCGAAAGATACAGTGGAAGAAGATGGGTCTATTAACGATGATTATCGTATTGATTATTTAAGAGAACATATTAGACAAATGTATAAAGCTATTGAAGAAGATGGTGTTGAATTAATGGGTTATACAACTTGGGCACCAATTGATTTATTATCTAATTCAACTAATCAAATGTCTAAGAGATATGGATTTATTTATGTAGATGTTGATGATTTTGGTAATGGTACTTATAAACGTTCTAAAAAGAAATCATATGATTGGTATAAAGAAGTGATTGCTACAAATGGATCTTCTATTTTAGATGATTAATTCAAAAGGAATCGCAAGATTCCTTTTTTTACTATACTTTGATATAACGTTGATTTTTACTTTTTGGTTTATCCGGTATTGTCATATAAATCAAATTTTGATCTATCGCAGGACGAAGATAGTTTCTTCTAAATCCTTCTTTTGCTTTTAAATTAAGTTTTTGCATAAGCTCATTACTAGAATAGGAAACATCATCTTCCATAACATCTAGTAATTTTTTTATATTAGGATCTATTTGTTCAATATCTTCATTAACTTGTTTAGAAATATCATCTAAAATTTTATCTATTTGACTTAACATAAATTCAATAAATAAAGTTGATTCTCCTAATACATGACACTTAGCTATTACACTATAGTAATCATCTTGAAATTTTTCTATTTGACTTTCAAGTGGAATATATTCAAAGATTGGTTTCCATTTAGATAATGGTGTTGTATGCCATAATCTTGCAATTCTTCCATTTCCATCACAAAAGGGATGAATAAAAACAAATTTATAATGAAATATACAACTTAATATTAAAGAATGCGTATTATCTTTTTCATCTTGCATCCAATTAAATAAGTCATCCATAAGTGAAGGAACAAGATATGGGGGTGGCGCAATAAAAATACAACGTCCTTGATCATCAAAAACCTCTTCATCACTATTACGAAATTCACCTGATATATCAACAACATATTTTGTCATAATACCATGATACTTTTTTAATTCTTCAATATCATAAGGATCTATTTCTTTTATTCTTTCATAAGCATCAAAAGCATTCTTTACTTCTTGAATTTCTTTTTGTTTACCTAAAACAATTTTACCATTTATAACATCTCTTACTTGTCCTAAAGACAAAGAATTAGCTTCTATTTTTAAAGACGAATGAATTGATCTAATACGGTTATTTCTTCGTAAATGGGGCTTTGATTCTAAATTATGCGTAGCTGAAATGTTTCCTATTTTTTCAGAAATAGAAGATACATAGGCTAATATTTGATTTGTGATGGTATAAAGTGGTTGATAACTCATTTCTAACTTCTCCTTTTCATACGTACTATCATACGTACTATCATACGTATTATCTTGCGTACTTTCTTACGTATTTGTCTATTTTCTTTTCTTGAAAATTATTGATTATTACTTTGTGATATAATTAATGAAAGGAGAAACGTTATGAAACAAAAGGTATTATTTTTTGATATTGATGGAACATTAATATGGTCTTATGGTGGTATTCAAGAAATTCCTCAAGGTGTACAAAAAGAACTAAAAAGATTAAAGGAACAAGGACATAAACTCTTTATTTGTAGTGGACGTCCTAAAGCCATGTTAGATCAAAAGTGGTGGGATGGTACTTTTGATGGTTATGTTTTAAATAATGGTGGTTATGTAGAAATTGATGGAAAATCTATTTATGAAAATAGAATGGATTATGAGTTATGTTTAAAGACAGCAAATATGTTAGAAGAACTTCATTGTGATTATATGATTGCGACAGCGAATCATTTATACATTGATCCTTCTTATAAAGAACTTTATAACTTCTTTGTTCAAAATGGACATTTTGAAGATCTATTTACAACAAAGTTTGATCGTAATGAGGTATTAAAAAGAGCGATTAAAATAGAAGCAAATGTCACAAATAAAGATCGTGAAAAAATAGAAAATTATATCCAAAATGATTTTGGTTATGTTATTAATTTTGATGAACATGGCAGTGATAATGCTTTTGAATTTTATTCACCAACAATTTCAAAAGCAACAGGTATTCAAAAAGTTCTTGATTATTATCATTTAGATCAAGATGACACATACGCTTTTGGTGATGGAGAAAACGATTTAGAGATGATTGATTTTTGTCGTGTAGGGGTTGCCATGGGAAATGCCTGTGATGTTTTAAAAGAAAAAGCAAATATCATTTGTAAATCTATTGTAGATGATGGATTGGAAGATGTTTTAAAAATTTTATTTAGTGAGTAGGAGAAATTTATGATTCAATTTCATGAAGAAAGTAAAACTTTTCATTTATATAATGATCAAATCAGTTATATCTTTAAAATCTTAAAAAACAATCAATTAGGTCAACTCTATTATGGAAAAAGAATTCATGATCGAGATAACTTTGATCATCTTTTTGAAACAAGTCCTCGACCAATGTCATCTTGTAGCTATGAAGGTGATCTCACTTTTTCATTAGAACATATTAAACAAGAATATCCTGTTTATGGTTCTGGTGATTTACGTCATCCAGCAATCGATATCACCCAAGAAAATGGCAGTCATATTTTAAACTTTGAATATGTAAGTCATAAAATCATACAGGGAAAACCAAAATTAAAAAATCTTCCTGCTACCTATGTAGAAAATGAAAATGAAGCTCAAACCCTCATCATTACCTTATATGATGAAATTATTGAAACAAAACTCCAATTAAGTTATACCATTTATCATGATTTACCTGTTATTACAAGAAATGCTTTTATTATTAATGAAGGAAAACAAAAATTAAGACTTAATCAAATGATGTCTATGTCTTTAGATTTACCTGATCAAGATTATGAAATGATTGAACTTTGTGGTTCTTGGTCAAGAGAACGTTCTATTAAAACAAGAAAACTTACTGAAGGTATTCAAAGTATTTATTCTTTAAGAGGCTGTTCTTCTCATCAATTTAATCCTTTTATTGCTTTAAAAAGAGAAAATTGTAAAGAAACAAGTGGTGAAGTTTTAGGTTTTAGTTTGATTTATAGTGGTAACTTTCTGGCCCAAGTAGAAGTCGATAATTATCATGTCTCACGTGTATCTATGGGAATTCATCCTCATGGTTTTGAATATCTATTAGATCATTTAGATTCTTTTCAAAGTCCTGAAGTTGTAATGGTTTATAGTAATCAAGGACTGAATAAGATGTCACAAACATATCATCAACTTTATCAAAAAAGACTTGTTAGAGGAAAGTATCGAGATCAAGTAAGACCTATTTTGGTGAATAATTGGGAAGGAACTTATTTTGATTTTAATGAAGATAAGATTGTTTCAATGGCTAATACAGCAAAAGAATTAGGAATTGAGTTATTTGTGTTAGATGATGGTTGGTTTGGTAATAGAAATAATGATCATCAAGGATTAGGAGATTGGTTCCCTAATTTAGATAAATTGCCTCATGGAATTCGTGGTCTATCAAAAAGAATTCATGATTTAGGTTTAAAATTTGGATTATGGTTTGAACCAGAGATGGTCAATGAAGATTCTAACTTATATAGAAATCATCCTGAATGGATATTAAAAACTCCTCATAGAAAGAGTTGTCATGGAAGAAATCAATATATTTTAGATTTTTCTAATCATGAAGTTGTTGAATACATTGCCCAGGCAATGATGAATGTGATTGATGATTCCTATATTTCATATATTAAATGGGACATGAATCGTTGTATGTCAGAAGTCTATTCAAGCACTCATGATGTTTCATCACAAGGAAGAGTCATGCATGAATATATCCTAGGTGTTTATCATTTATACGATATTCTAACAACTAAATACCCTGATATACTCTTTGAATCCTGTGCAAGTGGAGGAGCACGTTTTGATCCAGGAATGCTTTATTATGCCCCTCAATGTTGGACCAGTGATGATACCGATGCAATAGAAAGATTAAAGATTCAATATGGAACTTCTCTTGTTTACCCACTTTCTTCAATGGGATCACATGTTTCAGCAATTCCTAATCATCAAACATTTAGAAATACACCACTTGAAACACGTGCTAATGTAGCTTATTTTGGTACTTTTGGTTATGAATTAGATGTTAATCAATTAACCTTTGAAGAAAAAGAAATTATTAAAAAACAAATTAGTTTTATGAAACAATATCGTTCTTTATTTCAATTTGGAACATTTTATCGTTTAAAAAGTCCATTTACATCAAACGAAACAGCTTGGATGGTTGTTTCTAAAGAAAGAGATTTAGCGATTGTTGGTTACTATCGACCTTTACAAGAAGTTAATGTAGGTTATCGTCGTTTACCTTTATTAGGTTTAGATGAAGATAAGATGTATCATGTTAATGGTTTAGATTTATATGGAGATGAATTGATGAATGTGGGACTTATTATAAGTGATAGTTCTTGTGGTGAGAATAAGGATGGTATTGGAGATTATTATTCTAAATTATATATTTTAAAGGAGAGAAAAGAAAATGAGTAATGAATGGTGGAAGAAAGAGATAGCTTATCAAATTTATCCTAAGAGTTTTAAGGACTCTAATGGAGATGGAATTGGTGATTTAAGAGGGATTATTGAAAAGCTTGATTATTTAAAGGATTTAGGAGTGACTTTGTTATGGTTATGTCCTATTTATAAATCACCTATGGACGATAATGGATATGATATTTCTGATTATTATGATATTAATCCTGAATTTGGAACAATGGCTGATTTAGAAGAATTGATTGAAAAGGCTAAAGCTAAAGGAATTAAGATTATTATGGATCTTGTTATTAATCATAGTTCAGATGAACATGCTTGGTTTCAAGAAGCTTTAAAAGATCCAAATAGTCCTTATCATGACTATTATATCTTTAAATCCTCTAAAGATGGTAAAGAACCAAATAACTGGAGATCTGTTTTTGGAGGTTCAGTATGGCAAAAGGTAGAAGGTAGAGATGAATATTATTTCCATGCTTTTTCTAAAAAACAACCTGATTTAAATTGGGAAAATCCAACTTTAAGACAAGAACTTTATAAAATGATTAATTGGTGGTTAGATAAAGGAATTGCGGGATTTAGAGTTGATGCAATTAACTTTATTAAAAAGGATCAAAGATATTTAGATGGTCCTGTTGATGGACAAGATGGTTTAAGTGCTTGTTTTGCTTATTCTAGAAATCAACCAGGAATTGAAGTCTTTTTTGATGAATTGAAGAAAGAAACATTTGAAAAACATAATTGTATGACTGTTGCAGAAGCAGTAGGAGTTCAATATAAGGATTTAGGTATTTTTATTGGTGAACAAGGATGTTTTTCAATGATGTTTGATTTTAATTATTGTAATTTTGATATTAGTGAAGATGAAGAATGGTTTAAAAGAAATGATTGGACTGTTAAACAATTTAAAGAATTATTGTTTACAAGCCAAAGAGAAGTACAAAAACTTGGATGGATTGCTAGTTTCTTGGAAAATCATGATCAACCTAGAGCAATCGATAAATTTGTGTTAGATAAGAAAAATCATAATTATTATTCTCAAACAATGCTTGCTGGTATGTTCTTTAATTTAAGAGGAACACCATTTATCTATCAAGGTGAAGAAATTGGTATGGAAAACTTTGAAAGAGAAAGCATTGATGAATTTGATGATATTGGAAGTCATGGACAATATCAAAGAGCTTTAGAAGAAGGCTTTACTAAAGAAGAAGCCATGCATTTCCTTAACCTTAGAAGTAGAGATAATACCAGAACACCAATGCAATGGGATAGTAGTGAATATGCTGGATTCAGTAATCACAAACCTTGGTTAAAAATGACAGGAAGCCAAGATAAAATCAATGTTGAAAGTCAATTCAATGATCCAAATTCAATCTATAGCTTCTATAAAAAAATGATTTCTATTAGAAAACAAGAAGATACTCTTGTTTATGGAGATTTTGAAGAAGTAAATACTGTAGATGATGTTATTGGTTATAAACGTACTTATCAAGGACAAGAAATTATTTGTTTATGTAACTTTACAAACACTAAACAACCTATTCCTGATATTCAAGGAAATATCTTATTAGATAACTACAACAACTACAACCCAACAACTTTAAAACCCTATCAATTTATTATGATCAAAAAATAATAACAGCCCTTTAGTGATAAGCTAGAGGGCTTTTTATTGCCGTTATCGGCAAAAACTATACATTTTAACAACGTATAAATTTATGTTTTTTGCCGATAATATGATATACTATATAAAAATACACATATTTGATATAGAAGGAGATATAAAAATGAATTATCTTTCAGTTGCAGATGTCGCAAAAAAATGGAATATATCAGAACGCAGTGTAAGAAATTATTGTTCTAAGGGTCGTATAGAAGGTGCATTTCTTACCGGTAAAACTTGGAATATCCCGGAAAATGCAAAAAAACCGGAACGTATGAATAAAAGAAAAGAAAAGCCTAAAACATTACTTGCTATTTTACAAGAAGAAAAAGCAAGTAAATACTCTGGTGGTATTTATCATAAAACACAAATTGATTTAACTTATAACTCAAATCATATGGAAGGTAGTCGTTTAACTCATGATCAAACTCGCTTTATTTTTGAAACAAATACAATAGGTATAGAAAATGAAGTTGTCAATGTTGATGACATTATTGAAACAACAAATCACTTCCGTTGTATTGATATGATTATTGATCATGTAAAAACAGAACTAAATGAAAAGTTTATTAAAGAATTACATTTTATATTAAAAAGTGGAACAAGTGATTCTAAGAAAGATTGGTTTGCCGTGGGAGATTACAAAAAATTTCCAAATGAAGTTGGAAATATGAAAACACCTCTTCCTGAAGAAGTTGATAATTTAATGAAAGAGTTATTAAAAGAATATAATTCAAAAAAAGAAAAGACATTCGAAGATATTTTAGATTTCCATGTACAATTTGAAAGAATACATCCTTTTCAAGATGGTAATGGTAGAATTGGTAGATTAATTATGTTTAAAGAATGTTTAAAATACAATATTGTACCATTCATTATCGAAGATAATTTAAAAATATTCTACTATCGAGGATTAAAGGAATGGAATAATGAAAGAGATTATTTAGTAGATACTTGTCTTACTGCTCAAGATAGATATAAAGCTTATCTTGATTATTTTAGAATTAGGTATTAAAACAGAGGAACGATGTAAAGCATTGGCTATTTAAAAAATTTAGGGTTCTACTTTAGGAGATGACCCTAAAATTGAACATTTAACTTACAACAACCAAGATTAAGTATCCAGGTTGTTGTTTTTTAGATTATTACAATTAATAATCTAAACTGATACTTATTATAAATTCAAAATATTTTATCTTTAACTAATTATCACAAAATTGCTCTAAATTCTTTATCTATAGCCATTTTCAAATAATATACATATTATGTTTTGTGTCGTCAATATTTAGAACGTTCAAACAAAAAAGAGAACAACAAATAGGGCTATTGTAATTGTTCTCTTTGTTATTCAATTTTTCATAAGATTTAGGTTGCCCCCTAACTTTCAACAAGGTTTTCTTAAGATCACTAAAGTTGTTTCCTAAATAATTTGGCTTTTCACCTAAATTATTTGATTACCCAAATCATTTTTTCTCAGTTTTTGATTTTTATATGCGATATTAATAGAATCAATCTTCAAAAAAATAAACTATTAATAGCACTTTTTCATTCTATTCTCACAATTATATTAATATTTTCTTTTTAAAACATTTTCAAAAACTTCTTGAAGTGAATTAAAAGTCACATCCATTGCACTTTCAAGATATTTATATGACCATGTATCTAATGAAATATCTGACTGTAAAAGAGAAATAGTATCATCAAATTCATCAAGATGTTCTTTTAATTTTTGAAGGATAGCTGGATTAGATTCATCTTCTTTTAAATTTGAAACACTATATATTCTTTTATTAAATTCAAAAATATTTCCTAAATGTAATTCCTTATCATGTTGAATGTTAAATACCCATGAAAAAGCGGTACCTCTTCTATCCTCAATTTCCAGTGTTCCATCTGGACTAATTTTAATTATAAGACTATCTTTTATAAATTTATTTTTTTCATTTTGTGAAATAATACTACAATCACTTTGTTGGAGTATATTTAAATCCCGAAGTATTATTTTTTCACATAACTTTGCATTTAATTCTTCTACAATCTTTTCTTTTTTTAAGCATTCATCCTTTATTTTTTCTAATTCCGTCATATAGTTGTCTCCTTTATAAAATTACTATAAATATTATAATGATAATCATATAAGTTGTAAAATTTTTTTACTATCGTATAAGCTGTCTTATGTCTTACAAACAAATACTATATAAAATATATATTTTGTTTACCTTCTTAATAGGTGTATAATAAATATAATAAAACCCTTTAAATTTTCATATTTCAATTAGGTAGAATAGTTTATTTAAATTATTAACTTATATATTTAATAACTCAAAATAATCAAACATAAAAGGAGAAAAGAATGAAAATAAAATCAAATCCACCTTATGCCCCAAATTTAGTTGAATCAATGAGATCTATTGGTTACTCTTTTGATACAGCTTTGGCAGATATAATTGATAACAGCATAGTAGCGAACGCTTCTAAAATAGATATCCTATCATCTGCATTAAATGAAAATTCATATATTGCAATTTTAGATAATGGATATGGTATGAATTCAAATGAATTGTTCAATTCTATGCAATATGGAAGTACTAATCCAAATAAAGATAGAAATAAAAATGATATGGGACGATTTGGATTAGGTTTAAAATCAGCATCACTATCGCAATGTAGGAGATTGACTGTTGTGAGTAAAAATAACAATAAATATTCTGGAATGGTCTGGGATATTGATTATATCATTAAATCTCATGATTGGAACTTATTGGTATTAGAGGATAAAGAATTAGAAGCTATTCCTGAAATTGGTAAACTAAAAAAATATGATTCTGGTACATTGGTTGTATGGCAAAATCTAGATAAAATTAAATCTACTAGTATGGACACAAATGAATACCTTAAAGAATTACTTGTTTCATCAATTGACCATTTTTCTTTAATATTCCATAGACTTCTGAATTCATCATTACAAATATATGTAAATGGTATTTCTGTAACAGCTAGAGATCCATTTTTAGAAAATAACAGTAATACTCAAAGAAAACGTGAACAAAAAATAAAAATTGATAACAATACTATTATAGTTAAACCATTCATTTTACCACATGTAAATAAATTAACTACTGAAGATATTAAAAAAGTAGGTGGAAAAGAATCTCTTAGAACTGAACAAGGCTTCTATATTTATAGAAATAAAAGATTAATAATTTGGGGAACGTGGTTTAGATTAGGATATAAAAATGAGCTAACAAAACTTGCTAGAGTAAGAGTAGATATTCCTAATTCAATGGACTATCTATGGGATATCGATATAAAAAAAAGCAGAGCTATTTTACCTGAAAAAATTAAAATTAATTTGTATAATGCTGTGATTCAATCTTGTAATATAAGCGAACGTGTGCATGTTTATAAAGGTCGTAAGATCAATAATGACAATAATATTCATACATGGAATGTAATTGAAAAAAGAAAAGAAGACGGATTGGGAATTGAAATTAATTTAAATAATCCACTTATAATACAATTCATTGATACGCTTGACGCCAATCAAAAAAAATATTTTATAACCCTAATAGAAGATATCGAACAAACTTTACCACTTGATTTTATCTATACCCAAATAGCCAAAGGATACAATACAGATTCACATACAGAAAGTAATAAAGACAAAGAATTGTTTGAAGAGTTTAAATCAAGAATAGAAACCGCTGTTGCTATAGGTTTAGATAAAAATCAAACTATTGATATTTTAAAACATCATGAACGATATTCATGTAATAAATTAATTCAAAATAATATAGAAACATTAAAAAAAATAGGAGGATAAGTATGGCAATAAATATTCAAGAAATGGCTAATGTAGCAAAAGTTAACTTATGCCAAAATGGAAAATCTGTAAGTGAGTCGGATGTAGACAAATACATTCAAGTACTAAATCCAATTCGTTCACTTACTGATGATGAATTATTAAGCGAAGAACAATTAAAGCTCTTAGCTGCAACTATTAAATCCCAAATTTCAGTCACTATTACCAGAACAGATAAGGTATTAACTAATCCTGATTTTGAATCTTGGTTTTATAAGGATAAAATTAACCATGATATGTATTATTGGAATAGATATCGTGAATACCTAAAGTATGATAAACATTTTACAACAAATGTAATTGATAATATAGACAATGTGTTAGATCAATTAACTGACTATTTAGGAAATCCAAATTTAAATCATCCATTCCAACGCCGTGGATTAATTATTGGTGATGTACAATCTGGAAAAACTTCCAACTTCATCGGTTTAATGTGCAAAGCTAGTGATGTTGGGTATAAACTTATTGTCGTTTTGGCAAGCACAACAGATAAATTAAGAACACAAACTCAACTTAGAGTAGATGAAGGATTTATTGGTAATGATAGTGAAAATTTATTAAAACATAAATATGAACGGATTGGCGCTGCTAATTACGGAAATGGAAAAGAGGATAAACGTCCTGTTTGCGTTACTTCAACCATAAATGACTTTAATAGAACCATCGCTAATTCAATGGGATTACAATTAAATCAAACCAAAGAATCAATTGTATTCGTCATAAAAAAGAATGTATCTGTTTTAAACAACTTGAATAAATGGATAAAAGGTTTAAATCAAGCGGACTCATCTGGAAAAATCAATCAATCTTTGCTAGTAATTGATGACGAAGCTGATTATGCATCAATAAACACAAATAGTGAAGATAAAGATCCAACTAAAACCAATGCAAAGATTCAAGAATTATTAAGCGCATTTACTAGAGCAAGTTATGTTGGATTCACTGCTACTCCATATGCTAATGTTTTTATAGATCCTGAAACTACCGAAGAAATGACAGAAGCACCATTGTTTCCTAAAGATTATATTTATTGTCTAGATGCACCATCAAATTATATAGGTGCCAGAAATTTATTTGGTGAAAATGAGATAGATCCATCTATCAAAACAATTACATATGATGAAAATGATGAAAACTGTATTTATAATATACTTCCGTTAAAACATAAAAAAGATGCTAAAATCGATAAATTACCAAACACACTAAAACAAGCAATTAGAGAATTTTTTATTGGAAACGTTATTAGAGATTTGCGTGGTGCATTGACATCACATAGATCTATGATAATTAATATCAGTAGATTTGTAATGGTTCATGAAGAAACCAGAAAAGCTGTAGATGCTTATGTTAGTTCATTAAAAAGATCTATTGTTTTTTATAGTAAAAAAGATGATGATAGTTGGAAAAAGGATTCTAATATGATTGCTTTATATGATACTTATATGAGTGACTTTTCTCCATCTTGTGAAAATAAACAATTCGCTAATCAACATGGTTATAAACTTACTAACTGGAATGAAATTATGAAAAATTTACATGATTCTACTTTTTCTATAATTGTTAGAGTAGTTAATCAACAAAGTAAAGATGACATGAATTATGAAAAAAATAAAAATTCTGGCCTTCGTGTAATTGCGATTGGTGGTATTTCATTATCACGAGGATTAACCTTAGAAGGTTTAATGGTAAGTTATTTTTATAGAAGCACTAATACATATGATACATTAATGCAAATGGGAAGGTGGTTTGGCTATAGAGAAGGATATCGTGATTTATGTAAAATTTGGATGACTGACGATGCACAAGAATGTTATGTTTCTACAAATAGAGCTACTGAAGAATTACGTTCATTAATTTTACAATATAAATATTCTAATTTAACTCCCTTAGATTTTGGAATTCAAGTACGTACTGATAATAATATGTTGATTACAGCAAGAAATAAAATGAGAAGTGCAAAACAAGAATTGATTGAATGTACACTAAATTCCAAAGTTGTTGAAACAAAATACTTATTATCTAATAAAAATGACTTACAAAACAACAGTGATGTTACATATGACTTTATCCAAAAATTAATAAATAACTATGAAATTCACTACGATAAGGAAATATCTACTGCAAAAGGTTTTAAAAATGTTAGATATGAAGAAATATTAGAATATCTAGATAATTTAAATATCTCAATTGCAAATATTGAATTTGAGAATGAAGCTCTTAAAAAGTTTGTTAAAGATAATTCTCATAAACTATCAAAATGGGATGTTGCATTAATCCAGGGCGATAAAGAACAAGATGATAAATTAGCAAAAAATATTATACTAAGAAGACCTAATAGACAGATTGATATTAAACCCAGCACTGAATTAATTCGTGTTTCTAAAAAACGTTGCCGTGTAGGCGGTCCTAGTGATGGCAAATTTGGCTTAACATTAGAGCAAATAAATAAAATAAAGAATATTAGACAAGGTCATAATGTTTCTCAAACAGATTATTTTGGATATTTTTCTGAAAGAAATCCATTATTATGTATTTATTTGATTAAACCTTTTACTAAAAAAGATGAAGATATTACAGATAAAAGATATAAATATGCTAAAAACATATGTGATTATTTGAACAACGAATCAATTCCATTAGTTGCAATTTCATTAGGATTTCCAAATTTAGGGAAAGAATGTACAACAGTTAAATATGCCTTAAACAAAGTAGCACAAGGACTAAAACAAATTGGCATAGAGGATGGTGAATATAAAGATGAAAATGATCAATAGTGAAGATGTAAAAAAAACATTCATGGAAATATCTAATAATCAATATAAACAATATTGCTTATTACGCAATGGTGATATTTTAATTGGTAGAAATGAAGAAAAATATTGTTTTGTAGTTCGCGGTGATGCTAAAAGACAAAAATACAAATCATCTACTTTTGTACAACTAGATTACGAAATATTGCCGAATGGAAACAAACAATTATTATTTACGTTACAAGATCAATTATTATTCGATATATTCTTAAAATTACTAGAAGATATTGTTGTAAATATTGATATCAGTACAAGTATAATTGAATCCTCTTATAGCCGATGGTTAATTTGGAAAGCAATGTTTTCAAATCAAAAAATTGATATTTTACCTGTTGAGCAAATTAGAGGCTTGATAGGTGAATTATATTCGTTAAAAGGTTTCTTAAATAATAAATACACAATTGAAAAATCTGTATATGCTTGGGGTGGTGCCAACTACAACAAAAAAGATTTTGAAATTGGTAATACATGGTATGAAATTAAAACAACAATAAAGAGTCCTGGAGAAGTTGAAATTTCTTCATTAGAACAATTAGAAGCTAATAAAAATGGATATCTTATTGTTCATAGTTTAGAAAAATCTACACCCGAAAATATTTATTCCACAAATCTTAATAAAATTGTTGATGAATGTATTAAATTGATTTCTGATTCTCATACTGTTGAAGTATTTATTGAAAAACTAAGTAAACAAGGATATGTATTTAACGACAAATATAATGATTATAACTTTAATATAAAAAAAACCGAATATTTTAATATTGATACGAATTTTCCTAAGTTAACTACATCTAATGTATTTTCTGAAATTATCAAATGTACATACACATTATCATTAAACGCTATTTCTAAATTTAAAGTAATGGAAGGTGCTATCTAATATGGAAACATTACAAGAATTTAGAAATGAAATGTATGAAGAAATTCAAAATGAGGCTAAAATAAATATTACAGATCCTACTACCGAATTTTTAAATTTTTATACAAATAATCTAATAACTGCTGAAGAAATACTTGAATTTGAAGAATATGACATTGAACTATCTGGAAAAAATAACCGCAAAGCTAAAATTGATGGATATTCATACGATAAAATGGATAGAACCATATCTCTTTATTATGCTGATTATGAACAAAATGATGAATTACAAACTTTAACAAATACAAAAATTGAACAATGTAAAAATCGTGTATTAGCATTTTTAGATTTTACTTTTAATGATTTTATCAAAAATGAAGTTGAAGAAAGTAGCGCAGCATATCAACTATCTGAAGAAATTAAGCTAATATCAAAAAATGCCACAAAAATAAAAATTGTTATATTTTCTGATTCTATTTTATCTAAAGCTGTAAAAAATATAGCAGTAGCTGATTATTTAGATAAAAAAGTAGAGATTAGTATTTGGGATATCGAGAGAATTTATAATTTATATAAATCATCATTACAACGTGAAGATTTAAATATTAATTTAAATGATTATACAATTAACAGTATCCCGTGCATAAAAGCCATCGAGGATGCTGATAACAAATATACATCCTACTTGGGGGTAATTAATGGCAAATTATTAGCTGACTTATATATTGACCATGGATCTAGGCTTTTAGAAGGAAACGTAAGATCCTTCTTATCAGTTAGAGGAAAAATCAATAAAGCAATACGTAATACAATTAAAGATGATCCAGAAATATTCTTTGTTTACAATAATGGAATTGCATGTACTGCTACTGATGCAATAATTAAAAATAGCTATAACGGTTTAGAAATTAAAGGATTAACAAACTTTCAAATTATCAATGGTGGGCAAACAACTGCTTCAATTGCAAATGCAGTGTTGCAAGATAAAATAGATGATAAAGTAGCTAATATAAGTGTCCCTATGAAACTAACAGTATTACATGCAAATTCTATAAATGATGATACAATTTTAAAAGAACAAAAGAAAAATCCATATAACGAATTTAATAAAGAAGAATTTGACAAAATGTCTATTGAGCAAAAACGTAATATTTATGTAGACAATTTAACAGCATCAATTGCTCGTTACGCTAACAGTCAAAATAAAGTTGATGAATCTGATTTCTTTTCAAATCACCCATATCATGTACGTTTTGAAGAATTATCTAGGAAAAATTATGCTCCGCCTGTTGATGGTTCACCTATTTCAACTGTATGGTTTTATGAACGTGCCAAGGGGCAATATGTGCAAGAGCAAATGAAATTAACACCAGCTCAAAGAAAAAATTTTGCGAAAAAATATCCTAAAAATCAAATGATTAAAAAAATTGACTTAGCAAAATTCTTAATGACTTACTATCAACATCCTGACATTGTAAGTAGGGGGAATCAATATAATATGAGAATTTTTGCTGAATTAATAGGAAAAGAATGGAAAGCTGATAAAAATAAAACGAAATATAACAGCTTCTATTTTAAAAAATGTATAGCATTAACAATTATGTTCAAACAAACTGAAAAAATTGTGTCTTCAGCCAAATGGTATGAAAAAGCATACAGAGCTAATATTGTAACGTATACTCTATCATCTTTGTTTTACATGATAGAAAAGGATTGTACGGAATATGAATTGAACTATAATAAAATATGGAATGCTCAAAATTTATATTCTGAACTAAGAGAACAGATTGAAGATTTAGCATATGTTGTATTTAGATATATAAATGACGATTCTGTGCCGAGAACTACTAATAACATTGGAGAATGGTGTAAAAAACAAGCGTGTTGGGAATTTGCTAAAAAATTAATGAATAAAGGTGAATGGAGATTAAATAACAATTTTATTTATACATTAGACGAAAAATCAAAAATAGAGGATATTGCCCATAAAGAAGCAAAAAATCAAAAAGAAAACGATAATATTAAATATCAAACTGAAGTAATAAATTTAGGTGATGATTATTGGAAATCAGCACTTCGATGGGGAATGGAAATGAAACTATTAAGTGAAACTGATATCAGTTTTCTAAAATCTGCCACAAACTTTAGAAAAAAGATTCCATCTGATAAACAGTGCCCTATGATCTTGAGAATTCGTCAAAGATTAATTGATGAAGGTTTTAGATACTAGCCAAAATATAATTAAAGGAGCAATCAATAAACGATTGTTCTTTTTATTGTAGATAATTTTTATATTACCTTTTATCTACATAATCCCTTTATCATTTGGTAAGTTTAAAATGAATTTCTCATACTTATCATTTTAATAATAAGTATTTATTTTTCAATAATTTAAAACTTATTCTTTAATATTCATCAATACTGAGAATCTTCTGGTAAATATAAAACTAATCTGGTAAAATGAAAATAAAATGTAAAAAAAGGAGAAAATAAAATGAATGTAGTGGAACTGTTCAGTGGAATTGGTGCTCAAGCAAAAGCCTTAGAACGAATAAATATCGATCATAATATACTCGCTACATGTGATTGGGATATCAATGCAATCATAGCTTATGATCTAATACACAATGGAATACAAGCCAATAATATATTTAGGAATTTGACAAATGAAGAATTAGATGAATTATTAATACCTCTACATTTAAGTGCAAACGGCAAAAATGCTATGAATGATGCTTCTAAAGAACGTTTACCTAGAAATACTAAAGAAGCTTTACTTTTTGCAATACAAAGAACAAATAATTTAATTGATATAACTAGTATTACTGGAGAAGATTTACCTAATGATATTGATTTACTTACCTACTCGTTTCCATGTCAAGATCTATCATTAGCAGGAAATTGGCATAACAATACCGGTGGAATCGATAGGAACAGCGGAAATAGATCTGCCTTACTTTGGGAAGTAGAACGTATTTTACTTGAAAGAAATGAAATAAACCTAGTAGAGCAAGAACATGCTAATATGCCTCGTTTTTTACTTATGGAAAATGTAACAGCAATATTATCAAGAAAGCACATAGCTAATTTTAACGAATGGCGAAACAATTTAAATGATCTTGGCTATTTAAACTGTGTTTTAACCTTAGATGCACGAAATTTTGGTGTTCCACAAATGAGAAACAGAACATATATGGTAAGTGTATATGTAGGTGATTTACCTAATGAAGAAACAGATGAGATTAATGAAATTTTAACTGAGTTAGAAAATAATAATAATCTATTATGCGAACAATATCCTAGACATAATTTTTCCATTCATGATGTTATTAAAAATGACTATAACAACCCTGAATATTTTAGAGAGGCATTAGAATCAAATCCAAATAGAACACCATCTAGAATTCAAATAGAAGAAAATAATATCCATATTACTGATGAAACTCAATATGTACCAACAATTACTACTAAACAAGATAGACATCCTAACTCAGGCCTTATAGAATTTCATCCTATTGAACAAAATAAAATGAATTTTAGATATCTAACCCCTAGAGAATGTTTTATATTAATGGGCTTTGATGAAGCTGATTTTCAAACTCTTTGTGATAATAATTTTCATACAAGAAGAAATTCATATTTCTTTACAAGAGATAAATTAAATAAAATGGCAGGAAATAGCATTTGCGTAAATGTTTTAGAATCGATTTTTGAGTTAATTAACGATATAAATAATCAATACTTTATTTAATACAAATATGATTACAAAGCAAAGATCTTACAATATGTCTAGAATTAAAAGTAAAGATACTTCTATTGAAATCAAAGTAAGAAAGTATCTTTACCATAAAGGTTTTAGATATCAAAAAAATGTTAAAACATTACCTGGAACACCTGACATATACATATCAAAATACAATGTTGCTATTTTTATTAACGGTTGTTTTTGGCATCATCATTACAATTGTAAATATGCCTATATTCCTAAAACGAATCAAGAATATTGGATTAATAAATTTAATAAAAATATGCAAAATGATATCAAACACTATAAGCAATTAGAACAAATGGATATTAAAGTTATTGTAATTTGGGAATGTGAATTAAAAGAATGTTTTGATTATCGTATGGAAAGTTTATTAGAAGAAATAAAAAATGATGAGTAGTAATTTAACTACTAAAAAACCTGCATCTCGTGCAGGTTTTTTAATATTATATATTATTTAAATAGTTTAGAGAAATAGTTTTTAACAACGTGATTTTTAATTTTTGATAATGTTGTGTTGCTTGAATCGAATCTGTCTTTTTTAGCCCAACCTGGTTGAGAATCTGCTTGATTAGTTGTTAAATATGAATAGTAATTTACACACATGTTTTTGTTCCTCCTTAGCATTTTATATCCCTTTTGTTACTTATATTATATGTAAAAAAATTTAAAAATTATATGTGTTGAGGTTATGAGAATATTGCATACATTTGTGCATTATGCACAATGATTAATATAGTTTAAAACTATATCTAAGTAGTTATTATTTGTATTATTCAAACTATGTTTTGATTGATAAAATAAAGACATAGTTTGAAAGGAATGAATGATATGAGTCAATTAAATAGATATGAATTTGTAGGAAGTTTTTTACGTCCTGAAAGATTAAAAGAAGCTAGAAAAAATTATGAATTAAATAATATAACTAAAGAAGAACTTACAAAAGTAGAAGATGAATGTATTGTAGAACTTGTAAATAAACTTAAAGAATTAGGTTATCATACCATCACAGATGGTGAATTTAGACGTTCTACTTGGCATTTAGATTTTATGTGGGGATTTAATGGGGTTGAACATAAAAAGACTGTAGATGGAAATCAAACGTTTGATGGTGAAGCTGCTATGATTGATGATACTTTTATGACAGGAAAGATTTCTTGTAAAGATCATCCTTTTGTAGAACATTTTAAATTTGTTAAAGCGTTAGAAGATGAAAATACTGTAGCTAAACAAACAATTCCTTCACCTGGTCAATTCTATGCTTTCTTTACAGGAGCTGATTTATTAGATAAAACATTAGGTTTCTATGGTAGTGAAGAAGCTTTTGGGGACGATGTTGTTAAAGCATACAATGAATTTGTTCAAGAAATTTATCACGCTGGATGCCGTCAATTACAATTTGATGATTGTGTATGGGGTGGTATGGTTAATCCTGAACTTGCTGTAAGTTTAACAGGAAGAAAAGGAGAAGAATTAGAAAGATATAAACAACTTTTATTAGACTTAAATAATAAAGTTGTTGCAAGGGCACCTGTAGATTTAACAATTAATACTCATGTATGTAGAGGAAATTATCATTCTACTTACTTTAGTTCAGGAGCTTATGATGGTGTAGCTGATTTACTATTTGGTGAAGAAAATGTAGATGCTTATTTCTTAGAATATGATGATCATCGTTCTGGTGGTTTTGCTCCATTAAAGAAAGTATCAGGAGATAAGAAAATTGTTTTAGGTCTTATTACAACAAAGAAACCTGATTTAGAAGATAAAGAACTTGTTAAAAGAAGAATCTATGAAGCAACTAAATATATTCCATTAGAACGTTTATATTTAAGTCCTCAATGTGGTTTTGCTTCATGTGAAATTGGTAATAAATTAACAGAAGAACAACAATGGGCTAAACTTAAACTTGTTAAAGAAATTGCTGAAGAAGTATGGGGATAATCCTCATATTTCTTTTTTATTACATTGACTTTATATCATACAATACAACCATATAAAAGGATTACCCCTATGATTATTATTGCAGCCTATGCGCTAATGTTTAAGCACTTGATTAAATCAGGTGCTTTTTAATTGATTTATATTTTTTCTAATAAAAAGGACTCTGATATTCAAAGTCCTACAACTAATTTTTATTCTGCTCATATTTAAACTCTCCGCAGCAGAGAAACCAAGAGTTGTACCTGATTTTTATAATTTGTACATATTCTAATGTCAAATTATGTATTTATAATAAGTTATCTTTCTTGAACCGTCAATATTGTAAATAAATAATCTTTAACAGTTCTTATAAAAAGAAAAGGAGAATAACATTGATATTATCAGTATTTTCTCCTTTTTTGTTTTGTAATGAATATGCGTATACTATTTTACAATATGCATATGAGGGTAAGGTATTTCAATACCTTCCTTTTTAAATTCAGTGACTAAATCTTTACGAATATCTGCCAACATTTGGAAACCTTGTACATTATCTTCACTGGTGATTGTTGCTCTTAATTGAATACTGCTATCTTTTAAATCAGAAACAATCACAGGGACTAATGGATCCTTTTTATCTTTTCTTCCATCAATGAATAAAGGATGTTTTACAACAAGATCTTGAATCACTTTGATTGCTTGATCTATATCACTTTCATAAGAAATATCAATATAAAGATAATTTGCTTTAACATGTTCGATTTGTGAAATATTTTCAATAATTGCTTTATTCATAATATCATTAGGAACAATCATTTGTGTCTTTTCTAATGTTTCAATAACACTATGTCTAAGTGAAATATCAATAACAGTTCCTCTAACATTATGCCCTGTAACAACAATAAAATCACCAATCTTATAAGGCTTATAAGCCATAATCATGGCACCATTAATAAGATTACCGGCAGCTTCTTGACTGGCAAGTCCAATAACTACGGCAACGATTCCTCCAGATGCAAGTAAGGCAGTCGCAAATGATTTTAAAAACTTCACTTCACTACAAATAATTGCTAAAAAGATTGTAATGAGAATAATCTTTTTAATTCTTTTTTGTAAAACATAATTATCAGGCCATTTCTTTTTAATAAACTTATTTAATAATTTATTGATTGCAATTAAAACAATCCCTGCAATAACAATTGAAATAATGCCATTAATAACCCCATTTACAAACAAATTATCAATTTGTTCAAATACTTTTTCCATTCAAATTACCTCTTTTTATAATACTTTGAAAGAACATACAACAAAACTGATTGCATTGCTCCTACAATAGAAACCATTAAACATCCATAACAAATCCAATATAAAATACTATTTCCTGTATTAATTGCATTTAATATAAAGAAAACAATAAACGCAATTAATGCTACATTCCTTGTATACTTAAAAAAACGATAAAATCTTTGTGCTAATATTTCATTTGTATTCATCTTATTTACCGATGCAAAAGCGTTTAAATAATTCATCTAATAAATCCTCTTTTGCTTGTTCTCCTAATATTTCTTTTAAACAAGACCAACTATCATAAAGATCTTCTACAATAAGATCTGATGGTATAGACATCTTCATCGCATCAATTGCTATTTGTAAAGAAGAAGCTGCTTTTTCTAATAATTGTGTTTGTCTAGCATTAGTAAGATAATATTCTTCTTGATTACTTATAAGTCCTAAATTAAATTTCTTTTTAATTTCTTTAGTAAGCGCTAAAATATCTTGTTCTTTAGCCGATATTTCAATTCCTTCTAAATCAACTTTCTTACCTAAATCTGCTTTATTAATAATAATAATACGATTTGTATCTTCTGTAAGTTCAAGTAACTTTTGATCTTCTTGATCAAGTTCTTTACTTCCATCAATAACTAATAAAACAAGATCTGCTTTTTTAATCATTTCTTTTGATTTTTCAACCCCAAGACTTTCTACAATATTATCTGTTTCTCTAATTCCTGCTGTATCGATCATATTTAATAAAATACCATCTACTGTTACTGATCCTTCAACGACATCTCTTGTTGTTCCAGCAATATTTGTGACAATCGCTTTTTCTTCTTTTAACATCGCATTTAATAAACTAGATTTACCAACATTGGGTTTACCAATGATGGCTGTTTGAATTCCCTCTTTTAATAATTTAATATTTTTAGAATCTTCAATGATTTTATTCATCTTTTCAATTAAAGAAGTAGACATTGGTAAAAGCTTATCTGCTGTTAATTCTTCTACATCTTCATATTCAGGATAATCAATATTGACTTCTATTTGCGTAATAATTTGAATTAAATCTTCTTTTAAATCTTTAATAAAATGACTAATACTTCCTTGAATTCCTTTTAAAGCAAGAGAAGAAGCATAACTATTTTTAGCCGTAATAATATCACTAATAGCTTCCGCTTGTGATAAATCAATACGTCCATTTAAAAAAGCACGTTTACTGAATTCACCACGTTCTGCCAGTCTTGCTCCATGATGTAAACAAAGATCAACTACTTTATTTGTAATATAAACACCACCATGGCAATTGATTTCAACCATTTCTTCTCCTGTAAAAGTTCTTTTCCCACGATAGATATTTACTAATACTTCATCTATTTTTTCACCATTATCTTTTATATAACCGTATGTAATGGTATGACTCTCTTTATTTATAATCTTTCCTGTAAAAAACTGTTGAACAAATGCAATAACATCTTTTCCTGATAAACGGATAATTGAAATTGCTGCTTCTAGTCTTGATGTTGCTACTGCAACAATAATATCATCATTCATTTTCATACCACCTTTCTTTTTGATACTATCTTATTTTGTTGATTTTATCAATAAATAACTCCCTCATTATAACAAATATTTTTTATTTTTGATATATGATTTTTTTCGATTGATTTCTATATTTTAATCATATATTATTATGTACAAATAGGGGTGAAAAAATGAAAAAGCTGAATAAAAAAGTTCCTATAATCGGAGGTGCTGTTATAGGAGTGATATTGGTTATTTATATCATTTTATGTTTTCTAGCATCAGGTAATGGATTTATCAAGAATATGACAATTAATGGCATAAAGGTAAATAATATGTCTAAGGATGAAATTGTCACTCAGCTTGAAAAACAGTATCAAAAGGATGAAAAAAATCTATTATTGAATTTATCATTGAATGATCAAAAGTATCAAATAGATATGAAAGATAATGTTAAAGTCAATATTAAAAAACAAGTCAATAATATTCAAAAGAAATATAATAATTTCTTTACAAAAGGATATCATTACTTACTACAACATAATGAAAACATTTCTATAGATATTAAAAATCAAAAACAACTTAATAAAGATATCAAAAAATCAGGTATTATAGATTATTCAACTTTAGTACCTACAACTTATAAAGTTGAAAAAACAAAAGTTATCTTTACTAAAGGTAAAAGTGGTGAAGCAGTTAAACAAAAAGATGTTTATAACACAATTCAAACTGCTTTAAATGAATATGATTTTAATAAAACTTTAAAGATTAAACCTTCATCTGTTTCAGAAGATGAAAGTGTTATGAAAACAATTTATAAGACTTTATCTAAGGAAGGTAAAAATGCGACTTTAGATAAAAATAATGATTATAAAATTGTAGCTGAACAATATGGTGCTAAATATGATTTAGATGATTCAATTAGTGCTTTTAATAAAGCTAAAGAAGGAAAAGAATTTGAAGTTAAAGCAAAAGCTATTGTTCCAAGTATTACTAAAGAAGATTTAGAAAAGAATTTATTTAAAGATGTTTTAGGTGAATATACAACAACTGTAAATGGTTCATCTGTAAGAAAAAACAATGTCAGACTTGCTGGTGAAAAATGTAATGTGATCTTACTTCCAGGTGAAGAATTTTCTTACAATCAAACAGTTGGAAAAAGAACAAAAGAAAATGGTTTTGGTGAAGCAGGAGCTTATTTAAATGGCGAAACTGTTCAAGAAGTTGGAGGTGGCGTTTGTCAAACTTCTTCAACATTATATAATGCTGTTGTTTTAGCTAATTTAGAAGTAACTGAAAGAACAAATCATACGTATATCTCAAGTTATGTACCAATTGGAAGAGATGCCACTGTTTCTTGGGGTGGTCCTGATTTTAAATTTAAAAATAATAGAGATTATCCAATTAAAATAGAAGCAAGTTATGCTGGTGGTAAATTAACATGTAAAATTATTGGAACTGATGTTGATGGAAGTTATGTGAAGTTTACAAGTGAAAGAACAGGGGATGTCGCATATAACACAAAATATGAAAATGATGATACTATTCCTGAAGGTCAACAAGTTACAAAGCAAGCTGGATCTAATGGTGGTAAAGCCGTTTCTTATCGTTTAGTTTATGATAAAGATGGTAAATTACTTTCAAAGAAAAAAGAAGCCAATAGTTATTATAAAGGTCATGAAGCAATTATTGCTGTGGGTACAATGAAAGTTGAACAAGCTCCTGAAGCACAACCTGAAGCAACTCCAGCTACACCGGAAACAACAATTCCAACTGAACCTACTACTACACAACAGTAAAAATGAGTGACTAAAATCACTCATTTTTTTATAAGAATTGTAAAGTTTTTAAAATATAAAGCCACATAGTAATAGAAAAACCACTTATTAAAGTTGTCAACATGACCACTGTACTTGTAAGAACTCCTTCATGTCCCATGTTTTTAGCCATAACATAACATGATACTGTGGTTGCTGAGCCAAGCATAACAAGAATAGCAATCAGTTGTTCTTGTCTAAATCCAAAGAATATAGCTAATGGTAAAAAGAGAGTACAGAAACCAAATAATTTAATGAAAGTAGCACAAAGGGCTGGTTTTAAATCTCCTAAAGCTTTTTTATAATTAAATGTAGCACCCATTGCCATTAAACCAAGAGGAGTAGCTACATTCCCAATCGAAGTGACTGTTTTATCTAACATTGTAGGCATTGGTAAATGAAGTAATGACCAACAAAGTCCAATCACAATTCCAATTAAAATAGGATTGGTGATAATACCTTTTAAAGTTTTCATCCACATTTCTTTACTTATTCCTTTTCTTTCAGGTGAAAAGAAAGAAAGGACAACGACAGCCATAATGTTATATAAAGGTACACTTCCAATAATCATTAAAGGCGCCATTGTTGCTTTTCCATATACATTTTGAATTAATGCAATTCCTAGTAATGCCGCTGAACTACGATAGCTTGCTTGAATAAATTCTCCCTGATTCTTTTTATTTTTTAATAAAAAAGAAAGTATTGTTACTATTAAAATACTGAAAATGGTAATAAAAAAACAAAATAAGACGAACTTCGTATCCCAAATTTCCTTAAAATCTAATGTCGCTAAGTCTTTAAATAGTAATACTGGTAATGGTATTAAAAAGACAAATTTATTCATTTTTGATGCAAAAACATCATCAATAATTCCTATTTTTTTAAATAACATCCCTAATATAATCATCACAAAAACAGGAACCGTCGCATTTAAACTAAAAATTAAATTTTCCATTATTTCCTCCCTAAAGAAAAAACCGCATAAGCGGCTTAATCTACATATGAGATTGTCATATATCTATTTTTTCCTTCACCTTTAGATTCAGTTTTTAAATGATCCATCTTTGCAATCTCTTGATGCATCACTTTTCTTTCATCTGCAGGCATTGGATCTAATTTTAAATCAACTTTTGTTCTTAAAACTGTTTTACCAAAACGTCTTGCCATACTTGCAACTTTTTTATAACGTTCTTCTTTATAACCATTGATATCAACGCTTACTTCTAAACGTTTTTTAAATGTTGTACTGACAGCATTTTTAATAATTAAGTTAATGGCTCTTAAAATGACACCAGCTTTACCAATTAAAATAGAGTTATTGCTTGTATTAATATTGCAATAAATTCTACCATCTTGAACATAAGAAACAGTTTCTACTTCAAATTGCATATCTGTTAAGATTTTTCTTATAAGATTTTCAATATATTCTTGAACCATTTCTACTGTCCAACAAGCAATTTCAGCTTTTTTACTAAATAAACCTTTAGTTTCTAAAGTAACTTCATAATTTAATTGATCAATTGTTACACCTAAATCAAGGCATGCTTTACTAACAGCATCATCTACTGTTTTTCCAGTATAAGTTTTCATATAAATACCTCTATTTATTTTTTATTTTGTCTTTTTGTTAAATAATTTGTATTTGCTTGATCAACTTCTTTTTGTGCTTTTTCAACATGGTAAATATAAATATACCATGTTCTAACAATTGTAATAATGTTTGTTGTCATCCAATAAAGTGACATTGCTGCAGGCATAATTGCTGCAAAGTAAATGATAAATAATGTCATGAAATTATTCATCATGTTCATTGATTGCATTTGTGATGTTTCTCTATATTTTGGATTTCTTTTTGACATGATTGTATTGATTTTCATCGCAAAATATTGAGTTAAAGCAACAATGGCAAGTAATACAATATAGGCAATCTCGAATTTAAATACGTGATCGATTGGTTTAGCACCTAAGTTAATACCAAACATATTTGTTTGATATAAAATTTCAATACGTTGAACCGCTTGCCACATTGCAAACATAATTGGTAATGTTAAGAATGTTGTAAAGGAAGCCAACATACTGACATCATTTTTCTTATATAAAGCTTGAATTTCTGCAGACATTCTCATTTGAGAAGTTTGATCTTTTCTACCTTTATATTTATTTTGAATTTTTTCCATTTCTGGTTGAATCAATTGCATCTTTTGTTGAGATACTGTCGATTTAATCATAATTGGTAAAATGATAATATTAATTAAAATAGTAATTAATACAACACCTAAAGCGATATTATTTAATAAAACATCTCCTAAATAAATAATACTTTTAGAAATAGGAATAACTAATAAGAAATCAAAAATTCCTGACTTCATAGACCATGGTGTGTTTAAATTAATTGCTCTTTTAGCAATCAGTTTACCACTTGAATCAAGATTTGCTGTACATCCAGTTAAGGCTACAACAAATAAAACTAAACAAATAATTTTAAAATATTTTTTAGTTTTGTTATCTAAGATCATTTGCTGATCTCCTTTCTCTTTACTTTTTTGTACAAATACTCTAATTCTTTTTTATTTTCTATATATGTATTATCTAAGAATCTTTTTCTTACAATTACTATATAGTCAACTTCTTCATCAAAATGAAAACATTCTTGAATCATCATGCGTAACTGTCTTTTGATTTTATTTCTAGTAACAGCATTTCCTAATTTCTTGCTTACAGAAATACCAACGCGTCCGTGGCCCATTTGATTTTCATCTTTATAAATAATAAAACAAGAATTCGCAAAACTCTTTTTTCTAGCAATAATCTTGCTAAAATCTTCATTTCTTTTTACTCTAAATTCTTTTTTCATAAAATTTTAGAAAAAAATCCACCGAAAAAGTGGATTTTACATTAAGCAGTTAATACTTTTCTTCCTCTTTTACGGCGACGTGCGATTACTTTTCTTCCTCCAACAGTTGCCATTCTAGCTCTAAAACCATGAGTTTTTGCTCTTTTTCTTTTATTTGGTTGATATGTTCTTTTCATATTTTACACCTCCAAAATTTTTATCTTTTTATACAAATAACATATGCTCCTATATCTTATAGGAATTATTGTGACAAGTCAATTCTAAATTCTATATTTCTACTCTTAAATTCATGATTTTTAATGATGACAAATAATAAGAATAACAATTTCTAATGATTATTTGCACATTTTTTTGTGAACTTTTTTAATTTAGAAAAATTCTCTTTATTGTGAATAAGTTTCCTTACTTTATTATTCACATCTTATGATATATCGAAATAGATAGAAAATTGTATAAAAATAAGTACTTTTATCAAAAAAAGTACCATCACTAAGCATAACTCTTATTAAATGCACATTATTTGTGAACATTTTTCAATCAAGTACGTACGACAACATGTGAATTTCTTTAAAGCTCATAAAAAAAACTTATTCACATTTTCCTCCAACTCCTTATAAATCCTTGTTTTTCCCCCTAAAATCAAGTGTGCACTTCTAAGTATTTACGTACTTTTGTATCAATATTTATACAATATATTCAAAATAGTCACTAATCTAATGTGAATAAACTCTTTATTTTAGATATTCACATCCTAAAGTGAATATTATTTCATCTTAACCTTTATCTTACATTTCTTCTATTTTTCTAGGAAAAATCGGATTTTTTCTTAAAATTCACATTGTGAATATTCATTTTTTGTTAAATTTTATGTTTTGACAAGTTTTGCACATGCTTATTCACGTGGTGAATCGAGTTATTCATATGGGTGAATTAGTAAAAAATATACTGATATCAGCGTATTTTTTATTGTGAACAGCTATGTGCACATTGTTTTTTATTCTATACAATATGCACTAAGTTCACATTTAATAAAATTCATAGCGAAAAACGAAGTTGTGAATAATGTGAATAAGTACTCTAAATGATTGATATTTCTCACATTTTTTGTGAATAAAATTGTGAAGCTATTGTGCAGACAGTATTTTTCCTTTAAAAGAGTTCACATCTTTTATATAATTGAGTCGAAAGGGAGTTGAAAATTGTGCAAGATTTAAACAAAATCTGGTCATCTTGTGTAGAAACTTTAGAAAAAAATAAAATAGTTGATGATAAGATCATCTTGGACTCACTATTTAAACCTGCAACTCTAGAAGAAATTGAAGATAATCAAGTTATTATCACCACTGAATTAAAATGGAATATTGATGCTATTTTAGAAAAACAAGCAGAAATAGAATCTATTCTTTCTAATTCTTTTTCTAAACCAATAAAAATCAAAGTATTAGAAGTAGAAGAATATAAAAAATCTAAACAAAAAAGGGTTCCTAAGATCGATAGTCATCTTCATCCTGATATGACATTTGCTAATTTTATCGTAGGAAATTCAAACCGTATGGCACAAAATGCTGCTTTACTTGTATCAACTAAACCTGGTATGAACTTTAATCCTTTATTTTTATATAGTCATCCAGGGCTTGGAAAAACACATTTATTAAATGCTATTGGAAATAAAGCAAAAGAAACAAATCCTAATTTATTAGTAAGATATATTACTTCTAAGGATTTTGTAGATGAAATTATTAATTCTATAAAAACAAATACAACAGATGAGATTTATAGTTATTATAGAAATCTTGATATTTTATTAATTGATGATATTCAATTTTTATTTGGAAAAGAAAAAAGTAGTGAGATGTTCTTCCATATATTTAATGAAATCATTAATAACAATCATCAAATTGTTATTACAAGTGATAAAATGCCTGATGAACTTCAAGGAATTGAAGAACGTTTAATTAGTCGTTTTAAATCAGGTCTATCTTTTGGAATAGATCCACCTGAATTTGAAACAGCAAAGGCAATTTTAGAGAAGAAAATAGAAAATCTAGGTAATACAGATTTAATTATTACAGATGATGTTTTAGACTTCATGGTTATGAATTATTGTAATGATATTCGTTCTTTAGAAGGTCAATTAAAACGACTATTCTTCTGTAGTATCATGGAATCAACTAATTACATAGATATGAATTTTGCATCTGAAGTCTTTAAAGATCAAAAAACTATAAAAAAAGCACAAGAACCACTAACAAAAGAATTCATTTTAAAAACAACCGCTGAATTCTATTATTTAACCATTAGTCAAATTATTTCTAAAAATAGAACGAGAAACTTGGTAACACCTCGTGAAATATGTATGTATTTAATGAGGGAACTTTTGGATATTACTTTTAGTGAAATTGGAACAACTTTTTCCAATCGAGACCATTCTACAGTTATGAAAGCTTGTAAAAGAGTAGAAACAAAAATCAAAAAAGATCCAGATTATAAACTCGCTGTAGATAAGCTTAAACAAAAGTTAGGCACAATATAGTGACTAATATCAACAATATGTGCACATTGATATTCATATAAAAAACATTGATAAAATCAACATATTTTATATTTATGCACATTGTTCACATGCTAATAGTAATAATGACTTATTTTTAAATATATAAATAACAGGAGGCAAATATGCATTTTAGAATTAAAAGAATCAAATTATTAAACGCACTTGCTAAAGCAACAAGAGCTGTATCTGTTCGTAGTCCTTTACCTGTTTTAACAGGAATTAAATTTGATTTACAAGCTCATCAGCTTATCTTAACAGGAAGTGATAGTGATATCACTATTCAAACAATTATTGATGAAGATGATGATTTAGAAATCCTTAAAGAAGGAGCAGTTGTTTTAAATAGTCGTTATATCTTTGATATTGTAAGAAAGATCAATAGTGATGATATTGAAATTGAAATTATTGATGGTTTACTTACTCGTATTAAAGGAAGTCAAATTGAATACAGCTTAAATGGTACTGATGCTATTGAATATCCACGTATTGATTTAAGTAAAACAGGAACTCATTTTATGATGAATGCTCTTGTATTAAAAGATATTATTGGAGAAACAAAGTTTGCTGCTAGTGATAAAGAAACAAGACCTATTTTAACTGGTATCAATTTTAAAGCGCATGATCATGTTTTAGAAGTTGTTGCTACTGATAGTTATCGTTTAGCTAAAAAGATTATTTCTATTGATGAAGATGTGACTTTTAATATTACGATTCCTAAATTAAGTTTAGATGAAATTAGTAAGATTATTGAAAAAGATGAACTTATTGAATTATATGTATCTGAACGTAAAGTATTATTTGTGTTTGATAAAAATATTATTCAAACACGTTTAATTGATGGATCTTATCCTGATACAGCTCGATTGATTCCTTTAGAATTTGATTATGAATTAGATATTAATAGAGCTGATTTATTAAATGCGATTGACCGTGTTTCATTATTATTAAATGAACAAAATAATATTGTGAAATTAGATATGTCTAATGAACAAGTTATTTTATCTTCATATCAACAAGAAATTGGTTCAGTAGAAGAAAATTTAGCTTCTTCTTTCTATAAAGGAGAACCACTTACTATTTCATTTAGTTGTAAATATGCAAGTGATGCTATTAAATCATTTAGTGGTGATAAAATAAAAATATTATTCACTGGAGAAATGAAACCATTCATCGTTAAAGATTTTGATTCTGATGAATTATTACAACTTGTTTTACCAGTTAGAACATATTAAGAAGCGAAAGCTTCTTTTTTTTGTAAATTTTCCTTTTAATTGTTTATTTGGGGAGTAATTTTTATTTTAAGAGCTTTTTTATCAAAAAAGTATTTTTCTATTCATAAATAAAAATAGCGAATATAGCGCAATATTTTGAATTTTTATGATTTTTATGATATACTAACTTAGTACAATTATAGAGAAAAGAAGGTTAAGTATGAAAGAAATACCAATTAAAGATGAATATATTAAATTAGATCAATTTTTAAAATTTGTTAATCTTGTATCTAGTGGGATTGAAGCAAAAATGATTATTAAAGATGGTCAAGTAAAGGTCAATGGTGAAGTGGAACTTAGAAGAGGAAAAAAGCTTCATGATGGTGATCAAGTTGAATTTGAAGGAAATTTTTATTGTATAAATGCGCATCAATAATTTAGAACTGACTGATTTTAGAAATTATAATCATTTTTTTATTGAGTTTGATCAAGGAATTAATATTTTAATTGGTGGGAATGCTCAAGGGAAAACGAATATTATCGAAGCAATCTATTTATTATCTGTCTGTAAATCTTTTAGAACACATATCAATGATCAAATGATTCAATTTGATCATGACTTTGCAAAAGTAAAAGGAAATGTTTTTTCTAATGAAAGAATGCATCAATTAGAACTTATTTTATCTAAGGAATCCAAAAAAGCAAAGGTAGATGGAAAAGATATTTTAAAGATTTCAGATTATGTAGGTTATTTAAATGCGGTTGTCTTTGTACCAGATGATTTATCATTGGTTAAAGGTTCTCCGAGTATTAGAAGAAAGTTTTTAGATTTGGAGTTATCTAAAATCTCACCAATTTATGTTTTTTATCTTACTAAGTATAATCGATTATTAAAGGAAAGAAATCAGTATCTTAAATTATTGAATCAAAGAAGAGGTAAATATGATGAATATCTAGAAACTTTAGATGAGCAATTAGCTGAAGTTCAAATTAAGATTATTGAAAAAAGAAATAATTTTATCGAACGTTTATCTTTAAAAGTAAAAGATATTTATTTAAATATTGCAAATTGTCATGAGATCGTTGAATTGCAGTATGAATGTTTTATTAAAAATGTTAATAAAGAAGATATTTTAAAACTTTATCAAAAAGGATTTGAAAGAGATTTAAGATATTTAAGTACTTATTATGGAATTCATAAGGAAGATATGAAGATCTTTATTGATAATAAGAGTGCACATCAGTTTGCTTCTCAAGGTCAACAAAGAACAATCGTTTTAAGTATGAAAATAGCTTTAATAGAATTAATAAAAGAAGAAATTGGAGAATATCCTATTCTTTTATTAGATGATGTTTTATCAGAATTAGATGATCAAAGAAAAACAAAACTTTTAGATATTTTAAATAATCGTATTCAAACGTTTATTACAACAACATCAATAGATGGAATAGAACATCATGTTATTAAAGAAGCTAAGAAAATTAATATTAATCATAGGGAGGAAAAATGATGGCAGAAGAAAATAAAGTACAACATAGCTATGATGAGTCAGATATCCAAGTATTAGAAGGATTAGAAGCTGTTAGAAAAAGACCGGGTATGTATATTGGTACAACATCATCTAGAGGGTTACATCATTTGGTTTGGGAAATTGTTGATAACTCAATCGATGAAGCTTTAGCAGGGTATGCAAGTCATATTAAAGTAATTTTGAAAGATGACGATGTAGTTGAAGTTATTGATGATGGTCGTGGAATGCCAACTGGAAAACACGCTAAGACAGGTAAATCAACAGTTGAAACAATTTTTACTGTTTTACATGCTGGTGGTAAATTTGGTGGCGGAGGCTACAAAGTTTCCGGTGGATTGCATGGTGTAGGTGCTTCTGTTGTTAATGCCTTATCTTCATGGCTAGAAGTCAATGTTTATCGTGATGGAAAAGAATACTATCAAAGATTTGAAAATGGTGGGACACCAGTTGCACCATTAAAAGAATTAGGACATACTGATAAGCAAGGAACAAAGGTTACTTTTAAAGCAGATGCTGAAATCTTTAAAGAAACAACAACTTATGATTATGAAGTTTTAAGACAAAGAATTAGAGAACTTGCTTTCTTAAATAAGGGATTAAGAATTAGTTTAACTGATTTAAGAGATGGACAAAATCGTGAACATGATTATATGTATGAAGGTGGTATTAAGGAATATGTTGCTTATATCAACAAAAATAAAACACCAATTCATGATGAAATCATTTATGTAGAAGATATGCAAAATGATATTAAGATTGAAGTTTCAATGCAATATAATGATGGTTATCAAGAAAATATTTACTCTTTCTGTAATAATATTAATACACATGAAGGAGGAACACATGAAGAAGGTTTCCGTTTAGCTCTTACAAGGGTTATTAATAACTATGCAAGAAAAGGAAACTTCTTAAAAGAAAAAGATGATGCTTTATCAGGAGAAGATTGTCGTGAAGGTTTAACAGCGATTATTTCTGTTAAACATCCTGATCCTCAATATGAAGGACAAACAAAAACAAAATTAGGAAATGCAGAAGTAAGAAAAATTGCTTCAAATATTATTTCTAAATCATTGGATCAATTTTTATTAGAAAATCCTGATACTGCCAAAATTATTGTTGAAAAAGCAATCGTTGCTTCTCATGCACGTTTAGCTGCGAAAAAAGCACGTGAAATGACAAGAAGAAAAACAGGAATGGAAATTACATCATTGCCTGGGAAATTAGCTGACTGCTCATCAAGAGATGCTAGTGAATGTGAAATCTTCATTGTCGAAGGGGATTCTGCCGGAGGTAGTGCTAAGATGGGTAGAGATCGTCGTATTCAAGCTATCTTACCGCTTCGTGGTAAAATCTTAAATGTTGAAAAAGCGCGATTAGATCGTGTTTTATCAAGTGATACGATTCGTAGTATGATTACTGCTTTTGGTACAGGAATTGGTGAAGATTTTGATATTAATAAATTACGTTATCATAAAATCGTTATTATGACCGACGCCGATGTCGATGGAGGACATATTCGTATTTTAATGTTAACTTTCTTATATCGTTATTTAAAACCTTTAATTGAAGGTGGCTTTGTTTATGCGGCTCAACCTCCACTTTATTTATTAAAACATGGAAAAGAAGAACATTATTTATATAGTGATGAAGAATTAGATGATTTAAGAACAAAGTTAGGTGAAGGTGCAAAATATTCTATCCAAAGATATAAAGGGTTAGGAGAAATGAATGCGGATCAATTATGGGAAACAACAATGGATCCTGAACATCGTATTTTAAATCGTATTGAATTAGATGAAGCAATGGAAGCTGATATGATTTTTGATGTATTAATGGGAGAAAAAGTTGAACCTCGTAGAGAATTTATTCAAGAAAACGCAAAATATGTAACTGATTTAGATATTTAGAAGGAGTAGAAAATGGATAATCAAGAAAAAGGAATTAGAAAAATTCAATTAACATCAGAAATGAAAACTTCTTTCATGAATTATGCCATGTCAGTTATCGTAGCACGTGCATTACCTGATGTAAGAGATGGAATGAAACCAGTTCAAAGACGTATTGTTTATGGTATGAATGAACTTGGTTGTTATAGTGATAAAGCGTATAAGAAATCTGCGCGTATCGTTGGGGAAGTTATGGGGAAATATCACCCTCATGGAGATTCTTCAATTTATGAAGCCTTAGTGAGAATGGCACAAGATTTCTCATATCGTTATATGCTTGTAGATGGTCATGGAAACTTTGGTTCAATTGACGGTGACGGCGCTGCCGCTATGCGTTATACTGAAGCGAGAATGTCTAAAATTTCAATGGAATTAATGAGAGATATCAATAAAGATACGATTGATTTTATTCCAAACTATGATGGTGAAGAAAGAGAACCATCGGTATTACCTTGTCGTATTCCTAACTTATTGGTCAATGGGACAACAGGAATCGCTGTTGGGATGGCTACAAATATGCCACCTCATAATATTGGTGAAGTGATTGATGCCGTTATTGCGGTAAGTAAAAATCCTGATATTACTGTTTTAGAATTAATGGAAAATTATATTCAAGGACCTGATTTTCCAACTGGTGGATATATTTTAGGAAAGAGCGCTATTAAAAAAGCCTATGAAACAGGTAATGGTCTTATTGTTATGCGTGCTAAAACAGAAATTGAAGAACATAAGGGTAGACAAAGAATTGTTGCTTATGAAATTCCTTATCAAGTAAATAAAGCAAGATTAGTCGAAAAGATTGCGCATTTAGCACGTGATAAAGTTGTTGAAGGTATTAGTGATGTTCGTGATGAATCAAACCGTGAAGGAATTCGAATTGTCATTGAATTAAAGAGAGATGTTCAAGCAGAAGTTATTTTAAATCAATTATATAAATTAACTTCTTTACAAACAACATTTGGTGTCAATAATATTGCTTTAGTTAATAATGAACCTAAAACTTTAACACTTAAAGAATTAATTCAATATTATTTACAACATCAAGAAGAAGTTATTCGTCGTAGAACACAATTTGAATTAAATAAAGCAGAAGCAAGAGCACATATTTTAGAAGGTTTAAAGAAAGCCTTAGATCATATCGATGAAATTATTCAATTAATTCGTACAAGTAGAACAACTGAAATCATTCAACAAAGATTAATGGATGAATTTGGAATGTCTGATAAACAAGCTAAAGCTGTAAGAGAAATGCAATTGCAACGTTTAGCTGGTTTGGAAAGAGAAAAGATTGAAGAAGAATTAAATAATTTATTAATTACAATTGCTGATTTAAAAGATATTCTTGCTAATGAAGAACGTATCTTAGAAATCATTAGAAATGAATTATTAGAAATGAAAGAAAAATATGGTGATAAACGTCGTACTGAAATTATTCAAGGTACATTTGATATTGAAGATGAAGATTTAATTCCAGTAGAAGATGTTATTATTTCACTTACTAATAATGGTTATGTAAAACGTATGCCAGTAGATACTTATAAATCTCAAAATAGAGGTGGACGTGGTGTCAAAGGTATGGCAACAACACAAGATGATGTCATTAGTTCACTTATTCATATGTCAACACATGATGATTTATTAATCTTTACAAATAAAGGAAAGGTATACCGTTTGAAAGGATATAATATTCCTGAATTTGGTAGAACTGCTAAGGGATTACCAATTGTTAATATTTTAAATCTTGATAAAGATGAAAGTGTTAAATCATTAATTAATATTAATAAGAAAATGATTGAAGAAGATAAACATTGGTATTTATTCTTTGCAACTGAACAAGGTTTAGTTAAACGTGTTGATATTTCAGAATTTGAAAACATTAGACAAACAGGTAAGATTGTTATTAAGTTAAAAGAAGATGATTCTTTAGTTGGTGTTAAATTAACTAAAGGGGATGATGAAATCTTAATTGCTGCTAGTAATGGTAAACTTGTAAGATTCTCTGAAGGTCATGTTAGACCAATGGGAAGAAGTGCAAGTGGTGTAAGAGGTATTAATGTTGATGGTTCTAAAGTTATTGGTATGACAACAAACCGTGAAGGACAATTAATTATGGTTGTTACGGAAAAAGGTTATGGTAAGATGTCACCAATTGATGAATATCGTGTTTCTAATCGTGGCGGAAAAGGTGTTAAAACAATTAATGTTACTGAACGTAATGGACAAATTGTAGCGATTAGAGCAGTAGAAGGTAATGAAGATTTATTAATTATTACAGATGATGGTATTGTGATTCGTTTACCTATGGAACAAGTTAAAACAGCAGGACGTGCGACTCAAGGTGTAAGACTTATTAAAGTACATGATAGCAAGGTTTCTTCTGTGGAAGTTGTTGCTAAAAATGAAGAAGAAGTTGTAGAAGAAGGTGAAGAAGAGTCAGAGTAATCTGACTCTTTTAGAAATGAATGGGGAAGAATTAAAAAGATTGTTTAATCGTTTAGATCATTCAAAGTTTAGAAGTTCTTTTCATCTTGCTAAAAAGTATAAAGATTATTGTAATGAAAAAGGCTTAGATGTTATAGAACAACACGCCAGAGATTTTATTTCTAAAAGAATAGCACCGGCTGTGATTTTAAATGATGGAAAGCAAACACCGATGAAAAATCATCCTGTGTTTATTGCTCAACATGCCACGGCTTCATGTTGTCGAGGGTGTTTATATAAGTGGTATCATATTAAGCCACATACACAGTTAAATGACAGTCAACAAGAGATGATTGTTCAAGTGATTATGGCTTGGATTAAAAGAGAATTGCAAAGAAAATAGCCTTGATGTATAATCAAGGCAGTTATTAATAATATAAGGGGAAAGAAAATGATTGATATTAATTTAATTAGAGAAAATCCTACTTTAGTCAAAGAAAATATGAAGAAAAAATTTCAAGATGAAAAAGTTGGATTAGTAGATGAAGCTTATAAATTAGATAAAGATTATCGTGAAGTTGTCACAAGAGCAAGTGAAATTAGAAGTTTAAGAAATAAATATTCTAAAGAAATTGGTGCTTTAATGAGAGAAGGCAAAAGAGATGAAGCTGAAGAAATTAAAGCAAAAGTAACTTCTATGGCAGAAGAATTAAAAGATTTAGAAGTTAAAGAAGAAGAATATGGTAAAGAATTAAAAGAAATCATGATGAAAATACCAAATATCATTCATGATTCAGTACCTATTGGAAAAGATGATTCAGAAAACGTAGAAATTCAAAAATACGGAGATCCAGTTGTACCTGAGTACGAAATTCCATATCATGCTGATATCATTGCTCGTTTTAATGGTTTAGATAAAGAAGCTTCAGGTAGAACAAGTGGAAATGGTTTCTATTATTTAATGGGAGATATCGCTCGTTTATCATCAGCAATGCTTTCATACGCTAGAGATTTCATGATTGATAAAGGATTTACTTATTGTATTCCACCATTCATGATTCGTAGTGATGTTGTTACAGGTGTTATGTCATTTGATGAAATGGATGCTATGATGTATAAAATTGAAGGTGAAGATTTATACTTAATTGGAACTTCTGAACATAGTATGATTGGTAAATTTAAAGATCAAATCGTTAAAGAAGAAGAATTACCAATTACAATGACTTCTTATTCACCATGTTTTAGAAAAGAAGTAGGTGCTCATGGTATTGAAGAACGTGGTATTTATCGTGTTCATCAATTTGAAAAACAAGAAATGGTTGTTTTATGTAAACCAGAAGAAGCTATGGAATGGTATGACAAAATGTGGTCATATACAGTTGAATTATTTAGAAGTTTAGATATTCCAGTAAGAACATTAGAATGTTGTTCTGGAGATTTAGCTGATTTAAAAGTTAAATCATGTGATGTTGAAGCTTGGTCACCAAGACAACAAAAATATTTTGAAGTTGGTTCTTGTTCAACATTAGGAGATGCACAAGCTAGACGTTTAGGTATTCGTGCTAAAGGTGAAAATGGAAATTATTATGTTTCTACTTTAAATAATACAGTTTTAGCTTCAACAAGAGCAGTTATTGCTTTTATTGAAAATAACTATAATGAAGATGGATCTATTAATATTCCAGAAGCATTACGTCCTTATATGGGTGGTAAAGATATTATTATTCCTAAAAAATAGTCACTTCGGTGACTCTTTTTTATAGAAAGGTAAGAAAAAGATGGAATTATTTATAAGTGAAGCAGAAATTGAGGATGCTTCAATGATTATTGATTATTTAAATCAGGTTGGGGGAGAAAGTGATAACTTAACTTATGGTTTAAATGAATGTTATTTAAATGAATTTGAAGAAATGGAAGTTATTCAAGATTTTATTGATCAAGAGAATAGTTTACTTTTATGTGGTTTTATTGATGATGAACTTGTTTCTTTATTATCTATTCAAGGTGAACAAAAAGAAAGATTAAAACATATTGGTCATTTTGCAATCACTGTAAAAAAAGAATATTGGAATATGGGGATTGCTTCAATGATGATGGAAGAAGCTTTAGAAATGATCAAAGAAACATCTTTAAAAGTTCTTGATTTAGAAGTGAAAGAGGATAATTTATCAGCTATTAATCTTTATAAAAAGTTTAATTTTCAAGAAATAGGGAGATATCCTCAAATGTTTAATGTCAATCAAAAGTATTATGATGCACTTTTAATGAATTTATATATTGATTAAAAATCTAAAATACGCTATAATCATATTTGCCATTACAATAGGCGGCTTCGAACCATGTCAGGACCGGAAGGTAGCAGCATTAAGAAGTACCGTCTATGTGTGATGGTCTTTATTTTTAGAGGAAAAAAAGATGAATGATGAAGAATATATGGAAATAGCTTATCAAGAAGCTTTAAAAGCATTAAAACATGATGATGTGCCAATTGGATGTATCATTGTAAAAGATGATCAAATTATTGCCCGTGCATATAATCAAAGAGAGTATTTAAATCAAACTTATGGTCATGCAGAAATGTTAGCTATTGAAGAAGCTTGTAAAAAAATAGAAAGATGGCGCTTAGATGAATGTACACTTTATACAACTTTAGAACCTTGTTTAATGTGTTCGGGAGCTATTATTCAAAGTCATATTCAAAGAGTTGTTTATGGTGCAAGTGATACAAGATGGATGTCTTTAGATAAATTGATTCATTTACCAGATCCTAAACTTAATTATATTCCCATGATTCAATCAGATATTTTAAAAGATAAATGTTCAAAGTTAATAAAAGACTATTTTAAAAAGAAACGTCAAAAGATATGATTACTCATATCTTTTTTTCGTGTATAATGTAGGAGATAGGAGTTGAGAATATGTCATATAAAGCTTTGTATCGTACTTATCGTCCGCAAACATTTGAAGATGTCGCTGGACAAAGTCATGTTACAATTACATTAAAAAATGCAATTAAAGAAAATAGAATAGCGCATGCTTATTTATTTGCTGGACCACGTGGAACAGGGAAAACAACGATTGCTAAAATATTAGCTAAAGCTATTAACTGTACAGGAGATCATCCTCCATGTAATGAATGTCCTAACTGTAAAGCAATTACTCAAGGAGATCATCCTGACGTTATTGAAATTGATGCGGCAAGTAATAATGGAGTCAATGAAGTTAGAGATTTGATAGATAAAGTAAAATATGCCCCTATTAATGCTAAATATAAAGTTTATATTATTGATGAAGTTCATATGATGACACCTGAAGCATTCAATGCTTTATTAAAAACATTAGAAGAACCTCCAGCACATATCGTATTTATTCTAGCAACAACAGAACCACATAAAATTTTGCCAACTATTATTTCACGTTGTCAAAGATTTGATTTCAAACGTGTGGATGAACATGATATTATTAGTCGTTTGGAATATGTATTAAAAGAAGAAAATGTAGAATATGATGAAGAATCTCTTGAAATTATTTCTAAGTTGGCTGATGGGGGAATGAGGGATGCTTTAAGTATTTTAGAACAATGTTTAGCGTATGATAGACATTTAACAGTAGAAAATATTAATAAAGTTTATGGTTTATTAGCAAATGACGAAAAAATACGTTTAATTAAATTATTACTGACAAAGGATATGAAGAATGTTTTAAAAACATTAGATCATATGATGTCTTTAAGTATTGATTTAAAGAGATTGACACAAGATTTAATAGATGTTTTAAAAGATGTTATTATTTTTAAAAACACGCAAGATTTATCTTTATTATTTGTTTTGCATAAAAACGATATCCAACAAATTGTTCCTTATATATTAGTAGAAGAAGCATTTCAAATGATTGATATTTTTATGGATGCAAGTAGTCATTATGGACAGGCTGTAGATTCATCAACATATTTTGAATTAGCTTTATTAAAGATATGTAATCAAATTGAAAATGAACATAAAGAAGTTGTTGTAGAAGAACCAAAAGTTATTGAAAATGTTTCACATGAAACATTGGTTGAAGTTCAACAAGAAGAAGTGGTTGAAAAACCAGTAGAAAAGGTACAAGAACCAGTAATTGAACCTCAAGAAGATTTACAAGAAAAGGTAGAAGAAAAGAAAGAACCGAAAGTTGAACAAGTAGAAACTCCTGTGGAAGAAGCTAAAGAAGAGGTAAAAGAAGTAAAAACAACAGCTCAAATAGAAGTAGACTTTAATGACATTTTAAATATCTTAGTACAGGCGAAAAGAACAGTTTTAAATGATATTCAAGATAAATGGCCAGTTATTAGAAGATATTGTTATAATCTTAATACTGCTAAATATGCAAATATGCTATGTGATGCTAAACCTGTAGCTGCTGGCGAAAAAGGTTTTATTTTGACATTGAAATATCAACCAGAAGTGAATAGTATTAACTATACAGAAAATTATTATCCATTAAAAAATTTCTTAAAGGAAGTTTTAGGATCAGAATATGATTTTATTGCAGTAATGGAAGCAGATTGGCCAAATATGAGACAAAAATTTATTCAACTTAATAAAGAAAAAAAATTACCACAACCACAACCAATTGTTTTACATCATATTGATGAATATCATGAACCGGTTGTAGAACTTACAGAAGCTCAACAATATGCGATTGATATGTTTGGTGATGAGATTGTTGAATTTGAAGAATAGGAGTGTATTATGAATTATCCAAAGTCATTTACAGATTTAGTTGAATGTTTTAAAAGACTACCAGGAATAGGTGGTAAATCTGCAGAAAGATTAGCTTATCATGTTTTATCAATGGATAAAGAATATGTCCAAGAGTTTGCAAATGTGTTAGCTCATTTTCAAGATAATATCCATTACTGTAAAAAATGTGGACATATTTGTGAAGGTGAACTTTGTGAAATTTGTAAAGATGAAACAAGGGATCAATCAGTTATTTGTGTTGTAGAAAGTCCTAAAGATGTTTTTGCTATGGAAAAGGTAAGAGAATATCATGGATTATATCATGTTTTACATGGGACGATTTCTATGATTGATGGTAAAACGATAGATGATTTAAATATTAATTCTTTATTTGAAAGACTTGATGAAGTTAAAGAAGTGATTATTGCAACGAATCCTACAAGAGAAGGTGAAACAACAGCGTTGTTTCTAGCTAAGTTGTTAGCGAAAAAAGGAATAGAAACAAGTAGAATTGCTAATGGATTACCAATAGGAAGTAATATTGATTATGCAGATGAATTAACATTATTAAAATCTTTAGAAGGAAGAAAGAAAATATAAGACCTTGCAAGAGGTCTTTTCTTGTTTAAATAGAAAAATCAGTTATAATAATGAAGAAAGAGGAGAGAAGTATTATGACAGGAAAGTTTATTACATTAGAAGGACCAGAAGGTAGTGGAAAAACAACAGTTTCTAAAGAACTTGTAAAAATATTAAATGAATCAGGATATAAAGTCTTACTTACAAGAGAACCAGGTGGGGTTGATATTGCTGAACAAATAAGAAATGTTATTTTAGATAAGAAAAATACAAAAATGGATGCACGTACAGAAGCTTTATTATATGCAGCAGCAAGAAGACAACATCTTGTAGAAAAAGTATTACCAGCTTTAAAAGAAGGGTATATTGTATTATGTGATCGTTTTGTAGATAGTTCACTTGCTTATCAAGGTGTTGCTAGAAATCTAGGAATTGATGAAGTTTATAATATGAATTTATTTGCGATAAACGATGTTATGCCAGATAAAACTTTATTTTTTGATATTGATTATAAAAAAGGATTAGAAAGAATTAAAGTTAATCAAAGAGAAACCAACCGATTAGATTTAGAAAAAAGTGATTTTCATAAAAATGTTTATGAAGGTTATTTAACAATTTGTAAACAATATAGTGATCGTATTGTAAAAATCAATGCAGATCAAAAGGTTGAAGATGTTGTACAAGATGCCTTAAAGGAAATTAAGAAAATATTATGATCAAAGATTATTTAAAAGAAAATCAACCTTTATTCTATAGAATTATTGAAAATGAATTTAACTTAAAAAAAATACCACATGCATTCTTACTTGTTGGAAATAATACTGATCAACCATTACAGTTTCTAACAATGTCACTTATATGTAATGAAACCTTAGCTTGTGAACAATGTATAGATTGTAAAAAAGTATTAAACCATCAATATGCAGATATTATAGAAATTGATGGAGAAGAGGAAAGTATTAAAAAGAAACACATTGAAAATATACAAGAAACTTTCAAAAAGTCTTCTCTTGAAGGTAAGGCAAAAGTTTATATTTTAAAGAATGTTGAAAAAACAACCAAAGAAGCTATGAATGCTTTACTTAAAATATTAGAAGAACCAACAGAAGGTATTTATGCAATTTTTACAACTAAAAATATCAATCGTATTTTACCAACTATTATATCTAGATGTCAGGTTATAGAATTAAAACCAGATAATAAAGAAGTACTTAAAGAAAAATTGATTGCTAAAGGATATGAAGAAGAAAAAGCAAGTGTCTTATCTTATATTATTAAAGATGAAGATGATTTAGAAAATTTAAATCAGGATAATTTTGATGATATTATGTTACAAGCAATTAATTTTGTTGAGGATTTATTTTTATATAGAGAAAATCTTATCATAAACACACAAATTCATATGCTTAAAGATCATAAAGAAAAGGAAAATATTAAATTATTTATTAATTTAATTATTCTTGCACTTAAGGATATGTTTCACGTGAAACAAAATGAAAAAGCTGTTTTTTGTAATCACGTAGAATTTTTTAATTCACTAACATATGATAACAATGATATAATAAAGAAAATTGAATTATTATTAGAAACATCATACTTATTAGATACAAATGCTAATATTCCATTACTTATGGATAGTATGATGTATAGAATATAGAAAGGAATTTATATGGAAGAAATTAAACTTGCAAGTGTAAAATTTAAAAGTGCTGGTAAGATCTATTATTTTTCCACAAATTTAAAATTAAAAAAAGATGACCGAGTAGTTGTAGAAACTGCTAGAGGATTAGAACTTGGAGAAATATCACAGGAATTAAAAGATATATCAGAATTTAATTTAGATACAGAATTAAAAAAGATAGTTAGAAAAGCTACAAAAAAAGATATAGAAAATTATCAAAAAAATGTTAGGGATGCAAAACAAGCATTAGTAACATGTAAAGAAATTGTTTCAAGATATGATGTTAATATGCAACTTACTAATTGTGAATATACATTAGATAAAGCAAAAGTTATTTTTATGTACACTTCCGATGATCGTGTTGATTTTAGGGAACTATTAAAGGAATTAGCTGTTGTTTTCAAATGCAGAATAGAGTTAAGACAAATTGGTCCAAGAGATAAAGCAAAAGTAATTGGTGGAATTGGAACATGTGGTTTACCATTATGTTGTTCAACTCTTTTAGGAGAATTTAATGGAGTTTCTATTAATATGGCTAAAAATCAAATGTTAGCAATTAATATAGAAAAAATATCAGGTGCATGTGGAAGATTAATGTGTTGTTTAAAATATGAAGATGAAATTTATTCTTTAGAAAAAGAACGTTTTCCCAAAATAGGATCACATGTAAAATATCAAGATAAAGATGTAAAAGTAACAGGATTAAATGTTATTAACGATCTTGTTAAAATTGAAACAAATAATGGAATTGTATTCGTTGGTTTAGACGAAATTAAATTTGATAAAAATAATCATGCAGGAAAGAAAAATGGAAAACCAAGAAGTCATTAATTATTTATTAGCACATAATGATTTGAAAATTATCCAAAGAAAAGATATGTTTAACTTTTCTTTGGATACTGTTTTATTATCACAGTTTTGTACAATCAATAAAGATGTAAAAAATATTGTTGATTTTGGTACAAATAATGCTGCTATTCCATTATTGCTTTCAAAAAGAACACTTAAAAAAATTATAGGTATAGAAATTCAAGATGAAGCGGTTGATCTTGCTAGAAGAAATGTTGAGATGAATGATTTAAATGACCAAATCGAAATCGTTCATGGAGATATTAAAGATGTTGTCAAAGAGTTACCAAAAGCACAGCTGATTGTTTGCAATCCACCATTTTTTGAAGTAGGGGAAAATAGTAATTTAAATGATAATGAATATTTAACAATAGCACGTCATGAAATAAAAATTGATTTAGAAGGTATTATTTCAGCGGCAGCTTATTTATTAGACAACAAAGGAAGATTTGCAATTGTTCATCGACCTGATCGTATGATTGATATTTTAAATATTATGCAAAAATATGATATTGAACCTAAAAGAATACGTTTTGTATATCCTAAAATGAATAGAGATTCACATGTCTTATTAGTAGAAGGAATGTATAAAGGAAAAAAAGGATTAAAAATCGAACCACCATTATATGCACATAATGATGATGGAAGTTACAGTAATGAAGTAAGAAGAATGTTTGGAGAGAAGATAGATGAATAGACAAAAGAGTTTTGAAAATGGAAGACCAACATTATATTTAGTAGCAACACCTATTGGTAATTTAGATGAAATGACATATCGATCTATTAATACTTTAAAAAATGTAAAATATATTGCTGCAGAAGATACAAGAAATACTGTTAAGCTTTTAAATCATTTTGAAATTTCAACAAAACTTATTTCCCATCATGAACATAACATAAAACAATCAATTCCTAAACTTATACAATTATTAGAAGAAGGAAATGATATTGCTTTAGTAAGTGATGCCGGTTATCCTGCTATTTCTGATCCTGGATATGAATTAGTTAAAGAAGCAATAGAACATGAAATAAATGTTGTTCCTATATCAGGATGTAATGCTTGTCTAGATGCTTTAGTTGTTTCAGGAATTGCACCACAACCATTTATGTTTTATGGCTTTTTAGATCATTTAGATAAGAAAAAGAAAAAAGAATTAATTGATTTAAAAAAATATAAAGAAACAATTGTTTTTTATGAATCACCACATAGAATTAAAAAAACATTAAATTTAATGTTAGATATTCTAGGAGATAGAAATATTGCTTTATGTAGAGAAATTACAAAAAAACATGAAGAAATCATTAGAGGTCATATTTCTGAAATTATTTCTATTGTAGAAGAATTAAAAGGAGAAATGGTTATTGTTGTTGAAGGTAGTCAAGAAGTAGAAGAAGAAATAACTTTTGAAACAACAATCAAGGAAGACGTAGATATGTATATTGAAAAAGGAATGTCTACTAAAGATGCAATTAAAGAAGTTGCTAAACAAAGAAATCTTAATAAAAATAGTGTTTATCAAGAATACCATTCCAAATAATGGTATTTTTTTGTTTCACGTGAAACAAAAGATAAAATTATATATTTGTGGTATACTATAAGCAGGAGGAACAAGGAAATATGTATAGTAAACAAAGCTACAATTATGGTAGACATGGAAGCAAAAGAAGATTAAAATCCATACCTGTAATTATTACATTATTGGTTGTGATATTAATATTGGGAGGTATTTATTTTTTACTATTTAATGAGAAAAATAAATATGAAGATTATAATACTTATAATGAAACAAATAAACAATATGGAACAGTACAACACTATGAAAAAGAAAATGATGATTTTTACATTTCATTATACTATCCTATATTAAAAGAAAAGAATTTAAATAAAATTATTAAAGAATCATATAGCACATATTTAAAATCAGAAAAAAAGAAAAAGGATCAAAAAGATATATTATATCTAGATTACTCTTGTAAAAAGATTTATAAACAATATGTTGTTGTTGAATTAGATTATAAGCGTATTAATGAAGATGAGACAAAAACAAAAGCAACAAAATCTATAATGACATATGATTGTAAAACAAATCAATTGTTAACATTAAAAGATTGTTTACATGGTAAATATGGTGATTTATTAAATACTTTAGGAGTGAGTGAGTATGATAAAGAATCAACTTCTATTAAAGTAGATCAAGATAGTTTTACATATTTTACAGATCAAAAACTAAAAAATAAAATTACTATTAATTATAAAGAAAATAAAGATTACATAAAATTAGCAAATAAAAATATTCCATCTAATGCACCATTAGATGTCAAAGCACCTAAGTTAATGAAAGTAGATCCAAAGAAAAAAATGGTTGCTATTACATTGGATGATGGACCACATAAAACATTAACAGAAAGAGCAATGAATGCATTTGAAAAATATAACGGTCGAGGAACATTCTTCGAATTAGGTCAAAACATGAATCTTTATCCAGATATTGTTAAATCAGTTTATGAAAGAGGACATGAGGTAGCAAGTCATACATATCAACATGCACAACTTACAAAATTAGATGCTACTGCTTTAGATGAAGAAATTAAGAAAACACAAGAAGCATGTTTTAAAGCCTGTGGGACAGAACCAACATTAATAAGACCACCTTATGGAGCAAAAAATGATACAGTTAAATCTGCATTCTATTCTTATGGTTTAAGTATGATTCTATGGGATGGAGATACAGAAGATTGGCGTTATAGTAAAGTAACAAATGGTGCTCAAATCGTATGTGATAATATTATTAGAGATGCTAAGTCTAAAACTGGTGATGGTAATATTGTCTTGATTCATGATATTCATGAAAATTCTGTTGCTGGATTAGAAATGGCTTTAGATCAATTAAGTAAAGAAGGTTATCAATTCGTTACTGTATCAGATTTATTAAAATATAAAGGACATTCTGAATATAAATAGTATAGTTTAGGCTATACTATTTTTGTTTCACGTGAAACATATTTTCTTTCAATGAAACTCATTGACATTGATTTAAGGGTTTGATAAAGTTAATAAGGATACAATAAATACGAAGAATGGAAGATGTTAAAGCAAGACATTTAGAGAGCTGATGGCTGGTGAAAATCAGTATGTTAAACTTTAAGAGATGGCCCAGGAGTAGTTATTTCAAATAGTTAGAAATAATCGTTAACTGCGTTAAAGTTTTGAGTGACACAGCAATGTGTAAAAAAGGTGGTACCGCGATTATTCGTCCTTTTATAAGGGCGTTTTTTATTTTTATAAAGGAGATTAGAAGATGAAAGACGAAAAAGATTATTATCTTACAACAGCAATTACTTATACTTCAGGTAAACCTCATATTGGAAATACTTATGAAATTATTTTAGCTGATGCAATTGCTCGTTTTAAAAGACAAGAAGGGTACAATGTTCGATTCCAAACAGGAACAGATGAACATGGACAAAAAATTGAAATTAAAGCTAAAGAAGCAGGAATTGAACCTAAGCAATATGTAGATCAAGTTGCAGGTGTAGTTAAAAATATTTGGGATATGATGGATACATCATATGATCGATTCATGAGAACAACTGATGAATATCATGAAAAACAAGTACAAAAAATCTTTAAAAAATTATATGACAAAGGTGATATTTATTTAGGTCATTATGAAGGTAAATATTGTACAGCATGTGAATCATTCTTTACTGAATCACAATTAGTTGATGGTAAATGTCCTGATTGTGGGGGAGATGTACATGATGCTAAAGAAGAAGCATACTTCTTTAAATTATCTAAATATCAAGATCGTTTAATTAAACATATCGAAGATCATCCAGAATTTATTCAACCAGTTTCAAGAAAAAATGAAATGATGAATAACTTCTTAAAACCTGGATTACAAGATTTATGTGTTTCTAGAACATCATTTAAATGGTCTATTCCAGTTGATTTTGATCCTAAACATGTTGTTTATGTATGGATTGATGCCTTAACAAACTATATTACAGGACTTGGATATGATGCAGATGGAAATCATGGTGAATTATATAAAAAATACTGGCCTGCTGATTTACATTTAATTGGTAAAGATATCGTTCGATTCCACACAATTTATTGGCCAATTATGTTAATGGCATTAGATATTCCATTACCTAAACAAGTATTTGGACATCCATGGTTATTACAAGGTGAAAGTAAAATGTCTAAATCAAAAGGAAATGTTATCTATGCAGATGATTTAGTAGATATCTTTGGTGTTGATGCAGTAAGATATTTCGTATTACATGAAATTCCATATGATAATGATGGAAGTATTACATGGGATTTATTAGTAGAAAGAATTAATAGTGATCTTGCTAACGTTTTAGGAAACTTAGTTAATAGAACAATTGCTATGTCTAATAAATACTTTGGTGGTATTGTAGAAAACAAAAACGTATGTGAAGACGTAGACCAAGAATTAAAAGATTTAGCGTTAGCTATGCCAGCTAAATCTATTGCTAAAATGGATGAATTCAAAGCATCAAATGCATTAGATGAAATCTTCAACTTATTAAGAAGAACAAACAAATATATTGATGAAACAATGCCATGGGCATTAGCTAAAGATGAAACTAAAAAAGATCGTTTAGCTACAGTATTATATAACTTAATTGAATCAATTCGTTTCTCAGCAGTTATGCTATATCCATATATGCCTTCAACAGCTACAAAAATCTTAGATCAAATTAATACAGATCAACGTGATTTTGAAAGCTTAAAAGAATTTGGAAACTATGCATCAGGAACAAAAGTAGTTGAAAAACCAGAAATGTTATTTGCTAGATTAGATCCAAAAGAAGTTTCTAAAAAAGTAGAAGTTATTGAAGCAAAACAAAAAGCTTCTATCAAAGCTGTAAAAGAAAAGAAAGAAAAAGAAGCTAAAGAAACAAAAGAAGAAATTACAATTGATGACTTTTCTAAAATTCAATTAAAAGTAGGAAAAGTTATTAAATGTGAAAAACATCCAAATGCTGATAAATTATTAGTAAGCCAAATTGATGTTGGTGAAGAAACACCAAGACAAATCGTAAGTGGTATTGCTGATGTTTATTCACCAGAAGAATTCGTTGGTAAAAAAGTTATTGTTGTCACAAACTTAAAACCAGCTAAATTAAGAGGTGTAGAATCTCAAGGTATGGTTCTTGCCGGTGGAGATAAAAAAGTATTAGGTGTTGTAGATGCAGGAGAATTACCAGTAGGTACAACAATCAGATAATCTAAAATCGCATGATTTCATGCGATTTTTTTCTATTCTGTCTATATTTTTTTTATCAATTATAATATAATGTCCAAGTACAAAGTAAAATTGAATAATATTTATAGGTTTTAAATATTTTATATTTAAGTTAAAAAGGAATCAGGTGAAATACCTGAACGGTCCCGCCGCCGTAATGTGGAGAATAAGCATCAAAGTCACTGGGAAACTGGGAAGACGCTTAAACAATGAAACAGAGTCGGAATACTTGCCTATATCTAAGGATACACTTTACGGAGTATAAAGTAGTTCTTCTAGATAAACTAGGATAACTATGCCTAGTTTTTATTTAGGAGTTATTTAATTTGAAAGGGGAAAGAATATGAAAATGAGAAAAATTGTATGCAGTTTTATGATTTCAGTATTATGTTTTATGACTGCCATTTCTGGTGTATCAGCAACATCATATGATACATCAAAAATTAACGCTGCTTATTCTAAAGTTGTTGAATATTATAAAAATAACAACAATTTAAATAATGCAGATAAAATTCTTGCTGTAGAATCTTTAGGATTAGAAGCTGAAAGCAATCAATTTGATACTTCTTCAGCAGATTTAAGTAGTACATCACTTTCTAAAAAAATTGTTACAGAAGTTTTATTAGGTGTTGATCCTACAGAAGATAAAAAAACATTAGAAAGTCAAATTGATGAAAATGGTAATGTTGAAGGTAGCTGGGGAGCTTCTTCAGATGTTTGGACATTATATGCTTTATATGTAACTTCATCAGAAAAGGCAAATTTAATTGCTAATAAATTAAATGATGAATTAGCAGCATCTAGTGTTTGTGGTTATGAATGGGGCGGAACTTATTACGCTGATTATGATACTACAGGATGGGTTATTGAAGGTTTAGCAGTTGTGAATAAAGAAAAATATGCGACTACTATCAATAAAGCAATTGATTATATTAAAAATAATACAACAATGACAACAACAGGATGGGTTACTGCTGATAATGTAGATACTCAATCACAAGTATTAGAAGGAATGTTCGCATATGATACAAATGCTTTATTAAATGATAGTTATACTGTTCATCCAGTAGATTGTCTATTAAATACACAATTAAGTGATGGATCATTCCCAAGTGGTTATAATGCAGAATATACAACTGCAGAAGTAGCTAAAACATTAGGTACATATAAAAATGGTTCAGTTTTTGAAAAAGCAAAAAAAGCTTATGATAAAATGATGAATCCAGAACAACCTGATAACACAAAACCAGCACAACCAACAGATACAAAAAAAGATAGCCAATCTACAAATAAAGTTGAAACAACAAATCAAAAAACAACTTCAGTAAAAACTGGAGATGAAACTAATGTTGTTATCTTTGTTTCTTTATCAATGGTGTCTGGTGGATTATTCTTAGTATTAAGAAAAGAATATGAAAGAGTTCATTAATAAAATAAAAAATATGGATAAAACAAAAAGAATTGTAATATTATTTATTACAATTTCTTTTGTTTTTATTGGTAGTTTTTCTATTTATAATGGTGTTACTGGAAATTATAAAACCAATCAAGTAGCACAAGTAGAGACTACAAAAAATAAGAAAGAAAAAAATACTAAGGAAACTAAAAAAGAAGAGAAACAAGAGACAACTGATCAAACACAAGAAACAAGTGAATCTACACAAAATGACAGTCAATCATCAACACAATCAACAGATGAAACAAAAACAAATGATAAAAATAAATCAAATAGTAAATCATCATCTACAACTCAAAGCAATAGTAAAAGTAGTAGTGCAGGTCATTCTCAAAGTTCTACGAATCAATCTCAATCAAATAGTGGACAAACAAGTAATAATCAATCAAATAATTCATCAAACAATAGTTCATCGAATCAACAACCAACTAATGAAAAAATTACAATAAATATTCAAGTAATTGGAATGGGAAATACAATGATGGCTGGTACTTTAAATGTTGATAAAAATAGTAATGCTTTAAGTGTATTAAAAATTATAGCAGCTAAAAATGGTAAAGAAGTTGAGGGTAGTGATTATTATGTTTCAGGAATAGGTGGTTTAAAAGAAAAGCAACATGGGCCAATGTCTGGATGGATGTATAGTGTTAATGGTGTTGCCCCTAATATGGCAGCAATTAAATACAATTTAAAAGATGGCGATAAAGTTGTTTGGTATTATGTTAACTATGAATAGGAGAATATATGCATTCAAATAAAGTAAAAGAAATAAGTTTAATAGGAATATTAGCGGCAGTTAATATTGCTTCACGTATATATTTACAATTCTTACCCAATATTAAACCTGTAACATCTATTATTATTATTTCAGTAATGTTATTTGGTTTAGGATTTGGTGTGAAGTTAAGTATTGTAACGACCATTGTTTCTAATTTGTTTTTAGGTATGGGAACATGGACTTTCTTTCAAATACTTGCGTGGGTTGTTATTTGTTTGATTACGCAGGTTTTATTAGATTTTTTAAAGAAAATACATAAAGAACCTAAGTTATTTCCAATGGCCATTTTTTCCTTTTTGATGGGATATGTCTTTGGTATAGTTGTTTCTCTAGAACAATTAATGTTAGGTGGTCTTTCTTTATATATTGTTTATTATATGGCAGGATTGTTATTTGATACTTTTCATGCAGTAGGAAATTTTTGCTTTTATTTAATATGTGCACCTATTTTAATGAAAGTATTAAAAAAGGAATCAGAAAGAATAAGATTAAAACAAGACTAAGTTCTTGTTTTTCTTTTTGATTGAATTATAATAAAGTAAGAATTTATCATGAAAGGAAGAGTTTTATGATTGTAAATGAAGAAGCAGTTAAAAAGATATTAGAAGAAGTAAAACCAGCAAAATTAGTTGCAGCTACAAAATATGTAGATGTTAAAGAAATTGAAAAATTAGAAAAATTAGGAGTTACATGTTTTGGAGAAAATAGAGTACAAGCTTTTTTAGAAAAGTATGAAAATTATCATGGAAATGGTGAGTTTCAATTTATTGGAACATTACAACCTAATAAAGTTAAATATATTATTGATAAAGTAACTTTAATTCATGCTGTTGATCGTTATTCTTTATTAAAAGAAATAGAAAAACAAGCAGCTAAAAGAGATTTAGAAATGCCTGTTTTAATTCAAGTGAATATTGCTAAAGAAGAAAGTAAACATGGTTTTGAAGTAGAAGAAATTGATGAAGTATTTAATAGTTTAAAAGATTATCCTCATGTCAAAGTAAGAGGACTTATGATGATGGCACCACATATTGAAAGTAGTGAAACTGAAAAGTATTTTAAAATGACACAAGAGCTTTTACAAAGACTTCAAAAAGATTATCCAATGTATCAATTGGATCAGTTATCAATGGGAATGTCTAATGATTATCATGAAGCTTTAAATCATGGTTCTACAATGATTCGTATAGGAAGTGCATTATTTAAATAGATATGAAAATATCTATTTTTTTTGTTTTAGTAATTAATTTCAAATAATTTGACATAGTGTGACAAAAGCGTATAATGTTAGCAGCCGAACAAAAAAGGAGACATTTATGGAACATCGAATAGGAATGGAAATACGTGTTTTGTCTAAATATATGGGACGTTATTTAGATGATATTCATGGTATTGATTGTATGTTATCAGGACCGCAGGGGTTAATTCTTATTTATTTATGTGAAAATGATGAAGAAGTTTATCAAAAAGACATAGAAAAATATTTTAATATTAGAAGATCAACTGCAACAGGTCTTTTAAATTCTTTAGAAAAGAACGGATATATCACAAAAGAACCTGTTGAAAATGATAAACGTATGAAAAAAATCAAAGCAACTGAACATGCGTATAGTACAGTAGAAAAGATTGATAATCATGTTATTCAATTAGAAAAAATTATGTTAGATGGAATTGATGAAAAAGAAGTGAAACAATTTAGAGATACAATTTCTAAAATGACACTTAATTTAGTAAAGGAGTCAAAAAATGGATAAATTATATTACATGGGAATTGATGTTGGATCAACAACAGTAAAATTATATGTGGAAGATCAAGAACATCAATGTATCTATTCAAAATATCAAAGACACTATTCTGATGTTAAACCAGCAATAGAAAGTCTAATTAAAGAAGTTCAAGAACACTATGGAAACTTACCAGTTAAAGTAGTGATGACAGGATCAGGTGGTTTATCTTTATCAAAACATTTAAATGTAGAATTTGTTCAAGAAGTGATTGCTTGTACAAAAACAGTGGAAACTTATATTCCTGAATGTGATGTAGCAATTGAATTAGGTGGAGAAGATGCTAAAATCACTTACTTTGAATCAACTCTTGAACAAAGAATGAACGGGACTTGTGCAGGGGGTACAGGAGCATTTATTGATCAAATGGCTTCCTTATTACAAACAGATGCTGCTGGATTAAATGAACTTGCTAAAAACTATGAAACAATTTATCCAATTGCATCTCGTTGTGGTGTATTCGCTAAAACAGATATCCAACCATTAATCAATGAAGGGGCAGCTCGAGAAGATATCGCTATTTCTATTTTCCAAGCCGTTGTCAATCAAACAATTAGTGGTCTTGCTTGTGGTAAACCTATTCGTGGTAAAGTTGCTTTTCTAGGAGGACCTCTTTATTTCTTAGATCAATTACGTGCACGTTTTATTGATTCATTAAACTTAAAAGATGAAGATGTTATCTTTCCTCAAAACTCACAATTATTCGTAGCTATGGGAGCATGTTTACTTGCTAGAGAAGATAAAGTGAATAAAACAACAATTGATGAACTTGTATATATTTTAGATTCATTAAAAGATGGTATTTCTGATGAAACAGATACTTTGAAACCATTATTTGAAACAGAAGAAGATCGTATTGAATTTAGAAATAGACACTATCGTACAAAAGTAAAGAAAAGAGATTTAAATACATATCAAGGAAAAGCTTTCTTAGGTGTAGATGTTGGTTCGACAACATCTAAAGCTGTATTAGTTGATGAAGATGGTTCTGTATTATATACATTCTATTCATCTAATGAAGGAAATCCAATTGAAGTTGTTCGTAAGATTTTAAAAGAAATCTATGAAATCTTACCTAAAGGAGTAGAACTTGTTCATGCTGGGTCAACTGGATATGGTGAAGCTTTAATTAAATCTGCATTTAAAATGGATGTCAGTGAAGTAGAAACAATTTCTCACTTTACAGCCGCTAAATATTTTAAAGATGATGTTTCATTTATCTTAGATATCGGTGGACAAGATATGAAAGCTATCAAGATCGAAGATGGTATTATTCAAGATATTTTATTAAATGAAGCTTGTTCATCAGGATGTGGATCATTTATTGAAACATTCGCTAAATCATTAGGATACAATGTTGCTGATTTCGCTAATCTAGCTTTACAATCAACAGCACCAATTGATTTAGGATCACGTTGTACTGTATTTATGAACTCTAAAGTAAAACAAGCACAAAAAGAAGGAGCTAAGATTGAAGATATTTCTGCAGGTCTTGCTTATTCTGTTATTAAAAATGCTTTATATAAAGTTATTAAATTACGTTCGCCTGAAAGTATTGGTAAATCAGTATTAGTACAAGGTGGAACATTCTATAATGAATCTGTTTTAAGAGCTTTTGAACAAGAAACAGGAATCAAAGCGATTCGTCCAGATATCGCTGGATTAATGGGAGCCTTTGGTATTGCTTTAATTGCTAGAGAAAGATATCAAGGACAAGGAACAACATTACTTAATAAGGAACAAGTTGATGCTTTCGGTTATGAAAGTACAATTCGTTATTGTCAAAAATGTACAAATCATTGTATGTTAACAGTTTCTTCATTTAATGATGGTAGTGAACATATCAGTGGAAACAGATGTGAAAGAGGAGCAAACTTACCTCCTAAATCAAAACAATTACCAAACTTATATGATTATAAATATCGTCGAGTTTTCAATTATCGTTCATTAACGGCTAAAGAAGCAAAACGTGGAACAGTAGGGATTCCTCGTGTTTTAAATATGTATGAAAACTATCCTTTCTGGCATACATTATTTACTGATTTAAAATTCAGAGTAGTCTTATCACCACGTTCAAGTAAAAAAATCTATGAAAAAGGAATTGAATCTATTCCATCAGAAAGTGTATGTTATCCAGCTAAATTATCACACGGACATATTGAAAGCTTAATTGAAAAAGGAATTAAATATATTTTCTATCCTTCAGTTGCTTATGAAAGAAAAGAAAATGTTACTCAAGGAAATCATTACAACTGTCCAGTCGTAACTTCTTATCCAGAAGTTATTAGAAATAACGTAGATAACTTAGAAATAAATGAAATCATCTTTAGAAATCCATTCATAGATTTAAGTAATCGTAAAACAATGTTTACAAACTTAAAAGATGAATTTAAATCATTTGGTATTAGTGATAAAGAATTAAAAGCAGCGATTGAACATGCTTATGAAGAATTACAACAATGTCGTTTAGATATCCAAGGAGAAGGAGAAAAAGTCCTTGCTTACTTAAAAGAAAATAATATGACAGGGGTTGTTTTATCAGGTAGGCCATATCATGTCGATCCAGAAATCAACCATGGATTAGCTGATTTAATTACTGGTGAAGGCATGGCTGTTTTAACAGAAGACAGTGTTTGTCACTTAGATAAAGAATTAGAAGAATTACGTGTTGTGGATCAATGGACATATCACTCAAGAATGTACCATGCAGCATCCTTTGTTTCATCTCAACCAAACTTACAATTAATTCAATTAACATCATTTGGTTGTGGATTAGATGCTGTTACGGCTGATCAAGTGGCAGAAATCTTAAATGCGAGAAATAAAATCTATACACTTATTAAAATTGATGAAGGAAGTAACTTAGGAGCAATCCGTATTCGTATCCGTTCATTAAAAGCAACAATTGATAAACAAGAAAATAAAGAAATTGATTTATCTAAAAAATATAAACCAGTCAAAGTACCATTCACTAAAGAAATGAAAGATGATCGTTGGACAATCCTTTGTCCACAAATGTCACCAATCCATTTCCAATTTGTTGAAAAGGCAATGCAAGAAAGTGGTTATAACTTAAAAGTTTTACCATCAGTAGATAAAGGAGCTACAGAAGCAGGATTAAAATATGTTAATAATGATGCATGTTACCCAAGTATCCTTGTCGCTGGACAAATGATGGAAGCTTTAACAAGTGGTGAATATGATGTCAACAAAACAGCCTTGATCATTTCTCAAACAGGTGGTGGATGTCGTGCGACAAACTATATCGGATTTATCCGTAAAGCTTTAAAAGATGCTGGTTTAGAACAAGTACCAGTAATTAGTGCCAATTTACAAGGTATCGAATCGAACCCAGGATTTAAAATTACCTACTCACTTGCAAAGAAAGTTATTATCGGTGCAATGTATGGAGATTTATTCATGAGAGTCCTTTATCGTGTAAGACCATATGAAAAAGAAAAAGGAAGTGCCAATAGACTTTACCAATCATGGGTAGAAAAATGTATGAAAAATATTGAAACAGGTAGCATGAAAGAATTTAAGAAAAATGTTTATCAAATCGTAAAAGATTTTGATGAATTACCTTTATTGGATATCAAGAAACCAAGAGTTGGTTTAGTAGGAGAAATCCTTGTTAAATTCCATCCAACTGCTAATAATCAAATTGTTGATATTATTGAAAGAGAAGGTGGAGAAGCGGTTATGCCAGATTTAATTGATTTCTTCCAATATTGTTTCTATTCAACAACATTTGAAAGAAAACATTTCAATGCGACAGCTAAAGCTACTAAGCTATGTGAATTCGCAATTAAAGCCGTTGATTTCTTAAGAAAAGATATGATCAAAGCTTTAGAAAAATCAAAACGTTTTGATCCACCAGCTTCTATTGAACATCTTGCTGATAAAGCTAAAGAAGTTGTTTCAATTGGTAACCAAACAGGTGAAGGTTGGTTCTTAACTGGTGAAATGATTGAACTTATTGAAAGTGGAGCACCAAATATTGTATGTATGCAACCATTTGGATGTTTACCAAACCATGTTACAGGTAAAGGTGCTATTAAGGCTTTAAGAAAGAAATATCCTCAAAGTAACATTGTAGCTGTTGACTATGATCCAGGAGCTAGTGAAGTTAACCAATTAAATCGTATTAAATTAATGCTTTCAACAGCTTTTAAAAATTTAGATAAATAAAAAATAGTGGTTCGTATGAACCACTATTTTACTACCTTTATATTTTGACAAGATTGCAAGTTGATAACATGATATTTGTTTTATTGATTGAATAATGATTTTTAATTGAACAGATAATCAAACTATCACGGCTTTCTTTATAGGATAATGTTTCACATTCAGCAAGAGAAAGCATAAAGTTTGTTTTCTTTAAATCAATATTTAAAACTAAACTCATTTGAATAAGATCATCTCTTTGAGGTTGAATTTTTCCATTAAGAATACCATTCAAAGTATTTTCATCAATTTTTGTTTCATTATATAACTTGATTGTAGGAATACAGTAATATCCTAATAAAGCATAAAAAATAAGTTAAAAAATCTAAATCTGGAAATTCGTGTTTTACTTCATCAATATTGGCACATGTATCAACAAGCATAAATAATCTATCGGCATTCATCATATCACCTACTTATTATAATTTTAACCCCTTTTAAATCATTGAACAAGTTTAAAAATATTTATTTTACTAATAATATTTTATAATAACAGTTTTAAAAAGATTGTAGAAAAAAAAGAAGTAAAAAAAGGATATAAAATCTAAATAATTTGCATAAAATAGTATAAAAGAGTATGATATGAATAAGAAGGGGATGTTTATTATGTGCTTAGGATTATTAATGATGCTCTTGGCAGGTAGTGTAGTTTATTTTGGTAAGAGTTATTTTGAATATAAATTGAGGGAAGAGTAATCTAGCATTCGCTAGATTATTTTTTTTAAAATGAAAAAACTGATTAGTCTACTTGTATTATTTTTATTATGTGGATGTTTTCCACAATCTTACCAAAGTATAGAAAATAAATTTAAACAAGATCAATGTTTTAAATATCATTATCAGCTTTTAAATAAAAAACAAAAACAACTCTATCAAATAATTTATAATATTGCTTATACAAGAAAACAAAATATTTATATTAAAGAAAAAGAGATAGATAAAGTAAGTAAAATTGTTAATGCGGTTTTAAAGGATCATCCAGAGTTATTTTATATTAAGGAATGGTCTCTTAATACAAAAGGTCTTTTTAATTTTGAATATAGTATGAAAGAAAAAGAAATTCTTAAAGATCAAAAAAGGATAAAGAAAATTGTCAAACAACTAAAAGAGGATACACAAGATTTAAAGTCCTATCAAAAAATAAAATATATTTATGATGACGTTATTACTCATTGTAAGTATAATGAACAAGCAAAATATAACCAAGAAATAATCAGTGTTCTTATTAATCATCAATCAGTTTGTAGTGGTTATGCAAAAACAATGCAGTATCTACTCAATCAATTGCATTTTAAAGCAACGTTTTTAACAGGGAAAACAATAAAAGGAAGAAGAGACAAACATGCAATAAATATGATAAAATATGACAATGATTATTATTATATAGATGCAACCTGGGGTGATTTAGTATTAGCTGATGAGGAAATCATCAATAATAATTATTTGATGTTTGATAGTCAAACAATGAAACAAATGTATGATTTAGATGATCATTATAAAATAACTAAAAATGATAAACATACTTATTTTAAAGAAGAAGGGTTGTATTTTGATTTATATCAATTAAATACTTTAAAAGCTAAAATAAATAAAAATCAAAGAGAATGTTATTTGCAATTTTCAAATGAAGTATATAATGATGCTAAAGAAAGATTAACAAAAAAAGGAGATGCCTATCATTTAATAGAAGGGGTAGATCATATTCAATATATCACGAATGATCAATTGAAGACGATTTATTTAAAATGGTAAAGTTATGAAAAGAATTAATGAAATAGTAGTTGTTGAAGGAAAAACAGATAGTCAATTATTAAAAGAATTATATGATGTTGATACTATTGAAACACATGGATTAGGATTAGATGAAAAAACATTAGAACTTATTAAAGAAGCTAGTAAGACAAGAGGAGTTATTGTCTTAACGGATCCAGATTATCCAGGATTAAAGATTAGAAATCAAGTAGAAAAATATGTACAAAATTGTAAACATGCTTTTGTTGATAGAAAAGATGCTATTGGTAGAAAGAAATTAGGTATTGCTGAAGCAAATAAAGAAGCTGTAAAGAAAGCAATTGAAAATGTTGTTACATTTTCAAATCAAGAAGAAAGTATTTCTTGGAAAGAGTTTTTAGAATTAGATATTATTGGAGATAAAAAGAAAAGATTAAAGGTTTATGATTTATTTCATTTAGGATATGGCAATGCAAAGACTTTGTTTAAAAGATTAAATATGGTGGGTATTTCCAGGGAAATGATAGAGAAGGAGTTAGAGAATGAAGGATATAGCGACTAAAAGTACAACTCAATATATATTAGATAAATATGATTTATATCCTAAAAAGAAATATGGGCAAAACTTTTTAATTGATCCTCATGTCGTAGAAAAAATCGTTCGTTGTTCAAGTGTTAATGAAAAATGTGCAGTGATTGAAGTAGGACCTGGAATTGGTGCTTTAACTCAAGTATTAGCACGTTATGCAGGATATGTAAGAAGCTATGAAATAGATACACGTTTTAAAGGAGTCTATGAAGAGTTTTTAAATCAGGAAAATATTGAGATTGTTTTTGAAGATTTTTTAAAAGTAAATTTAGAGGATTTAATGACTTTAAAGGATAAGTATGAAAAAGTTATTTTAGTAGCTAATTTGCCTTATTATATTACAACTCAAATTATTGAAAAGGTTTTAACTGAAAGTAAAGTTATTGATGAAATTGTCGTGATGGTACAAAAAGAAGTGGCTTTAAAATATACAAGCGATTATAAAAGTCCACTGATGTATATGATTGAAGATATGGGTAAAATTGAATATATGTTTACAGTAAGTCAAAATGTTTTTATTCCTGCACCTCATATTGATAGTGCTATTTTAAAGATTACAATTAATAAGGAAGCTAATTTAGATTTATATAAAGTATTAAATAGTGCTTTTAAACAAAGAAGAAAAACGATTTATAATAATTTAAAACAAGAATATCAAAATGCATTAGATGTTTTAAATGAAAATCAAATAGATCAAAAATTAAGATGTGAACAACTTACATTAGAAGATTATCAGGTTATCACAAAATCATTATATAAACATACTATATAATGGTGATAGAATGAAGATAGGTGATATTGTAAGTAGAAAAAAATATCATCAAGATATTATTTTTGAAGTCATTGATATACAAGAAAATATTTGTTATTTAAGAGGAATAGAGTATCGTTTGATTGCGGATAGTGAAATAGATGATTTAGAGCTTGTTCAAGAGAAAAGAGTAATAGAAGATGTGCATTTACCACAAGAAAAATGTTTAAAGGGAAGTGTTTTACATTTAGATGGAGATCCTTCTTATTTAAAGATGTGTATGAAAAAATATCAAGAATATGGTATTAGAGCATATGGTTATTATTTTAAAGAAGAAGAGTTTGCTAGTAAAATAACCAACCTATTAAAAAAACATAATCCACATCTTTTAGTCATTACAGGACATGATGCTTTGAAAAAAAATGGACATAAAAGAAATAGTCAAGATTATTTGCACAGTTTAGATTTTGTAGAAGCAATCAAAAAGGCTAGAGAATATCAACCCGACAAAGATGCATTAGTAATCTTTGCAGGAGCGTGTCAGTCATACTATGAACTTCTAGTAGCGAGTGGTGCTAACTTTGCATCAAGTCCTTCAAGAAAAAATATTCATGCGTTAGATCCTGTTATTATCACAACTCAAATCGCAAGTACAAATATTAAAGAGTATGTTGATTTAGAAAAAGTTATAGAGAAAACCTCTTTTAAACAATTAGGTGTTGGTGGAATTGATACAAGAGGGGTTGCCAGAAATTTGTATCCGAGGTAATGAAAAATGAAAGTAAGAGCATATGCAAAAGTAAATTTAGCGTTAGATGTTGTAAGAAAAAGAGAAGATGGATATCATGATTTAGAAATGATCATGGCACCTATTACTTTACATGATCTCATTTATATTAATGTCATTGATGAAGGAATTGAAATTGAGTCAAATAGTAAGATCGTTCCTACCGATCAAAGAAATATTATGTATAAAGTTGCACAATTGATGCAAGAAAGATACGGATTAAAAAAAGGTGTTAAGATCTTTGTCTATAAGCATATTCCAACGCAAGCAGGATTAGCTGGTGGAAGTGCTGATGGAGCAGCAGTTATTAAAGCCATGAATAAATTATTTCATTTAAATTTATCTTATGAAGAAATGGCTGCTTTAGGAAAAGAAGTAGGAGCAGATATTCCATTTTGTATTTATGAAAAAACAGCTTTTGTTGAAGGTGTTGGTGAAAAACTACAATTTATTGATGAACCTTTTGAAGCTTATTTATTACTTGTAAAACCTAAAAAAGGTGTTTCAACTCAAAAAGCATTTACTTCATTAGATTTATCTAAAGTAAAACATCAAGATTGCAGAAAGATGAAAAAAGGAATTGAAATGAATGATTATCAAGCAGTTATTGATAATCTACAAAATACATTAGAACTTCCTTCTATTAAAATGGTGCCACAAATTAAAGAAATCAAAAAAGAAATGATGAAGTTAGGTTTTGATGGAGCTTTAATGTCAGGAAGTGGTTCATGTGTATTTGGTATTACTAGAAATCAAGAAATTATGAATAAAGGATATGAATTCTTTAGAAAACGTTATTTTTTTGTTAGAAAATCGAAAATTTTAAACAAGGAAGAAAATCTGTGATAAGATTTTCTTTTTTTGAAAAGATGTAGGAATTTGCAATAAATTGTCTTATTCATCTTTAATTATGAGTTATATTTTGTTAGAATGACGTCGTAGAGGGGTGTGACGATGAAAACTTACGCAGTAGTAATGGCTGCCGGAAAAGGTACAAGAATGAAATCCGACAAGCCTAAAGTAGTACATGAAGTTTTATATAAACCAATGGTTTGTCATATCGTTGATGAATTAAAAGGTTTAGGTGTTGATGGTATTTATGTTATTGTTGGACATAAAGCTGAAGAAGTCATGAAACTTGTTGATGGTGTTGAGTTCGTAATGCAAAAAGAACAATTAGGAACTGGACATGCATTGATGCAAGCAAAAGATGTTTTAGGAGATAAAGAAGGAACAACTATTGTTTTAAATGGTGATGCACCATTAATTACTAAAGAAACATTACAAGGGTTAATTCAATATCATAATGAACATCAAATGAAAGGAACAGTCATGACATGTGATTGTGACTTAAATAAGAAATTTGGTCGTATTATTAGAGAAAATGATCAAGTTAAAGGTATTGTTGAGTATAAAGATTGTACAGATGAACAAAGAAATATTTCTGAAATGAATGTTGGAGAATATTGTTTTGATAATGCTGCTTTATTTAAAGCATTAGAATCAGTAACAAATAACAATGCTCAAAATGAATACTATATTACAGATGTAATTGAAATTATGAATCATCAAAACTTAAATGTTGGTGGTTATAAAATTGATGACTTATCAGAAGTTGGTGGAATTAATGATAAGTTTGAATTACAAGAAGCAACAAAACAATTACAATATCGTATTAATAAAAAACATCTATTAGATGGTGTAAATATTGTAGATATGACAAATACTTATATTGGTAGAGATGTAGTGATTGGTCATGATACAACAATTGAACCAGGATGTATTATTAAAGGAAAAACAGTGATTGGTAATGGATGTCATATTGGACCTTATTGTGAATTTGATAATGTAGAAATCAAAGATAACGTAGAAATTAAATTCTCTGTTATTGCTGATTCGATTATTGAAAACGGTGTTGATATCGGGCCATATGCAAGACTTAGAAATCATTGTCATATCTTAGAAAATGTCCACATGGGTAACTTTGTGGAAATGAAAAAAGCAACTTTTGGTAAAGGAAGTAAAGCTGCGCACTTGAGCTATATTGGAGATGCGACAGTTGGTGAAAACGTAAATATTGGCTGCGGTACTATTACAAGCAACTATGATGGAAAAAATAAATTCCAAACAGTAATTGAAGACAACGTTTTCGTTGGCTGCAATTCTAATTTAGTTGCTCCTGTAACTGTTGGTAAAAATGCATTTATTGCTGCTGGATCAACAATTACAGATGAAGTTCATGAAGATGCTTTTGCAATTGCTAGAAGTAGACAAGTGAACAAAGAAGGTTATAGTAAAGTATTAGAAGAAAAAAGAAATAAAATAGGAAAATAGGGGTAAAAGAAAAAATGAAAAACAAAATTACAGTATTTGCTTTATCATCATCAGTAGAATTAGCACAAGACATTTGTGATAATTTAGGTTGTGAAATGGGAAAATCAAAAGTTCACCATTTCGCTGATGGAGAAATCTTAGTTGAAATTGATGAATCAGTTCGTGGAAAAGATGTTTTCATTGTCCAATCAACATCTAATCCTGTTACTGAAAACTTAATGGAAATCTTAGTTTTAGCAGATGCCTTAAAAAGAGCATCAGCTGGAGAAATTACAGCTATCATGCCATACTTTGGATATGCTAGACAAGATAGAAAAGCAAAACCTAGACAACCAATTACATCTAAATTAGTTGCTGATTTATTAACAACTGCTGGTGTTAATCGTGTTGTAACAATTGATTTACATGCTGCACAAATTCAAGGATTCTTCAATATTCCTGTAGATGATATGCAAGCATTACCATTAATCTGTAATTATTTCAAAAATAAAAACTTAGATGATATTTGTGTTGTTTCTCCAGACCATGGTGGAGCAACTCGTGCTCGTAAAATGGCAGTTGCTTTAGATTGTCCAGTAGCTATCATTGATAAAAGAAGACCAAAACCTAACGTTGCTGAAATCATGGGTGTTTTAGGTGATGTTGAAGGTAAAAACTGTGTCATGATTGATGATATGATCGATACAGGTGGAACTATTGTAGCAGGTATTGATATGTTACTTGAAAAAGGTGCAAAAAATGTTTTCGTTGCTTGTACACACCCAGTATTCTCAGGACCAGCTGTTGAAAGATTGAAAAACTGTTCAGCTAAAGAAGTCGTTGTTACAGATACAATTATTTTACCTAAAGAAAAACATTTCGATAAATTAAAAGTTGTTTCAGTAGCATCATTACTTGCTAAAACAATTGAAAGTATTGAAAATAATTTACCAGTAAGTGATGTTTTCCAAGAATTTGATTTCGAAAAATAATATAAAAAATAAAAGTCTTCCTTTGATGGAAGGCTTTTTTGTTTCACATGTAAAACATTTATAAATTGAGATAAAATCATGATAATAAGACTAAAAATACTCATTTTGTTACAGATATGAAACAAAATTAGACATTGAAAAATAAAAGAGGCATGTTAAACTCCTTTTAGTTAGCAAAGACTAACTTTATAGGAGGAAAAAATGAAAAAAATATTAAAGATAACACTTGCTTTAATGATGGCTTTAGGATTACAACTGACATCATTAAAGGCAGTCGACGCATTAAATATTGATTTATCAAAAGCAGGGACATATCAAATTCCTGTTGAAAATTTAAAAAGTGCTGCACCACTTCCAGCAGTACAAAAAGCCTTTGCAAATGCTTTTGGTGATACATTAGAAGTAACGGTAGATAAAGATGGAAAAATGCAAGCAGTTGCTACGTTACAAAATATGATTATTAACATGGGATCAGAATATTATGCAAATGTTTTAACAATTGCTAATGGAACAACTCTTTCAACAAAAGTAGAAAAGTCTACACAAGGAATGGGTGGAGAAACATTAGAAGTAGAAGTACCAGAAAAAATTTCTTTTGAATTACCTCAATTAGATGAAAATAATTCAACAGTTTTATCAATTACAGTTGATTTTATGAATTATTTTATGGGACAAGGAAAGGATTATCCAACAAATGTAACTTTAACATTAGATTTAGATAATGCAAAAGAATTACAAAAAGAATATGTTTTAGAAGATGGTACATATGACGTTCCTATAAATGTTTTAAAAGAAAATAGTGATGATCAATCAATGGCAGCACAAGCTGTTGAATCAGCACAAATCACTGTTCAAAACAATGAAGTTGTTGTTACTTTAAAATTAAAAGAAATGACAATGTATGGACAAACTGCTTCTGTTGATAAAATGGAATATCAATTAAAAGATGGAACATATAAAGAAGCAACTGTTATTGAGGAAGAAGATGGACATCCAAAAAAAGTACAATTCAAATTAGATGAAAATAAAGAACTTACAAATGTTAAGTTTTATTATGGTGGAAGCTCAAGAGGTGCTATTGCAAGATTACAATTAAAATTAGATGGTCTAACAAAAGTTGATCCTACACCAGAAACACCAAAAGATGATGAAGATAAAAAAGATGAAGAAAATACTTCTCGTTTTACAAAAGATGGAACATATAGTGTAGATGTTGCTTTATGGAATGCTACAAGTGATAAAGAATCAATGGCAGCTTCTGCTATCGATTCAAAAGCAAACATTATTGTTAAAGATGGTAAAGCAACAATGTATCTTTCAACAAAAGAAATGTCATTTGGAAGTATTAAAGCAAGTTTACAAGAATTCTATATTGGAAGTGAACAAGAAGATTATAAAAATCATGGTGCTACAATCATTGAAAAAGATGCACAAGGGAATCCAACATTATGGGCCTTTGAATTACCTCATGAAAATGAATATATCAATGTCATGATGAATCCACATGTTGCTATGATGGGAAATATGGATTTAGCAGCAAGATTAAAAATTGATTATACTACTTTAACATATGTTACAGATAAAACAGAATTAGAACCAAATACTAAAAAAGATGATCAACAAGAAAATACAAATAAAGATCAAACAGCAAATAAAGAGAATCAAATAAATGAAAATCAATCAGTTAAAACAGGTGATCAAACATCTATTCAGTTATTCATGACATTATTTATTATTTCTATAACAATGATTGGATTTATTTTAAGAAAGAAACATGAGGCATAAAAATGCCTCATGTTTTTATGGAGGAACTATGAAAAAAATATTACAAATAAATATCATTTTAATGATGCTATTCATGTTTATTTCACCAGTTAGTGCTTTAAATGATGGGGCATATCTTGTTAGTCGTTCTACAAGTTATACCAATCCTCTTACCGGTAAAACAGAAGACGGAGGAGAAAATATTGCTTTAGGTGAAAGTATGGTAAGTAATATTGTCGAAAGTCAATTATTGGTTGAACAAATTAATGGAAAGTATTATATCACTGTTGGTTTAGGGTTAGCTTCTAATGTCAGCAATGTACGATTTAAAGTGATGACATCAAGTGGATCAATGAGTTCAGTTTCAGCAACTAAAACTGGAAGTAGTAGTGCTAATGGAGATACTGTTAATCATTATAGATTACAAGTCAGTTCTTTGGAACTTTATATAAGTCCTATTATGTATGTAAATCCAATGGGAAGAGATGTACATTTTTTTATTAAACCTAATATTTCCTCGGCAATAGCAGGAACAGGAATTTATAACAGTCAAATGATCCCTCAAAATACAGAAACCTCAACAAGTCAAAATACACAAACAAATACATCTAAATCAACAACAAATCAAACAACTCAAGAAGAAACAACTGAGGAAACACAAACACCAGAAACTACTGAAATTCAACAAGCAATAGTAGGAACAATTACAAAAGAATCACTTATGGAAAATGCGACAGGATTAAGTAATCACATTATTAATTCAAAAGGAAAAGTCGATAAAAAATTAGAACTAACAGTTAAAAATTTAAAACAAACAACGAAGGAAAGTACAACCAAAAAAGATAATACATTACTTATTGTAGGAATATGTATCGTATTTATTTTAGGAGGAATATTCTATGTTAAAAAAATTAAAAAGTAGTTTAGTATTTATCTGTTTAATATCTTTATTAACAGGATGTGTAAATCAAAATCAAGAAGTAACAAGTGATCAAGAAATTACAGTTGCTGCTACTTCTATTGCTGTTACAGAAATTTTAGATCAATTAAATATACCAGCTAAACAAGTTGTAGGAATTCCTCAAAGTGATAGTTATACAGTTCCTAAAAAATATCAAAAAACAACAAAGATTGGTAATGCAATGACACCAGATATGGAAAAAATATCTACATTGAAACCTGATTTAATTTTAAGTCCTAATTCATTAGAAAGTGATCTTTCAAGTAAATATGAAAAAATCAAAATCAGTTCAAGTTTTTTAAATCTTAAAAACTTATCGGGAATGTATAAGAGTATTGAAGAATTAGGAAAATTATTTAATAAAGAAAAACAAGCTAAAAAACTTGTTGATGAGTATGTTGACTATATGATTTCTTTTAGAGAAAAATATCAAAATAATGTGAGTCCACGTGTTTTAATCTTAATGGGACTTCCAGGAGGAAGTTATGTTGTAGCAACTGAATCAAGTTATGTTGGAGATTTAGTAAGATTAGCAGGTGGAACAAATATTTATGGTGATGGAGAAGGAAAAGATTTTGTTAATGTCAGTGTAGAAGATATGTTAAAACAAAATCCTGATATTATTTTAAGAACATCTCATGCCATGCCAAAACAAGTTATGGAGTATTTTCAACAAGAGTTTTCGAATAATCAAACTTGGCAACAATTTGATGCTGTTAAGAATAATAAAGTATATGATTTAAATAATGAATATTTTGGAATGAGTGCTAATTTTAATTATCAAAAAGGATTAGAAATATTAGAAGGAATTTTATATGAAAACAATTAAAAAGCATCCCTTATTGTTTATATTATCTTTATTTATCTTATTATGTATTTCATTCTTTATAGCAATTAATACAGGAACGATCAAAGTCTCATTTATTCAATTATTAAAAGGACTCTTTGTAGAATATAACAAAGATGTTGCAAGTATCTATCAAATACGTTTTCCTCGTGTCATTGTTACTATGCTTGTAGGATGTGCACTTGCTTTAGCAGGTTTATTATTTCAAGTAGTACTAAAGAATCCTTTAGCAGATCCAGGTATTATTGGAATCAGTGCAGGAGCACAATTAGTTAGTTTATTAGTAGGTATCTTTTTACCTGATTTATATACCATCAAACCATTGTTAACATGTTTAGGAGGATTTCTTACATTTGTTTTAATCTATAGTTTATCTTGGAAATCAGGTTTAAAGACGACAAGAATTATTCTTGTCGGTGTTGCAATTCATTATACCTTAACAGCAATCATTTCATTTATTGAAAGTATTTCTTCATCTATTTCATCATCGGTAGGTTCTGTTATTTTATATACCTGGAATGATGTTCAATTATTGATGATTTATATTTTACCTAGTTTAATTATTTTATGCTTTCTTACAAAAGCATGTGATTTATTAGGATTAGAAGATCGTACATTATTATCTTTAGGAATAAATGTTAATCTTTATCGATTTATTATTTCTTTATTAGCAGTTATTTTATGTAGTGTTTCAGTAGCAATCGCAGGTGTGTTAAGTTTTGTAGGTTTATTGATTCCACATCTTTCACGTTTATTTGTAGGAAATAAACATTGTTATTTAATACCGACAAGTGGCTTATTGGGATCTCTTGTTCTTTTAATAGCTGATACCCTAGGGCGAGTCATTATTGCTCCTTATGAAATAACACCTGCTATTTTAATGGCTATTATTGGTGGTCCATTATTTATTATCTTATTAAAAAGGAGTTCAGTGCATGAAAGTTAAAAATCTATCATTTAGTTATCATCAAAACCCTTTTATAGAAAATTTAAATATAGAATTCAAAGAAAACCAAATAACGACAATTATTGGATCGAATGGTAGTGGTAAATCGACTTTACTTATGTTATTAAGTCGTATCTATAAACCACAAACAGGCTTTATAGAAATTAATCAACAAGATATACAAAATTATAAAATAAAAGAATTTGCACAAAAGGTTGCTGTTGTTCACCAAAAAAATCAAATTAATGGTGATCAAGATGTAAAAACAATTGTAGGCTATGGAAGATTACCTTACCTCCATTATTCACAAAAATTATCCCAAGAAGATTATGAAATCATAGATTGGGCTTTAGAAGTAACCAACTTAAAAGAATACAAAAACAGAACATTAAAAAGCTTATCAGGTGGACAACAACAACGTGTTTGGATTGCTATGGCTTTAGCCCAAAAAACACCTTATCTTTTATTAGATGAGCCGACAACTTATTTAGATATAAGATATCAATTAGAACTCTTAAGATTACTTAAAGAAATCAATCAAAAATATAAAATAACGATTATTATGGTTTTACATGATATCAATCAAGCGATTCAATATTCAGATCATATCATTGGTATGAAACAAGGTCAAATTATTGTTGAAGGAAAAGCAAAAGATATTATGAATCAAGAAGTTATAAAAAAGATATATGGGATAGATTTACAAACAACGATCATCAATGATCAAACCTATGTACTTACAGTCTAAGGGCATGAGCCCTTTTTTTCTTGACACTTATAAGGGAATGTTATATTCTTATATCATACTAATTCTATATGAAATAAATAAATTGGTACAAAATAAAATTGGGGGAATAAAAAATGGAAAGAATTACAAGTTTTAGTGTTGATCATCGTAAACTTACAAAAGGAGTCTATGTATCAAGAATTGATGGGAATTTGATTACATATGATATTCGTATGACACAACCAAATGTTGAGCCAGCTTTAAAACCAGAAGCAGCACATACAATTGAACATATTGGAGCAACATTACTTAGAAATGGAAAATATAAAGATCAAGTGATTTATTTTGGACCAATGGGCTGTATGACAGGCTTTTATTTAATTGTAAGAGATTTAGACTTAGAAGTGATTAAAGAAGTCGTTAAAGATGTTTACACACAAATTGCTTCATGGGATCAAGAAATTCCTGGAGCTAAGGAAGAAGAATGTGGAAATTACACATTTATGGATTTAGAAGCAGCTAAAAAAGCAGCTGATTATTTTGTAAACAGTAAATGGGAACATGAATATCATCTATTATAAAAGGGGAAAAACAATGAAAAAATTAGGGATTCGATTACTTGCACTTACCTTACTAGCAACTGTAACAACAGGATGTGCATCATCTAAACAAGAAAATACATGGGATAAAATTAAAGAAAAGAAAGAAATCGTGATTGGAACAGAAGGAACATTTGCTCCTTTCTCTTATCATGATGATAATGATAATTTAGTAGGTTATGATGTTGAAGTATCAAGAGCACTTGCTAAAGAATTAGGGGTCAAAGTTAAATTTGTAGAAGTTAAATGGGATAGTTTAATTGCAGGACTTGATTCAGATAAATATGATTTAGTAACTAACCAAGTGGCTATTACAGCTGAAAGAAAGAAAAAATATGATTTTTCAATTCCACATACATATTCTTATCCAGCAATTATCACTAAAAAAGATAATACAGAAATCACTAAAATGAGTGATATCAAAGGACGTAAATTTTCACAAACAGGAAGTAGTAACTTTTCTAAAATTGTAGAAAAATATAAAGGTGAAATTGTTGCGACAAATGATTGGAATGAAAATGTAAGCTTAGTAGAACAAGGACGTGTTGATGGTACTGTTAATGATACTTTAGCTTATTATGATTTAGTGAATAAAAAACCAGGTACTGATTTAAAAATTGCAGCACAAGGTAAAGAAGTGAGTGAACAAGCATTTATCTTTAATAAAGGACAAGATGATTTAAAGAAGAATGTTGATAAAGCATTAAAATCATTAAAGAAATCAGGTAAATTAGCTGAAATTAGTAATAAATATTTTAAAACGGATGTATCACATAAATGAGTTCAAGAGTTATCGAAATAATTACGAGTTCATTTACTAAATTACTGATACCAGGTCTTGTTTATACAATACCTATTACCTTGATTTCTTTTGCTATTGGATTATTAATAGCTATTGTGACAGCCTTAATAAGAGTTAAAAAAATAAAAGTATTATCACAAATTATTCAATTTTATGTATGGATTTTTAGAGGAACACCATTACTTGTACAACTCTTTATTATCTATTATGGATTACCAAGTGTAGGCATTGTCTTAGAAGCATTTCCTGCAGCCATTATAACTTTTTCTTTAAATGTAGGAGCTTATAGTAGTGAAACGGTAAGAGGAGCTATTTTATCTGTTGATAAAAGACAATTAGAAGCCTGCTATTCGGTAGGTATGACATACTTCCAAAGTATGTATCATATTATTTTACCACAAGCTTTAAAGATTGCGATTCCACCATTATTCAACTCTTTAATTGCTTTAGTAAAAGATACATCACTTGCTGCTAATATTACAGTTGCTGAAATGTTTATGGCAGCTCAACGTATTGTTGCCAATACATATGAACCATTAGTTCTTTATATTGAAGTTGCTATTATCTATTTAGCATTTAGTACAATTTTAACGTATGTACAACATTTTATTGAAAGACGTCTACAAATAAGTGAGGTGTAACCATGATTGAAGTAAAAGATTTACATAAAACATTTAAACAACAAGAAGTTTTAAAAGGAATCTCTTTTAAAGTAGAAAAAGGAGAAACTGTTTCAATTATTGGACCTTCAGGATCAGGAAAATCAACTTTACTTAGATGTTTAAACCTTTTAGAAGTTCCTGAAAAAGGAAAAGTAAAAATAGGTGAAGTTGGATATGATGCTACTCATATAACTAAAGAAGAGCTTGCTTTAAGAAAAGTCACAGCTATGGTTTTCCAAGAATACAATTTATTTGCAAATAAAACAATTATTGAAAATATTACAACACCTTTAACGGTTGTAAAAAAAATGACAAAAGAAAAAGCACTTGTCATTGCTAGAGAACAACTCAAAAAAGTTGGTTTATCAGATAAAGAAGATCGTTATCCAACTCAACTATCAGGAGGACAACAACAACGTGTGGCTATTGCTAGAGCATTAGCGTTAAATCCACAAGTTATTCTCTTTGATGAACCAACAAGTGCTTTAGATCCAGAACTTGTACAAGAAGTTTTAAAAGTTATTAAAAGCGTCGCTGATGAAAACATTACAATGATTATTGTTACACATGAAATGTCTTTTGCACATCAAATATCAGATAAAGTGATTTTTATGGATCAAGGACAAATTGTTGAAAGTGGCACAGCTAAACAAATATTTGATCATCCTCAAATGCCAAGGACACAACAGTTTCTAGCAAGATATCGAGGAGATACAGATTATATTATTTAAAAAGTCATGGTTTATCCATGACTTTTATGCATCTCTAACATATACTATTTTATTCTTTTTTAAATCTTTAATGATTATTTTAATTTCTTTATTTTTTTTAGTGCTATCTGTTATATAAGATAAATATTTTCCATCTATTGATATTTTTAATGAATATACTTTTTCTTTTGTTAATAAAGTACTTTTTTTATAAGTGAAATCATACATAAATAAACCATCATTTTGGGTGTAATATAGTTTATCTTTATATATATCACTATTTTCAATTTGTTCATTAAATAGAATTTGATTATCACAATATAACTTATCATCTTGAATATTGTGTAAATAGAGATGATTATTTTTTATATAGAAATAATCACATAATGGAGTATCTAATTTTTCTTTTTTAAATGTATCTAGAGATATTTTAATGATTGTATAATCATCTTGTAGAAAATAAAGATATTGATGATAAATAGAATAATGGTTTGTTAATTTTCCTTTATAAACAACTTTATTATTTTGATTAGTTATTTTGTCACTATAAATAATATAATATCTATTCCTGTTACCAATAATACCTAATATATTCTTATCTGAAATAGGGATATGTTGTTGTTCTATATTCATAAAATTCTTTTGTAAAGAAGATAACTTTTTTAATTTAACATCTTGAAAATCATTATTAAAGAGATATAAATATTCACTTTCATCATCGTCAATAGTATAAAAAAAACCATCTTTTTGAGGAAATACATTAATTAAATTATTACTAGATTCATAAAGATTTCTTACTAAAGAATACTCTTTCCAATCATTTTTATCTATTATCTTATTAGAAAAATAATAATATTCTTTATTTTCCGCAAAGTTAAGTTCATGATAACTATTGTATTGAAAACTAGATGAATTATTTTGATTACTTGAACAACCAGTTATTAATATTAATAAAGAAAGAAAAATCAAGTTCTTTCTTTTTCCTTTAAAAAAAGAAAGAAGAAAGAATATAAAGATAATAATCAATTCAATAATTACTATATGAAAATCTATGCCTAACATTTTTTCACCATAACCTGCAAAATAGCGACCAGGAACAAGAAAACTAATAAAAGGAAAATAAAGAATATGTATACTATTTCCTAAGAAAGCTAAAGGAATATAGACGAAAATAAAAAGTACAAGCAAAATAAAGATATTAGAATGAATAAATTTTTTTAGTAAAATACTTAGACTACATAAAAGATAACTCGCTATATAGTAAAGAAATGTACAAAAGCACATAAATGTTATTAATGAAATATTTGGACAATTTTTTGAACACCAAGGAATATTAATTATTGAAAAATCTAATCTAGAAAAATGTTTAAAAATAAGTATTTTACCAATAGTCATTAAAATTAAAAATAATCCCCATATACAACTAAATACAAATATTTTACTCTTTTTAGCATTCTTAATACCATTAGATGTTGTTTTTTCATAAATCCATATATGATCATCTATTTCTTTTAAATAGATACTATAAATAAGAAAGAAAAGAAAGAGAATGATAATAAAATCTAGATTGTTAAAATTTAAACAATCAGTATACCTTGTATTAACTATTTCCTTATGTTGAGTATTTTTAATTTTTAAATAATATAAGTAGAAAGAATTTAATGCATCTTTTTTTAAAATATTAGAATTATTTTTTCTTTGTTTTTTTAGATATTCTTTTTGATTAATTTGATGATTTTGATATTCTTTTAAAATATCTTCATTATTCTCATAAGAATCTAATTCTTTTAGAATTTGTTTTTCTTTTGAATTATTTGGAATACCAGAGTATTTATCTATATATTGATCATAAATTTGTGTAGTAGTATCACGGTTTATTTTTGTATGATGTAGATTTATATATAAAGTTGAGAAAGATGTAAAAAGTAAAATAAGAATAATGAGTAAACCTTTATTATTTTTAAAAAATAAACGAAAATATAATTTAATTAATTGATACATAATATCTCCTCTTAAATAGAAAATAGGTAAAAAAATTTAAATTTAAAATGATAAATGAAAATAATAAGGAACTCATAAAAATCCTTTGATTATAGATAGAATCATTTAAAGATGAAAAACTAATAATACTTAATAGATTGTTGTTATATAACTGAATTGAAATATAAATAATCAATATAGCAATAAAAAATCCTTTATATTCCTTGTTTAAAAAATGACAAAGAAATAAAAATAAATAAGAGAAAGATAAACACCCAACTAAACGAAAAAAATAATTACAAACAATATAAAAGAATATAGAAATATTATAGGGTTCATACATAAAATGAGATAATGCATAAAGTGGTTGAAATAAACCATTTTTCATTCCTAAAAAATAATAAATAAGATAACTTTCTATTAACAATAATAAAGAAGAAATAAACGTAAATAACAAGATCATTAATATCTTTGATATAAATATTTTCTTTATTTGTTTTCTAGAAATATAAAAATATAAATCTGTTTGTTTTTGTTTTTCATAGATGAATAATTTGATTACTAAGATAATACAAAATATCAGGGATAATAGATATTGAAAATCTTGATTCATAAAATTATTGATTAAGGTATAATCATAGTGGTAGCTAAGATTTCTATTTTTTAATCTTTTTTTAAGCATTATATTTTCTTTTTTCCATTTACTATTTTGAGTTTTTTTAATATTTTCATCTAGAATAGTGATTTTATTTTTAATTGAAGAATGATAATTGATTGTATATTCATAATCTTCTAATAAATTATTACTTATCTGTTCATCACCGAAAACATAACCTGAAAAAGTATTTTTAGACTTGTTTTTGGTATTATAGTTTCCATTATTTACTTGTTCTAACATCGTATTATGATAATTAACAAGCCAATCATATTTTTGTTGAGAAATAGGTCCTTGAATTATTTTTAATATTTTTCTTTTTCCTGTATTAATATCTCCATATATATTTTGATAATTGACATATATGATTTGTAAACTGTTTAAGATAAGTAAAAGAATAAATAGGACTTTAACTGATTTAGAACGTAATAACTTATATAATTCACCTTTTATCATAAACATCACCATAATAATAAAGATAAATATCTTCTAAATTTATTTCTTTACAATGTGGAAATAATTCATCTTTATGAGAAAAAAACTTAATTTTATAATCATCGTTAATAGGTACAATAGAAGAAACATGATATGTTTCTATATATTTTTGTAGATCTTTTTTTGAAACGATCGTTTCATAAAAGAATTGTTTTAATGATAATATTAATTCTTGTGGACTTTTAAAATCTAATAATTGTCCGTTTTTAAAGAATATAAGAGATTTAGCTAGATGGTCCATATCTTGAATAATATGAGTAGAAATAATAATAATTTTATTTTTTGAAAGATTTCTTAAGAGATTTTTAAGTCTTAATCTTTCAATAGGGTCTAAACCTGTTGTAGGTTCATCTAATAATAAAATTTGAGGATCATTTATGATTGCCTGAGCAATAGATAAACGTTGCTTCATTCCTCCAGATAATTTTTTAATCTTAATATATTTTTGATCATATAAATTAACTAATCTTAAAGTATGATCTATTTGGTTTTTATCAATTGATTTAAGTGCACAAATATATTCAAGAAATTCATTACAAGTAAGATCTACATATAAAGCAGGAGATTGAGGAACATATCCAAAGACATGATAAAAATCATCACTTAAAAACTTAACTTCATCAATTTCAATTGTTCCACTATCATTTTTAATAAGTCCACATAAAATACTTAAAAAAGTAGTTTTTCCTGCTCCATTAGGACCAATTAATCCATAGATTCCAGATGATAAATGTAAAGTAATATGATCTAATGCTTTTTTGTTTTTATAATACTTTGATAAATCATTTATATAAATATTCATTACTTTACCACCAATGAAGTACTTTCTTCTGGAAGATTACTTGAAAGAGGAATAGCAATAGCTTTTACATTTTTTGTTTTATTTCCTGGTTTATAGCTTAATACTGCACTTTTATTTTTAGGAAGTTCTATATGGTAGCTAGATACAGGTTTTAAATCTTCTAATACCCAAAGAATATAATTATCAGAAATACCACTCATTTTTATAGTAATAGGTTTATTTTTCTTAAAATTTCCTTCTAGATTATTAGGAAATTGAATAAGTAAATTATTATCAAAATAACCTTCTTCATCATGTTTTAATAAATCAGATGTATAATCAATTAAATCATAATTATTATTTAAATCTATAGGATTATTAGCAGTATCTTGATGAATATCAATAAAAGTAGTACCACAAGCCATCATATGTTGTTTATTAGTAAGTTGTTTAAGAGAATCAACAATTTCATAATCAGCTATTAAAAAAGCATGCATATAAAGATGATCACCTTTACTACCAGTATTAGGCATAATAGAAACATGCTCAGTTTTATTAGTGTCTTTTTTTCCTTTAAATGTGTAGACTAAACTTTCTTTATCTTCATGCTTAATCATTTGAGGAATACCATTAATAAATATCATTAAACCAAAATTTGCATCTCTACCTACAACTTCATAATCATAATTAATATCTACATCTTTACCATCAAAACTATAACCATCTTCAATATGATGCAATCCAAAACCTACTTTTAAATCAACTGTTTCTTGATTGTTATTCTTTTTGATTGTTATATTTTCTTGTTTGGTACTACATCCAACAAGTAAAAATATACAAAACATACTGAGTATTATTTTTTTCATTCTGTTACCTCTCTTCTTATAAAAGTAGTTTTCTCATTTTGTTTACCTATAATAAATAATTGATGATCAACATATTCAGCAAATAAAATATTATCTAGCTCATTAAAATCATATTTTACATTATTGAAAATAATATAAGGTTTCCAATCATCAACACTTCCTTTTTCTGTAATAAGAATCTTTCCATTACTTAAATAACAATTTACAGAATTTTCATAATTAAGTCCTAAATCATTAAAACCATCATCATAATAAACAGCAATCTTATCCTTATTAGCACCATAGCCTTCATCTTGATTATGAATAATACTTTTATCTTTAAAAGAACTTAAAGTAACTTGAGGACTATTATATAAACTATAAGTTTGATGATTTATATCTATTACCCCATAACATCCAGAAGTTTGTTGACCTTGTTTTAAATATGTTCCACCAGTATAAATAAGGGTTTTATCATTTGTGAAAGCTAATTCCCATATAGCATTTAATTTTCTAGGTGTATCATCTAAAGTAAGAACAGTACTAACTAAGCGAGAATTTCTATCTAATAATAAAACGCTTTCTGTATCATAATTCATTTTTACACATGAAATAAATTGACCAGATGATGAAATAGCTAAACTATCATATTCAAATTCATCAAAAAAATTATTTAAATCAATATGATTTTTAAGTTTATGATTTTGAAATAAGAATAAAGTGTCTGTTAGTTGAATAGCATATATATCTTGAAGAACATGTATTTTAGCTTTATTAACAGGCCCATCAAAAATCATTGTGTTTAATAATTCTTTATTTTTTTCTATAGAATAATCATAAACATATGTTTGATTATTTTTTTTATAAACGAATATTAAATTATGATCTATGATTTTAAAATCAATGATTTCATATTTTGATAATTGTTGGTAATCTTGAGTTTTCTTAACTGTTTTTACTTTATGATTATTTGTGGTTTGACAACCACATAGTAATATGACTAAAAAAATTATTATTATTTTTTTCATAGTTAACCTCACTATAGAAAATATCATTTCTGATATATTTAATAGATATTATCGAGAAATGATATTTATTAATTTAATATTGTGTAGATGTATAAACATGATATCCAGTTGTATGAATAGCATCATGTGTTCCATAAAATGTAACTTTAGTTCCAGTATATCCCCAACATTCTAATGTATCTCCAACACCAGAACTATTTGCATGTTGGTTTTGAGTAGAACCAATATTAGCGCCAGTGCTAGTTTTTTTAGCTTCTATTTTTATTTTGATAGATTTAACATTTTGACCAATAGTGGTACCACCTTCACACAATTTAGATGATCCACTATTATAAGGAGATATAAATCCTTTTAATGTACCATAGGGTGTTGATTTTGTTGTTGATTTAGCAGCGGATACAGAGTTTACATTTCCAAATGCCATAAGTAATGCGAAACTTAATGTTACAAATAATTTAATTTTATTTTTTTTCATAATTTAATATTCCTTTCATTAGTTTAGGTTGACGTCTACCTTAGTTTTATTATATCTTATATTACTATATTGTCAATAATACCTTTATAATAATAGTATGGTAATTATAATATTATACTGCTATAATTATTTTGGTGATAAAATTATGGCAAAATCAAATAGCTTTTTTAATATTGATATGCTTGTTTTAAGTTTGTTAAAAGTAAGTGATTGCTATGGATATGAATTAGTAAAAAAAATCAAAGAAGTTTCAAATAATACATTAGATATAAAAGAAGGTACACTTTATCCCGTAGTGCATAACCTATTGAAAAAAGAATACATTTCTAGTCGAGATGAAATAGTAAATAAAAAAGTAAGAGTTTATTATCATATTGAACCTATAGGAAGAGACTATCTAGAAAAAACAATTACTGATTTTAGAAAAAATATTAAAGGTGTATTCGACATTATTGAATATGGTGAGGTGGAAAAAAATGAATAAAGATTCAAAAAAATTTATTAAATATGTAAAAAGAATAATTCCTATCCATTCAAAAGATAAAAGAGAATTTATCTTATTATTATCTCAAAGAATAAAAGAATTTTCAGATGATTTAGAGAGATGTACTTATCAGGATATTGTAAATGAATTTGGTACACCTAATGAGGTTGCAGGATCTTATATTGAAAATATGGAAAGTAATGAACTCATAAAAAAACTAAATAGGAAAAAGTTATTTAAATATTTTCTTTTAACACTTCTAATTTTAATAACTCTATTATGGGGATTTAAAATGTATAGATTAAATCAATTATATGAAGAAGCAAAATCAGAAACACATGGTTATATTACTGAAGAAATTATTAAATAAAAGTAGAAAATTTATGAAAAAAATTATATTATTTTTAAGCTTATTTTGTATTTTATGCATACCTTCACAAGTAAATGCTTATAATTATGAAAATATTTCACAGATAGAATATTTGGAAGATGGTTCGTATATTGAAACAACTATATTTGTATCTAATGATTATGCTAGATCTCAAAAAACTGCTAGTAAAATTGCTAGATATAATAGTAGTACGGGCGTTCAACAATGGTATGTAACTGTAACTGGAACGTTCTCATATGGGAATGGATCAGCAAAATGTATTTCATCATCAGTTAAGTCAGGTGTATATAATAATAAATGGGCTATTTCGAGTAAATCTGCTTCTAAATCAGGAGCAACAGCAATAGCATCTGCAACAGCAAAACATAGCTATGATAATACAGCTTATGAAACAAAAAAATTAACTGTTAGGCTTACTTGTAGCTCTACAGGAGTATTATCATAATAATTGAATAGCATTACAAGGTAAATATCAGATTTCATTAAGTTATATAGCATTTGTCATTTTATATAATTGTATGTTTATAATTATATTTAAGTATTTGTTATTTATTGTTTTTGATATGAATTAACTATCCAGTATTAAAATATAATCCTCAGCTCATAAGTAAAAAAGGAACGGCAGAACATGGAATTGGTTTATCAAGTGTAAAATCAACTTTAAAAAAATATAAATCTGAAATATCTTTTTCAGAAGATAAATATTGGTTTACTGTTCTTATAGTTATTGATAAATACGAATATATTCATTAGTATTCATTTAAAAGAAATTGTTCATCTACAATTTCTTTTTTGTTATAATGTGGTAAATGAGGTAATGATATGAAAAAAACAAAAGAAACAATTATTGATGCTTTTTGGCAATTATTAGAAGAAAAACCATTTAATAAAATAACGGTTCAAAACATTGTCGAACGCTGTCATTTAAATAGAAATACATTCTACTATCATTTTCAAGATATCCCTAATTTAGCAGAATATACTGTTAAATCATGGGCAGATCAAATTATTCAAAATAACTATGAATTTGGTTCACCAATGACATGTCTTGTACCACTTATAGAAGAATGTAATCAACATAAAAAAGCTTTTCAACATCTTTATAATTCATCACAAAAAGATGAGTTTATTACCTATATGAATCATGTAGCTTTACATATTGTAAAAATGTTTATGAAACAATCTTCTCATTATGTTTTACGAAGTGAACAAGAAAAAGAAACACTTATTCATTTTTATAAATGTTTAATGATAGGTATTCTTATTGATTGGTTAGAAGCACAAGGTGATTATGATTTAAAACCATTTGTTGAACAAATATTTCATTTAATAGAAACAACAATACAGGCTCATTAGGAACCTTTTTTGGTTAATTCTTTTATTTTGTCCATTTTATGTTGATATAAATAAGATTATAGTAAAAGTAGAAAGAAGGAATGAATATGAAAACTTTAAATAAAGTAAAAATGAGTATATGGATTAATGCCTTAAGTGCAATAGTGATAGGTATATTATTTTTAATAAATCCTCAAGAATCTTTTCAAATTATTACAATACTTGCTGGTATTATTATTACTTTTACAGGAATTATTGATTTTATTTATTATTTTAGTGGTTGGTTAGATATTTATTTTATGAAGAATACATTATTGAGTGGTATTTTAAAATGCGTATTAGGTATCTTTGTATTAACACATATATCAATAATGACAACATTCTTTTCTTATATTTTTAGTTTATATATCATTATTAGTGCCATCTATTGTTTTGAAGCTTATACCTTTATTAAATCAATGGTTAGTTATTCTTTAACTTTTGATTATATTATTGTTACAATTTTAATTTTTACAGGACTTGCAATGTTCTTTTTGAGCCCAAGTACAGTCATTTCCTCTGCTTTTGTGATAGGAATTTTATTCCTTATTAATGGTATTGGAAACTTATTTATTGCTTTAAGACTTACAAAGATTACAAAAGAATATCGTAGATATCTTCAATAATTTATACTTTAGTATCATAAATCATAAAAGTGGGCATATATTATAATGAGCACTTATAAAATACCATATTTATAAGCATATATTTGTTTAAATCCTAAAATATGACAAAATATATTTCATATCATTCAAAAAAACATTGATAAAAAGAACCAAATTATAATTTTAATGAATTAAAAAATTTAGAAATTTGACAAAGAGATAATATTTTGTTAGTATTCACCGGGGTGAGATTTATGTACTTTGATACACATTGTCATTTAAATAGTGAACAATTATATGAAAAAAAAGATGAATTTATTAAACATGCTTTAGATAACCAAGTAGAAATGATGGTTGTTGTAGGCTATGATCTTGAGTCTTCCAAAAAGGCAGTTGAAATAGCAAAAGAATATCCTTTTATCTATGCTGCTGTAGGGATAGGACCTAACGACTGTTTAAACACAACTACTCAAGATTTACAAATCATCGATGAGTACTTAAATGAACCAAAGGTTGTAGCACTTGGTGAAATCGGATTAGATTATTATTGGGATGATGTTCCTAGTGATAAACAAAAAGAAGTTTTTCAACAACAAGTAGATCTTGCTAAAAAACATCAAAAACCAATTATTATTCATTGTAGAGATGCTTATGAAGATACTTATGAAGTGCTTAAAAGAAATGGACATCCAGGAATTATGCATTGTTATAGTGGATCAGTAGAAATGGCAAAGAGATTTATTGATTTAGGTTTCTATATTTCATTAGCTGGACCAGTTACTTTTAAAAATGCCAGAGTTCCTAAAGATGTGGCAGAAAAAATAGGTTTAGAACATTTATTAATTGAAACCGACTGTCCTTATTTAACACCACATCCTTATCGTGGTACTTTAAATGAGCCTGCAAATGTTGTGTATATTGCCCAGGAAATAGCAAAGCTAAAGAACATGGAGATAGAAAGCGTTGCAAGTCAGACAACGTTTAATGCTAAAAAAGTATTTGGCATTAAATAGGAGGAAAATTAATGAAAACAATTAAACAAATTATTTCAGATGCAGACCCCCGACTGAAAGGGGTATTAGTGATTATGGTTGTATATGTAATGGTTATGGCGACAACTGTTACATCAGGAGCAACACAAGAAATAAAAGGTTATAAAGAAACAATTGAAATACAGTATCAAGATGGTGGCCAAGAAACTAAAGATTATTTAGTAAGACAAGATACTGTTAAAAATGTATTAAAAGAATTAGATGTAAACTTAAACGCAAAAGATACAGTTAATAAAGATATGTCCTATATTGTACAAAGTAAGGATTTATTACAAGTAAATCGTATTAACGAAGAAGAAGTAGAAGAAATGCAATATGTATCTTCACAAACAATAGAAACAACTGGTTTACATTTATTTACAACTGAAGTTGTTCAAACTGGACAACAAGGACAAATTAAGAATAAAGTGAAAGTCACTTATGAAAACGGTAAAATAGTAAAAAAAGAATTGTTATCGAGTGAAGTTGTAACAGAAAAAACAGATACAATTATCGCTCATGGGACAATTCAACCTGGAGCTTATTTTACTGGAAAACTGACAACATATGGTGGCGATTGTGCAGGAGGAAATGGAACTTCATCATCAGGTATTTCTTTATCACCAACAACTGGTGTTAAAGGAAGTCATAGTGCGAAGTTAAGTTATAATGGTGGAAGTTATTATTGTTTAGCAGCAGATCCATCAATTCCTTTTGGAACAATTATTAAGATTACAAATCATAATTTAGGTATTGAATCAACAGCGTATGGTATTGTTGTTGATAGAGGCGGAGCTATTAAGAAAAATCATATTGATATTTTTAATGGAACAGAAGCTGGCAAATACTTTAAAGGTGGTACGTCAAATAATACACAATTTGAAATCGTATCTGTTGGTAGTGGCAAGAATTTTTGGAAATAGATAACAAGTATATATAGCAAGTTCTCCGAAGTTGGAGAACTTTTTATTTTACCACTTTATAGTGGTAATTTTTGATTTTTCTTCTAACTTGTATTCACTTACAATGAATTTGTCGTTGGAGGTGATAGTATGAAAAGAGAAGAAGATTCTTGCCAATTAATATTATATAGTAGTAATGCGCGTACAAAAGCAATGGAAGCAATTTCCAATGCGAAAACAGGTAATGTTGTATTAGCAAATGATAATTTAAAAAACGCAAAAGATGAATTACTTATTGCACAGAAAAAGCATGCAGAATTATTACGTGATATGGCAAATGAAGAAGATGTTGAAACAAATCTATTGATGATTCATGCCGAAGATCATGTTTTCGGAGCACAAAATACTTTAGAAATGGCTAATGAAATTGTTGAATTATATGGGAGGTTAAAAGAATATGAATAAAGATTTCTTATGGGGTAGTGCAACAGCTTCTTATCAATGTGAAGGAGCGTGGAATTTAGATGATAAAGTAGAGAGTATGTGGGATGTTTATTTACATGAAAACAATCTTGAAAATGGAGATAATGCATCTGATTTTTATCATCATTTTGAAGAGGATTTATTACAGTTAAAAAATGGAGGACAAAACGCCTTTCGTATGTCTCTTGCTTGGCCTCGAATTATTAAAAATAAGGAAGGTGAAGTTAATTCAAAAGGAGTCGATTTTTATAGAAAAATTCTACAATGTTGTCTAGATAAAGATATTACACCATTTGTAACAATTTATCATTGGGATCTACCACAATATTGGGAAGAAACTGGCGGATGGCTTAACAATGAAGTATCCTATGCATACCAAAAATATGCAAAAATATGCTTTGAAAAGTTTGGCGATTTAGTTGATTTATGGGTAACATTTAATGAGCCAAAATGGTTTGTAAGCAGTGGATACCTAATTGGAAATTATCCACCAGCTCATAAAAATCCACAAGAAATGATTATTGCAGCTTATCACGTTATGCTTGCAAGTGCTTTGGGAGTTAAAATTTTTAAAGAAGGTGGATATAAAGGTCAAATTGGAATTGTTCATAGTTTTACACCTGTCAATGGTGTGGATGATTCTTTAGAAACAAGAATTGCAATGAGATATGCAGATAATTATTGTAACAATTGGATTTTAGATACAGCATGTCAAGGAGAATTTCCAATTGATTTATTAAGCGAATTAAATAAAAAGTTTGATTTATCATTTATTAATATTAAAGAGCTTGATGTAATTAAAGAAAATACGGTTGATTTCATAGGATTAAATTATTATGCTAGAGCTTTAATTAGACCATATAGTAATGGAGAAACTGTTTTAGTTGCAAATAATAGTGGAAATGGTGGAAGCAATAAGGTTATTATTAAAGATTGGTTTGAACAGGTTTTTGATGATCCTGATGCAATTTATACAGAATGGGGAACTGAAATTTGTCCATTAGGATTAGAACAAGGACTAAAAGAAGTTTGGAATAAATACCATTTACCACTTTATATTAGTGAAAATGGAATAGGTGTTAGAGAAGATGTAACAGTTGATGAAGTACAAGATGATTATCGTATTTCTTATATGAACGATCATATTGCAGCGATGATGAATGCTATGGATGATGGTGTAGATATGCGAGGTTATTTTGCATGGAGTACATTTGATTTATATTCATGGAAAAATGGATGTGAGAAAAGATATGGTTTAGTTGCAATTGATTTTGATACACCAAATCTTTTAAGAAAACCTAAAAAGAGTTATTATTGGTATAAAGAAATAATTGAAAGTAAAGGAAAAAAAATAGAGAGAAAGAGATGGGATTAGTTATGAAAAATGTAATGCTTGTATGTAATGCTGGAATGTCTACAGGTATTCTAGCAAAAAAAATTGAAAAAGCTAGCCAAGGACTATTGAGTGTTAAAGCCTATGGAGAAGCAGAATATGAAGAATATGCAAATAATTATGATTTGATTTTGCTAGGTCCACAAATTAGACATTTAAAACCAGAAATTGAATCTAAAGTTTCTATTCCTGTGGATTATATTGCGCCACAACATTATGGAATTATGAATGGTGAAGCTGTATTTCAAGATATAAAAAAAATATTAAACATAAAAGAGGAGGAATAAAAAATGGATTCTTTGAGTCAAATCGTCGAAAGCAAATTATTACCTATTGCTAATAAAATGAGTTCACAACGCCATTTGAAAGCTATAAGAGATGCGTTTATGTCAATTATGCCAATTACTCTCATTGGAGGAATATTTGCAGTCATCTCTTCAGCACCAATTACTGAAAATACAACCAATGGTTTTTTATTAGCGTGGGCATCTTTTGCTGATAAAAATAGTCTACTATTAAATTGGGTAAATGCTCTAACATTAGGGGCAATGTCCTTATATATTTGTATTGGAATTGCGAATTTTTTAAGTAAACATTTTAAAATGGATCCATTCTTTCCAATAATGTTATCTGTATGTGGGTTCTTTATGCTTGTCATAGCGCCTATTGAATTGGGCTGGGCAGGTAAAACAGTTGAAATTTCTTATATTGGTGGTGAAGGACTTATACCAGCCATACTAATTTCATGTTTAACAGTGGAAGCTTATCATTATATGCGAGAACATAATTGGGGAAGAATCAAACTACCTGATTCTGTACCGGCTTCTTTAAATGAAACGTTTGCTTCTTTATGTCCAGGAGTATGTATTATTGCTACAGATATTATTTTATTTGCTATTTTTAATGCATTTAATACAACAATGCCAGGATTTATTTATAATGTTATGGCACCTACACTAAATGCTGCCGATAGTTTACCATTTGCGATTATTGCAACATTATTAGTTCATTTTTTCTGGTTCTTTGGAATTCATGATGCTGCTTTTTCAGGAATATTGGGGCCAGTTCGTGATGGTGGCCTTTCATTAAATGCAGCTGCACACGCAGCAGGACAAACATTACCAAAAATATTTACAACACCATTTTGGGTTTATTTTGTTGCCATTGGTGGATGCGGTTCATGTTTAGCACTTGCTATTTTATTAGTTCGTTCTAAATCGAAACAATTAAATACTGTTGGAAAAGTTGGAATCATTCCTTCATTCTTTGGAATTTCTGAACCACTTATTTTTGGAATCCCATTAATGTTAAATCCTATTTTCTTTGTACCATTTTTATTAACTTCTACTGTCAATTGTATTATTGCTTATATAAGTATGAGTGTTGGTATTGTTGGAAAAACATTTGCCATGCTTTCATGGCAAATGCCATCAGTGTTTGGGTCATTTTTATCAACAATGGATATTAAAGCTTTTATCTTGGTAATTATATTAATTATTATAGATTTAGTCATGTATTATCCTTTCTTTAAAGTATACGAAAAACAATTAGTTGCTCAAGAAAGCGAATAGATTATAATATAAGAAAGAGGTGAGGTTGGTGGTAACATTAACGGAAAGACAAAATGAAATCATTAAATTATTGAATCAATATCATATTTTATCTGCTGATAAAATAGCTAAAATGCTAAATGTTTCAACAAAGACAATTCGTAATGAAATACATAAAATCAACTCTAGCCTCAATCTAAATTATATTATTTCACAAAAAGGGACTGGATATTTAATTAATGAGCAAATTCAATTAGAAAAAGAATACGCTAGTGAACAAAATATTCAGTACCTTATCTTAAAAAAAATTTTAAATCATGATTTTTATAATTTTTATGAACTTGCTGATGAATTATTTATTAGTGAATCTAATTTACAAAGATATATAAAAAGAGTGAATGAAATTATTCAAAAAAGAAATTCATCTATTAAAATATGTCGCCAGCAGAATCAACTTTATTTAAATGGTACAGAAACAGAAAAAAGACAAATTACAACATATTTCTTAATGAATGAGTTAAATCAATATAACTTTAATTTATCAATGTATCAAAGCTTATTTTTAAGGATTGATATTTTAGAATTACAAAAAATAATTACAGAATTTAACAATTCACATCATTTAAATTTAAGAGATGTTGAAATTATTTCTTTAGTAATTCATGTTGCTTTAATGTTAGAAAGAGTCATTAGAGGAAATGAAATTATTAATGAAGTGGATTTTGTTAATGATGAATACAACCATCTTTCAATACAATTTGCTAATATACTTCAAATACGTTATGAAATTAAATTGAATAAAAGTGAAATTAAGTATTTATCATTATTGTTGGCAGGGAAAGTACCATCTATTGAAGAAAATGACATTAATGAAGTGAAACAATTTATTCAACAGTTGATTATAGAAATTAATGAAAGTTTTGATGTGGATTTACAACAAGATAGTAAGTTTGCTGATAATTTTCTTATTCATTTAATAGGATTAAAGAGAAGAATTACAAATCACACTTTTTTGAATAATCCTCTTATTAAAGAACTACAAAAGAATTTCCCAGTTATTTATGATATGAGTGTTTTTATAGCATTGAAGATTCAAGAGTTCTTTTCTACGCAATTATATGAAGATGAAATAGGTTATATTACCCTTCATTTAATGGGTGCAATTGAAAGATTACATACATCATTACATAAAAAAATAGTTTTAATTTATCCTTTTGGACAAGCAGGTTATGATTATATTGTAAAAAAAATAAATCATATTCATGATTTAGAAATAGAAATATGTTGTCAATTATCAATGTTTGATGCCTTCCAAATTAAAGAATATCAACCAGATTTAGTTATTTCATTTGTCCATATTGAAGAAAAAGTTGGTTATCCAATATATGTATGTCATAACCTCTTACTTGAAGAAGATATAGAGAATATTTATAATATCTTGAAGGGAAATCATACTTTCAAAAAAAATGTATTCTTTGAAAAAGAATTATTTCATATTTATAATGATATAGAAAATAAAGAAGATGTTATTCATAGACTTTGTGAAAGTTTATATTACAAAGGATACGTGGATCAACAGTATGAAGGATTAGTTTTAGCACGTGAACAAATTGCACCTACTGCCTATGGAAGTATGTTTGCAATTCCTCATGCTGTAAAAAAAGCTGGTTTTGCAACACGTATAGCAGTTGCGTTATTAGATAAACCTATTGATTGGAATCAACAAAAAGTAAGATTAGTTTTTTTGTTTTGTTTAACGAAAGAAAGAAACGAAGAATTTGATTTGCTATTTGAAAAACTTGTTGGATTGTTAGATGAATCAAAAAAAGTGAGAGAATTATTAAAATGTAAAAAGTATGAAGAGTTTCTTGAATTATTTTTAAGTGAATAAATTAATCGTTTTGAGAACTGTTTTAAACAGTTCTTTTTAATTTTTATATAAATTGGTATACTTTTTTTGTGGGGTGATGATATGAAAATAGGAATAATTCAAGGGACATCACAAATAGAGAAGAATAGTATTTTATATGAATGTACAAAAGAATATGGTGAAGTCATTAATTTTGGTTGCTTTGAAAATGAAGACAACTATTCTTATGTAGAAATAGCATTAGAAATTTGTTTATTAATATCAAGTAAAGCAGTAGATTTTATAGTGACAGGGTGTTCATCTGGGCAAGGGATGATGATTGCTTGTAATAGTTTACCTCATTTAATTTGTGGTTATTTACCTACTCCTCAAGATGCTTATTTATTTGGAAGAATCAATGATGGAAATGTAGCTTCTTTGCCTTTAGGTCTTAATTATGGATGGGCTGGAGAAATTAATTTAAAAGTAACTCTCCAACAATTGTTTGAAGAACCTTTTGGAATAGGGTATCCTTTAAAAGATGCTAAGCGAAAAAGAGAAGATACAAAGAAAATAAAAGCTTTAAATCAATTATGTAAAAAAGATATTATTGAGTTTTTAAATGAAATCGATTCATCATTCATTAATAAAGTTTTATCTAAAAAGAATGTAATCGATTATATTTTAGAACAAGGAAAAGATCAAAGAATAAAACAATGGATTTTAAACAGGAGATAATCCTGTTTTTTTTATAAAAAAGAATGATAAACTGTAGTTTTTTTCTCGTCAAAAAAGCAATGTTGGTGTACAATGGAAAAGAATTGAAAGGGAGTGTAAGTGATATGTATGATGTAATAGTTGTCGGAGGAGGACATGCTGGAATTGAAGCTAGTTTAGCCCCTTCAAGAATGGGATTAAAAACATTACTTGTCACATCAAATATAAATAATATTGGGTCTATGCCATGTAATACTTCTATTGGTGGACCTGCCAAAGGAATCATTGTAAGAGAAATCGATGCTCTTGGTGGACAAATGTCTAAAACAGCAGATAAGACTTACTTACAAATGAAAATGTTAAATACCGCTAAAGGACCAGGAGTTCAATCTTTAAGAGCACAAGCTGATAAAAAAGCATATCCTCGTTATATGCAAAAAGTGGTTAAGGAACAAGAAAACTTAGATTTAATTGAAGGCATGGTTGAAGATTTAGTCATTGAAGATCAAACAGTTAAAGGAGTTATTCTTGATGATGGAACAACTTATTTATCGAAAACTGTTATTCTAACAACAGGTACTTATTTAAAAGCAGAAATTCTTGTTGGACATAGTAAACATGCTAGTGGACCAGATCAACAAAAAGAATCAAAATTCTTATCTGGAAAATTAAAAGATTACGGATTTAGAATTCAAAGATTAAAAACAGGAACACCACCACGTGTTGAAATCAATAGTATAGATTATTCAAAAACATCATTACAACCAGGAACAAATGCAAAACTAGCCTTTAGTTTTACCACAGATGAATATGTTCCTATTGAAAAACAAACACCATGTTATCTAACTTATACAAATGAAACAACACATAAAATCATTCATGATAATCTAGAAAAATGTGCAATGTATAGTGGACTTGTTAAAGGAATTGGACCACGTTATTGTCCATCCATTGAAGATAAAGTTGTTAAATTCTCAGATAAACCACAACATCAAATCTTCCTAGAACCTGAATCAAAAGAAATGAATTCAATCTATGTACAAGGTTTTTCAACATCAATGCCACATGATATCCAAGAACAAATGATTCGTACTTTACCAGGATTAGAAAACTGTACAATCTTAAAATATGCTTATGCCATTGAATATGATGCAATCGATCCATTACAATTATGGCCATCACTTGAAACAAAAGTGATTAAAAACTTATTTACAGCTGGACAAATCAATGGAACAAGTGGTTATGAAGAAGCTGCTGGACAAGGATTAATGGCTGGTATCAATGCAACTCTTAAAGTAAGAAATGAAGCTCCTCTTGTTTTAAAGAGAGATGAAGCTTATATTGGGGTCATGATTGATGATTTAGTTACTAAAGGAACAAAAGAACCTTATCGTATGCTTACTTCAAGAGCGGAATATCGTTTATTAATTAGACATGATAATGCTGATGAAAGACTTTATGATTATAGTCATCAAATTGGACTTGTTAAAGATGAAGAATATCAAAGATATCAAACTAAAATGAAAGGGATCTATGATGAAATTGAACGTTTAAGTACTATTCGTTTTACCCCAAAAGATGATATCAATGAAATGTTGGAACAAAACAATTCTTCACATTTAAAAGAAGGGGTTTCTGCAAAAGAACTTATTACAAGACCTGAAATTTCTTATGATATGATGTTACCTTATATTGATGCACCTGAATTAAGTGAGGAACAAAGAAGAAGAATTACTATTTTAATTAAATATGCAGGATATATTGAAAAAGCTAAAAGACAAGCGCAAAAACAAATCAAAATGGAAGAAAAACATATTCCAGAAGATATTGATTATGAAGATGTTAAAAACTTAGCTTTAGAAGCAAAACAAAAATTATCAGAAATTAGACCACTTACCATTGGTCAAGCTTCTCGTATATCAGGAATCAATCCTGCAGATATTTCAGTTTTATTAATTTATTTAAAACAAAAATATAATGGAGAATAAGAATGAATGAATTAGAATTTCAAAATATACTTAAAGAAAAAGGAATCGAAGTAAGTGAACATCAACTTCAACAATTTCAAAAATATTATGAAATCTTAGTTGAATGGAATGATAAAATGAATCTTACTGCAATTACGGATAAAGAAGATGTTTATTTAAAACATTTCTATGATTCAATTACGATTGCTTTTGATTTTGATTTCAATAATCAAACCTTGATTGATGTAGGAGCTGGTGCTGGTTTTCCATCAGTTCCTTTAAAAATCCTTTATCCAAATTTAAAGATTACAATCGTTGATTCCTTAAATAAAAGAATTACTTTCTTAAAACATTTATTTAAAGAACTGGAATTAGATAACTGTCAAGCAGTGGCTGCACGTGCAGAAGAATACGCTAAAGATCATCGTGAAAGTGTTGATATCGTGATGGCAAGAGCGGTAGCACGTTTAAATATTCTTGATGAACTTTGTTTACCACTTGTTAAAAAGAATGGTTATTTCTTATCTTTAAAAGGAAGACAAGCACCAGAAGAAGTAAAAGAAGCTAAAAAAGGTATTCAATTATTAGGTGGACAAATAGAAAGTACACATGATTTTACACTTGCAAATCATGATGATTTTAGAAGTAATATTATTATTAAAAAAGTAAAAGAAACACCAAAGAAGTATCCAAGAATGTTTTCTAAAATAAAAAAGAGTCCATTGTAGGAGGGTATCATGTTTAATAATAAATTAAAAAATATAGATATTAATAAAATACAAGCAAATGAGAATCAGCCAAGAACTGTTTTTAATAAAGAAAAAATTGAAGAATTAGCTGCTTCTATTAAAGAAAATGGTTTAATACAACCTATAGTTGTAAGAAAAGTAAATGGAATTTACCAAATTATTGCAGGTGAAAGAAGATATCGTGCTTGTTGTTCTTTAAATATGAAACAAGTACCATGTATTATTGAAGATTATGATGATAAGCAAACACAAACACTTGCTATTATTGAAAATATTCAAAGAGAAGACTTATCACCATTAGAAGAAGCAAAAGCTTATCAAGCTTTAATTAAAGAATATGGTTATAGTCAAACAGAGCTTGCAGATATTGTTGGTAAAAAACAATCAACGATTGCGAATAAATTAAGATTATTAAAATTAAGTGATGATGTTAAATTTTCTTTAAATCAAAAACAAATAACAGAAAGACATGCTAGAGCAATGCTTTCATTAAATGAAGAAAAACAACAAGAAGTCTTAAGAGAAGTTTTAAAGAAAAAACTAACGGTAGCTGATACAGAAAGACTTATTAAAAAAGAACCAAAACCTAAAAAGAAAAAAGCATCAGCTGATGTTAAAAAAACAATTTCAAGAAATGTGAAAATTGCTTTAAATACATTACAACAAGCAATTGGAATGATTGAAAAAACAGGAACATCACTTCAACAAGAAACAGAAGATTTAGAAGATGAATATGTTATTACAATTAGAATACATAAGTAGAGGGTTAAGATGAAGTTACTAGCAACAGATATGGATGGAACATTTCTAAGAGATGATAAATCCTATAGTGAAGAATTTAATGATTTATATAATCAAATGTTAAAACAAGGAATTCAATTTGTAATTGCTTCTGGCAATCAATATGAAGCATTAGTTTGTAAATTTGATGATGATATTAAAGATGATCTTTATTATCTTTGTGAAAATGGAACAAAGATTGTCTATCGAGGAGATGTTATTTATAAACATTGTTTAGAAACTGATGATTATCAACATGCATTAAATATTTTAAAAGAAGATGAAGAATGTATGTTAGTTGTATCAGGAGTAAAGCATGCTTATATTTTAAAGAAGTTTGAAGATAGAAAAGATTTTATTACATTATTTATTAAAAATATTGTTTTTGTAGATTCATTTGATGAAATAGATGATGAGATATTAAAATTTTCAGTTGCTAACTTTGATGGTAAAATTGAAGATAGACTTGAAGTGATCAAGAAAAGGATAAATCCTAAATTTAGAGTTGTAACCACAGGAAATGTTTGGTTTGATATTTTTTATAAGACAATTAATAAAGGAACTTCCTTACAACATCTTCTAGATTTGTTAGGAATATCTAATGAAGAAGCAGGTGCTTTTGGTGATCAAATGAATGATTACGAAATGTTACAAACTGTAAAATATGGTTATGCGATGGCTAATGCCATGCCACCTGTTAAAGAGGTTGCTTATCAAGTGATTGATAGTAATGAAAATGATGGCGTTATTTTAAAAATAAAAGAAATCTTAAAAGGTAACTATTAAACAATGCGTAAGCATTGTTTTTTTTGTATAATAAAGACGTTAAAACAAGGAGGAAGACTATGAAACCAAAATTACATTTTACAGCACCTTATCATTGGATCAATGATCCAAATGGACTTATTTATTATAAAGGAAACTATCATATCTTTTATCAACATTTCCCATACGATAATAAATGGGGAACAATGCATTGGGGACATGCTATTACAAAAGATTTTGTCAATTTTGAACATCTTCCAATTGCTTTATATCCATCTAAAGATTTTGATAGAAATGGATGTTTTTCAGGATCAGCAATTGAAATAGATGGCCAACTTTATCTTTATTACACAGCTATTAAATACGCTAAAGAAAATCCAAGTAATGTACACAATCAATATAGTGATGATGATTTAAGAGCCTCACAAGCCTTAGTTGTAAGTAGTGATGGAATTCATTTTGATAATGTTAAAAATAAAAAACAAATCATTCCCATGATTCAAGAAGGATTTATTGGAGATTATCGTCATACCAGAGATCCTAAAGTATGGAAAAAACAAGATGGAAAATATGCCATGGTTATTGGGAGTAAAGTAGCTTATGAAAATGACTACTGTGGAAAAGCACTTTTCTATGAAAGTGAAGATGGAATTCATTTTGAATATAAAAACAGCTATCAAGAACCAACTATTGGAAATATGTGGGAATGTCCAGATGTCTTTAAAATCAATAATCAATTCTTTATGATTTTCTCACCAGAAAATACGGATCAACCACCAAAACCAAATAGTAATGCGCGTTATATGCCGATTGATTTTGATGAAGATACTCTTACTATTAAAGATCATGGTGATTGGCCTTATTTAGATCATGGTTTAGATTTCTATGCCCCACAAACATTTTTATCTAAAGATAATGAAAGATTATTACTAGGATGGCTTAGAATGAGAAAACCCGTTCAAGGAGAAGAATGGATTGGGATGTTTATTATGCCAAGAATTCTACATGAAAAAGATGGTAAAATCATTCAAGAATTGTATCCTAAAATAAAAAACTCATTTAATCATGAAGTTCAAGAAATTTCATTTGATCAACCATTCCAATTAAAGACAACACTTAATAAGGATAGTTCTTTAAATCTTGGTGGTTTTAAAATTGATATTCAAGATGATTGTCTCCATTTAAATAGAGAAGAAGTATCTATTCAAGAAAATAAAGTATGTAATGATGTTGTTTCACCTAAGTTACAAGGGCATTATGATATTGAACTTTATTATGATCATCATGTTTTTGAAATTTATATTAATGGTGGTGAATATGTGATGTCACAAGTTGTTTATGATTTAAATGATCAAGTTATTATTCAAAATACAGAGTATAAAGTCTATGTCAGATCATTATAAATTCTTTAGTCATAAACAATGTGAGTATTATCCTTGTCATCCATTAGATGAAATTAATTGTTTGTTTTGTTATTGTCCATTGTATATTTTAAAAGATTGTAAAGGCAATTATAAAATGATAGGTGATATAAAAGATTGTAGTGGATGTACTTTACCTCATCAAAAAGAAAACTATGATTATATTATTTCTCGTTATCAAGATGTTGTAAAAGCTTTTCAATTACTTGACAATAAAGATACAAATGATAAGATAGAAGCACCAGAGGGTATTGAAGACAATGCTGGATAAGGTTTAGACCTTATCCAGTTTTTTTTAGGAGGAAATTATGGAACAAAGACTTTTAAAGCATTAATGATATTTGCTTTACCTTATATGTTTTCAAACTTATTACAAGTATTATATGGGTCGGCAGATTTATTTGTTGTAGGACAATTTGGACATACCTTTGATGTTTCTGGGGTTTCGATAGGAAGTCAAGCCATGGCTTTAATAACAAACCTTGTTTTAGGATTGACTACAGGAGTTACGGTTTTATTAGGACAATACCTAGGAAGTAAATCTTATCGTGATCTATCAAAGACCATTGGAGGGGCTATTGTTTTATTTTTAATCATTGCCTTAGGTTTAACTTTTGTCATGTTGTCTTTTAATAACGAGATTACACTTTTAATGAATACACCAAAAGAAGCTATTGAAGCAACGAAAAGCTAATTAAGTATATTATCTTTATTGTCGGATATAATGTTGTCAGTAGTATTTTAAGAAGATTAGGGGATAGTAAAACACCTTTATTGTTTGTTTTTATTGCGTGTATCATTAATATTATTGTTGATTTTGTTTTAGTAGGATATTTTCATATGGGAGCTAAAGGGGCAGCCATTGCGACAGTATCAGCCCAGGGATTTTCTTTTCTCTTTGCCTTGGTTTATTTATGTAAAAAGGGAATAGGGTATTCGTTTTATAAAGAAGATATTTGTTTTTCAAAATATATTCAAAAGATTATGCAAATAGGTTTTCCTTTAGGATTACAAAGTGTACTTGTTAATATTTCATTTTTAATTATTACGATTATTGTTAATCAAATGGGTTTGATTGCTTCTGCATCTTTAGGTGTTGTTGAAAAATTAATGGGATTTTTAATGTTACCAGCGATTGTCTTAGGAAGTGTTTTAGCTTCTCTTATTGCTTTAAATGTAGGAGCTAAACAATATAAACGTGCAAAACAAATATTAAAATATGCAATCATGATTTCTCTTGCTTTTGCAATCATTGTAACAACGATTTGTGAAATCGATGGAACAATACTTACGCGTATTTTTACCAATAATCAAGATGTTATTAAAAATGGTGCCTTGTATTTAAAAACGTATTCTATTGATTGTTTACTTACAAGTTTTCTCTTTTGTATCAATGGCTATTTAAATGGTTATGAAAAAACTGTCTTTACGATGGTACATAGTTTAGTAGCGACTTTTATAGGAAGAATTCCTTTAACTTTATTATTTTCTAAAATACCAAATGTAACACTATTTCATATGGGGATTGCAGCTCCATTATCTATAATGATTTCTTTAATAATGATCTTTATTTATTTTAAGAAAACAAAATTTGATAATATTAAAGAGAGATAAGTTACATTAGTACATAGAAAAGAGAAATTCTTTATTTTTTTGCAACAATATATCTTTTTTATAAATTCTATTGCTTAGTTTATTTTAAATCTTTATGATTGAAGATAGGTGATGAAAATGATTAAAGCGATATTTTTAGATATTGATGGAACATTGATTTCAGGGAAAAGACCTTCTATAAAAAAAGAAGTGATTGAAGGATTAAAACAAGTAAGGAAAAAAGGAATTCAATTGTTTATAGCCAGTGGAAGACATATGTTAGAGCTAGAAGAATTAAAACTTGTTGAACAGTTTGAATTTGATGGCTATCTTTTATTAAATGGTGGCTATTGTATAATAGGTTCACAAATTATTTATGATAATAAAATACCTCAAGAGGATTTAAAAGAAATTATAAAGATTGTAAAAGAAAACAATTATCCTTGTTTATTTATTGAAAGTAATCAAATGTATATTACTCATGTAAATCAAAGAGTCATAGATGCTCAAGCGTCTATTTCAACAATGATTCCACCAATAAGTAATCAAATCAATATAGACAACATTTACCAAGTAGATCCTTATGTAGATGAAAAAGGAATAAAAGAAATTATAAAAAACACCAAAAATATCAAAGTCACAAAATGGCATGACTATGCCTATGATATTGTTCCCAAAACTGGAGGAAAAGCAGCGGCTATTCAAGCAGTTTCAAAACATTTTGGTTATCAAAAAGAAGAATTAATGGCTTTTGGTGATGGACATAATGATATTGAAATGTTAGATGTCGTAGGTTATCCTATTGTGATGGAAAATGGCAGTGATGAAATAAAACAACATGCATGTTATATTTGTGATGATGTTGAAAAAGAAGGAATTTTAAAAGGATTAAAACATTTTAATCTTATTGACTAGGAGAAAAGAGTATGAGAAGAAAAGATAGAGAAATTACTGATTTTGATGAAATGATGAAAATTATTGCAAAATGTGATACTTGTCGTTTAGCACTATTTGATGATGAATTTCCTTATATCGTTCCTTTAAACTTTGGAACAGATGTAGAAGAAGGACAACTTTATCTATATTTTCATAGTGCCAAAGTAGGAACAAAACTTGATTTAATAAGAAAAAATAATAAAGTGACTTTTGAAATGGATTGTGAACATAACATCATTATGTATGATGAAAGAATGTCATGCACAATGGGTTATGAAAGTGTCATTGGATATGGTATTGTAGAATTTGTTGAAGATGAAAATAAGATTAATGCGTTAAAAATCTTAATGAGGCATTATCATGAAGAAGATTTCAAATTCAATGAAAAAGTCGCAATGATGACAGAAGTTTTCCGTGTAAAAGTATTAGACATGGCAGGTAAAAGAAGAGATAATATTCATCCTGAAGAAAAAGTAAAAAGACATATTACATTAGAGTAAAACCTTGGCATTGCCAAGGTTTTTAAAACTGATAAACATCTTCACCTAATAGATTTAAGGCATTTAAATCAATAATTTGATAAGTACCACGTTTAATTTTCTTTATGTATTTCTTATCTAAAAATAATTGAAGAACACGTTGGAGTTGACGATAACTACAACCAATCAATTCAGCAACGACTACAAAATTATCTTGAACCATATAATCTTTATGAGAAACAACAAAGTAAGCCGCTAATCTATTTTCAACTGGATAATTTAATGAAATAGATTGATTTTGAGTTGATTTAGAAAGCTTGCTGGCAAGATTTTTTGCGATGGCTTTCATAAAGAAAACATCATTCATTAATATTTCATGATATTTAGAAAGGAAAATAGTTGCACAAATACAATCTTCATAAGCAATCACATTATTAATAATAGGAGATTGAGTGATAAATTCTAAATCCCCAATAATAGAGTAGGGACTATTAAAACTGCATAACATACTATTTCCATTCGCATTAATATGGTTTACTTTCACTTTTCCTCTTAAAAGAATATAAATATAATTAAGCTTTTCACCTTGATGTAATAAATATTCGTCTTTATTTAATTTTTTGATTTCAATATATTGATAATTATCAACGTGAAGAATTTCTAATTTTTTTAATTCATTTAAATAATTCATCTAAATCACCACTAAAAATATGACATATGTCGTATTTATAATCAAGTTCAATCACTATAATTCTTTCTGGAGGTGATCTTGATGGATTTTGTATTAGCCACATTATGTGGGATTATTGTAACGACAATGAATGTATTTAATGGGCAATTATCAGATTATACAGGGGTCTATTTATCAACAGTTATCATTCATTTAGTTGGTTTAGTTACTTTTTTAATTATTATGAAAATCAAAGATAAGAAAGTTTGTTTTAAAAAACAAATTCCTTTATATATGTATTGTGGAGGATGTATTGGGGTATTAACTGTTATTTTTAATGTTTTTGCGATTGGTAAGATAGGAGCTTCTTTAATGACAGCACTAGGATTATTAGGACAAATGATGACATCTTTGTTGTTAGAAAATAAGGGATGGCTAGCGACATCTATTCGAAAATTAAATATAGGAAAGATCATAGGATTAGCAGTTGTTTGTTTAGGAATAGGAGTGATGTTATTATGATTTCTATTATATTTTCTATTCTATCAGGAGTTACAATTGTTTTAAGCCGTAGTGTCAATGGGATGCTTTCTAAGAAAATGGGTGCTTATCAAGGAACGTTTTATAATTACTTTACAGGCTTTATGACAAGTTTGATTTTAATGCTTGTGCTTATGATTGTTGGTGTTCAACATATAAATATTTCTTTAGATAAAACGAATTTGATGATGTATTTAGGTGGAATCATAGGGGTTTTTAATATCTTGATTTTAAATATTATTGTTCCTAGAATATCACCTGTTATCCTTACTTTATTAAGCTTTATTGGACAACTTGTCAGTGGGATGGTTATTGATGCTTTTGTATATAACATGTTTTCTATTTCAAAGATTTTAGGATGTTTGATTGTTATTGCTGGTTTAGTGATTTATCAATTAAGTGAAGAAAAAGCATAAAAGAAGATCAGTTTAGATCTTCTTTTTGCTTAATATGAGTTTTTCTTTTTCTGATCTTTTTAATTGTTTAATTTGATACTCTCTTTTTAAAGCCTCGCTTTTATGTTCAAAAGTTTCAAAATAAACAAGTTCGACTGGTCTTCTTGCCTTTGTATATTTAGCACCTTTACCAGCGTTATGGGCTTCAATACGCTTTTCTAACTGATTTGTCCAACCAGTATAAAATGTTTGATCACGACACCTTACGATATAAACATAATTATTTTGTTGTTGAGCCAAAGCCACCATTTCTTTCTTCAGTGACATCATCATCTTCAACAATTCCAAATTCAAAGAAAATACCTTGAACCATTCCTTGTCCTGCTTTTAAAGAAAGAGATTTATCTTCATTACTATCATTTGTAAGTTTTACAAACAGATGACCTTCATTATCACTATTATAATAATCACTATCAATAATACCTACTGTATTATTAAGTTGTAAACGATATTTAAATCCTAAACCACTACGAGGATATAAACCTAATACCCAACCATTTTCAATACGTACACGAATACCTGTAGGAATTTTAATAGTTTGTCCTGGATTTAATTCAAAATCAATAGGACTATAGAAATCATATCCAGCTGATCCTTTTGTGGCACGTTTTGGAAGTTGGATGGAATGATAGATTTCTTCTACTTCTTTTTCATTATATTGAGGAAATGAATCCATGAAATCATTTTTAAATTGGTTATATGATACTTTTTCAAATTTTGCGATTTTTTTCATATTTTTTCTCCTTTTTACTTTTCTATTATAGAATAAAAATGAAAACAAGAAAATAAATAATTTCCTCACTTGACAGAGGGGAAGGAGATTGTTATTATATGTGTAAATTACAAGATGTAGTATTAAATACTACATGAAACGGTTAAAAGAGGTAATGAATATGAAAAGAACAAAATTAGATGATCGTGTTTTACCTGTTTATACAAAGGGTGAAGAAATATTTAATATGGTAACTCATATTGTAGGTGGGGCGATGGGAATAGCCGCATTAGTTTTATGTATTATCTTTTGTCATGATGGTTATGGCTTATTTTCAGGGATTGTTTATGGAATTTCGATGATTCTTCTTTATACAATGTCAGCTATCTATCATGGTTTATCACCTAAGCTTAAAGCAAAGAAAGTTTTCCAAATTATGGATCATTGCAGTATCTTTGTATTGATTGCGGGAACTTACACACCGGTTTTACTTTGTTCAATAAGAGAAGTTGATGCTAAATGGGCTTGGATTTTATTTGCAGTCATATGGATCATGACAGTGATTGGAATTACATTAAATGCAATCGATATTAAAAAATATCAAACTTTTTCAATGATTTGTTATTTAGTGATGGGTTGGTGTATTATTTTTAAAATCAATCTCTTACCACAAGCAATAGGAATGAATGGTATTTGGTTACTTGTTTCAGGAGGACTTGCTTATACAATTGGTGTTATTTTCTATGTGTTACAAAATAAGATTAAATATATGCATAGTATTTGGCATTTATGGATTTTAGTTGGTTCTATCTTACATTTTTTATGTATTATTTTGTATGTTTTATAAAAATCATAAATATTAATTTAATGAAATCCTTTGTTTATATGAACATTGGATTTTTTATTTTGTAAAAACGTAAAAGAACTATAAAATCAATATTATTTGTGATAGAATGGATTGGACGTCGAATTATTTTAAGTAAAATAATTCGAAAAAAAAGTATGGGCCAATAGAGCATAAAAGTATATATTTTTTTTTTGATTAGTTATAATACATATACGAAATAAAAATAAGGAGGCATTTGGCGTGAAAATAATTAAAAGAAATGGGCAAGAAGCAATTTTTGATGAAGTAAAAATTACCAATGCAATTATTGGTGCTAATAAAGAAGTTGTTGAAACAGAAAGACTTTCTGAAGAAGAAATAGATAATATTACAAATGACATTAAATATAAATGTCAAAAAATGAAAAGAGCATTGAGTGTTGAAGAAATTCAAAACTTAGTAGAAGATGAATTAATGAAATTAAATGCTTTTTCTGTTGCCAGAAAGTATATTACATATCGTTTTCAAAGAGCACTAGCAAGACAATCTAATACAACTGATGATCAAATTTTAAGTTTGATTGAATGTGCAAATGAAGAAGTTAAACAAGAAAACTCTAATAAAAACCCTACAGTAAATAGTGTACAAAGAGATTATATGGCTGGAGAAGTTAGTAAAGATTTAACAAGAAGAATTTTACTTCCAGAAGATATTGTAAAAGCACATGATGAAGGATTGATTCATTTCCATGATGCTGATTATTTCTCTCAACATATGCATAACTGTGATTTAGTAAATCTAGAAGATATGTTACAAAATGGAACAGTTATTTCAGAAACAATGATTGAAAAACCAAAGAGTTTTTCTACTGCATGTAATGTAGCTACTCAAATTATTGCTCAAGTAGCAAGTTCTCAATATGGGGGACAAAGTATTACATTATCTCATTTAGCACCATTTGTTGATGTAAGTAGACAAAAGTTTAGAAAAGAAGTTAAAGAAGAATTTGAAACTATTGGTTTAGAATTAGATGATGAAAAAATCAATGCTTTAGCTGAAGAACGTTTGAAAAAAGAAATTACTAAAGGGGTACAAACAATTCAATATCAAGTTGTTACTTTAATGACAACAAATGGACAAGCACCATTTATTACTGTCTTCATGTATTTAAATGAAGTACCTGAAGGACGTTTAAGAGATGACCTTGCTATGATTATTGAAGAAACACTTAAACAAAGAATGAAAGGTGTTAAAAATGAAAAAGGTGTTTATATTACACCAGCATTTCCTAAATTAATCTATGCTTTACAAGAAAACAATATTGAACCTAATAGTCAATATTATTATTTAACAGAACTTGCTGCAAGATGTTCAGCAAAACGTTTAGTTCCTGATTATATTTCTGAAAAAGTAATGAAAGAATTAAAAGTTGATCAAAATGGAAATGGTCAATGTTACCCATCAATGGGATGTAGATCTTTTTTAACACCATATATTGATGAAAATGGTAAACCAAAATATTATGGACGATTTAATCAGGGTGTTGTGACAATCAACTTAGTTGATGTGGCTTGTTCATCAAAAAGAGATATGAACAAATTCTGGCAAATATTTGATGAAAGATTAGAATTATGTTATAGAGCTTTAATGTGTAGACATGAACGTTTAAAAGGAACACCTAGTGATGTAGCTCCTATTTTATGGCAACATGGAGCATTGGCTCGTCTTAAAAAAGGTGAAACAATTGATAAATTATTATACGGTGGGTATTCAACAATTTCTCTTGGATATGCTGGATTATATGAATGTGTTAAATATATGACAGGTAAATCACATACAGATCCAAGTGCAACACCATTTGCTATTGAAGTGATGCAACATTTAAATGATGCATGTACAAAATGGAAAGAAAAAGAAAATATTGATTTCTCACTTTATGGAACACCAATTGAATCAACAACTTATAAATTTGCGAAATGTTTACAAAAACGTTTTGGTAAAATTGAAGGTGTTACAGATAAAAACTATATTACAAACAGTTATCATATCCATGTAACAGAACATATTAACGCCTTTGATAAATTAACATTTGAATCTCAATTCCAAAAATTATCACCAGGTGGAGCTATTTCTTATGTAGAAGTTCCAGATATGCAAGATAATATTGATGCGGTATTAGCAGTTATGAAACATATTTATAATAATATTATGTATGCTGAATTAAATACAAAGAGTGATTATTGTATGGCTTGTGGATATGATGGAGAAATCCAAATTGAAAAAGATGAAAATGGTAAACTTATTTGGGTATGTCCAAACTGTGGAAATAAAAACCAAGATATGATGTCTGTTGCTAGACGTACATGTGGTTATATTGGAACTCAATTCTGGAATCAAGGAAGAACACAAGAAATCAAAGAACGTGTATTACACTTATAGAGATGAAATTTTCATCTCTTTTTTTTATATTTATTAACCAAAAACCAAAGAATGGAAAATGGTAAACAAGTTGTTGATGGAAATCTTGAAGGTATTAAAAAATCTTTAGAGGGCTCTCTTAAAAGATTAAAAACAGATTATATTGATTTGTATTATTTACATCGCGTTGATCCCAATGTACCAATTGAAGATATTGCGTATTTAATGAAGGATTTTATTAAACAAGGGAAAATCAAACATTGGGGGATATCAGAAGCAGGAATTGAAACCAAGCCCATGCAATATGTCCTTTAACAGCCGTAGAGAGTGAATATTCAATGATGTGGAGAGAACTAGAAAACAAACATATTCCTTTACTTGAAGAATTAGGAATTGGTTTTGTACCTTTTGCTCCATTATGTAAAGGATTTTTAAGTGATGCTTATGATAAAAATAGTTTTCATGTAAAATTAAATGCACCAAGATTTAGTGAAGAAGCGCTTAAAAAGAATCAAGTAGTTGTTGATTTAGTTAATAAAATTGCAAAAGAAAAAAAGGCAATAGTTGCACAAATTTCTTTGTCTTGGGTATTAGCACAAAAAGATTTTATTGTACCTATTCCAGGAACAACAAAGTTGGAAAGATTAAAAGAAAATATTAAAGCAACCGAAATCAAATTTACAAAAGCAGAAGTTGAATCAATGAATGAAGCATTATCTCAAATGGATATCGAAAGTAGAAGATTTGAACCAGATTCAGATTTTGAAAAAAGAGTTGATTTATAAAGGCGAGACATTCTCGCTTTTTTTATTATGAAAAAAATTTAATGAATTGATAAATTTGTAAAAATATGTCGATTATATCCAAAAAATATGTAATACTGAAAGAAGTGAGGAAAGGAGAATAAGGTGAAAGACATTTATTTATTACTAACAAAATCAGATACTTTTATTTCTAAAGCAATTTATTTAGTGACGCAAGACAGTTATACACATATCTCTATCTCTTTTGAAGAAAATTTACAACCGATGTATAGTTGTGCTAGAAAATATACTTACTCTCCAATTCCTGCGGGAATTAGAAATGAGTCATTTGAAAAGGGATTCTATAATAAAAATCAACATATTCCTTGTGCATTATATAAACTTACTGTTAAGAAAGAGATATATTATAAGGCAAAATTTATTTTAGAATCTATTTTAAATCATTCTCAAGATTATAAATATAATTTAATGGGATTGATCTTATGTAAATTGGAAGTTCCATATCGTAGAAATCATTATTATTTCTGTTCAGAATTTGTAAGTGAAATCTTGGCTTATAGTCAAGCTATAGAATTACCTAAGCTTCCTTGTTTAATGAAACCATCGGATTATTTATTATTTGAAGAATTAGAGTGTTTATATCAAGGAAATATTGGAGAACTTATAAAATATAGAGATTTATGTTAAAGGATGATACATCCTTTTTATTATATCAATAGATTCTATAAAGAATTGTTGTATAATAGGAAAATATGAAAAGAGGAATTGAAATGAATTATGCAGAAATTAAGAATTTTGATATCGCTAATGGCTTAGGAGTTAGAGTTTCTTTATTTGTATCAGGATGCACGCATCACTGTAAGAATTGTTTTAATCAAATGACATGGGATTTTAAATATGGAAAAGAGTTTAATCAAGAAGTAGAAGATTTAATTATAGATTATTTAAAACCAGAACATATAACAGGATTGTCTTTACTTGGAGGAGAACCAATGGAACCAAGTAATCAAAGAGCGTTATTACCATTTATTAAAAGAGTGAAAGAACTTTATCCACAAAAGGATATTTGGTGTTATACAGGTTATCTCTTTGATCAAGAACTTTTAAGTGAAAGTCGAGCAAGATGTGAAGTAACTGATGAATTGTTATCTTATATCGATGTTCTAGTAGATGGTAAGTTTATTGAAGAACTTAAAGATTTAAGTTTAAAGTTTAGAGGATCGTCTAATCAAAGAATTATAGATGTTAAACAAAGTTTAGAAAAAGATGAAATTATTTTATATAAAGATTTAAATGAAAATAGAAATTTTCAAAAATATGAATAAGACGATATACACTACATAATTAGATAAAATTATGCTATAATGTTTTCGTTAATTATAGAGGGAGTAGAATATGATAGGATTTTATAGTTATACTGTCATTCTTACATATTTATCATTAGTTTTTGCAATGGTAGGAATCCACTTATCAGTCATTGGACTTTATCAATGGTCATTTATTTGTTTAATGATGTGTGGTATTTGTGATACCTTCGATGGAATGGTCGCAAGAAGTAAGAAAAATCGTACAGAAGAAGAAAAGAAGTTTGGAATTCAAATAGATTCTTTATGTGATCTTATTTCTTTTGGTGTTTTTCCAGCAATACTAGGATATAATTTAGGATTATCTTCAGTAGGATGGCTTGCTATTGAAATACTTTATGTATTAGCAGCAGTTATTCGTTTAGCTTATTTTAATGTTACTGAAGAAACAAGACAGCAACAAACAACAGAAAAAAGAAAGTATTATCAAGGTTTACCAGTTACAACTTCAGCCTTTATTTTACCTTTTGCATTTGCTTTAAGATATGTTATTTTTGGTTTAGATTACTTATATGGAACTTTAATGTTAATTACAGGTATTTTATTTGTTGTTGATTTTAAAGTGCCAAAATTAAAAGGGAAAGGACTTATTGCACTTGGTGTTCTAGTTGTTGTAGAACTTGTGCAAATTCTTTGTTTTTCATGATTAAAGATCGTCAAGGACATATCGTTAAAGAATTAGAGGGTCAAAATAAATTATTAAAAAAATTATATAGCACATCTGCTGGTAGATGTGCTTTAAAAATCTTAGTATCACCATTTGTTACGCACTTAGGTGGTTTATATATGTCTTCACCATTTTCAAAGACAAGTATTTCTTCGTTTATTAAAAATAATGATATTGATATGAGTCAATATGAAGAAAAGAAATATAAAAGTTATAACGATTTCTTTACAAGAAGAATAAAGGATGGTCAAAGACCATTTGACGACTCTAAAGATGTATTGATGGCACCTGCTGATAGTAAACTTACTTATTATCCAATAAATGATGATACGATTTTAGAAATCAAGGATACAAAATACCAATTAAAAGATTTATTACAAGATGAAACATTAGCTAAAGAATATGATGGTGGAATATGTCTTGTATTTCGTTTAGCTGTTGATGATTATCATCGTTATAGTTATGTAGATGATGGTCAAATTGTTTCCCATAAGAAAATCAAAGGTATTTTTCATACTGTTAATCCTATCGCAAATGATTATTATCCTATATACAAAATGAATAGTAGAGAGTACACTGTGATTGATTCAAATAACTTTGGTAGAATGATTCAAATGGAAGTAGGAGCAATGATGGTTGGTAAAATTGTCAATTATAAACATAGTATTGCTACTAAAGGAGAAGAAAAAGGTTATTTTGAATTTGGTGGATCGACAGTTGTAATGATATTGAAAAAAGATACTGTCAAAATAGATGATGATATTATAAATAATTCTAGTGAGAACATTGAAACAAGAGTATTACTAGGACAAACGATAGGACATAAAGGGGTGTAAAGATGTCGAAGGTTATAGCAATTACAAATCAAAAGGGTGGTGTTGGTAAAACAACGACAAGCGTTAATTTATCAGCTGCACTTGCGAAGATGAATTATAAAGTGTTACTTATAGATATGGATCCTCAAGCAAATGCAACACAAGGTATTGGTATCGATAGAGATTATATTGAATTATCAACATATCATGTTTTAACAGGAGAAGTTGGTTTAGAAAAAGTAATTCAACATTCTTATATTGAAAATCTAGATGTTGCACCAGGAGAAATAGATTTAGCAGGGATAGATTTAGAATTAGCACATGTAAAACAAGGAAGAGAAGTGCGTTTAAAACAATCATTAGATAAAATTAAAGATTATTATGACTTTGTTTTTATTGATTGTCCACCAGCCCTTGGTTTATTAAATACAAATGCATTAACTTCATGTGATACAGTACTTATCCCAGTACAATGTGAATACTATGCACTTGAAGGTTTAACACAATTGTTAAATACAATTAAATTAACTCAAAATCATTTTAATAAAAAACTTTCTATTGAAGGTTTATTATTAACAATGTTAGATCAACGTACAAATTTAGGATTGGAAGTTTCTCAAGAAGTAAGAAAGTATTTTAAAGAAAAAGTTTATAAAACTGTTATTCCAAGAAATATTAAATTATCTGAAGCACCAAGTGCAGGAATCTGTATTTTTGATTATGATGGATCTTCTGTTGGGGCTCAAGCTTATAAAGAACTTGCAAAGGAAGTGTTGAGTAGAAATGGCTGAGAAAAAGAAAAAATTAAATAAAGGATTAGATGCTATTTTTGGTGGAGATATTACATCATTAATTGATGATATTGAACATAATACACCTGAAAGTAGTCAAGAAAAAATCAAATTAGATGAAATTAGACCTAATCCTTATCAACCAAGAAAAGTATTTGATGAACAAGCTTTAAATGAACTTGCTTTATCAATTCAAGAACATGGTATTTTCCAACCAGTAATTTTAAAGAAATCTGTTCAAGGATATGAAATTGTTGCTGGTGAAAGAAGATGCCGTGCAGCAAGAATGGCACATTTAGAAGAAGTTCCAGCAATTATTGTTGATTTTAGTGATCAACAAATGATGGAAATTGCTTTATTAGAAAATATTCAAAGAGAAGATTTAAATGCCATCGAAGAAGCACAAGCTTATCAAACGATGATGGAAAAACTTAAACTTACACAAAATGAATTAGCTAAACGTATTGGAAAATCAAGAACACATATTACAAATACACTTAGATTATTGAACTTACCTGAAAAGATTCAAGAATATGTATTAGATGGTTCTTTATCAATGGGACATGCAAGAGCTTTAATTACATTGGATAAAGAAAGAGCATTAAAGATTGCTAAAAGAGTTATTGATGAAAAGTTATCTGTTAGAGATGTTGAAAATATTGTAAAAGGTTTTGAACTTCAAGAAGCCAGAAAAAATAAACCTAAGGTTGAAAAACCTAAAGAATATCAATATGTTGAAGGATTACTTAGAAAAAAATATCGTACGAGAATCAAAGTAGATGATAAGTCTATTACAATTAAATACTCTGACACAGATGATTTAAATAGATTATTAGAATTAATGGGTGTTATTGAAGAAAGTTAAAACTTGGGTAAAACCAAGTTTTTTCTATGCGAAAAAAACATAGTAGAATGCAAAATCAATATTGTACATTTTCATACTTTTATCTCAAAATAAAAGTAAGAAAAGAGGGAAATACAATGGAATATCAAACATTAAATAATGGGTTAAAAATGCCTATAGTAGGTTTTGGTGTCTTTAGAGTACCAGATAAAAAAGAATGTGAAGAATCAGTATATCAAGCAATTAAAGCAGGATATCGTTTAATTGATACAGCAGCTTCTTATACCAATGAAGATGCGGTTGGTGCAGGTGTTAAACGTGCTATTGAAGAAGGTGTTTGTACTAGAAAAGATTTATTTATTACTTCTAAGATGTGGGTACAAGATATGAAAAACTATGAAACTGCAAAGAAAGCAATTGATGCATCGATTGAAAAAAGCGGTTTGGGTTATTTGGATTTATATCTTTTACATCAAGCTTGTGGTGATTATTTCAGTGCTTGGAGAGCCATGGAAACTGCTTATCAAGAAGGTAAATTAAAAGCAATCGGTGTTTCTAACTT
>JABLTT010032709.1_pt1 | contig 114184 bp, 148 predicted proteins | sample 7160061 | NCBI WGS metagenome assembly JABLTT01 (sample SAMN14651232, study PRJNA627086) | human gut metagenome | isolation source: feces | host: Homo sapiens | reverse complement strand
TTGAATAATTACCAAAACAGAAAAAACTTTTTATTTACTAACGCGGTGCCTAAAACGCCAAAGCCTAAATCTGCCGTGCCGGAAATGGATATTATTCCTAAAACCGTGCGCCACAAAACTTTTACCACTTTGGCAAATAAAACAAAAAGTTTAATTACTGCTGCCCAAAATGGTGATAAACAGGCGTTGGAACAGCTTTGCATATCTTTTGAACCATTATTCCGCAGCGAAATGCGCCGCGATATGTTTTACAATGCTCTTGGTTTTGAGGAGGGGTTAAGCCTTGCAAGGTTAAAGTTTATTGAGCTTGTATTAACCTACAACGGAGCGGATTACGAGCATTTTGCCGGGTACGTAAGGTGCAGAATTCACTTTGCACTTTACGACGAAGTTAAAAAAGTATGGGCTGATGAAAATAAAAAAGCGCCCCTGCCCTATGGTGAGGCAGAAAGCGCCAAGTTAAGCGACGATGTTATTGAACGTGAGGAATTAAGTATTTTATTAAATTTAGCGCTTAATAAGTTAACCGCCAAACAGAGGCAGACTATTGAAGCGCTTTACATAAATGGTTACAGCGGCAGGGAAGCTGCCGAGCTGTTAAACTGTTCGCCTGCTATGGTTACCAAGCACCATAAGCAGGCCTTAAAAAACTTACGCAGCAATATTGCGTAATTCAGATTTTATTTTAACCGCTGATTTGCTGCTTATATAAAAAAATCGCTGTACCAAAAAGTACAGCGATTTTTATTTTATGACTTATTATTTTTTCTCTGCAATTTCTTTTTGCAGCATGGCGATAAATTCATCCTGATTCATAGCGCCAATGTCGCCTTCGCCGCGGCGGCGTACCGCAACAGTGCCGTTTTCAACTTCTTTTTCGCCAATTACAAGCATGTACGGAGTTTTCTGCATTTGTGCTTCACGGATTTTGTAACCGATTTTTTCGTTGCGGTCATCCACGTGTACGCGCAAACCAAGTTTAAACATTTTATCGTACAGTTTTTGTGCGTAATCGTGCTGTTTGTCGGTAATCGGCAGAATGCGGACCTGGCACGGAGCAAGCCATGCGGGGAACGCGCCGGCATAGTGTTCAATTAAAATGCCGATAAAGCGTTCAATAGAACCGTAGGCAACGCGGTGAATCATTACCGGGCGGTGTTTTAAGCCGTCTTCGCCGGTGTAGGTTAAATCGAATTTTTCCGGCAGCAGCATATCAAGCTGAATGGTGCCGCACTGCCAGGTACGTCCGATGGAGTCGGTAAGGTGGAAGTCAATTTTCGGGCCGTAGAATGCGCCGTCGCCTTCGTTAACTGTGTACGGCAGGCCAAAGTCTTCCATAGCGGCTTTAAGTCCGTTGGTTGCTTTTTCCCAGGTTTCGTCATCACCCATGCTGTCATCCGGGCGGGTAGAAAGTTCTGCATGGTATTTCAGGCCGAAGGTTGCATACACTTCGTCAAACAGACGGATGGTTTCCTGAATAACATCTTTAATCTGTTCGGGCATCATAAAGATGTGGGCATCATCCTGCGTGAAGCAGCGTACACGGAACAGGCCGTGCAGTGCGCCGCTCAGTTCGTGGCGGTGTACAAGGCCAAGTTCGCCAACGCGCAGCGGCAGTTCGCGGTAGCTGTGCGGATGGGTACGGTAAAACAGCATGCCGCCGGGGCAGTTCATCGGTTTTACGGCGTAATCGGCTTCATCAATTTTGGTGAAGTACATATTGTCGCGGTAATGGTCCCAATGTCCGCTGCGTTCCCACAGGGTGCGGGAAAGAATCATCGGGGTCTGAATTTCGTAGTAACCGTAGCGGCGGTGTACTTCGCGCCAGTAATCAATAAGGGTGTTTTTAATAATCATGCCGTTGGGATGGAAGAACGGGAAGCCCGGGCCTTCATCCTGAATGCTGAACAAATCGAGTTCTTTGCCGAGTTTGCGGTGGTCGCGCTTAGCAGCTTCTTCCAGCATGTGCAGGTAAGCATCAAGTTCTTCTTTGCTGGGGAAAGCGGTGCCGTAAATACGCTGGAGCATTTTGTTGTGCTCGTCGCCGCGCCAGTAAGCGCCGGCAATGCTTTGCAGCTTAAAGGCTTTAACACGGCCGGTGGAAGGGCAGTGCGGGCCTGCGCACAAATCGGTAAAATCGCCCTGGGTATAGGTGCTGATGATTGCGTCTTCCGGCAAATCGTTAATAAGTTCTACCTTATATTTTTCGTTTTTCTCCTCAAACATTTTCAGTGCTTCGGCACGGGGAATTTCTGCCCTTACCAAAGGAATGTTGGCTTTAATGATTTTTGCCATTTCTTTTTCGATAGCGGCCAAATCTTCCGGAGTGAAAACGTGCTCGCTGTCAAGGTCGTAATAAAATCCGTTGGCAATGGCAGGGCCAATGGCAAATTTTACATCCGGGAACAGGTGCTGAATAGCCTGGGCCATTACATGCGCCGCAGTATGGCGGATAGCGTGCAGGCCTTCTTCGCTTTCGGGCACAACAAATTCTACGCTGGCATCATGGCTCAGCTTATCGGACAGGTCTTTGTTCTGTCCATCTACAACAGCAAGCAAAGCCTGCTTGCCAAGTTTTTGAGAAAGGCTTTTGGCAACTTCAAGCAAGGTTACGTTATCTTCGTATTCCCTTACGCTGCCGTCTTTTAAAGTAACTTTAACCATAATTTTACCTCCTGAATAAAATAAAAAACTCCATCCCTCATGTAAGGGACGGAGTTATCCGCGGTTCCACCCTAATTGGCTGCTTGGGCAGCCCTCTTAGTTAACCGTTAACGCCGGTATACGATGCCGCCTACTGCTGTTTCGGGGCATAGTTTGAAGGTGGTTTGGCAATTACCGTTCCCAACTGCTCTCAGCCAAGGCAGTTTTTTCTGTAAGGCCGCTTTAAATGCCTTTTCCTTCGCATTACTGATGTAATATTGATTTACTACTATATTATAAGCATCAGGGCAGCAGTTGTCAAACCTTTAGCAAATAAATTTTTTAACTGGAAAAAAAACGCAAATAAATTTATAATAATACAAGGCAATGTAAAAATGTTTGGTGGAGATGGTTAAATGCGTTTTAAATTTTATAAAGCCATGCTGAAAATATTATTTGCCGTGCTGTGTACCTTTTTAATAGTACCGGGCGTACAGGCAAAAGAAAAATACAAGGGCACGTTTATTTATATTCCGCTTGATGACAGGCCTGTTACTTACAGCTACCCTGTAAAAAATTTACAGGCTGCCGGCTATGAAATACTGACGCCGCCGGAAAAATACCTTGCTTCGGCAGACCGCACCGGCGACCCTGACAGGCTTTGGCAGTGGCTGGTGGAAAATGCGCCTGACGCCGATGCGGCAGTAATATCTTCGGACGCGCTTATTTACGGCGGGCTGGTTGCCAGCCGCACGCATTTTTTTGACGAAACAACCTTGCAGGCACGCGTTCAGCGTTTGGAAATGCTGCGCGAAAGGTTGCCCATGCCGCTTTATGTGTATTCCACATTAATGCGTACGCCGCGTGCAAGTTTCGGCAATGTTGAGCCGCCGTATTACAGCAAAATCGGGCCTGCCATTTTCCGTTATTCCGAACTTTTGGATAAAGAGGACACCACCGGTTTAACGCTGCGCGAAAGCCTTGCAAAGCAGGCCATAAAAAACAATCTGCCGCAGGCTGACTTGAACGACTGGCTGCAAAGGCGTTTAAAAAACTACCATGTTAATAAATCGCTTACGGAGCTTACAGCAAAATACCGTTTTCATTATCTTGCCATAGGCAAGGATGACAATGCGCCGCTTTCGGCAACGCACATGGAAGCGCGTTACATAAAGCGCGACGCTTTTGCTCTTTCCGACCAGATTTTTCAGATTATACCGGGTGTTGACCAGCTTGGCATGCTGCTTTTAACGCGCGCCGTTAACGAAAAGAACCGCGAGCACCCGCTTGTTTATACTTATTATGCAGAAGGCACCGGGCGTACCACAATACCGCAGTATTCCGACAGCACGCTTGGCGAATCCGTACCGGAGCAGATACTTGTTGCCGATGCACGCCCGACTGTTAACGCCGCCGAAGCCGATTTTATTTTGGCAGTTAACACGCCCAAAGACGGCGTAATGATGGATTCCACCGCGCCAAGCAACCAGTTTTTTGCCTCGCCGCGCGACAAAAAATATATTGGTGAGCTGGAAAAATTTTTAAACGGCGGCACAAGGGTTTCACTGGCAGACGTTACATATTCCAACGGCGCCGATAACGGCTTTATGAACGAATTTGCCAACCGCGGCAATTTGGAAAAACTCACTGCGTATAACGGCTGGAACACCGCCGACAACACCATTGGCTTTGCCATTGCCCAGGGCATTTTAGCCCCGAAGATAAGCGCGGAGGACAACGCACTGCTGATGCGGCTGCGCCTTGTTGACGACTGGTTCTACCAATCGAACGCGCGGCGTGATGCCACGGACTTTTTGGAACGCAGCGGCAGCAGCGAAGAAGTTTATAAGCTCGGCAGTTCCAAAAAGCATGTTTCTGCACTGGCGCAGGATGTATGCGATGAACTTGCACGTAAATACCCCTTTACCGAAGATTTTAAATTTAAAGTAGGTTTTCCTTGGGACAGGCTTTTTGAAATAAGCGTTACGCCCACAGACAGAAAGAAATAGCCATATACAGCAAAACTCCCGAAGCGGTAAACTTCGGGAGTTTTTATTTGGACGTTATTTTGCAAAATTCTTTTCTTTATATGGGCACAGCTCTGTCAGCATACATTCGCTGCACAGGGGTTTGCGCGCTTTGCAAATTTTGCGGCCGTGCCAGATAAGCCAGTGGTGGGCATCGCTCCATTTTTCCATGGGTATTGCTTTTTGCAGTTCTTTTTCGGTTGCAAGCGGGTCTGCACCCTTTGCAAGCCCCAGCCGGTGCGAAACGCGGAAAACATGCGTATCTACGGCAATGGCCGGCACATTGTAAATAATGCTGGCTATTACATTGGCCGTTTTTTTTCCGACGCCCGGCAGCGTCATCAGCTTTTCAATGGTATCGGGCACGGTGCTGTTGTATTCCTGCACCAGCATATGGCAGGTTGCCAGAAGGTTTTTAGCTTTGGCTCGGAAAAGGCCGCAGTCGCGGATTTCGTTTTCCAGTTCTTCCTGCGTAAGCGCACCCATTTTTTCGGGCGTGTTATATTTAGGAAAGATGCGTGCCGTAATTTTGTTGACACGTTCATCGGTACACTGGGCAGACATAATTACCGCAACCAAAAGTTCAAACGGCGAATTGTAATTAAGCGCTGTTTTGGTATCTTTATATGTATCTTCAAGTACTTTTAATATTTCATCACGCTGCTGCTTGCGCATTAGTTGGTCAGGCTCCTTACCGGTGCGGGTATTCTGCCGCCGCGGGCAATAAAGGCATCGGGCTTGAATTTGCTTACGGCAATAACAGGCGCATAGCCCAAAAGCCCGCCAAATTCTACCCTGTCGCCCACTTTTTTGCCCGGCACGGGCACAAGGCGCACTGCTGTGGTTTTATTGTTAATCATGCCGATAGCGGCTTCATCGGCAATAATTGCCGAAATGGTTTCTGCCGTAATATCGCCGGGTACGGCAATCATATCAAGGCCTACGGAGCATACGCAGGTCATGGCTTCAAGTTTTTCCAGCGTCAGGCTGCCGCGTTCAACGGCGGCAATCATACCGGCATCTTCGCTGACGGGAATAAAAGCGCCGCTTAAGCCGCCGACATAGCTTGACGCCATTAAGCCGCCTTTTTTAACCGCGTCGTTAAGCATTGCAAGTGCGGCTGTTGTACCAGGGCCGCCGGTGCTTTCAAGGCCGATTTCTTCAAGAATGTGGGCAACACTGTCGCCAATGGCAGGCGTCGGCGCAAGCGAAAGGTCGATAATGCCGAACTGCGTATTTAAGCGGCGTGCTGCTTCCTGCGCAACCAGCTGGCCTACGCGGGTAATTTTAAACGCCGTCTTTTTAATGGTTTCGGCAACGGTGCCAACATCGGCGCCGCGTACGGATTCCAGCGCGTGCTTTACAACGCCCGGGCCGCTGACGCCTACATTAATAACGCTTTCCGGCTCGGTAACTCCGTGAAAAGCACCTGCCATGAAGGGGTTATCCTGTACGGCATTGCAGAATATTACCAGTTTGGCGCAGCCGATAGCGTCACGGTCTGCCGTTAAAGCGGCAGCTTCTTTAACAACGCGGCCCATTTCGGCAACGGCATCCATATTAATGCCGCATTTGGTAGAGCCTACGCTGACGGAAGAACAAACAATCTGCGTTTCGGCAAGCGCTTCCGGAATGGAGGCAATCAGTTTGCGGTCGCCGTTGGTGTAGCCCTTATCGACAAGTGCGGAAAAACCGCCGACAAAATCAACGCCGATGGTGCGGCCTGCGTCGTCAAGAGCTTTGGCCAGCGGCACATAGCTTGCTGCATCGCAGCTTTCGCCAACAATGGCAACAGGAGTTACGGATACGCGCTTGTTAATAATGGGCACGCCAAGCTCCGTTTCCAGTTCCTGCCCTACTTTAACAAGGTTTTCTGCTTTTTTGGTAACTTTATCATAAATTTTCTGCGCCGTTACCTTAATATCCGGGTGTGCGCAGTCACGCAGGCTGATGCCCATGGTAATGGTGCGCACGTCAAGATTATTTTCGGTAATCATGCGCGTGGTTTCTAAAACATCTTTAATTTCAAACATAGGCAGCCTCCTAAATACGGTGCATAGCCGTAAAAATTTCTTCGCTCTGCACGCGGATTTCCACGCCTATTTCATTGCCAAGCGCAGTAAACACATCTTTTAATTTATCAAGCTGCAAATCGGCTTTTTCCATATTGGCAATAAGTACCATGTTAAAAAAGCCATCCATAATATTCTGGTTAATATTAAGGATATTAATGTTATGCTCTGCCAGTACGTTGCTGGCGCGTGCAATAATGCCTACTCTGTCTTTACCTACAATTGTTACAACTATGCGCATTTTTGTTCCTCCTCTTCAGGGGCCTTAAAATTATAAATATGTTATATTTTACCATAAAATGAGTGGTAATTGTTCAATTTTCCAAAAATATTAATTATCTTTGTACACTCGTGCGCAGTTGTATGGCTTCGGCAATGTGCGCCGCTTTTATAGCTGCGCTGCCTTCAAGGTCTGCAATGGTGCGCGCCACTTTAACAATGCGGTCATGCGTACGGGCGCTGAGCCCAAGTGCAGCAAAATATTTGCCAAGCATGGCTTCGGCCTGCGGCTCCAGTTTGCAGTATTTATTAAGCTGCTTTTTGTTCATCTGCGCATTGCAGTGCACGCCGCTGCCTTCAAAACGTTTGCGCTGCACGCCGCGCGCTTTTACAACGCGGCTGCGGATAACGGCAGAACTTTCTCCTTCGGTTTTATCTTTTAAGTCGTCATATTCAAGGCGCGGCACTGTTACCTGTATGTCAATGCGGTCTAAAAGCGGGCCAGAAATTTTGCGCCGGTAACGCTCAATTTCGTGCGGGCGGCAGGTACAGCTGTGAACCTTATCGCCCAAGAATCCGCAGGGGCAAGCGTGACGTTAACAAAATAGATAAAAATTATATTTCAGGGCAGCGCATCCGAATGCTACGAATGCATCAAGGTCTTTCCGTCAGACAATTAGCCAAGCTTATTAATATCGCGCCATCAAGTTTGAGTTGTATCGAAAGAGTACCAAGGCTAACAAGCATTAAAACCATCAAGCGAATTGCAGAAGTATTAAACGCACCAGTAAGTTATATCGGCGCCTATGAAACTTTACCGGAAAGAACTTTACAGGAACGGTTGATTAAAGCTATTCGTTATCGCGGAATGACTAAACGCGAAGCTGCGGAGCTGCTTGGTATAAATGTTAAAACAATATACAACTTTTTGCATTGTAGAAGTAAAATCCAGTCTGCAATCATTGAAAAATTCGAAAATTTTATCGCAGAAACCAAAAAGGCTGGCAGATAATGCCAGCCTATGAATATTTTTAAAAATCTGCCATTTTAACAAGGTCTTTGGTTGAATACGCTTGCATAATATTTGAAGCTGTTACTTGATAATCAAACGCATCATAATCCCCTGCAAGCTGCGTCAAAAATACATCTCTTAATTTGCGGCTAAATTTTGTATCTAAACCAATTAAGCGATTGACAAGGACAACATTATTATCAGCATTTATAAGCACAACATGCAAGCCATAACCCTGTCCATCTTCGATTTCCGGTAAGTCTTCAGGTTTTAATAAACCAACAGCATGTAAATTAAAAGCCACATCCATCCAGTTCTGTGTACCAAATTTGGTAAGCAAAAAGGCAACCTGCCCTTTGACAAAACATTTTACTTTAAAATCGCCTTCGCTGATATTTTCCCGTTCTTTGCTGGTAACAGCGTCCCAATTTAAAATTAACATTGGACCGCTGACGTCCATCAAAAAGTTAATCGGATTTTTAAATTGATGGTCAAACTTTTCGCCAACGGCAAAATTATAAAGCATTTTTATCCTCACTTTCCGGCGTCCAAGCCTTTGAAAAATCATTATCTTTAAACAGCGATGCCAGACCAGTAATTTGCTTTAATCTCAATACCTCGTCCGGATCCATGCCAAGGTGCTTGCTAATCCAAGCATTAGATTTGCCCATTTCCACCAGTTCGGCTACGATATTACTCATTAAGTCAATATCATGGCTGCCTCTCGCCCTGTTGTGACGGATGGTGCTGGCCATGCGCTCGCTGATGGGCTTATCAATAACGGTAACTGGCATAAGACCATTTTCCCTCTCATAAATGTCCTTATGCTTCAGCATTACTGTATAGCGGTGGAAGCCGTCAACAATCTCGTACATATCATCTTCGGCATGATAATAGCAAACAATAGGCATAGTATAGCCGTCCTGCTTGATACTATCATATAAAAGCGCCATTTCAGGCGGAGCCACCGAATTAGGATTATATTCGTTGGCTCTTATTTTTTCTACCGGCACAGCAATAACATTGTAAACCGGGCTTTTAAATTCTTCCATTTTTCTTACCTCATAAATTTTTATACTTTTCAATGATTTCTTTTTGGCGTAATGTTAAATCTTTGGTAATGCTAAAGCACAAGCCTTTGCAAACAAAATCATTTTTTATGATGCACATGGCCATGCGCTTCCAGGTAAGCACATCTTGCTTACCATCAAGCCCAGGGCATTCGTCTAAAATCCTGGTAAATTTCACTACTTCCTTATCGCCTGTTCCGCGCTTGGAAAACTGATGCGTATTTATGATGGCATCGGAATAATTTTCTTCCAGTTCCTTCACAAAATCATCACGCAGCGGACAGCCCACACGCTTCCAATATTTTATAAATTTAATAAACTTAGTACGGTAATTATTGGCTGTTTCTTCCGGCAATGTAGACAGTAAAAATTTGCAGAAGCTTTTCCATGTATGCCCTTTCGGCAAAGTGTAATTTGCATTCATAATTTTTTTGCCGCTGTAAATATTACCGAAGTTCGCACCGGATACCCTGTTGACAACACGCGCCCACGTATCAGGTTCAATTACGCGGAAAAGGTTTAAGCCGGCCTTTGCTTCGTTGCCAAATGGTTCGTCTACGCGCATTTTATGTATGGATACCCCGGCACGGTAAAACAAATCATACAAAGTATTGTACGGTTTGTTAAATTTACCGTTGTACGTCCAAATATCCTCAACACCCCAGTCATATAAGGGATAAAAGCTATAAGTCTGGCCGTCAATTTTATGCGAATAATGCAAGCCGTTGTATTTGCCTTCGTCCATTCTATGGTTACCGGCAATGGCCCTGAAACGGTTAATAGATTCGTCCGTCCTGATGCCGACAAGCTGGGCCGTTTTTTCGCCTTGTCCGTACCACTGCGCCCAGTATAAAATAAACTTTTCAAAAGGCATATTTTCCCGATAAAAATCAAAAGGATTGTTATCGATATTTATAACCCATTTGTTCTGCGGCATTGGCCGAACCCAAATCGGCTGTTTTGACGGCTGCCACCATATCCACGTTGGCTCCAAATAGGATAAGCTGTTCGGACTTTCCATCGGTAGGCAAACCCAGTATGGCTCCAGCACATCTTCATTTTCGACAAACATTTTCTCAACGAAATCAATCGTCTTTTTATAAAATGCTTCCAAATCCAAAAACAGCACGCCAACTTTACGGTGGCGCTGCCGTGCAATATCGATACACAAATTCAATAATACGCCGCTGTCCTTGCCGCCCGAAAAGCTGACAGCAACCTTGTCAAATTCGTCAAAGATGTAATTTAACCGTTTTTGCGTTGCGGAATACACATCTTCGTCTAAGTAAAATTTCCTCATTTTTTGTCCCTTTTCATTCCGATCCAGTTTTTACCGCGGGCTGACGTAGGATAAAAACCGTATTTTTCAAGTATAGGCGCAAACTCCCTTTTTGCGGTTATGGTAACAGCGCAGGATTTTTCATCAGCCTTTTCCAATGCTGCTTTCAAAAGCCTGCTTATAATTCCTTGCCTACGTTCAGCCTCTACAACATAAAGCACAGAAATATGAAAACCGGTGTTTTTGCGCGGCTCCGTGCCTAAAAAGCCAATAACCGCCTCATCTTTAAATGCGACAAACCAACGCCACGCAGGCTCATTACTCATAGCATAATTGCCGAGTTCCTGCCTGATACGCCGTGAAGCAAAAAACTGGCCCATTTTTTGATAAAAATATTCTCCATTTTGCTCTACAGACATTTCAATAATTCTGACTTTTGGCATTTGAACCGCTCCAATTCTTTTTTGAATTTCTCAACAAGGTTTTCCTTTTTATAAAGGCAACTTGCTATGCGTTCATCAATTGTGCCGTCAACCACGATGTCCCAAATGTTGACCTCGTGGGTCTGGCCAATACGATGTACTCTATCCTCAGATTGTGCGCGGGTACCCCAGTCAAAATCATTGCTGTAATATATAATGTTATGGCAAAACTGGAGATTTAATCCATACGCGCCACAAGCACGGTTAGCTACAAAAAACTGCACATCATCTTTAAAACGCAGCCTGTTTTCCTGCCGATGTTTTTGCGATATCCGGCCGGTAAACTCAACGCAGCAGCCTTCGCCAAATTCGGCGGTTAAAGCTGCAATTATGTCATCTATTTCTGCCTGGTATTTGGCAAAAATTATACATTTTTCGCCGCCGACTTTAACTTTTATAAGCTGCATCAGCCTATCAATACGCGGTGATGTGCGCCAGTCAAACATAGGCTCGGTTTCCATTTTCTCATCCGGCTCTGACAAAACCCTTCGGCCGGCGGCAACATGTTGTAATGCGGTAAATAATTTATAAATGGTTTCAGATTTAAATTCGTCAATGTTCATCAAGTAACGATATTTTGTATCGTAATATTCAAGTGCCTGTTCCTCTGTCATCTGGCAATACGCGGTGCAGTAATTTTTCACCGGCAACTGCTTCATACATTCTTTTTTAGTAATTTGGTATGTGTAAGGGTCAATCTTTGCGGTTAAATAATCAATGTGCAATAGACGTTTTATTCGACCTTTATCGACATATTCCCTTCCATCCGGCAGCCGCAAGCGGTAATATTCCAAATGATTGGCTGCAAAAGACCAATAAGACCGGTATCCTAAAATGCGCCAGTCAAGTATAAACCACTGCGCAAACAGGTCCGCTTCGTTCTTTGTTACCGGCGTACCGTTAAGAAGCATTTTATACTGCACATTTCTGGCCATATTAGTAATTCTTTCGGTGCGCAACGCCTGATGGTTTTTAACCAGCGTACTCTCATCGACAACCAAAAACACCTTTTTGCTTTTGATTAAATCAAAAAGCTGCAGGTACAGCCTATCCGATTCCGATATGCTTTCAATGCCCGCTATCGTTATAAAATCCGGTACAAAACCGATATGTTTGGTTATATCTTCTGCCAGATTGGCTTTAACGCTGCAAGGGCAAAACCAAATAACATGGTCAACCTTGCCTGCATTAAGTCTGCGGGCTATAAGTTCTAATGCCGTGCGCGTCTTGCCAGTTCCCTGCTCCATGTACAGCGCGGCGACTTTAAGTTTTGATAACTTGTCCACCGCCGCCTGCTGCCACGGATACAGCCGAGTTTTAAACTCAATCATCTCTTAAGCACTCCAAGTTAAACTGCGGCGGCATATTAAAACCGCGCTTGCCAAAATAGGTTTTTGCGTACCTATAATGCCCTTTATCATCAAAAACCGCTGTAACGCAGACCTTTTTGCTGGAATAACCTTTTGGCGTCCAATCCATACATTGCTGCAATTGCAGCATTTGTTTTTCCGTCAGCCAGTATACGCGCTTTTCACCTTCCAAAAAGCTTAACTCAACACGATACTTGCCGTACCTGGTCCATGTGCTGTCTAAAATAGTATGAATAACAACTTCGTGCAGCGGCGCATCATCATATGCCGGATTATCAATCATCTTTCAAATCCTCCAGCACCGCGGCATCTGTTTTAAGGGTTTCGGCCAGCCCGTCTTTCTGCTCCAGCTTTTCTTTCACCGCCGCAACACTTACTCGGCTGGTATTATCAAATGCTTCCTCTGCCGCCGCCAGCTTCGCCTGTGCCGCTTTAGTTATGTCATAGCCCAAGTTAACGGCAAAATCTCTAATTTCGGCATAATACCTTGCCGGAATTTTCATGCCGCGGCCACTTACCCATTTAGCGCCCGGCAGTCTTTTTGCTTTATTATACAGGTTATCTTCGCCCCATTTTATGCCGATGACAACAAAGTCGTCCGCATAATCATCAATCCAAAAAGGATTAACAGGCTTATAATCGCCGACCGTAGCTTTGCATTTTAAGCGGTCATCTTTAATCCAAACAGGATAACCAGCATTTAACAGCTCGTTGCCGATTTCCGCTACCCTGTCTTCCACGGTGCCAAACTGTTCGGTAACAGTCATGCGCCACGCCTGGTTGCGCCATTTAAATTGATGGTCACGGCAGATTTTTATAACATCTTCGTCTTTATCAGACTTTACTGATACTTCATCGCCGTCAATTTCAATTTTGCAGACATTAGTCTTGGTAGACCCGTCTTTGATAACAATATTATCTTCCAGCTTTTCTTCCGGTTCTATCACTTGGCTTTCCTGTTTTTCTTCTTTCGGGGCAGATGCACCATTATCGTCCGCCGGAGCTTCTCCACCCGAACTCATTTTTTCAATGGCAAATTCGTTGATAATTTCCTGGTAATGTTTATCCCGGCGGTCAATCCAAAAAGATGCCGCGGTCTGTTCGCGCAGCCATACAAAAAGGTTTTGCTTCGCAGCGTAATATTTTTTCAAAACATCTTCCGGCTGGTCTTTGCCTGCGGCTTCGTTTTTTTCAAAGTAACGCAGCATGGCCATAATTTTATCGCGCCTTATTTTGACAGCCCATTCAATCCGGCGCGCCGAGCCTTCCAATTCCTTCATGCCGAGTTTGGCGAGCGCCGCATCTTCGGTAACCGCTTTTTCGGCTTCTTTTTTTGCCTTATCGGCTTTGTAACATTCTTTGCAAAGGCCTGTTGCCAACCAGTCTGCATACTCCTGGCTGTTTTGTTTCCCGGTAAGGCTCACCGTTTCTTCGTGGCCACAAGCATAAGTAATATGATATTTCATTTCAAGTCACTCCATTTTTCAAACACCACGTAGCCATCGTTGCTGTAAACACCGTATCGGCCATTAAGCGTACAAGCTACTTTATTACCACAATCGGACGAATAAATGTTAAATTCGCCTTCAAGGCTTGTTTCAAAGTATTCGACGTCAAGGTGGGCTTTGCCATTTACAACCGCAACTTTGGTGATACCATCACCGTATTTATTGCGGATAAGCGTTGCAAATTTATCATTGCCAACCTTAACGCTGCCCATTTCAGAGTTGGTAGTAAAGCCATCATTTTCAGTCCAGATTTTTTCAAAATTCGAAGTAGTATCCACAAAAACCGCTCCAATCTTAAGGTCATTTAAAAAACTTTCGCACAGGGCTTTATTGCCATGTTTTATTTGTCTTGCAAAATCGTTGATTAACACCCATTCCTCGTCATGGGCTCGAAGCTGGTGCAGTTTGCGCTGCTCTTTCGGTAGTTTGTTTTTACTACCTTTAGGCCGCCCTGCACCTTTTTTGATTCCCTCACGCCTTTCATCCGGCATGTCATTTCCTCCTTTTTACTACATCAATTAAAGTAATAATCGCTATAATCAATGCAAGTACAGATATGATATTAGCTAAAGTTGTCATATTTCCCAAAATGTGATAGTATAATATTACTGATACCCCTTGCGGGGCCGGGCGGCTATCGCCGCTCGGAGTAGTTGTTCCGACTACTTATTCTTTCTATTGGCCTCATACAGCAGAATTGCTACCGCTAAGTTGATTACCGCTGTTATGAGGTCAATTATTTTTTCTATCACATTTCTTCACCTCCTTTCCATGTCTCAATTATACCATACTTTAATAAATTTGTATATACATTTTTATTATTTTCTTTAAATTTTTTCAAGAAAAATAAACCCTTGCCAGCACTCGGCAAGGGTCTTTTTTTGATGGGGCTGTAACTATTTACAGGCTGTAGCTATATCCAGTTTTCAATTTAAGTTCGGTAATCAGTTCCGTTCTGATTCGTACCAGCTCGGCTTCCGTTTCGCCTGCAAGTTCTTCGACTTGCTCGACCAAACTGCGCAGCTCTGGAACATTTAAAATCTGAATAAAAGTCATTGCTTTTGTCATTACTTACGCCTCCACCATGTCCAGCAGCCTCATGCCGCCATAAACACAATCTTTGCAAATTTTATCGGCTTTTTTCTCGGCCGCTGCTTTCGTCCTGGCTTCAATGGTTCTGCTGGTTTCATAACCACCATTCGCCAGCTGCGGGTTACTTCTCCAAAAACGTGCGGTAAATTTTTTCATTTTAAATCCCCCTTCTTATCGGCTTCTGTTGATGGACAACTGGAATTCACTGCCATCGGATAATCTGATTACAACACCAGCGTTATTGGTCATCAATCCGGCTTGGTCAAAAGGTATAACACTTTCAATGCCTACGGCATCTTCGGCAGTATATACATCGCCGCCGTACAACAATTCGGTTAAAGCATTTTCTAAATCTTTTTCATTCAACATTTTAATCGCTCGCTTTCAATTCATAATTTTTTAATTCAGTTTCGGTTAACTTGCGGTCATAATAAACTGCACCGTAACGCCCGCCCTTGTCAGCTTCATCCAGCCGTTTAAAATCTCCGGGCAACGCACCCGGCATGGCGGGTCTTTGATTTAAAAAGTATTTAAATTCTTTCAACATTTTGTTTCCTTCCTTTAAGTTGTTTGTATATTAACTTACTATTTAATATATTGCAAGTTATATTTTATAAATATTAAGTTCTCTTAACACAGCTGGCAAAAAATAATCAAGTTGTTTTGCTCCTGCCAGCAAATTATAGTAAAATATAAAAAACGAACTGCGAAAGAAGGGTTACCATGAAAAATAAAAATCGCCAAATGCCGGAAGATCCTACCAATGTGGTAGATAAAATTATGAAAAGTTTTATTGATGCCTGCGATAGCGAAAAAGAAAATATCGCCGTTGAAGATGTGCCGGACATTGAAATCAGTACTGTTAAATTTGTTGGCGAAACCTGCCAAATAAATATACCGCGTGAATGGATTGATGAAATGGGCATAACCGCGGACAATCCGCAAATAACGCTTATGTTTGACGGCGATACAATAACCGCACGTTTAGACCTTATCGAAGAATAAAATACTGTGAAACAAAAACAGCCCCTGCCGGAACAAGCCAGCAGGGGTAATTTTTTAATAAGTATACGTCAGCCATACCGCGGCCTCTTTGTCTTTCCAGTCATAATCTGCGCGCACGCCAATATATTTTCCTTCGGCGCTGATGCGGCGTTTAATGCCATAGCTTACACCTGCAATGCCGTTACCGCTGCTGTCAGCTTTTAATCCGATTTCGCGCAATACTTTAGGCGCAGCATAAATGTGGTATTGCTGCAGTTCCACTGGCGTGTCCTTGTCCATTTTGGACAAATCTTCATCGGTCACCACCGGCGCAAAATCACTGCCATTTTTTTGCTGCAGTTCGGCAGCGGTTTCTTTTAAATCACCCGCCGTAGTGTTTATGCTTCCGGCCGGTTTTGCATTTTGAATTTTATCGGCGACTTCTGACGCCTGGTCCGTTGACAAATTTACGCCGGCCGAAGCAGCAACATCTTTTACGCTGCTGCCTGTTTTTATTTCTTCCGGCTTTACAACCGGTACTTTATCAGGCACAACAAAATAATGATATATTCCTATTACAATTACCGCACCGATGATACCGGCGGCGATAAATTTTAAAATTTCTTTCCAGTTCATTTTGGGCACCTCATAGTCCAAAGTTCATCAAAAGTCTGGACTATAAAAATTTATAGTCTAATAAAACACCTTTTATTAGTCTTTTGGTTCAACAAATGCAATGGCAAAAAACAGCAAAAATATTTCAAATCTTTTTTCAAAATCATTTTCATTTTTTGCAAAGCCGAGCAAAACATTCCACGGGTGCAAAATATATCCTTCTACAAATATTTTCAAGCCTCTATTCCGATAAATTTTGACAAAATCAAGCCACGCGCACAAATTGACCGCATGAGCGTTTTTAACGCCCTGCGCAAGCAAGAACAAGCAGCAGTGTTAAAAATCCGCGCTGTGCCAATCTGTGGGCATGGCTTTTCTTGCATTTTGCTGCTAATTTTTAAAACAAGCCTTTTACCCAGCCGATTGCCTTATCAATTCCGGCAATTGCAAGGATACCGACCACAATGTATAAAAAAGTGCGGCCGTGTTTGCCGATTTTTTCAATCAAAGTGCGGTCAAATTCTTTGATAGCTTCAATTTCGTCAGCATATTCGCCGAGGGCTGCATTAATTTTTTCTTTCAGTTCCGCGCGTTCTTCATCGACCAGCTTTTCGACGTCATCTTTCAGCTGGTCAATGGCAGTCTTAACAAGTTCAATATCCTGTTCTACTTTTTGTTTTTGGGTCATGATACATTAGCCTCCTTAATTACCTGGGGACATTTTGTCCCTATCGGATTTAAATATTTTTCAAGGGAGTTTCAAACAAAACTCAATTTTTCAGTAAGGGTACAATTTGTACCCTTACTTTAATGATTACGGTACCACTCCGCATTACCGCGGATGGTGTCCATGTGTTTATATAAATTGTTGCCGGGGCAAGCCGTTGCCATTAAATCACGGTGGCCAACAACAACGGTATCGGCGGCAATCAGCCCGTAAGCTTCGCAGATGTCAGCAATTAACATTGGTAATGCGTTAAGCTGCGCTTCCGTAGGTTCCGCCTGGTCAAAATTGCCGCAAACATGGATGCCGATGCTTTCGCTGTTAAAGCCATACGCATGTGCGCCAATGCTCCAATCCGGCCGGCCGATTTCAATGCTGCCGTCCTTGCGCACTACAAAATGGTAGCCGATACCGGCCCAGCCCTGCGCCCGGTGGCTGGCATGCAGCGTTTTAGCCGACAAGTCATCATCATACGGATTGCCGGTATGATGGATTACAATCTTGTTTGTAACTTCGCGCTGCGTAAGGCTGTCAAATTGCAAGCCGTAATCCTTTGGTTTTACTCGTTTAAAAATCATTTATTCTCACCGTCCTCATCTTTGCTGTCGGCGGTCGTGCTTTGCAGGCGTGCCAGTGCATTGCGGATAAAGGCTGGGATATGCTCCCCCCATCCCGCCCTGTCAATATTTTCCACGATAGAACCGGCTTCATTTAAAGCGTAGGCACATATCGCCATCTGTCGCAGCGTATGCGTATCCATTGCAACGTCCACAGTATTGCAAAGCGCAACCACGCCTAAAATAACAGCCTTTTTGGCCAGACCAACAAACCCTGTGCTGCTATCCCATTGGCCGGTACGGCAGGCGGCAATTATGCCGGAAGCATAATCTAAAATCATTAACGCTATCAGCGCATATATCATTTTGTCCATGCCTCCTACCGCGATTGATATACCAAGGCCAATTGCTGCGCCGATGCCGAGCAGCCATTGTTCGGCACCGGTTGGCGCAAGATTTTTTACAAACTCCCAAACATCATCAAAAATTGCCATTAAACTATTCATCATTTCCTCCCGCGTTAAAGCCTGCCCGTCACAACAAAACCGCAAAATTAATCAACAAACACGCAATCAATTCAACCACCCCCTTTTTGCTTAAATAAAAAGCTCCTATACTATAAGCATAGGAGCGTGATTTTATGAGTAGAAAACCGCAAAAACCATTAAGGCTACCTAATGGCTTTGGCAGTGTTACTAAATTGTCCGGTCGTAGGCGCAGGCCTTACGCTGCCCGTAAAAACGGTCAATATCTTGGTTACTTTGTTACATACGCCGAAGGTTTAGCATTTTTAGCCGCCTATAAAACAGACCCGTCAGTATATTCCCCAGAACTGATAACCTTTGCAGAAATTTACCGTCTGGAAATCGCAGAGCGAATTAAGATTAAAAATTTAAGTGATAATACCGTGCGCGGCTATAACACAGCATTTAATAACTGTGAAATTCTGCACAACAGAAAATTTGTCAGTCTTAAAGTCGCAGACCTGCAAAAAGTTATTACTGACTTATCAGAACGCGATGTCGGGCAGCCGGAGCAGAAAAAGGTACGCCAGTTATTTCACAACCTTTATAGCTACGCCGTAAAGTATCAGATAATACCGCAAACCGCCGATATATCGCACTTTATAGACGTTGACAAATATAAGCCTACCATGCCAAAGTCACCCTTTAACACAAGGCAATTAAACCGTGTTAAAGCTTTGGCCGCCACATCAGACCCACTTGCGCCTTGGGCAACTGCCGTGCTGATGATGTGTTACGCTGGAACTCGACCATCTGAATTTTTGCGGATAAAAAAATCAGATGTTAAGCTAAAATCCAGATTATTTACTATCGGCAAAAGTAAAACGGCAGCGGGAGAAAACAGGATTATCCCTATATCTCTTAAAACACTGCCATATTTTGAAGCGTGGATGGCAAAGCCCGGTGCTACGCTTATAACCGATGATGATGGAAACAGTGTAAGCTACAACCGCTTTGCTCGCCGTTTTCGCAAGGTAATGATTGCAACCAACTGTAAGCACACGCCGCACGAGTGCCGCCACACTACCGCTACCAATTTTAACAACAAAGGCGTAAATCAGACGTCCGTTAAGCGCATACTTGGGCACGCTGACAAGGATGTTACTACCGGCGTTTACACACACAAGGATATACGCCAGCTAAAAAAAGCGGTCGATGCATTGTGACGTTGTGTAACTAATTTGTAACAAAAGCAGTACCGTTAAAATCTGTAAACTCGCATTATTACTGTTCAAAATGTGTAACCTTTTTGTAACACAATTAAAACCTTGTGCAAAAGTGCCGCAAACCCTGTATTTATGCGGCTTTTGACGTTTGCAGGGTAACTTTATGCCTAAAACTTTGTAAAAACCCGTTTACAGGGCAAATATGCGCGCAGTTTTGCAAACGCCCTGTTTATGCGGTTTTACAGTAATAACGTAAAAAACAACGCTAAAATGCGTTGCTCTCCGTTTTTATCGGTTTTTAAGCTAATTTTATTTGTGCAGCTATATCTATTTCAGTGTCAAAAGTAACCGCTTTCACTGCTTCTTTATCTGTTAATCCTTCGATATAAACTTTAAGCGCAGCATACTGCATATGCAGGTTATTACTGCGTTCTTTGCCAAGACGTTTAATTTCAGTAATGTCATCAGCGGTTAGCGTAGTAATAGTGCTGTCTGCACAAATCCACGCTTGACTGCCGCCGTCAACAAGCAGCACATCACGCGCTTCGTTTAATTTGGCAACAGATTTTAGGTCATAGTCAAAGCCTTTACCGTTGTAGGTAATAACGCCTTGTTCACGTTTATCGCGTTCGGCTTTCATTTCGGCCACTTTAGCCGTTTTAACATCCTCTAATGTTTGCTCCGGCGGAGTTAATGTTGCACCTTCTGGTAAAGGTCCGATTTCTTTAACTTCCCTACCCGGCGTGCCGTATGTATCGCTTGGTAACCAATATTCTTTCCCGCGATAATCTTCCGTTTCTTCCCACGCGCTGCCATTCCAGACCGGTATATAATTTTCTTTTTCCGCTGGCGGCGCAACTTCCACGCAGTCGCCTGGTATATTCCAAGCACCGCTGGGCGAATTATCGCTATCGTCCAAAATAAGTTCACCCTTGTAAGTTTTGTTTTCAATATCAAATTGATAAACTTTTTTTGTCATTTTTAATCATCCTTTCAAAATTTAATCTGCGGAATTAAAGTAATAGCGGGAGGTTGGACGGTAGTGCTGTTACCATATATGGAATTACCTAATTGCAAGCTTATACTTTGATATGCCAAGGTGTCTGTACTAAATTGCGTTTCACTAAAAGTATATCCAGCTTGTTTGTCTTGTTCTAAAATTATAGTTTGCGGCGGATTTGCTGTATTATATTCTGTTTTACCAATATACAGTCTGACGTTAGGCAAGCCAGCGTTTATTATAGCAACAGTATCTCCACCTTGGATTACACGGTTACGATAATCCGGCAGCGTCATCGTTGTACTGCCGTTGCCGTTACCATATTTATACGGTTCAGTACTGGGGCTGCTTGTCCACAGGTTTTTATCAGTCGCTATTTTAGCCGGGCGAACATAATCAGCACGGTTTACCGTTGCACCGTTTAATTTTACGCACCCGTCATGTAAGTAAGTATCATAAAAAGGTACACCGACAGGTATATTAAAGCGCACATCGTCTACAATCCATTTTGCTGTACCGTCTGTTATATACTGCCCCATTGTATTTACACTGGAAAAGCTGGGTTCGCTTGCCGCCGTTGTGCCAGCCTGTACGCAGTAAAGGTATGCCCACGTCGGCAGATTAGGGCTGTACGCGATGTCACCGTAAGTGTAGGCTTTGTTGCGGGCTAAAATGTTTAAGCCCGTTTGCAGGTTGATGTTGCCTGACTCAGGGTCTGGTGCTTGACCGTTTACTGTTAAAACTACCGACTTAAGCGATGCCAATTCATCAAAATAATGGACAACAAATTTGGCTGTTCCATCGGTTACTTCTGTACCTTCTTCTGCCGTTGCAAAACCAGTCGCCGCCGATGCGCCAGTGGTGCCAGCCTGCGTACAAATCAAAAAGCCACCTTTCGGCAAGGTGGTCTCTGCATAAACGGTATTAACATTACAAGCAGTATTGCGCTCCAGCGTTTTAATCGGGCTATCGGTAACGGCATTTAAAATTGTTTCAATCAAAACCTTCGCCCAGCCGCTGGCAGTTCGCTGTTTTAATTCAGCAGTCTTTTTGCTGCTTGATGTTTGCAACCACAAATCACCCTCGCGCGGATTATCAGGCGCAGTATCACCAACGGTAATGCCCTTGCTTATCCTCGGCGTTACCAAAAACTTCGCAGTGCCGTCAGTGATTTCTTCGTTGGCTTCGACTTCCGAGTAATCCGGCTCGTTGGCGTCAGTTGTACCTGCCTGCGTGCAGACCAGCCAAAACTTACTGTCTAAATTCGGTGATGTAAGAATATCATCTACCTGATAAGCAGTGCTGTTCTTGCGGATATTCGCCGCCGTAAACAGATAAAGCAGCTTCGTATCAGTACCGTTATAAAAAGCGTTGAAATATTCCATCGGCGGTGCTTCCTGCGGCTGCAAATAGCCCCAGCCGCGCAGATAATCTTCGCTCGGCCACGTAAGCAGCTCGCCGAGTGCGGCTGCCGATGCAAAAATCTGGCTAAAATCAGGCTGCGCAATTGCGCTTCTTGCTTCTGCTGGCATTTTTATCCCAAACTCCCTTCAAGCTGTAATAAACGTGCAAACGTACCTTTGCCAAAGCCCGCAAAATTGCCAGGGTTTTCCCCGCCGCGGCTAAAGCCAAAGGTGTTGCCATCGTTAAACCAATAAAAATAAATAATGCCGATACCGGCCCCGCGGATGATAAGGTCCAGTTCGTTAATTAAACTCAATTCATTCGCCGTGACATAACGCCCGATGCCGATGCGCATCTTCGCATTGCCGCCGTTAACGGCAACAACGCGGGAAATGTTAAACATTCGCCGGATACTGTCCAGCGTGCTCTGACGGCTTCCGTCCGTTGTGTTTTTGGCAATTTTACTGAATATAGCAAGCCGGTATTCTTCATCGCGCAGCTCCGAAGTCGACAAATAAGGCTCGCCATAACGCCTGAAGCGCGCCATGCCGAACCCATTATTGCCGTGGTCGGGAAAGCCGAAAAAGTCAACGGCTATCGCCTTGTCAACCTTACGGCTGATGTCGGCGACTTCGCCGCACATATCAAGCTGCTTGCCGATGGCGACATCCGGCCACATCTGCGTGCGGATATCCTGCCGCACACTTGACATACGGTCGAACTCCTCGCCGATGAGTTCCAGTATCGCACGTATCACCGGCTTACCTTCAAATTGTGCAAGCAGCAGCTCAAGCATACGCTCGGAGCTGCCGCCGTTTAAAATCTCTGCCATATCGCACACCCCCAGCCGTTAATTATCAATAGCAACGGAGATGTTGTCTTCGGCAAAGGTAGCAATCTGGCTGCGGCTAATAGCAATCGTTTCACCGGTGTACCCTGTTTCAGCCTGGGTAGATATGGTTAAATTGATATAGCCGATACCGTCAACAGCCGAATAAATCGGGCCTAAAAAACGTTGAGCGATAACATCCTTACCCATCGGCAAAGTGTTACCGCTCGCGGCTACAACCTGTTTAATTGTATTTACCAAATCACCCGGCAAGGTTTCTTCGTTATATTCTTCGATGATAACCTTCACATAAATCGGTACTTCCTGCGGCCGGCTGAAATAAATCTTCTCCAGCGTCCCTTCGCTGTCAGCCACTTCCACTTCAATGCTGCCGTTGGTATCAATGCCAATCGGCGCTTTGTTAAGTATCGTCTGCGCAATTTCGCGGTCATCACCGCCATGAACGATTGCTTCAAAACTGTGCGGCTTTAATCCGTCAACCGTTTCATCACTGCGGTTTTCGTAAACCGTCACCGCGGTAACGTCCGGCAGTTCTAAAAGGCCAGCCTGAATACTTTCCTTCATGCTGACGCTGTTTTTATAAACTGCCGATGCGTAACGCTGCCGTGCTTCGGTGATTGTTTCCGCATTTCGTCCGACATAAGCCGCCGACTCATTATTGCAGCCCGTCCAGCCGTCATAATTGGTGTTAATTTGCGTGATGGTGTTCAGCGGCGGGTCAAGCGGCCCGTAATTCTCAGCATTAAAGCGGATAGGGCTGCCAACCTGTACAACATCAAATGTTTCGCTCGGCACGCAGCTGCCGCCATAACGGCGGTCTGTCTGTTCCAGTACCAGGTTGCCGTCAGAAGTGGTGCCCGTCCATTCGCCGCCGCTTCCAAGCTGCGACAGCAGCTTGGAATACACCACGCTGGCGTTGTCGCCGGAAACCGCGGTATAAGTAAGATGCACATCACTGTTTAAAATAATGTCAAACTTCGTGCCTTCGGCTACTGTTGCTGCAGCCAAAGTAACATGCACGCAGTTATCAAGGGATATGCTGCTCACCGCCGCAATGTTGTACTTCTCGCCGTCATTGCCTTTTATCTGGCAGTTTGCCGGCAAAACCGTGCCGCTGGCACCGTAGCAGACCTCAAAAAGATAAGTGCTTTCGGCATCACGCCGTAGCACGTTGGTATACATCAATGTATTATCAAAGCTGCCTTCGTCCGCCGTAACAGGCGACCGTGCATAATAATCATATTCGGCAAGCTGCCACTGGCGGTCGCTTTCCTCGGCGATTAAACCGATTAAAACGCCTATCATGCTGTTCGGCTTACGGCTCACAGGATAGCCAAGTTTCGACTCCAACCGCTCAAAAAGATTGGACTGTATCTCCGGCAGCCTCATGCGGTTAAAGCCCTGCGGCGTTACACCGTAAGGCGTGCCGTCAATTGTTATTGCCGCCATAACCCAGCAACTCCTTTCTCGTCACAAGACCGTATTCGGTAGATGCCTCGTATTCAACGCTTAAGCGCCGCTGTCTGGCATCATAATCAAGTTCAATGCTGTTTACGGCAGAAACATCATCAACCTGCAAAATGTGTTCTTTGATAATCTGCCTTATCAGCTCAAAATTTGGATTTTTAACAAGGATGTACTCAAGGTATGGCACCCCGTGCGTAACATCCAAAAACCATTCGCCAAGCATCGTCAGCAGCTGGATTTTTATCTGCTGCGCAACACGCTCGGCGTTATCAATAAACATGACATCGCTGTCATGCACAACGATGTCATGTGTTTTTGCGTCAAGTGCTAAATCATAACTCAATGTAGCACCTCCCTTTATACCGGGGTCCCGGTTGTGCCACCGCCGGTTTCTACGCCACTATGGCGATGGCCTGTAAGCGATATTCCGCCCCCCGTAACATTATCGCTGGCTGTTATTGCACCATTACAGGTAATGTTGCCATCCATTGTGCTGGTGCCGGTGCAAGTAATATTGCCTTTAATGTTTACATTGCCAACAATATTTACTTCGCCGCCGGGCGTAACGCTGACAGATGTACCGCCGTTAATCAGTTCGATATTTGCCGCCGATATTGACTGCGCCGGCCGCATACCGACAAAACAAACGGCGTCCGTCAAATCGTATTGCCGCGGGTCATGGTTGTCGCTATTGCCTTTGCCCATCCACTCATCAAGGCTGCGCTCGCTGATGCAGACCCAACAGCCGTCCCCTGATTTAACAGGATAGGTAATCTGCGCATTGCCAGCATGCGGCATAAAAACAGGCACGCCGGTAATAAGCGGGTAATCCAGTATGCTCTCGTCAGCGGCATAATATTGCAAGCCTGGCTTTACCGTAGCAATGCACTTGCCAGCGTCAAAACTTACGATTGTGCCGGGGAACGCCGTATGCATTTCGCCACAGCGTTGCTTCATCATTTTTTCCAATGTTTGTAGCATTTCATTTTGGCTCATTGCTTCGGCTGCTCCTTATCACTAATCTCGTAAACTTCCAACTCACTGTACCAGTCTGGCCCGTCATAATTACCCGAATGCTTCAGGCTCTCAATTTTAAACCAGCCCGTTACCGGTATGCTTTCCAAGTAAATCAAGTCGCCGGGATTTAAGGTCGGCTGAAGCAGGCACTTAACCCGCCAGCCAGCCTTTTTATCTGCCTTGGTCTTTTTGACCTTGCGCTTTTTGCTTTTATCAATGCGCTTAACGCCTTTGATTAGGCGCTCCGGCGAACCGATAAGGCCGCTGGAAGCATTAAGCTTAATGGCTTCGACTTTGGTTGTGCCGCCTTCGGCAATCACCTGCAGTACATTGTTTTGGATAGACCAGCTTAAGTTTGCACCGGCGCACGCCTTATCAAGGCAAGTGCGGCCGGCACCCACAAAACTGAATCCGTTGGCAAAGGTGGTAAAAGTAAGCCCTTCGGCGTAATGTACCAAAAGGCCCATTTGCGCAGCCACATCATCAATCACTTTTTTGCGGGATACATTATCCGCGTAAGAAAGCGAAACAACGCAGTCACGGATAGCCTTTTGCCCGTCAGACAATTCCAGCGCGGTAATACGGTTTTTATTGTCGCCGGACTTATACGTCCATGCGTCAACAACCTCGCCGACAAAAATGCGGCGCAGACCGATATCCTCGCTGTACCCTACTTCCAGCAAGCATACGCTGTCGTCACGTTCCAGCTTTTTAGCTGTGGCCATAGACAAATTAAGGACCTGTACCCTGCATTTGTTTGTCTGCTGGGTAAGGTCCTTATCAATATCAAAGCTAATGCTTAAGCCTTGCTGGTGCGGCTTTGCTTCGATAACAATGCCATCGCTGCCTTCAATGCCGACCGTTAAGCGGTAAATTCTATCAAACTGTGCCATACCATTCCGCCTCCGGCACATAACAAAGTGTTGCCGACCCGTCCACAAAGCAGTCACGGCTTAAAGTTTCGGCATCCGTAATAGCAAGTATTTCGCCGGGCGGTATGCCGGGCCGATGATGGGTCATCAGAACTGGGAAGTTCGGCACCAGCTGAACATTTTGCAAAATCGGCACGCGGTTGGCGTCCCAAATCTGCAAACTCCAGCTTTTTGCAAAAGCATTCCACATCAGGCGCAGCTTATACTGCACATCTTCCAGCGTAACGCCGATAACGATATCATTGGCATCGTTAAATGTGATTGTTTGCATTATGTCAGCCTCCCTTCCCAAAAATTTTGCTGGCTATATTCCCAGCATCTTGAACTATTTCCGAAGATGCTTCGGAAACGTAATCTGATCCCTGTGCCCACCATGTCCTATTGTCGGTAGCTTCAGCAGCACTTTCGGCCGCGTCCGCTGCTCCCGCAGAAGTTGAAGTAGTGGATAAAGAACCAACATCCGTCTGCGTAGCCGCGCCGCCGTCTGCCGCAGTCTCACCGGCTGACTCTTTGACCGAAGCGTCAACAACATCTTCCGGCACTTCCGTGGTCTGCACAGTAACCTTTTGGATCTGCAAAAATGTCAAATCAATCCATCTGACGCTTTTACTGTCGCTATCCTTAACAGGACGGCAACTGGTCAGATACATGTCATTCAGTATTCTGTCCGGCCGCAAAATCGTCACCGGCATTTTGGCATCACGTATCGCCTCAAGCGCAGCTATTGCATCGTTAAACTTGCTTTTCCCGATGCCGTTTACATAAAACCATGTGACAGGGTGCGAAGAAACGCCCGCCCGCATGGTAATTTTAAGCGGATGATTTACTGCGTTGTCCTGTATCTCAAATCCCGTTTCAACCGGATGAGAGCTTACTTCCTGGTCATATTGATATTCTATATTTCGTACAATATCAAGGCTCAACGTGCCAATTTTGGTAGGCATGTTAGGCGTATAACCTAAAATGTCAACAAGCATGTTTCATCACCCCGCTTCATAACTTACCGAATCAGCGTTGAAATAATCTCTGTTGTTTTCAGGCGTTAATGCGGTCGCCGCCGCAGCGCCAACCTCTTGCACAGGAGCATTGCCGTTGATGTTAAACGTCTGATTTATAGCATATTGGCGTCCATCGCTGTACGAAACTTGTTTCTGTGTACCATCAGGATTATAACCAAGCGATGTCATCTTATTGAGATTATCCTTAAAGAAATCAAAACCGCCGCTGACTTTATCGCTTATAGTTTCACGCAAATTAGCCACAGGTCCATCCAGCCCGGCAAGAGATTTCAATGCTTCGCCAATCCAGCCTATTAAATCTTTAATACTATCAATTATTCTGGTATTTAAAAATTTATCAATTGCACTGGTTACGCTGTCCCAAATCTCTTTAAATTTATTGACGACATCTTCCCATTTGCCGAATGTCCTGCCAAAAACGCTGTCCGCGCCATTCATCCAGCCGATAAAATCCTGCACGGCAAGAACAACAAGAGCAATAGCTCCGGCAATAAGCAGCAGTTTTCCGAAAGCTAATATGCTGGTCGCCGCCGCTCCGGCTCCGGCCCATTTAAAGGCGACGGCTGCACCATTAGCAGCAAGGTAAGCATTACGAACACTCGCAAGTATACCTACAAGCATTTTTGCTCCTGTAACGATTGCTCCCCATTTGCTGGCCACGAAAAATGCCGTAGCATAAATGGTCAGCATTTTAAAGCCGAAAATCAGCTTATCTACATCAATTTCATCAATGTAGTCGGCAACAGCAGCAAATCCTTCGGCAATAGTGCTTACGATGCCCGTTTTGCTTTCAATTTGATTAAACAGACGGCCCAAGCTGTTCATCATTTTGGTGGTAGCCTGGTCAACGGTCCAAGGGATTGCGCCCATTTCCATTTTTAAACGGTCGCTCTGGCTGCGGATAGCATTAAAAACATCTACCGCCGTCAGCTTGCCCTCGGCACCCATTGTGCGCAACTGTCCGATTGTTGTACCCATGCCGTCAGCAATTACTTTGGCCAAGCGCGGGGCCTGCTCCATAATGGAGTTTAATTCATCGCCGCGCAGCGTGCCGCTGCCAAGTGCCTGACCTAACTGTACCAAAGCTGCCTGCTGCGCAGATTGTGAGCCGCCGCCGATGAGCATTGCATTGGCAACATCTTCCGTAAACGCCAAAATATCCTGGTTGCTTTTTCCAAGTTCACTTGCGTTTCGGGCAATACTGGTAAAAAGCCCTGCCGTTGCCGAATACTCCTGACGGGTTCGGCCAGCAATAGCATAAAGTTCCTTTTGCGTGTCGGCAGCTTCTTTTTGGCTCGCAGTTACAAGCTGTACCTGCCCGCGGATAACTTTCCATTCGTCAACCATTCTGATCAGGCTGCCGATAGAAAAGCCCACACCGGCAACAGCCGCTAAAGCATTAAGACGGTTGCCCCATGTTTCCAGCGTATCACCAATGCGGGCGATTTCACTTTCACTCTGCCGCGCCTTGCGGCTCATGCGGTCAAAATTACGGCTCGCCGTATCCGCCGCACGCGTAGAACCGATTTCAACATCCTTGTAACCGGTTTTAATATTTTTTATGTCTTTTTCTGCCTGCTTTGCTTTGGTTTGGTTGTAATCAAAACCAAGGCTTACAAGCAATTCTCTTACAATCACAGTGCCTCACCATCTTTCTTTGGTGGGTGTTTAGAATAATATGCAGCTGTATCGTCCCGCATATCTAAAAGCGCATTAATCTTTACCAAATCGACCAAAGTAACAAGGCCGGATTTTACTTCGGCCATTGTTATCACTTTGGCCAGCACAGGTCGCCACACAAGCGTTTCTATGGCAAGTTTATCGCTTAATTTCCCTGCTGGAGCTGCTCCTTCGCGTTGCTCAAAAGGGTCCCAATAGGGCTCGGCACAAGCTCGAAAAAATCAGCAAAATTTACATCTACAACAATAAAATAAAGCAGTTCAATCAGCTGCTTTAAGCTCCCGGAGAAAATATTATTGTAAATATCGGCAGTCAAACGCACTGGTTCCACTGCTCCTGCTCTTTTTACACTTACATACTCCGGATCCAAAAGGCGTTTGGCAAAACCAACAAGCGCAGGACCTTTAAGGTTTTCGCCAATTCCGGCAATAGCTGCGCCGATGGTAACATTCTTTTCCAAAAATGATTTCGCTGCGCCATTCTTTTGCCCATCGTCTTTGATATCAAATTTTTCAAGTCCGGTGGTAAATACTGCTTGTAAATCGCCAAGCAATTCTAACGCCTGCAGCACAGGGAAAGGACGGACATAAAAAGTGTTGTCGCCGATTTTCTTTTCTTTTACCTCAAACGATGCTAATTCCATCAGGTATGACCTCCTACGATAAATGCTTCTTCAGGCACAACGGCATAAATCGTCCATGCAAGGCTTTGCGCCTGCTTGCCGCGTTGGGTATCCGGTTTTTTACCTACCCATGCCTGGTCCGACATCATAACAGTGCGGCCGGTCAAATCTTTAATGGCCAGCGGAACGATGCCTGCGCCACTCTGGTCGTCCATGTTTTTAAGTAAGGTCAGGTCATCATTGCTGTCACTGGACTGCAGCAGCGTTAAAGTAATGGTTTTAAGTACGCTGTCCGGATTAATGGTACGGACGATTTCCTGATCGCAGCCTACAACAGCAGTAGTGCCATCACCATTGGTCACGATATTAATAAAAGTATCTTCGGCAAAGCCGCTGATAATATAAGGACCCATAACAACAGTTACTTTTTTCGGGTCATAAGTTTTTACTCTTGGCATTTATTTGTCCCTCCCATTAAGCGTTAATTAAATTTTCGTAGGTCAGGTTGCCATAGATTTCAATAGCATGGATGGCACCGGCAAGACGTGCAGTAAACTTGCAGTCCTGCAAAATGCGCTGCGCTTTGTTATTGGCAGAAATACTGCTGGCCAGCGGCACGCTGATGGTATAGCCGAGGTTTTCGTTGCCATCGTCATCATATTCGGTCGGTGCAATGCCGCCGCGTTTCTGTCCAAGCGCCAGCACTTTATTTATTGTGTTTTCAACAAGCGCAATGCCTTGGTCGGTAAACGGTAGCTTGTCACGGTTGATAAGCATGGTGAACAGGTCGGTCTGCATTTCTTCTTTAAGCCAATCGCGGAAGCGAATAACATCAATCCATTCGCCGCCCGCAACTTTGCCGTTCTGGGTAACGCTGATGTTGCGTACAGCCACAAAGCAGTTACCATTTTTGGCGGTAATAGCATTGATGTCCGTTTGCGTAAGCTCATCGGTCGTTACGCCGTTAAGACGTTTGTTGGCCCATGTTTCACCACCCGGATTAACGCTGAAGCAACGAGCCATAATAGCAATTTCCAAAAATTCATTCGGGTCTGCATGATACCACCACTGGGTACGCATATAGTTTTTCTGCACAAGCTGACTGGCAATGTCCTTATCGCTTGCCGCAGTTTTAACTGCATTAGCCGATAAGCCAACGCCGTAAAGTTTGGTCTGCCCTTCTGCCCACGCTGCCATAGCAAGCACGGTGTCATCGGAGCGGTCGGCGCAAACAACGCCGTACCAGTCATCGTCCTCATCACTGATAAGCTGCATGTTTTCTGCAACGTCAAGAGTAGATGCCTGTTCAACCAAGGTAACCTGCATTTGCGGGTTCGGCTCGACAGTGAAGGATGTCTGCGGGTCTTTTGCCTTGATTACTACTTCATTGCCCGATGCGCTGACAGTAAATAATTCATCAGTATCGGCAGTTCCGAGCGTACTGCTTACCTGCGTTGCAACAATGGTTGCAGTATCGTCTGCAACAGCTTCATAGCTGCCGGTAATAGTTTTTACGTTGAAATCAGCATCGTAATAATTTACGCTTACAGAATACTGAGTGCCAGCAGAAACAGTGCCTTCGTTCACAAGCCCAACTTTAATGCTGTCACACTGCCAACGGCCAACTTTTACAACACTCGGAGCCGGAGTCTGGCTGAATGCTGTATTGACCGCAATATAAATCGGGTCAGTAGACTCAAAGCCTAAATCCAGAAGTTCGTCCGGGTCGCTGATGGCAAGCACACGTTCCAGCGATTTTGCGTGCGGCCCGCAGACCATAATGGTATTAAAGCCAAGTTTACTGATACCTGCCGTATTAAGCGCAATATCAACTTTAACAATCTGGTCAATATTCATATTATGGCTTCTCCTTTATTTCAATATTTGAATCTAACTTCATTTTGCTTGGTGTTTTTTTATCGATTAAATCTACAGCTACTAATACGCCGTTAATGCTGATTGTTTCAAACCAGCCGGGGTTATCAATAACCGTGCGGTCATAGCTGATTGTCAGGTCAACGCTGCCGCGTTCCTGCCAAGTCGTATCATCAAGTAAATCCGTAATGTCCTGCACGTCCGCAACATCATTTACGGCGATGTTTGCAACAAAAAATTCATCAACAATAGACGGGCGCTCAAGGTGTTGCCCAAGCTGACCAAGCGTATCAATGGCACCTGTGCCAAACGCCTGTACGTTGAAGATAGCCTCACAAGCCCCTGCGATTGCTATTTCCTCATTTTCCGTATCCCAACGCTCCTGATTGCCGATATTTCTTTCTGCAAGCAGGTTTACCAGTAAATACTGTTCCGGCAGTTTTGGGAAATTCTGATTAGCCAGCACCACCGGCCAATCGGGATATATTTTTTTCAATTCAGTTACCATAAACGTGGTAACTTTATCTCTTGCGTTCAAGCTTTCGTCACCTCCACAGCGTAGGCACGGTAGTGGTTAATGACGTTTGATTGATATGCATCGCAGCCCACAACCTCATAGATTCTGCCAAGCCATTCAAACCTGTCAGGCTGCTGACCGCTTTGCTGGTCAACCATCAGCAGCTCCGTGTCGCTATAAACTTTAACGGCACGGCACCCTCTGCGGCCTTCCGGCAGCGCATCCATTTCGGTCGCTTTAAGCGGCTGTACTGAAGCCTGTATGCTCATTTCTGTCGGTTCGGCGATGGTATATTTACCATCATCACCGAGAACAGGCTTTTCAGCATATCTCCAAATTTTTATTGGACGTCTAAAACTGCTCGGCATAAAATCACTCCTTGCTGATAAGGTTGTATCGTACAGACTGGCGCATATGCCCGGTATCAATTAACGGCCGGCTGCTGCGCTTCCGTCTTATTGTCGATGGAGCATTCGGCGTAAAAGGCCCGGTCGTAATTTTCTTTTGAACCATTCCCTCTATGCTCTGCCCAACCACACGCATAGCAGCGTCAGGGTCTGTTCCTTCAATTACCGACTTCACGGCATTTGTAGCAAGCTTGGTTATTTGCGCTTGCTTCTCGTCCACGGTCGCCCGCAGGAAGGAACGCTGCGGAATTTTAATTGTGCGGGCTCTGCGCGCGTGCGTGCTGCTGAAATTCGCTTTTTTGCGTTTAACAAAGCGGCCGCCGTTGGCAAAACTTCCGTCACGCTTCAGCTTTCTGTTTATCGTGACGGTGTCAGCCTGCTGGGTTATTGTGCCGCCGAATTCATGCACGGCAGCAATCCGCGCAAGCGTGGTTTCGCCATCTTCCGTCATCGTGCCCGACTGTATGCCGACAGTAACTTCTTTTTTGCTCAAGCGGTAAAGCTCGCGCATCACCTTGCTCCAGCCCAAGTCCTTGTCGGTAACCATCAGCCGAACCTCGTTGCCGCGGCAAGAATACGCATGTCGCGTATTTGTTTAAATAAAATGCCATAAGCCGTTTTATCGTAGGCGTCAGTTCCGCTGGTGCCACCTGAAGCACCGCTTCCAGCACTTCCATAGCTGCGTTGCAGGTCGCCCTCTTTTTCAGATACGATATTTCCGGCGATAACAGCCCCGCTGCTTGCGCCGCCTTCGGCTATAAGGTTTTGATATGCCAAGCGATGTGCCGTTAAATAAACAAGGGCCTGTGGATACAGGTCCCCGAATTTACTCTCGCTTATCATCGGCTCTGCCAGTTTGCGGTATGCCAACACTATATCGTCCGTGGCGTCAGCAAGGTCGGGTGCCAGCAGCCTAAACGTTTTTAAAAAATCGGTGTTGTCAAGCATGATAATCACGCTTCTGCAGCTTTAATCAGCGCAAGCACGCTTGCTTTGTCATCTGCGCCGGTAAGGTCAATGCCTTTAGCTTCGGCGTAGGCAATAAGCTCGGCTTTGGTCATTTCATCGACAGTCTTTTCTTTTTCAGGCAGGGCAGCTTTCTTTGGTTTTTCAGCTACCTTTTCTTCCTGCACGCCTTCAACGAGTTCTTTGCGTGCAATCATTTTCTTGATAATTCTGTTGTTTTCGCATTCTTCCGGTAAATCAACAGTTGCGCCGGGCAGAATCATTACTGCACCTTTAGTGGTGCCAATGGTAATCAAACGAGCAGCTTTATTGGTAACAATCATCTTTTTTAACCTCCTTAAATAGCAAAAGCGCCCATCAAGGGCGCTTTGTTGTATTTGGTTGTTTTACCGCTATATTAAATGCCGGAAGCAAGGCATACAGACAGCGGATAGTAAACGATAATGCCAGCGGTGCTGGATTCGCAAGGAACAACAAACTCAAGGTTTCTGTTCTGCGGAGCCAGCTGGTTGAACGGCAGCGGCAGTTCAAGAGTCAATGCATCAGCAGCATTGCGGTAAATAAGCATTACATCATCACCGTCATCTGCACCTTTCATCTCGTGTACAGGTTTGATAGTTTTGATGTACGGGTTATTTTTCAGGAAGAAGCTGAGAATGGTGAAACCGCCGGAATCGGGCAGCAGAGTAGCTGCAATGTAGTTGTACTTGTCAATCGGCAGCAAAATGGTATCCGGAATTTCCACGCCGTTGGTGGAATCAACGATAGAAGATACGGCATTGTTCATGTCGTCAATAATCTGCTGCGGAGTTTTGCTGGACCATTCAGTTCCGCTGGAAGTACCGGTGGCAGGGATGGTGTATTTGGAGATATTCGGATTGTCAAGAATGCCGACAATGCCGTGTTCTGCCTCGCCGTGGAAAGCAATGCGGTTTACGGTATTATCGTTGGCGCGGCGAGCTGCTTCCGCTTTGCGGGTAGGCAGGTTTTTGCCGGCCATGCGGGAACGGCGAATATCTTTAGTGCTGTAACCGTAAGAAACGCCGATGCTGAATACTTTTACAGTGTTCAGGGTGCCTTTTACATCAGCACGCGGCAGGTCGTCTGCATAGTTGGAAATGATTTTTGCCATACCAACCATGTCATAGCTTTCGTAGCTGATGGTGTCCTCACCGGCGTCAGCTTCGGAACTTACCGGGAACAGCGCAAGCGCATTGTTTGCGGGATATTTTACGTCATAAGCTTTGGATTTTACGTAATCCAGCTCACGAGCAAAGAAAATAGATTCGTTTGCATCAAGTCGGCCGGTGCTCTGAATGGCAGCCAGGTCTAATTCATCATAATGCATATGTGGCATTTATTTATTCCTCCTTTAATTCAGGTAATAAAATAAGCGACAAGCCTTATTAGCTGTCGCCTACAGTGTTGTTGATGGTGACGTTTGCGTGACCTACTTCGATTTCAGCCATGCCTTTGGCAGTGGTGGAAGTAAGGAACACGCAGGATACGCCGGGTGCTTCGATGTCGCTGGCAACAGCTTCATCGGTAAATGCTTTTTCGGCAATTTTATAGTTGGCAATTTTGCCTGCGGTAACAGCTTTGCTTACCGGCACCCAGATGCGGCCACGAGTCAAAACGCCTACTGCGTAGCCAATCGGATAATAGCCGTCAGCGGTGCCGGGTTCTTTGTGTTCGTGGATTACGATGCCGATGGCATCTTTAACGGTACCGGAAGCAGGCAGTTTTACTTGTTTTTCCGCATTGGTGCCGCGGATAACAAGGTCTCCCGGATTAAGTGCTACTTCGGCAGCAAAGCTGTCAACGGTTTTGCAGCTTAAATCTGCCAGCTGCCCTACAATTGCAGGGCTCATTTCGCCATACTGTGCCATATTATTCAGCCTCCTTTTTATTAATCATGCCGTCAATCATATCCTGACGGTGCTGTGCAGCGGATTTAATCTCGCCGCCATTATTGTTGTTATCGTTATTAATGGTTTTGCGCATCTGACCGCCTGCAGCATTACTGTCAAGGTCGCCGCGAATGCTGTCATAGTAAGCATTTACATAATCATCAGACTTGCCGTCAAAATTCAGGCTGTCGCCGCGTACAGCTTTAATGATGGCAATCTTTAATGCTTTGTTGTCCATGCCGTCAGTTTTGTCGCATTTTGCCTTTTTGGCATCTGCTTCCAGTTCGGCGCGTTCTTTAACTTCTTTTTTGGTGTCCTCAACAGCCTTGTCTACGGCGGCTTTTTTATCAGCCTCAGCAGCATCAACTTTGCTTTTCAGGCTGTCGCGCTCGGCAGTCATGGCATCAAGCTTGCCCTGTACGCCATCACGCTCGCCGGTCATAGCGTCCAGTTTGGTCTGCAACTCGGTCTTGCTGGCAGTAACACCGGCAAGGGTTTCTTTGGTTGCAGTCAGACTTGCTTCTGCTGCGTCCGCACGGGACTGCAAAGTAGTAATGTAGTTGGCAACGGCCTCGGGCACTTCATGCTCAACGCCGTCAATTTTAAATTTGCTCATGTTTTGTGTTCCCTCGCTTTCAATAATCTCATCGCCGTCACAGTTCAGCCGGGCTTTCATCCCGGCGCGTGCCAAAGGCACAACGGCTAAATGGTTTATGCGGATATTCCGCTGAATTGCATCGTAGGCTTGACCGTCCGGCGACACGCCCGGCGTCTCCTCGCAATCACAGCGGTAACCCAAAGACAGCTCGCGGTGCTTGCCGATTTTATCAGGCGCGAAAATTACGATATCGCAGGCAACATACTTCTCGTCTTTCGGGTAACCGTCAGACAAAATACTGCCGATGGCTGTACCAAAGGCGTTGGCTGCGGTAATCTTGCCTTTTTTCGGATGTAGCACCGTGATAGGTTTGCCGCGGAAGCTGTTCAGCGCATCGCTGGCAAAAACCTCATCTGCCGGCCGGTATTCGCGGCGAATTGTACCGTCAGGATTGCGGTACTCATAAACGCCAGTTCGCGCAACTATCGGAGAGTCACGCATAAAACCATCAGTGTCAATAACCGCACCGGCAACAAGCTGTAAACTGTCATAACGCTGTACGTTTCTCAATTTAATCACCCCCTCCCCTTAAAAATGGGTATAAAAAAAGCACCTAAGTTGAATTTACTTAAGTGCTTTAATTATTTAATTATTACCCTTTTCTTTGCCAAACTCCGTTGCCCTGTTCGGTACAGGCTGACCGTCCGGCGTAGCATTGGCCACATTCCAGCTTTCTGTATCAATAATAGATATTGCTACGCAGCGGCAGTTGTAATCCATGCCGGGATGTAACGCCGGAGCTGGATTAATTCTCCTGCCGTTTACCTCGCCGGGTGTGTTGCGTTTCCAGTAATAAAGCTTACCTTCTTTTTCCCGGTGGCTCTCACGCACACGCTCATCACGGCTCGTTGACCACTCATAAAATTTTATGCCCGCCTCCTGCTGCCGGATTTTGGTAGTAATCGCATTAAGATTGCCAATCTCGTTGCGGGCAATAAACTTCGCGCGATTATCGGTGATGTCGTACAAATGCTTTACATCTGCATAAACATCTTTGTACAAGCTGCCGCGCTGCACAGCATTACTGATAATAGTACCAAGCTTCTCAGTATAGGTGCTTACAATGCTGTTAATAAGCTGCGACTGTAAAGCGTACCACTCGCTGGTTGCCATATCAAGCAAAGCACTATTATGCAAAAACACATCAACAGCCAGACAGCTTTTAAAAGACATACTGATGTTTCTACATACAACGCCGTCAACGTTGCCGATTAAACGCTGTACCTCGCGAAGCGCAGCGGAAATGGTCAAGCCAGCGTTCATCATCTCAATAATCTGCTGCACAATATCATCGCTTTCGGCGTCCTGTTTAAGCGCAGGCTTTATGCCCGGCAGCAATTCATTCGTGTACTTGCGCAATTCCCGCACGATGGCGCGCAGCACGCGGTAATAATCACGTTCTGCGCTATTCGGATATTGAATTTTAACGTTCGGCCGCAAGTACCGCGGCATCTTATCATTCGTTGCCATTTAAAACATCATCCGCATCTGGGTCAATATCTTCCAAATTTAAAGGCGACTTGCTGATAGGATAATCAGTATTCTCCTTTAAATACTTGCGTGCTTCGCTGTCGTCCATCAACTGGGCGTTTTTAAGCAAAGCAATGGTTTCAACATCAATTCTCTGTTTCTCGGCCTGAAGTTTTTCGGTTTCGGCCTGCTCCTTCTGTGTCGGTACCCAAAGGGCATTAAACTTAATGCTCCAGTCTTTGATTTCCTTACCGCTTGTCGGGCCTTCGTTACAAAGCATTAAAGTGCGAATTAATTTTTCCAGCTGCGGTTTTAACTGCCTGCGCTGTATGCCTGACACCATGTTGTAATAGTTCTCAAGGTCGCCTGCGCCGGTACTGTTAAGCCCCGCCGGAGAACGGCCGAACAGAACGGTAAACGGTATACCTGTAAGACCGCATATATAAAGCCCGAAAGAGTCCAGCAAATCAGGTATCCCTGTCAGCGGAATATTAAACACCTGGTAATCATCATTGTTGCTGATGGCAATGGTGTTTAATATGTTGCGGGCCATATCGATAATATCGAGCCTTTTTTGTACAAGCTCCGTACCCTCATCACTTTGCAGCATTGCGGCTAAATTTTCAAACTTAATCAGCGCCGTACTTAAGCGTTCCAGCGCGTTAAGCCCTGTGGACTGCGCCGTTTCGCAGCGGTTGATTGCTTTGATTATACCGTCAAGGCAGCTCAAGCCTGCACCATTGCGCAAAATACGTTCATGATCCGGCAGCATATCACCATCAAACACCAGCAGCCTGCTGTGATGTACATACAGCAGTTGACCGCTTCTCGGCGGTGTTATCTGATACCATTCTGTATTACCAAAATTCGGGTCAAGCGGGTCATCATTAATAAGCATGCCGCTCAAATCATCCTGAATACAGCTGCCGTCATATACTTGCATTGCCTTAATGGAGCGCAGCCGCTGATAATTTATCGGATCTTCTTCCGTGCCGCCGTCATCTGTAATCATGAAAATACAGCTTCGGCCATAATGGCGCGCCCATGTCAGTGCTTCAATCAGCTTATCGGTTGCGCCAAGCTTTTCAAGTGCAGGAACAACAATTTCGTCCTTGTCACCCTCTACTTCGAATCCATTTTTTAATGCAGCCTCGGCCGGCAAAGAAGATATGCGCCGCGCAAGCGCATTTTTCCAAAGCTGCTGCAACTGCATATCGCTCAGCGGCACACCGCTGCCATAAAAATCATTATTTTTCATGTACTGGCGTATACCGGATTTGATGAATGCATCAATAAAACCGTCTTGATTAAAACCGTCATTACGCACTGTACTTTTATTTCTACGTTTTTTACTCAACTTACAAAACCTCCCCAGCTGGTAATCGTGGCCAGTGTGTTGAAAGCGTCACTGGAAGCGTCCACCATATCATCATGTACACTTTCCGGAAACGCTTCGAGTTCGGAAAAATATTTTTCATTCCACGGACCCGCCAGCACCAGCACATTACCTGCCTGCCATTGTGCCGAAAAAGGTTCGGCGCGGGTTACTTTATTGCCGCTCGGCCTGATGGTCGCCACGTTAAATCCGGCCAGATGTTTAATATAGCTGGCAGCCTGGTCTTTGCCTGCCTGCCCCGGGTCTTGCGGGACAGTAATCCGCACATATTTATGCTTGGCGCGGTCAATGGTCGCTATGTTGCGCGTTAAATTACGCACCTCGTTTGCGGTAACCTGCGCACGCTGCACATCAGCAACAATAAACATCCCGTTGTCAAGCCTACCCATCAGCACGCCTGCCGTGGCGTCAGGGTCAGGGTTTGGCGTTGACGGTACTGTCGCAGCCAAGTCCCAACTGCGTACCCACTCAACAACATTGTGAGGTATAGCGTTTACCACCTGAACCTGCGACCGCTTGAAATACAAGCCGGCCGAAGGACGAATAAGCCAGTTGCCATTCTCAAGGCGCTCACGTTCAACGGTGCCTTGGGCACGTAACGCGCCAAGATAACCTGGGTCTTTTTCCATCAGTATTTTATTATCACTCAATTTGCTGGCGATAAAAGTAAAGCTTTTTACCTGCTCCGGAATTATGTCGGGCGACTGCTCAACAACATCATCGGGGGTATCTCCCCAAATAATCTCATCGCCCATGCGCGTGAAATATCTTATCTTGCCGCTGCGCTCCGGTATCGCATAACCTGTTTCAGGGTCCCAATACCACTGAATAAACTTTGCCACCCAGCTGTCAGCGTCCGGGTTTGTTGTGCCGCGGATATAAGGACGCACACCGCAAGTGGAACGGTTACGCGATAGCATATACCAAAACTGGCTTGCGGTAAAATGCGTAATCTCGTCAAAACCAATCAGCGGTATCTGTGCGCCTTGGTAGCCAAATTTATCGTTTTCATATTGCAGATGCGCAAAAGTTATTTTGGCTCCGCTTCTGAATCTGATAGTCGGGCGCGGGTTCTCCAGCGGAATCCCGCCAATGGGCATATACATCTGCTTGGCATTATCCCAAAGACCGCCTTCGTTTTTTATCTGGTTGCTGTTGCGTCTAAAAATCGTTGCACCGAAGTGCTTGTTATTTATGTGGCGCAGGCATTCCATTAACAAAGCATAGGTTTTCCCGCCACCTGCCGCACCGCCGTAGAATGCGATATCAACCGGGGTGGATAAAAACAGTTCCTGTGGACCGGGCTGCGGTCTAATTATTATCGGTTCCATCAGAGCCGCCTCCTTCTCCATCAGCTGGCAATTTATCACGTCCGTTATCCGGCAGATAAATCATTACCTGCGGCATACCGGTATTTTCGGATGCCTCGGGCATTTTTTGTTCGGCAATTTTGCGTTCAAGCGCAAGTTTTGCTTCGTCAATAGACTTTTTATGTTTGTCCATTGAATCTAAGCCATAATATTTAAACAGTAAATTTAAAGCTTGCATACGGTCTGACATTTTTATCTTTATGCCAAACTTATCATTGCCAATAGATTCAATCAAAGAGCCATCAATTTCATCGGCGCTTTTCATGGTAATTTCTCTGCCATTCTTGCTGATATTTACAACATGGTTTATGTCAGCAAAGGCAATGCGTTGCAATCGTTCTATGATGTCCGCTTCGTTTGCAAACAGCAGTTCCTTTCGCAAAGCTTGAAGCCGTTTTATTTCATTGATAACTTTCGGTTTTTTCATTAACCGGCAAGCTCCAACCCTCGCCGAGCCATCAGTGTTGACCTTAAATCCAGCTTGTATATAAGCTTGCTTTGCATTAAAACATTCAAGGTAATATAAAACAAAGAGCTTTTCTTGCTCAGATAGCTCCTCGTTCTCATCCACCTCATCAATTAAGGCCTTTACTACTCTTTTGCTCTTTGGAGTACTACGTTTATCCTTTATTTTCGTGTGGAGTACTCCGTTTATTTGGTCATCCCATTTATCTTTGCATTTCCAGCCGGAAACGCTTTTTTCGGGCACGTTCAATTGCCTTGCGATTTCTCGAAGCGGCATCAGGCCTTTACTATTTTTATAAAGTTCGTATGCCTGATCACGTTCAGGACTTCTCGCTTTTGGCATTGACCGCCACTTCCTTGTATTAAAAAAGCACCTACCAAAAAGCAGGTGCTTAAAATCAGATTTTAAAACTCCGGTTCACCATAGAGCCTACGGTATTCCATCATGGCTTTGGTATCGGGCGGTACGTGGCGTTTCCTTTTCTTTATCTTTGCCGGCCGTCCGTCCTTCGACACGATTATTTCCGTTTCCTCAATCTCATAGCCGAGGGCGCGTTTTAATAGTGCCTTTTTGATTTGGTCATCATCTTGTTTGCTCATTGCAATTCCACCCCAGTTTCGTTATAATATTTGACGAGATAGCAGCTGCAAAAGTGTGGCCACACCGTTTTTGCTATCTCCCCTTCGGCTGGGGGGATTACTTTCAGCCCCGGACCAGGCGCTCCAACGCCTGGTCCTTTTTTATTGCTGATTGAGCATTTACCCCCCCACCTCGCAAAAGTGCGTAACGAGAGGATAAATAATATATTTAATTAAGTTTCACCGGGTCTTTGCCGGTAAATTCTTTAAAGCGATTTAAGATTACCTGCGCATATTTGGGGTCTAACTCCATTGTGCAGCAGCTTCGACCGATTTGCTCTGCGGCAATCAGCGTGCTTCCGCTACCGCCAAACAAGTCCAGCACAATATCATCCTTGCGGCTGCTGTTGCTGATAGCCTTTGCGCATAAGGCAATCGGCTTCATGGTAGGATGTTCACCGTTGCGCGTTGGCTTATCCACAAAAATCAGCGTGGATGCATCTTCGGCATCAACCACTTCGTAATTATCAACGCGTAGTTTCAAGTCACGCAGCCCAAAGCTGATGGTAAGCAGCGTTTTGCCGTCAACATCTTTGCTAACGGTAACTGGATAAGTTTCCGGCAATACAGTTCCTTGCCTGCGGCCGCCGTAAAAGTTATGCCCGGCGCCTGGCTTCCAGCCGTAGTGACAGGGTTCATGTTGCCATTGGTAATCCTGCCTGCCAAGGGTAAATTGATTTTTCACCCAAATAAGGCATTGCTTAACCAACCAACCAGCATCTATCATCGCTTGTCTGAAGTTGCTACCTTCGCTATCCGCATGGAATACATAAATGGCACCGCCCGGCTTGGTAACTTCAAACATACACTTAAACGCCGCCAGCAAAAAGGCGTTAAATTCTTCGGCCGGCATATTGTCATTTTGAATGGTCAACTTTTCGTCCGTGCCGCCCTCATAGGCAACATTATACGGCGGGTCAGTGAAAATCATATCGGCCAGCTCGCCGCCCATCAGCTTCTGCACATCTTCAAGCTTGGTGCTGTCACCACACATCAATCTGTGCCTGCCCAGCTGATAAATATCGCCCGGTTTGACTTCGGGCTCAGTGATGTTATCCAGCGCACCGGCGACATCAAAGTTATCTTCTTCGACTTGCTCTTTTTCCACGCTGGCCAGCAGCGAAGCTATGTCTTTATCGGTAAAGCCAAGCAGACCAGTATCATAATCGCCTGCATCCAGTTCGGCAACCAAGCGGCTTAATTCGTCCTGGTCAACTTCCGACAGTTCCGCAATGCGGTTGTCGGCAATCATGTCGGCCCATTCTTCGGCTTCGCTGGCATAATCCTGCAAGTCAATCGGCACAACCTCGCAGCCTAACATCTGCGCAGCCATTAACCTGCCGTGACCGCGAATTACAAACCCGCTGCGCTTGCTGACCGTAATCGGTGCGCGCCAGCCGTGGGCTTCAATGATTTTTGCCAAAAGCTTCAGCTGCTTTTCCGGATGCGTATTCGGATTGCGCGGGTTTGGGATAACTTCGGCAATGTTTTTCAATTCGTCATAAGCACAATGTATTTTAATATCCATTTTTACCTCTTTTATTTAAAAGCACAATATTTAAAGTATATTTCTTTAATGTCAAATGGCATGTTCAGGTCTTCAGCGTCATTCAAATGAAATTTTATTTCGCATTGCGCCTTGTCATTAAAGTAAAGGTAGTAGTCACGCCTACGAGCGATAGCACCAGATGGATAAAGCATATCTCTGCGAAGCCCATACTTTTCACCAAGCAGACGTTCAATTCGCCTTATCCCTTCTCCATCGGTTATAGGGCATGCACGTATAGCAACAGAATAAGTCGCTTTTGTGGCTCTCATATAATCGTATCGTTCGTCATAATTTCCGTCAAAAACTGACCCGTCTACCCGAAGGCCATATAAAGATTTTAAGATTTCGTTGCCTAATTTCTGCATATCAATTTCAGCTAACGGAATCCGTTTTCCGTAATTAATTGTATTTTTACGAACTATTTCAAAGCTTACGCCCATTTCAATACCTCAAAATAATGGATGCCGGGGCAGGAGTCGAACCTGCATATTCGTCTTAAAAGGACGCGCTCTTGCCATTTGAGATACCCGGCAGTAATGGTTTCGGTGGCTGGGCTCGAACCAACACATCACGGGTCCAAAGCCCGTTGCCTTACCGTTTGGCTACACCGAAATGTGGCGGTGCAGGTAGGATTTGAACCTACGCGCGTTATCACTAACGCCTGTCAGTTTTCAGGACTGCTCCCTTCGCCACTTGGGTACTGCACCATTGGCGGAAGGTGTGGGAATCGAACCCACAAACCGGTAAATCCGGTTGACGGTTTAGCAAACCGCTGCGCTACCGTTACGCCAACCTTCCGTATATATGCTGGCCCGGCGCTTAAGTCCCTAACAATAAGCGACCCTGCGCCAAAGTCAGCCGTTTAGCCGAATGGTTTGCCTTGCCGCGAACAAATGCGGTGGTTACTGCAATCGGCGTTATAAGCTGGTGCCCTGCGGGCTTATTAGTTTCGGGGAAAAGCGGACGTGTGATGGTTGAAAAACGAAACAACGCAGGGCATAAAAATGGCAAAACAAAAAGCCGGTGCAGCTGTATTTCACAAGCTGTCCGGCTTCTTTGCTTTGATATAAAATTTTACACTATCATTTTACCACAGTGTAAAGATAAAAAAGTTCGGGACTAATTGTGAAATATTTGTGACTTACTTGGGATACTTGAAATTAATAAGTTTAAACGGCAAATCAAGTAAACCTTCGTGATAAGCTACTGCCGCCGTGTCGGATAAAAATCCATCAAGCAGTGTAAAATAAGTTGTTTTGCCGATACCCATCAGGCCAGCCGATACGTCCGGCGATTCGTTTTTAAAATAACGCCGCATAATAATCTCTGCCGTGCGCTGATGGCGCTCATCGGCGTTTTGCTGGTAATGGTATATCATAGCGTCCAGCACGCTAATCCACCGCTCCGGCTTCTGTACGGTTATCCGTTCACCGCGGTCGTTGGCAATTTCCACTACCTCAACTTCGGCAGCATTGCGGATAGCGGCGTTGCCGGTCGGGTCTGGGCGGGTATAGCCAACATTGCCCGTCTTGCCTCCGAGGTCTTGCCTTTCAAGTTTCGCCTGCCAGACTGCTGCTTCTATGGCATTGCGCTGGCGGTATTTTGCGTTGATGATGTTTAAGGTTTTGCGACTAATCACGCTCATTTTTCTTTTCTAAGCCTCCTCGAAGTCAATGTCAGGATACCTGTACAGCAGCATTTTGCGTTTCAGCAGGTATTCTTTGGTGCGGCAGCCTTTGGTATCAATAACCTTCTGCCGGCCGTCACTGTAAGTCACAACAAAATCGGCGACATACTTAATGCCTCTAATGGTTTTCCCGCCATGCTTAAACGGCGGCTGCAATTCAAAAGGCACTTGCAGTTCAATCTTTTTTATAATTCCGGCCCATTTTAAAGGCAGTAGCTCATCGGCGTAATAGTCACGTTCCTTTTTGCTGTCAAAAGCGATGCCGTCATAATACGCAATCTTGTTGTGGTATTTGCTTTCGCTTTTCCCGGCAGCGGATACCTGCTTCACATTGCCGATGGTACTCTGTACTTTAACATTCGGCGGTAACACTTCCCAACGTGTCATGTTATCACCGCCGCTCGTTAAAATAAGGCTACCGCCTCAAAACCTGTCAGCTTGTTGCTTTTTTCCTGTTCCCGGCTTTTCTTTTCCCGCCTGAAATCGTTTGCATATTCGCATGTCGCCCAGTGCGGGATAAAGCCAACACAGTCAGTAATCATATCAACAACAGTGCAAGCAACAATACGCCCGTCCTCGGTAACAACGCGGTCTTTATTGCCCAGCAGGCTATAATATACCGCCGCAGGATTAACAGGCAGCCATTTGCCGTTGGTCGTTCTGATAAATTTTATGGGTTTGCCGCACTTGCGGCAGGTTGATGTTTTAGTCAGCATGGAAGTACTCTCCTATTCTCGCCGTCTGCAATTCCGGCGTAAAAATTCCACACGGTTGTCCATTATCTGTCTTTCTGTATAATAGCCTCTTTCGGATGACTTTATGGATTTAACATAATAAGCGGGTCCATACACGACACTAAGTGTATAGTCTGTAATAATACAATCTCCAAGCCGTTCTATCCACACTCTATCCCCTATATGATATCTATACTGTATCATGATATCTCCTCTTAAAATGGGATTTCCTCATCAAACGGCACCTGCGAACCAAAGGATTCCATGTTTGCACTTCCGGGTGCATAATCGCCTGTTGCTGGTGCTGCTGCCGATGTTCCCGGCTGATAACCTTTGCGCTCAATAAATTCCAGTCCATTAGCGACTACCTCGGTGACATATCGTTTGTTGCCGTCCTTACCGTCATAACTGCGGATTTGCAAGCGACCGTCTATCAACACGCGGTGTCCTTTGGCCAAACTGTTACCGGCCAGCTCACCGATTTTACCCCAGACAACGATATTGATAAAATCCGCTTCTTTCTGCCCGTCCTGATTTGTAAAAGGCCTGTCAACCGCCAGCGTGAACTGGCAAACAACCTTGCCGGTTGTGGTATAACGCACTTCTGGGTCACGGACCAGGCGTCCAAGTAAAACTATCTTATTCATGGTCTTCTCCTCCTGACGATTTTTGCTTTGTATAGCCTGCCGCTTTTCGGCCGGCGTTTATCTTTGCGCCAGCGCACCAGCTCCGGCACCGGTTTTGCCGTTGACTCCGGCAATGTAAAATAGCCACCTTTGAAAATCCAGCCTGCACCGATTACCAGCAGCAGCGCAAGTACGCCCAAACAAATAAGCAGTATCATGATATTACCAACCTACCTTTCCAGTACCGCCACGCCCTCTTTGCCTTAGTTTCTGTTTTACGGGGCAATCCATAAAAATGGCAATCGTTGCAGTAAGCAAAGTACTCATGTTCCGGCAACGTCATATAAATCATTGTGTTTTTTGACCCACACCGCGGGCAAGCGTTGCCATATTCCCAACTCACAGCAAATCCTTTAAATTCGGGCGGCCGGTGCGGATAATACTTGTTAAGCACATCTATCCTGCGCAGCCACGGCAAGCTATTTGGCTCGTACTTTTCGGAATAATACATTGCGGATTACAATCTCCCTTCAAGTTTTGCCTTCATCATTGCCTGCAATCTCGCTTGCGGATTTTCTTCTGCGGCCTTAAGCGAAACACAACATTCTTGTAAAGTTCTAATCATTTCTTGATTTGCTGGTTTGTTTCTTTCATACTCATAAGCCGCGGCAAAAGCCCTGCTGTCAAATTTTGTCAGCACCAATGATTGCATAGCATTCAATTTAATATTCAATTCGACAATCTCATTTACCAAGGCCAGCATTTTTGCACTGTTTGGTAAATCAACAATATCAAGATAACTTTTTATAAAATTTGTATCCATTTGCGCACCTCACTGAATTATTAAACCAATCAAGACCATAAAGCAGTAAACCATAAAAAACAGAATTAAAAAGGCAAAGCCTGCTTTTGCTTGTTCCACAAGACTTATTTCGTCATCAATAATGGCAATTATCAAAATTAAAATTGCCAGTGCCGCCATTGCATAAAGTACGTTTAACATTATTTCATACCCGTGCTACCAAAGCCCTTGTCGCCGCGTTCGGTTTCGGATAGCTCGTCAACCTCGACAATGTCGGCATCTTCCACTTTGCACAACATCATCTGGGCGATGCGGTCGCCCGCATTAATCTTATAAGGTCCGAATCCAAGCCGCGTACCGCTGCATTCGAAGATTGTGTGTAGCTTGCATTCATAAACGGCGTTGACCTCTCCGCGGTAATCGCCATCAATGATGTCTTGCTTGTTAGGCATTCGCAACGGAGTGTTTGCTCCAATACTGCTGCGCGGCAGAATTTTTAAGTAATATCCGTCAGGCGGCTCGGCCATAAACCCCAAGCCGATAATCCTTGCTTCTTCGCCGACCAAAACATCTTCACGCGCAAAGCAGTCCCACGCAACAGCACCTTTACTCATCCTTTCCGGCATTTTGCCGCCGGGCAGAAGTTTGATTTTAACGGTTGGTTTGTTCATTTTGCTGCTCCTCTCTTTTTTGCAGTTCCGCTTCAAGCCTGTTAAGCATCGGCGTTAAATATGTGGTATCATCAACGCGCCGCCACAGCTCACTATCCCATTTATGTGACATATCGACTTGCGGGATTAGTTCCATTACCTGGCAAAGCAGCTTGTATAGTTCCTGCGCCTTTTCGCCTTTTTCGTCCCTTAAGTAGCGTTGATAATCCTCGATGTGGCCTTTCAAGCGGGCAAAGTAGTCAGTGCTGTCGCGTTTATTAAAGTTTTGTTGCACTTCAGTTGCGGACTGCTCGCGTTTAATGTCGCGGACGAACTGTTTGATAAACTCGGTAGTCAGCACGTCAAGATTACCAAGTATAACCTCCTCAATGCCCCACATGGCCTGCGTTGTATGCCTACAAACAGCATATCTAAACGCTGCAACTATCAGCCAGTTAAGTTCTTGTTTTGCACCTTTAATAGCACATTCGCTCATTTTTTTACCTCCTTGCGCGTGGACAATAAAGTTTTAAATCGCACTCATTACATCCTGCAGGACAAAGGCTTTTGTCGTAAATTCTAACCGTATCATCCGGTTCATAATTAGTTGGTGGAACTGCTGTTACGGGTGAATCTTGCTCGCAACCAAAGCAGGCAGCAGAAAAAGCACCTTTCCAGTGTTTGCAGGCGCAGCAGTACGAAAACATTGGTTTCATTTTTGCGCCTCCTTGTAAAATCGCTCGTGGGTGAAAAATTCTACTTCTTCCAGCTTAAAAGGTTTTTCGCAATGCGGGCACTGCGGAAGCATTCCGCTTCTTATACAGCGTTCAATGTCTTTCATGGCGCGGCGCCACGGCCTGTAATTTCGTGCCAGTTTGAAAACTCTAACTGCTTCTTCATGTGCCCTTTGTAGGTCGCCGATAACTTCTTTGCTGTAATTCGTCAGCGCCATAACAGCGTCAAAGGCTTCCACTCTGTTGCCACACCACTCGCACCATATAGTGTGCGTTTCTTCGTCAACAGTAAACCGCGGTGGCTTGCAAATATCTGCCAGCCTGTTGTAGCAATGGCAAGTAAAATCATCGTGGCGTTCTTGCCGCAAAGCAATCATGCTGATTATCTTATTAGTTTTTTTGCTCATTTTTTCACCTTCCAATTCCATGCATCCTGACACATTTCGGCGGTATCAAATATCAGCATTTTAATGAATTCGCAGCCACCGTAAATTACCCAAATAATCACACATACCGGCACAAGGGCAAGCGTTATAATAACTCTGCCAATTTTGCACGGCGTATGGTTCATAGCGAAATCGTAAAATGCACTAAAGACCTTTCGTATTTTATTTAACATCAGCGTTTACCTCCCCAGCGACTCATACGCTTTAACCACAAACCACAGCACCGCAGACCACTTGATTGCCGATGCAGCGTCATCAGTAAATAAGATTAGCTTTGTAAGGATAACCCCAGCAAAGCAGCCTAACATCGTTTCCCACATTTTTAATCCTCCGTTACTTTGACGAACAGTAATAGCAGCATTGCCCATTTTATTGTTGCTGCCGTTGTATCAGCAAATAATAATCCTACAAGTATAAAGATAAATACAATAAAATCAATTGCCAAATTATCACCTTATCCGTGCAAAGTATGGTGGTTTGCGATATTTTCTCTGCCGGAACATCGTCAGTATTTCTTCGTCACTTTTTTCTTCGTTAAAAAGTGTTGCGTAATACCGTAATTCCGGGTTGAACCTGCTGCGCATAGCGCAAAAGCCGACATCTTTGCTTGTTGCATTATGCTTTACGATATAGTATTTTGCGCCGCGACAGTGCGTTTTATCTTTTTCCATGCAAAGGATAACCATATACATGTACACATTACCACCTCAATTTTTGTCCGCACTGTTCGCAACACGGCTCGACCACTTCATGTTTGCATTTTGGGCAGCAAACGAAATCCAAATTGCTAATTCTGACAAGAATTGGGCTCAAACCTATCTGCCTGCGCAAAGCCCTAATCGATTTCTTGTGGTAACGTATGCTGCATTTCTCAAATCCAGGATATCCCAAAGAACCATTAATACTTGCTTTGCTATTTTTGATAGCGGTTTTAAAATCAGCTATATCCCGCCTTGCCCGCTTTTCTTCCGTTGACAAGCTGTCCCACCATTCAGCTCTTTCCGGCGTCATTTTTCAACCTCCTCACCTCGCGCAGCGCCTTGTTGGCTTCGTCAATGGCTTCCGATACTCTAAAAGTCGCTTCGCCGCAGTCCTTGTTGCCATTAAATCGCTGGTTTTCCAAAAACTTCCAAGCCTTGTGCATACGCCTGATACCGGCAGCAATTTGCAGTTCGGCTTGGTAGTATGCTGCTTTAGCGTCCATTGTCATCACGCTCCTTTTTGTTACCGACATTGATGTCGGGAACATCTTTCAGCTTCTGTATTTGCGTTAAAGCCGCCATCATATCCTCGCCCAGTTTATTGATGTGCGACAATGATTTTTCCAGCCACCACATATTATTATCAGCATTTCCATACAGCAGGTTCCTGGCAATATTAAACGCTTCGACTTCTACTTTCGGAAAGTCATAACTCATTATGCTGAAGCCGAGCTTTTTGGAAATTTCATCAACTCTTGTCCGAAAATCTTCCAAGTCTTTTTTGTAGCATTGTACTTGCCACGGTAATTGTTCGTTTAGCTTCCGCATCTGCTCTTGCCGCCACTCATCAAGATTAAACGCTTTCACTCGGTCAATGCCGCGGTATAGCGCAACGGCAAAACCCTTGTCGAATTCCGGTTCTTTATTCCATGCCGCGGGCTTCTTCTGCCGCAATTTACCGTCAGCATATTCAATAATGCCCCACGGCTCCGGTATCATCATGTCCTTGGTCAATCCTTTCGGTACAACCAAAAACCAGCAATTACAATACTTGGCCACGGCCTCTGCCTTCGCACAATTATCCAGTTCTGATTTAAGGTCATTTCGGCTCACTTTTATTTCAAAACCGCGTATTTCATAGCCGCGGGACGGATAATTGCATATAGCCACAGCGTCTGCATGTCTGCGCAGCCGTGCGCCTGTTCCGTTCCCGACCTCAAAGCCCAGATACCAATCAGGCTCGCAATATGTTTTTCGCAGCGCATTTCTTATATCTTGCGCCGTTACCTTTTCACTCATCATCGTTCTCCTCGTCCTGCGCATTATACTCGTAATGCTGCCACAATTCATAATATGCTTCAGTAAGCGTTAAGCCCGGTTTATATAACTTATCTTTGCCGCAGTAACAATCAAAAGTTGCATCGGCATTCAGTACCACCGTTCCCGTATACCATTTCTGGTACTTGTTTACGACTGACAGCTTGGCCGGCGTATCCTGCTTGTCAAACACAACGGTAAAAGGGATATTCTCCTCTATCAGCCGATGTATTAAAAGTGCAAAAATGTCGTATCTGTAGTGCAGCATGGTTGCACCTCAATACCTGCAAACATAATACTTAAGCACATTCGGGTGTATGCCAAGCCTGCTGGCAATCGCACCAAGCGGCTCGCCATTATTAAGCCTTGTAAAAATCTCGTTGTGGTACTTTTCCCAATCAACGGCATTGCGTTTCCTTATCAGCGGCTTAAACGGTGGAATAATTTTCGGTTCGTCCGAAACATCTTCTTGCTGCGCCACCGGCTTATTAACAGCAGCTGGTTTCTGCTGCTTCTTGTGTTCTACTGCGCCCGCTGGCACATAATGCTCGCCGCGGATGCAGGGATTAACGCAGAAAAATGGGCAAAAGTATAAACCTTCGCCGCACTTATGCACCCGGTAACATTTCAAACAGTTAATTCCCATCTTCAATCTCCTTTAATTTTTTACCAATAGCCTCGGCCACATTCACCGTAACGGCGTTACCGGCCTGTTTATAAAGCTGGCTGTCACTTACGCCAGCAGCAACAGCGCGGTCAAAATAATCATCAGGGAAGCCCTGAAGCCGCCAGCACTCGCGCGGTGTCAGTTTCCGAATGCGCACGCCATCGGTAACAGCGGCATCATGCTTGCTTCCCTTTAATGTCCGTGATAATCCTTCCAATGGGCCACGGTAAAAATCATCCCGGCAGTTCGCGTAAAGCCCGCTGACCTTTATCATGTTATTTTCGTGGTAACTGGCACAGGTTAACGCCGGGGCAATATCATGTTCGCCGCCAGCGTTAAAACCATGCCCGCGCTGAACTATCGCTACGCCGTGCCTATCCTGCGCAGTAAGTGTAAACATCGGCTCACCCGGCTCTTTCATTCTCCTGCCGTTCTGCCGCTTTTCTTCACGCTCTGGCGTAAGCACCGGCGCAACTAAAACGCCCGTTGTTTCTCTCGGCCGCCCGCACGGTCCTTTGTTGTATCTGCTTTGCAACGCAAAGGCTAAATCCGTAACGCCGCTGCTTTTATAGCTCATATCGATAGCATAAAGCCCAGTTTTTTCACCGCCGCCACCGCCGACAGCAGATTGCGTGCAACTTATACCATCTGGGCTGTACAGCCTTTTAGAACGTCCAACATTTTTGGTCAACTCTTGCAGTTTGCAAGGATTTTCGCCGTCTGCTGGTCGGATAGGAAATACTTTTCTGGCACCGATTCCTCCAAGATGTCCGACAATGAACACTCTTTCCCTGTTCTGCGGAACTCCGAAATCTTTGCTGTTAAGCAGCTGCCATTCGCATTCGTACCCAACTTCTCCCAACGCACACAGCACTCTGGCAAAGTCAAAACCTCGTCCAATAGACAAAAGATTTTTAACATTTTCGGCGATAATCCATTTGGGTCTATCTTCCGCGCGCGTCCCTGCAAGTAATCTGACAATCTCGTAAAAAAGTCCGCTTCGCTCACCGGCAAGGCCGCGCTGCTTCCCCGCTGCCGATATGTCCTGGCACGGAAAGCCGAATGTCCAAACGTCCGCACGGGGGGGAATTGAACATGTCCAATTGCTCGTATGTCACTCGCCGTCCATTCTCCATCTGTGTTATGAATCGCGGCGTAGCTTCTTCGGGCGAACTTGTCGAATTCGCACCAGCCAACGCACTTGTGTCCTGCTCTCTCAAGCCCAAGCCTCATCCCTCCTATCCCGGCAAAGAAATCTATGAATTGCATATTTCCTCCACTGCTTTTTTAATATCCTGATAAACTTCCTCGCGCACACGTTTGGTGTTTAACTCATCACAATAATTTTTATAATGCCGGTACAGCATATACTCACTGAACCTTTTATAATCTTCGCTGTATTTTGCCCGCGGATAAAACGTCATCCGCACATCAACAAACTTCCGCTGCCCTTTCGTTCTCCGCCTGATTGCTGTTGCGTCAAACTTCATATCGCAACGGAAGAACTGGCAGATTGCCGGGCGCGCTTCGTAAATGTTGCAACGCCGATGCACTTCATCACGGAACGGGCAAATCCAGTCAAGGTCATTTTCTCCCGGCCGGCAATGATTTTCTGGTTTAATGTTATGCCGGAGGATGTAAGCCTTAATCGTTTTTATCTCACCCGCCGTCAGCGGTAGGCAGTTGCTACAGCAATTACCACAGCCGCTGCACTTGCCGTCCTTGCAAAAATTTGTTGGCCGCTGCTGATTAAACAGCGGCTCAACGTCATGCGTTATCATGCTCACAAAAACTCACGCCTTCCGTTAATCAAAGCCAGGCAGATATCATTCCAACGCTGGTCACGCTCGCTTTGCGTGTCGTAAGTTTCGCTGAAACTGGTAATTCCGCTGCGCACCTCGTAGCCGATCCAGATTTTCGGAAACCTTCTGTCCTGGGCGATATAGGTAATGATATCCGACCTTATCAAAAGCTCCCGGCGTTCCTGCTCTGTGTTCTCGCGCTGATAGAATTTAACAAAAAAGGTTTCGTTGCGCGAAGCAGCGACCGGGTCAACCAGCTGCGGTTTCGGCATATCAGGCGGCGTCATAGGTTTTACCCCCCCACTCCGCATCTGTCTGTCCTGCAAGCACTCATCTTCCACTTGCGGAGCGGGGTTTTCGTATTCCTGAGATTTGGTTTTCGCCGCTGCTTCGATATCTTCTACCAGCACATCAAGTGCCAACGCCAAACGCGCAGCGGCGTCTTTTCTGATGGTGCCGCCGTATTCCTCAAGACCCGTGTAGTGTTCAAAAGCCATTTTCGCAGCCTTGCTCACTTCAAATTCAGTTAATCCACGCAGATTTCTCGCCTTTTTTAATTTCTCTCCGTCAATACGCATTTTAAAATCCACCTTTCGCTTGTTAAAAATCCGTTCAATTTTCGCCGCCTTATGGGGCAGGTTTTTATTTTTGCTATGTTTTGGTATGCTTATATGCCTCGCCGTTTAAAACGGCTCAAAACTAAAATTTGGCTTTCCTTGTTTCCGTCAAAATCTTATGTGTTCTTTTCCAGCTCCGGCGTTTCCATTCGCGGCGCTTAAATGCCGCTTTTACTTTAATCCTGCGGAAAGCAGCCTTCTTTGGCGAGTTCGCCTTTTCTGCGGCGACCTTTTCAGCAGCATGAAGCGTAAACACCCTCGCAGGGTCAGGCAGATTTTTCCGTGCAAAACACCAGATACTGTTCTGATTGTCTTTATTTACATAATCCAGACACGCCCTGGCTGCTTTGTTAAAACTAATCTTTTTGCCCATCACCAAGCCTCCACGGTAAACCTAACGTCTTGGCAATTATTTCTGCCGTCTTTTTCTGCTTATCAGTAAGACCGTCATAAGACGTCACCTCGTTGGTACTTTCCAGTGCTTCTTTAAGCACCTCGGCAAAAACTTTAATTCGCGTGGCCTTCGGCGCAAGCCTCGACCAGTTTTCATCAACAGCGATTGCAGCCAAAGCACCAACGAACACCATAGACGAATCAATGCAGCTCTGTTTCTCCCAGTCCTTCATACGCTTATCGGCTTTATAAACCGCCTGCTTGGCAATGCTGATCGCTTTACTTGTGACCTGCTCATCAAACGCCCGCTGCTCAAGTTCGGAACGGCGCCTGAATTTTCGTGACAAGCTCATCTTTTAACACCCCGCTTCTATTCCCGCCCCTTCAGCAAAAACTTGCTGTCACGGGCTACTTCATAAAGTGTTTTACCTTCGTCATTAAGGACATACGGTAAAAACACCTGGTCCATTGTTGCCATGCCGATTTGAATCAGCGCCATCTGCGCTTCAACCCAGCTTTTAAGACAACGCCACGCAACGCGGGCAGCCTGTTCTTTGGAATAATCGACATTCCCGCGAACCTTGCGCTGTCGCATTGCCTTTAAAATTTCCTGCACAGCTTCAACATTTACCGGCAGTTGAATGGGTATCAGCCCCAGCGAAGTCTGCACCGTAAAGCGCAGCGCGGTAATCTGCCCATTGACAATATCTTTCTGTATCGCCGTTGCGCCATTGCTGGCGAGGATGTAATCAATCTCCGCCGCGGTACGCATCGGGTCAATTTTCGTTGTGTAATTTTTTAATACGTTTTCGGTTATCATAAGCTCACCACCAAAAAATCAATCAAAAATAAATCAGCCGTTTTGGTTAGCCACCGTTAATGGCGGAAGCTCTGGAAGCTCCGCCGGTTCAAATCCGTCTCCCGTGGGGTCATTCGGCTTTAAAAATCCGATTGTATCAGCGACTAATTCAGTAAAGGTTTCCCCGCCATCAGCCAGATTAACTTCAAGCTTCTGCCCGTGCATATTTTGTTGCAAGCAGTCAATGGTAAACTCGGCTTTCTGGACATTATCTTCGTTGACCCAAATATGTTTAGCCAGTTCCGATATCGGCATATCCATTGCCCTGGCTGCGCCGTATTCACACAGGCAGCCTTTGGAATTTTTCCAGTCACCGGCCAGCAGCAGGAAACTGCAGCGTTGCAAAAGGCTAAGGCAGGTATCCATGCCGCTGATGTAATCAACATCATGGTACATGTGGCTGTAATTAAGCACCGGGCTGATAAAAATATATTTATCACCGAGCTTTTTCGTCAGCATGCTGATGATGTTCCGGCACTCTTTTGTGTTCGCTTTGATATCACTGCCGCACGGATGCGCGACATAAACAAGCGGTTTGTAATTCATAACTTCACCCCGCATATTAATAACAATTGCCAAGTTTAGGAACATTATCACGGTTGGGCCACGGGCGTACACGATGACCTTGTTTCTTCTGACCCGCCGCCAGCCGGATTAAAATATCGCCCGCCTGAATGAATCCTTCCGGCTTCGTTCCCAACACATAACCGTTCATATCGGCTTCGGATTTGCGCTTGCAAGCATTTTCATAGAATTGCCGAACCTGCGCACGAACAATCGGCATATCTTTTTCAAGGCTCGTACATAAAGCTATCCAGCCGAATGAGTTAACCGCCGACTCAATTTCCGGTGTTGAAAATACCGGTTTTTTATAAACAAACGCATCATGCATCTGAGTTTGGATTTCTGCCCATGCTTCATGCCAAGGTTTAACCCTTTTGCTTTCATCCACTTCTGCGACAAGGCTTTTGGCTGCCTCAACGATTTCGCTAATGGCCGGCACAAATTTGTTCTCAAGGATTATTTTCTTAACAGCCTTACGCAAAATGGGCGTTGGAATGTCTTCCAGCATTTTGGAATATATTGCCTGCCGCTGCCCATCGTTAGATTGGCCGTAGGCACCAAACAGCATGCCTATAATTTCAGTGCGTTCAACATCGTCATTCTTAAAGGTCAATCAAATCACCCCTTTCCAGTATTTTCAAAGCTTCTGCGGTTGTAGCTATGACATCATTCTGTTTTGATTTCCTGCATGCCGGAGTAAACTTCTTAACTCCACCAGTATCGAGAATAGCAGCAATGTACTTCCACGCTCTGGTATGATTAACACCGTTTTCTTTAGCTTTATCAGTGGCCAGCTTGAAATCCATTTCGGGATATTCTTGGGCAAGCTGCTTTACAGCTTCGAACTCGGTTGTATTGCAAAACGGATGAATGATGTTCTGGTAATAACTTACACAGCGAGCAACCTTATCAGCGGGACCAATCGAAATTTTTGCAGCCTGATTTAGATCAGCATTTAGATCAGCGGGGCCAGTCGAATTGTTGCAGGTCGGATTTTGATTATAGGTTTCTGCATCCTGTTTTAAGTTATCCACATTTTCCACAGGCTCTGTGCTTCTATCAGTAGTAAGTATATTAATAGTACTACCCTTTACTTTACTTTCCTTTACTTTACTTTGTGTACTTTCTGCCGCGAAAATGGGTATTTTCTCCGCGGAAATATAGGTTTTCTCCGCGAAAAAAAATTGCCCATCCTCATCGCAATTACCAAAAGGTTCTTTTTTGATGTAATTTTGTGTTATTTCCGCGTCGGAAATGCCTTTTTTCTCCGCGGAAATTTTCGGAAAAATTTCTGCTGTCTGCTTTGGGTTTGAGTTATCCACAGTTTGGCTTATCGGATTTTTTGTATCTTCATCCGAAAAAACAGGCTTAGTTGGTGCCTTGCAAGACCGTCTTCTGTAGACATCTTTTAGCCTATCAGCAAATCCCTGACACCAAATGACACGATGTTTTTGCCATAACTCTTTATCTATAGCTTCCATTCTTGACAGCAAATCAAGTATATCGGCAGCAGTTTTTTCGCTCACTTGGGTTTCAGTGCAAAGGTAAATCAAGTTAATTTCATCAGAACAATCAAGGGAAAGGTTTTGCTGTTCCCCCAGCAGTTCTAAAAGGATGAACCAAAAGGCATAACCATCATTGCCAAAACGGCTGCGTAACGCCGATATCGTTTTTCTGTTGTGTGCGCCGGTATCGTGACTAAAATAATCAACACCGCTTTTTGCTGTTCTGCCCATGATTACCTATGCTCCTTTTACCGTGTGCTGCAATACTTACAAATAACTGTTTTCGTGGTCCCTGATGGGCGCTTACAGCGCATGCATATGGACGATAATGATTTCCATTCGTGCCCGCATTCAGGGCAGCGCAAATGCACCATCGGGTCTGTAAAACCAGTTTCAATACCGGCCGCCCCACACTTGGGGCAGTTCGGATTTGTTGTTATTCCCGGCTGGCAAATCATTCTGCCTCACCAGCTTTGCCGTGTACTTCATCCCATTTTTTACCCGTCAGGCGTTCAAATACATCAAACTGGGCGGCTTCGGCTTCTTCGTGGGTTCGGAAACAGTTACCGGTATCTACGTTGAGATTATCGCGGGTTTCAGTGGCGTCAAAATAGGTAGTTTCTATGCAAAACCTCCAGTGCTCTCCGTCATAAAGCCAACTAACATAAAAATAATCTTCATTTGCTTTTGGTATAAACGGCCGCTTTTTAATTTCACGTTTGCCGGTTATAAGGTCCTCAATTAAACAACAGGAAATTCTATACCACCTTTTGTCATCATTTTGGTACTCCAAACCTTTAAGGGTAAATCTATAAAGCGTACCAAGATCTTTTATGTAAAATTCTTCGCCCAGCTCCACGCCAAGTAATTTGGCAACCTCAGGCATTAAATTTTTTGCCATAATCAACCCTTCTTCCCTTTAACACGAATTACTTCAATGTCTGCATCAGCGTCAGCCGCTGCCCTTATGGCCTTCTTGATTTTTTCAGGCACATCAGGGTCATCAAGCAACTTCTGTAAATTTTCAGGCAGCTTGGATTTCTCCGTTTCTGCCTGCTCCGTATCCGCCGCAGCTTCGTCTTTTTTTGACTCCTCGTCCTGCGCTGTGTTTTCGGGGGGGATTTCTGTTTGTGCTAATTTTTCAGACAGTTTCTCTTTCGTCCTCCGCAGGTAAGCATCGAGCATCATTTTGCCTTCACCTGTTGTGTTTAAGTACACTACGGCAGCAGCAAACTTTAGGGCACCCGTTTTTTCTTTATCCGAATAATCATCTATTACAAAAGAAAGTGGTACTACCGACATAAAATCCATTGCCGACATTTCAATGCGTTTATTTTCCATGTCTTTGCGTATTTTAGAGATATCAGCTAAATTAAAATCAAGCAAACCTTTATCAAAAATGTTTTTAAACATACTAATTACCTCCAGTTCAATTTCCTTGCTTGCCAGCGATATAAACCGGGCAGCCCGTAATTTCCATAATTTCTTTTTTAAAGCGTTCTTCGTTGCTGTTACTGTCCGATAAATGCAGCAGCCAGATTGCCTTTACCTGCGACAAATTCTGCGCTTGCAGGAAGGCTTTTACATTACCCAGTTCAAAGTGGCTTTTTAAAAGCCTGGGCTTTAATGCCGGGTGCATTTCGCCGCTTGCGATTTTGTTGTTTATAATGTCCATAGCGTAATTGCACTCAATCATTACATAATCAATCGCGCCTTTAAAGCGGTACTTGATGCAATAGGTATCTGTGGCAAACAGAAGCCTCTCGCCTGTCGCCCAGCTGCTTAACAGATAGCCCATTGGCTCGGCGGCATCGTGCTGCACATCAAACGGCAGCACCTGCCATGTGCCGATGGTAAATTTTTCCAGCGGCTTCACGGTGTGCAGCCTGTAATGCTTCGCCAGCTTCAGTGCTTCCTGTGTGCCTGCACTGCAATAAACATTGGCGCCGTTCTTTAACATATCCGGCACTGCCTTTGAATGGTCTTTGTGTTCGTGCGTAACCAACACACCACCAAGCTTGCTGATGCCGAAGTTCGTTGCCTGCTGGATTTTCGCAAAGGGTATGCCGCATTCCAGCAGCAGCGGCGTTACACCGTCAGTGATGTAATAGCAGTTGCCGCTGGAGCTGGAAGCGATTACCTTAATATCCATGATTAAAACATCGGGTTCATGGCTTCGGCTGCGGTCTTTTCTTTTTCAGCGGCCGCAATCTCCGCCATATCAAAGTCGGCATCAGCAGGCACTTGCTGTTGTACCGGTGCAGGCTGTTGCGCCTGGGCGGTAACAGTCTGTTCCGGAAGCTGTGCAGGCTCGGCCGGCTGAACAGGCTGCGCCATCGGCGCTTCGGCTTCGATATCAATTACAGTGCTGTTTGCGTGCTGGCTGACTTCGCTCGCCAGGCGTTTTTCGTTGATATCGGATTCCGCCGCCAGCAGCGCGGTATAAGTTTCGTCTACCTTCTGCGCATCAATGGTGATGTGCTTGTAAACATAGTTTTTCATGGTTTTCAAAGCCATTTCTTCATACCACCCTGCAACTTCTTTGGTGGTTCGCTTTCCGTCCTCGTAAACGGTCTTGGTGCCGCCCCAGAATTCCGCAGCGGCTTTTTCCGGTTTGCGTTTATCAATCTGTTCTTTGGTCAGAATAAACAGCTCATTTTGGCGTGCATCTTCGCGGATAACATAACCAAAGGCACCAACGATGGAACCGCGGTTGAACGGATTGGTAATCCTAAATTCGTAGGTATCGGACGGGTTCTGATTGTCCTTTTTGTGCGGAATGAATTCGTCCGTTTCATATACCAGCTCGGTGATTACACTAACGAAAGGATTAAGCGCATACTTTTGGGCGATAATCCTGCGGCCTTCGTAGCCGATGATAAAGCTGCAGGTATATTTATTGATTTTGTTGTCCTTAAACAGAACCGGGGCAAGCTGGTTCGGCAGCGTCATGTCAACGCCGAGCTTCGCATACTGGACAAGAGCCTGCGCGAAAGAAGCGTTTAAATCAACATTGTTCCAGGTGTATGCCAGCGGCTCATCATATTTGTGGTCCTTATTATTGGCATTTTTCCTTACCCTGTTCGCTTCGGCAGTAGTTAATGCGCGGCTGATGCCGATAAAATAAGACTGAATTAAGCGGCGGTGCTTTTCGCCGATTTGAATATTACCGGCACTGTCCGAAAACTCTTTTAAAATTTTATTGGCAAAACGCTGGCTGTTCGGAATTTGCGCAGCCGTTACTTCATTGTTTTTTGCAGTTGCGATCTGATTATTAGTCATTTTTAATACCTCCAATGTTTAAAAGCATTATTTATAAATTTATGCCATGCCCATGCATACGAGTTAAAGCTCCTTCCGGGTCTTTAGCCAATTCAGCCTTTACTTTTGCTGCTTCTTCCGCGGTCATTACAAGAAGCTTTTTAGCTTCTGAACTTACAACCAACCTGATCACCTGATGATCAGGCATCGGCAGCAAATCTGTTACGCTCTCGGCATTGTCAACGAACACCGGCGCATTGAATTTGTAATATTCGCTCAAGGTTCGGATAACATCAAGGCCAACATTAATTCGCATGGCGTTATTTAAATCGCTATAAGGCACGCCGTTAACTGCTACTTCGCAGCATTCCTCAATGCCGTCATTGCCGATGTTTTTCTTAAACATTACAAAGCGGGCCAGCTGGAAGCGGCTGTTGATACGCTCGCTTAACATATCCGTTTTGGCGCGGATAAAGCTGTCTACCAAAAAGACTTGGCTGTTGCATTCCTCGTAAGCAGCGGCAAGTTTCCCTTCTTCCTGCGCCAGCTCGTCAATGCGGATTTTGGCTTTTTCGGAAGCTTCAATCAGTGCCAGCATTTTATTACCCTCGGCAATTTTTGCTTCGACCGCGGCACGGTCGTTCATTAATTTTCTGATTGATTCCTCGTGGGCAGCCTGCGGCGCCTTTAAGCTTTCCTGTAAATCCTCGCGGCGTTTCAATAAAACATCACGCTCGGCCGGATAAACAAGCTGCATGCTGTCAATGTTTTTGCGGTATGCATCAACATTACGGCGCACATCATCAAGCTGCATTTCAAGGCTTTCAGCCTGTTTTTTAAAGTCGGCCAGTTCAGCTTCCGCCGCCATTTTAACGGCGTTGTTCTGCTGCCCGGCTTTATTGATAGCTTCGAGTTTTTCAGCCTTTTCGCGGTTAAACCCATGCGCTTCAGCCTCTTGCCTGTTTATCGCCTCTGCAACAGCTTCTTGCGGTAACGGCTGATGACAAGTCGGGCAAACGGTTGTTATGTCATATTCTTTGAATTCTTGGGCTTTACAGTTTGCAAAATCGTTCAGCAATTCTTTGCGCTTGTTGTCGCAGGCTTCAATGACATTCTGTCTGCGCATAATTTCCGACTGCACGCTGCGCAGCTGGTTATTAAGTTCGGTGCCTTTCGCCGATTCGGCGGTCAGCAATTTATAAATGCCGTCCTGCTCTTTGCGCTGGGCAGCCATAGCCTTATTTTCGATTTCAGAAATTTTGAGATTTACGCTGCCGAGTTCATTTGCAATATTCCTCGCCGGATCCTCGGCTCGAACAGCGGCAAGCTCCTGGCTTAACCTGTCAACCTCGGATTGCAGATGCTCTTTTTCGTTCTTGAATTCCGATGCGCGGAACTCGCTTTGCTCGTCAACCAATGTGTTTTGCAGCTCGCTGATGCGGATGGGGATTGCTTCCATTTCCGCTTTGATTTCCTTTGCACGGTAGCGAGCAGCCTTTTTGGCATCTTCAACGCTTTTATATGCGCCAAGCATTTTGCGTAACTCTGCCAGTTCGGAATGCGCGTCAATAACTTCCTCATCAGAGATGCCGCCGCAAACCTCCATAATGATGTCGCGGCGCTCTTTCCACGGAAGCTTTGTGTTAAAATAATTGGCATCCGTCAGCAGCTGGAAAAGCTTCTCGTCAATGAAATCAGCAACGAATTTTTTATATTCAGCGGCCTTAACCGGCACCAAACCATCTGCACCACACTGCGCAATAAAGAAGTCCGTGGTGTTCCCGGCAAACACTTCTTCCGCTTTGCCGCGCGGGCGTTTCCAGTTCTCGTGGAACACTTTTTTCAGCGTAAAAACACGCCCGTCAACATCAAAAGTGCCGCAGACTTCATGCTCGCCGCGGCTCATCTCCGTGCCGTCTGCAAAGCGCGGTTTAATGCCAAAATCGGATTTGTTTTCGCTGTTTTTGTCAAACAGCAGCCAAAGCACCGCGTCAAAAACAGTGGTTTTGCCGGTGGCATTATCACCGTAAATATTTACAGACTGGCCATTTGTATCCAGTTCAAAAGATTTAATTCCTTTAAAATTTTTGATTTTCAGGTTTAATAATTTCATAATATTTATGCCCTTTCTTTGCAGGTTTAAATTTGGCCCGCGCCGCTTCCATGCAGGTATGGCTGCAAAAGTACCGGAGTTTGCCTTTAACACTCATTTTATAGGCGTAATCCTTCTTGGTGCAGCCGTACTGTAATGGCTTACTTTTACCGCACATAAAACAGTCAATGCTTAATTTAGATGGTTGACCTGCTGACTGAATTGGCGGTTGCGCACATCCGGGCAGGTAGTCTTTATAGCCGATAGCCATTTGCAAAACTCCCTTAATTGCCTTATAATTAAGACAGGTTATCATTTTGTTGGCAGCTCATTGCCACCCCTTACGCCTTACTGCTTACCAGCGGCAAGGCGTTTTTCTTTGCGCTTCTGACGGCGGTACATCTCCTGAAAGCGGTGGAAGGATACTTCTTTTAAAAGATCCAGCAGCCACAAGCGGTCAACACCGACAACATCATCCGCGCAAGCCTCATACTTTTCGATATAGGGCTTAACGCTTGCTTTAGATACTTGGTTTGGCATTTTTACATCACACTCCTTATAATTGCGAGTAGTTCTTTGACAGTCGCTGCGCATTCAGCTTCGGGCGGCAGTTCCACATCAAATGCATCCTCTGCGTCTAAAGTGATATAAACCATAGTTGCTTCGCGCTGCTCGCCGTCCGGGATTAAGTCCTCAAACTTGCTTTCCAGCGACACATCAAGCATGTCGCAATTAGCGCGGTCGGCGATAATACGTTTTAACATCTCAAGCATTCGTGTTCACCTCCTCATCGGCCGGCAGCATTAAGATTAAAATCTTATCGCCGGGCATTAAGCTTGCTTTCGGCTCCAACACTCCGGGGTTATTTTGTTCGATGATGTAAATGTATTCGCGCGGATCCATGTCGGCCGGTGCGTAACTCTCGGCAATCGTCCAAAGCGTGTCGCCGGTGTGGATGGTATATGTCACAAAGTTTTCAGGACTTTGGCTGGCTTTATACTGCGGGTCAAGCTCGCCTAAATTCTGCCAACCAAAAACCAAAAACAATGCTGACGCTATTGCTAATATCAGCGCAGCCGCGCCGATTAAAAGTGTTTTTTTCATATCAATCATCGCTCCCAAACCTGGCCTTAACTCTGGCCAAAACATTAATTTTAGACTTCGGGCGGCGCCGGTTGGCAATACGCTGGCGAGGTATACAGCTGCGGTCATCGGCGCAAACAGGCCGATTATTAACATAGTGCCAATAATGTATTGGCTTTCCGCATCTGCTGCACCGCACCCAGCCGTATTCCATCTGCCTACCTCCTGCGCCGTTTGCGCTTTTTCTTCTGGGCTTTTTGCATTTCTTTCAGGCAATCCAGCCCGCAGAAGTGCAAAGTCCTGCGATTTGTACCATCCCAGGCTTTAAGCTCAGCGGCAGGTTCGATGCGTTTGCCGCATACGTCACAGCAATTCATTGCGCAGCCTCCCTTGCTATTTTTTCAAAAGATGGTATAATTGACTTATCAATCATTGAGGCAGTTAATACTGCTGAAACATCCTCGAAGCCGCTTGCGTTCCAGCGCAGGCGGTTTCTTTTTTTATGTGTCCGGACGGCAGCCGGCCGACAATGTTAAGCAAGGCAACCGCAGCTCCGCGCATTTCGCTGATTAAACTGAACCGCGTTATTTTGCCATCCTCGACAACATCCTCAACAATGTCGTCCATTTTTTCGACCACATCATTCACTTCTTTTTGCATGGTCAGAACGCAAAGGCCAAGGTTGTCCTGGTCAATCATGATGCCGAACACATCGCAGAACACTGGGTTCTTCTCAAGGTGCTGCACCCGCAGCCACGGTGTGTGGTAAAGTTTACTCATCTTAAGCGCCATCTCGTCCTGCACCGGGGCAATGCCAAGTTCGTAATTTTTCAACGTGCTTTCGGCTATCGCCAGTTCGTGTGCCGCGGCGATACGCTTAATACCGCTGTATTTTCTGGCCAGCAAGTAGATATTAGCTACAACTTCTGCCATAAAATCAGCCCCTTTCTGTTATCCTTTAATCAAGGAAGCCTTTTCGGCTTTGGCAGCCTTGCGCCGCTGAAAAGTCATGCGGGCCATTTTCTTTGCACATTCTGGGTTGCCGCAGATTCGGATACTTCGTTGCTCGACATCGTCCCAGAAAAAATGGCGTTGTTCAAAGTCCTCGATTGGATTTCCGCAGGCGGGGCATATTTGTTGATTAAGCATTTAAAGTCACCTCCCAAAAGTCGTGCAGCCAGGAACACCAGTTCCAGCCCTTCTTCAATCGGAATTTTTTTGCCGGGCGTAAATTGCTCATGCACCGCGATAGTGCTACGGCTAACGTGATGTATTTCCATTGCTCTCACCTCTCTGGAAATTAATCTTGTTGTAATCAATGCCATAAGCTTCAGGATCCGCAACAGCTAAAAGGTTGCCTTCCATATCCCAATACTGGGTGATGTTGCGCGTTGGGCTCTCGGGAGTTCCTTCGCCAGCAATTGTCTTTACTTCAATTACTGAAATCACTTTTACTTTGCGGACCGGACTTTGCGGTATAACATGCATTGTTTTAACCTCCAATCAGCGGGCACTGGCACTCCCAAACATAGTCATCGAAGCTGATGGTTTCATCTTTAACCATCTTGCCGCCGATGATTTCGATGTTGCGGTTAAATTCAGCACCTCGCTCGTAAGCATAAAGCCTGATATCAACACCCGACTTAACAGCCAGATCCAGAAGCACATCGCTTTCAACTCTCCAGGCTGACCTGTAATCAAGAGCAACGGCCTTCTTTTGTTTCGGGCTATTTGCATAAGCTTCAATAGAACCCATAACAAAGGCTCTTTCGGAGCCGCGGAGCCAAGTTGCTCCATTTTTTAAATAAACGTTGATTTTTGTATCGGTCAACAAATACTTGGTGACATCATCGGCATCTACAGCGTTTTTAACAAACTCTGCAAGCTGCTGTACTGTTCCGCGAATTCGCAGGTTTCCTTCAACCCAGTTTGGCATCTGTTTTGCTCCTCTCTTTTAAAAATTTTTGCATTGCCTCATCGGCACTGTCGGCTAATACCGTAACCCACTCTGGCATTGTTTTGGTTTCTGCCGGGCTCGTTTGCGGTACAGCTAAAATGCGAAATGGTTTCATGCGCTTGCCTCCTTAAAGATTGCTGAAGGCTTATAGTAAATAAATTGACGTTTCGTACCTTCTGGCACATCAATTTCAGTGCGGAATTTAAATTCGCCATCTGCACCCGTATAAACCCAAATAATTTTGTCACGAACATCTTTAGCAATATCGCAATAATAAACAACCTTAATGGTTTTAGCGCCAAACTGTTTGCCGATGCGTCTGAAATAACTTTTAGCAGCCTGAGTACTCATTGTAGCTTCAGGAGAAATAAGGCTTTCACAGTTATCAAACTCGGCAACCAGTTGATAATAGTTAGCGCGCCGGAAATCAACGTTTCCGCAATCCCATTTCATTTTTGGAGCCTCCTTACCAAAGTTCTTCCATTGAACATTTAAAAATCTCAGAGAGTTTTTTTAATATTTCAGCTCTTGGTTTAGCTTCCCCAACTTCCCATTTAGAAACAGTAGTTCTATCAATTTGCAGCATATCTGCTAATTGTTTTTGGGAATAACCGAACTGTTTTCTTTTTTCAGCAATGCCTACCATATTCTCACCTCCCTATCCTTTAGAGAATAACATTCTCTATATCTGTATTATAGAGAATTGTGGTCGCATTGTCAAGCATATATGAGATATTTTTTCCCGTTTACAAGCGAATAAAATTCTCATATACTGTTTTATGGAGGGAATAATATGCGTGGCGATAGATTAAAATTTTTGAGAACAAATAAAAAAATCAGCCAACAACAATTGGCTGATTATCTCGGCGTTGATCGAACAATGGTCGGTAAATATGAATTGAAAAATAGCACTCCGGCCGATGATGTTCTAAACAAAATGGCGAGTTATTTTAATGTGTCCAGGTCATTTTTACTTGGAATTGATGACGAAGGCAATAAAAAACATGGCGTCAAAATCCCCGTTCTCGGCCGCGTTGTGGCCGGTATCCCTATTGAAGCAATTACGGAGATTTTGGACTACGAGGAAATTACCGAAAATCTCGCAGCCACAGGTGATTTTTTTGCGCTGGTAGCCAAAGGTGACAGCATGAACCCCACTATCATTGACGGTGATGTTTTGATAATCAGGAAGCAGGATACTGTTGATGATGGTCAAGTCGGCATTGTTTTAATAGACGGTATGGATGCAACTGTTAAGCGCATACATATAACCGCTGGCGGCATTACTTTGATTGGTGATAACCCCGCTGTATTCCCGCCGCACTTTTACACAAACGATGAAATTGATACCCTGCCTGTTAAAATTATCGGGAAGGTTGTCGAAATCAGACGTAAAATGATATAAAGTAATGCAAATCACAAACAAACAAGAATCTTCCCTTTCTTCTGAAAATGTAAAACTGCTTTATATATCTAAAGAAACAATAGATAAAGCATTAAGTAAGTTATCATTAGAAATTGATTCTTCCACTAATATTTTTGCTTCCATCCGCAAATGTTTACATTCAGAATTATGTAATGCTTTTGCAAAGCAAGGATTATTAATTTACCCGTCCATTCCAAATAACTCAAAAATTAATAACCCAGCAATTATATCGTTAGAATCAATTGAAACATTTTATAGTAATAACGAAACAAAAGACATTTTATCTGCCGAATTTGCTCTAAACTATGGTTTTAAATTAAATAGCATTGATTGTTTAAACTATTTATGTGAACCATTAACACACATACCGTCACTAAAAACATTAACAATTTTTGATAATTTCTTTTTGGGAAATCTGCTTTTTAAATTAAAGTCAACGTCCACACCGTTCTCAATTCTTTTAAAATTTGAATATCCTTTTAATGCTTTAGGTTATTGTTTTAATACAAATTCCTATAACAAAACTTATCTTTTCGGATTATTAGGTGTTCGTGTAGACTCCAAATATATTGCTGATTATTTTTCGGAAGATTTTAAATATTGTAATTGCACAAATTTAAACGAATTAAAACCATTTCCCAATGGTTATCCACCGTATTTTGTTTGTAATAAATGCGGCAAAATATATATTTGTGACTGTTTTAACGGTTTTGTTGATAATAAAAATCTTCCGGATTATTTTCCTATTCAAATAAAGAAAAATATTTGTTCTCTTTGTACATTGAAAGAACCTGCTTTTGAATATTATCAAGCTGGTGGTTCAGCCTTCTATAAATATTATTATCCCTATATTCTTTTATTCCAAAAAAGGCATCCTGATTTTGCTCTTGATGAAGTTGAAAACATCATTAGAAAATATTTTGGATATCCACCCAAAAGAAAAAAACAAAAAAATCGTTTAGATTCTCCAAACAGCCAAATAATCTATGAAGGGAAATAATATGAACAACAACCAATTTAAATTTACAAAGCACCAAGAACAAACAATAATCAAAGCCTTTAACTGCATTATTAAAAATGCACAAAATAAAAAAACCGGCCCGAAGGCTGGCAAGAAATAGGAGCTGTTGATGATGTCAAGATTTAAATTTATTTCCGGAAACATTGACCCAAAATCAACATTAAACCACTTTTTTGGCGTATATGTTTTACAACACCCGACTGGAATATTTTCGGTTGAAGATTATAAATTGTATGAAAATCTTGTTTCTATTACACAAATTACAGATGAAAACAAAGCAAGTTTTGTCGGTAAAGCCGGATGGGGTCTTGTTGGTGGATTAGCATTGGGACCAGTTGGTTTATTAGCTGGACTTCTGGCAGGTGGCAACAAAAAGGTCGCGTGCTGTGCTTTCGAAATGCTCCCGAACTACAGATTTGTCGCAGAAATAGAAGCAAAAACATATGCTGCATTAACTGATGTAGCTCAACGAAACAGAGCGGAAGGAAAGGCACTTGCTCCACTGCCAGATGCAGTTCCGGCACAACCTGTCGCACCCGTTCAGGACGTACAAACAAGATTGGCGAACTTAGATTCTTTGCGCGCACAAAACTTAATAAGTGATGCTGAATATGCTGCCCAGCGTCAACGTATATTAAACGATTTGTAATATTAAAAATTACAATAAAAAAGCAGCCCTTAACTGGGCTGCATATTTTAACCGCAAGTTTAGCAAACATACGTTTTTGAAATTAAAGCATTTCGCAAACAATTGATATCATGATATCATACCGAATCAAAAAAATAACAGCCTGCTGAAATCTGGTACTCGCAGGCTGCTACTCTGACTTGACGTAAGAATCGGTCAAAATTGATACGTCTTAAGCTACTAATATAGTGTATCATGTTTTGGCCTGTACGGCAAGATAATCATTTTTAAGTATACTTGTAATATTTTCGCAGAATATTGCAAAAAACACCATCAAAATCTGCAATAAAATAAACCACTACACTGGAGGTAATCATCATGACCAACAACAACGAAAAAGAAAAAATCGCTCAAAGCTTTGCAAAATTTTTAGATGATAATGATATCCGCGGAGGTCTCGCCTACTTTGCCATGAAAAACACCAATAATGTGGCCATAGCAATGCAGAATGTCAGCGACACGGAAATATTAGATTTGGTTGCAAACCTTGTTGGCTGCATTGCAATCAAAAAAGGCGTATCAGCCAAAAGCATTTATGACGAATTGACTATAACAACACCGGACGCCACTATGCGCACCGACAACGGTATGAATTAACCGGAGGTAAATACTATGGCTGTTGCAGTTTATTGCCGCGTTTCATCCGAGGACCAGGCAGAGCGCGGAACAATTGAAATTCAAAAAGACTTCGCTGCCAAATACGTAAATTTATATAATCTTGATGTATTTGATTATTACTGTGATGACGGCGTGACCGGAACCTTGCCGCTGGAAATGCGTCCTGAAGGGAAAAGACTGCTGGAAGATGCTGCGAACAAAAGGTTTAATACGGTAATATTCCACAAATTAGACCGTTTGGGACGAAAAGTCCGCGTCATACTCAACGCTGTTCACGATTTGGATGAATTTGATGTAAGCATAAAAAGTATGACCGAACCGTTTGAAACAGAAACGCCAACAGGTAAATTTTTGCTTACTACGCTGGCCGGCATCGCCGAACTTGACCGCGATACAATACTGGCCCGTATGTGGTCCGGTGCCCAACTGGCAGCCAAACAAGGACGGTGGCTCGGCGGCATTGTTCCGTATGGCTACCATGTAGTAGATAAACATCTTGTAGTATCCGATGAACCTATCCCCGGTTGCCGCATATCAGAGGAAGATGTAGTGAACATTATCTTTGATATGGCAGCCAAACAAAAAGCAAGCTGCAGGCAAATAGCAGATTATTTAAATGCCATGAACATACCAACCAAGTATGTCATTGATGGAATTAAGGGAAAGCGTTTAAAAAATACTGCAAATTATTGGTATCCAAGCAGAATTTTAAGTATTATCACTTCTACAACATATAAAGGCATTCATGCCTACGGAAAACGAGCCACGCACAAACACAGTAAATTAATTACGCGCCCTGTTCCACCGATTGTTTCGGAACGAATATGGGAAAGAGCGAATGAAGCGGTTAAAGAAAATAGAATAGAATCCATGCGAAACACCAAACGAGAATATTTGCTGCGCAGTCTGATAAGATGTGCGCTTTGTGGTCATGCATATGTAGGGGCCTCATATCAAAAAGGTAAGCCATTTTATGTTTGCTCCGGCAAGAATAAATACAAGTATTTGGCTTCTGAAAGATGCACTGCCAGCAACATAAGAGTCGACTGGCTGGATAATGTAGTTTGGCAGAGGTGCCTTGAATTTCTGGAAAATCCAGAAAAAATTTATGAAGCAAAAAGCAACGCCCCTGTACCCGAAGAAGAAAAAGAGGTATCCGAGCTGGAAATATTGAAGGAACAGATGCGCGGGATTTTGGACGAAAAGGAAAGATTATTGGATTTGTACCGAAAAAAGATAATCACAGAGCAGGACCTGTCGGCGCAAATTTCAAAATTATATGCTGATGAAGAATCTTTAAACAAACAACTGCAAATAAAAAAAGATAGCCAACCAAAAGCTACCCTGAAACAAAGTAAAAATGCTGTTGTCACAATTTTAAAAGATTTTATTTCCAACCTGAAAGATGTTAAGCCGAGCGAGTTGCCTTTTGAATTAAAACGGCAGGTTATCAAAATGCTGGTCGATAAAATTGTAATTGACTGTAAAACTGCTCCGGATAAATTTTACCCGGATATTAATGTTGCAATCATCTGGCGTTTTGATGCCGAAAATGTTAATTTGAACTATATTAATAACTTCACGGTCACGGGTTTTGAGCGGTTATTAAAATCAGCCGTGCTGGGAAAGACAAGCTTGCCTGCACGCGGCTGATTGTTACAACGCCGTCCTCCAACGGCTGGCGCAGAACCTCCAGCGCCTGGCGTGAAAACTCCGGCAGTTCATCCAAAAAGAGTACGCCGTTATGGCTGAGAGTAACTTCGCCCGGCTTCGGCACACTGCCGCCGCCAATTAACGCGCTTGCCGATACCGTATGGTGCGGGCTGCGGAAGGGGCGTTCCAGCACAAGCTGCTTTTTGCCGTTTAAAAGCCCGGCAATGCTGTAAATTTTGGTTATTTCCAAAATTTCATCTTCCGTCATCGGCGGCAATATGGTTGGCAAACGGCGTGCCAACATGGTTTTGCCGCTGCCCGGCGCGCCAACCATCAATACGTTATGCCCGCCTGCCGCAGCAATTTCCAGCGCGCGCTTAACAACCTGCTGACCGCGTACTTCGGCAAAGTCAACATCGCCGCAGCCTGCCGTTTCCGTGCCGAACTGTATTTTTGGCAGCGGCGTTAAACGCTCCTGCTTTTTCAAATGGCTTACAAGCTCGCTTAAACTGGCAGGCGTATATACATCTATGCCGTCCACCAGTTCGCCTTCCGCCGCGTTGCCCTGCGGTATGTAAATTTCGCGCCAGCCGTGTTCGCGGGCATATAAAATCATCGGCAAAACGCCAGCAACCTGGCGTATGCTGCCGTCAAGAGCAAGTTCGCCCACAAAAATTTTACCTTCTGCTTCTTCCTGCAATAAACTTCCGGCTGCCGTTAATATGCCAACGGCAATGGGCAAATCCAGGCTGCTGCCGTCTTTGCGCAAATCGGCCGGGGCAAGGTTTACGGTAATGCGCGTCATGGGAAACATCAGCCCGGAATTTTTCATCGCCGCCCTTACGCGTTCACGCGACTCCTTTACCGCCGTATCAGGCAGCCCTACAATGTCAAATCCCGGCAGCCCGTTGGATATATCAACTTCAACAATTATTTCTTCACCATTAATACCACAAACAGTTTCCCCGAAGGTTTTTGCGTACATTATATCTCCCCTAAAAACAATTTTGCAGATGGCGCAATTTTGCCTTGCCGTCATCTGCCACAATTTCTATTACATCAAAAGCTATTTTATTATACCCTCCGCCGCACTGCTGCAAATAGTGCAGCGCCGTGGTGCGGATTTTCTGCTGCTTGGCATAAGTTACCGCCATGCCCGGCGTGCCAAACTTTAAGCTGCGGCGCGTTTTAACCTCAACAAACACCGCTCCGCCGTCTTTAGACGCAATTATATCAATCTCTCCGCGGCGGCAGCGGTAATTACGCTCTACAATGCTGTAACCGTGCCGCAGCAAATAAGCGCAGGCCGCATCTTCGCCGCGCCTGCCAAAATCACCGCGCCTGTCAGCCATCAGCTTCCTCCGGCAGGCGGATTATTTTATTCGGCACAGGTTCGGCCGGGGGCAGGTTCATGCTTTTTACCGGTTCATAGCTGCGGCGGTGCCAGCTTGTTGCGCCGTATTCCAGCACTGCCTGCATATGCTCCGCGCTGCCGTAGCCTTTGTTATGCGCCCAGCCGTACTGCGGATACTCTGCCGCAAGCTGTTCCATCATTCTGTCACGGGTAACTTTTGCTATTACCGAAGCCGCTGCTATTGAAGCGCTGAGAGCATCGCCGTGAATAAGTGAATATGTTTTAATATCCCCTGCCTGCACGGGCATGGCATCTATAAGCGCCGCCTGCGGGCGGATTTTTAAGCTTTCAAGCACTTGCGCCATGCCTTCCTGCGTGGCACGGTAAATATTAAGCCTGTCGATATTGTAAACGCTTACTATATTAACCGAAACCGCCAGTGCTTTTTCCAAAATTTCCCCATAAAGCTGCTCACGTTTGGCTGCTGTAAGTTTTTTGGAATCGTTCAGCCCTTTAATAAAAACATTCTGCGGCAAAATAACCGCGCCTATAACCATAGGCCCGGCCAGCGGCCCGCGCCCGGCTTCATCAACGCCAGCTACAAACTGCGCCCCGTCATTATAGCAGTTATTTTCGTACATTAGCATTTTGGCAAAACGTTCGCGTTCCGCTTGTTCTGCCTCCTGCTTTTTATAATAAGCTGCTACGAGTTTCTGCACGCCGCTGCGCCCGTCTTTGGCAAGTTCTGCCAAAAGTTTTTCATTCGGGTTATTGGCAAGCAGTTCTTTTATTTCTGCAATTTTCATCTTTACAGCCCCTTAAACAAAAAGCCGCTTACAGCGGCTTTAATTTCAGTTATTATTTATCTGGTTCATCCAGTGTTACACGGCCGGTTTTGCCGCTGCGGAAATCACGCAGAACGAGCTGCACCACTTTATCAAGGTCAAGCAGCCCGCCGCTTTTCAGGCAGCCGCGGCTTACGGCAATTTTTTCAAAAACGTCCTGCACCGGTGCACCCGCTTCAAAATCAACGGCATACTTGTCTTTTAACAATTGCGGGTAAGCGGCAATTAATTTTTCCGTTAAAAGCCATGCAGCCTGTTCACGGTCATACACGTCTTCTTTAATAGCGCCGGTAAGGGCAAGGTTAAGCCCAATCTGCGGGTCATCAAACTTGGGCCATAGCACGCCAGGCGTGTCTAAAAGTTCCAGCCCTTTGGCAATGGTAACCCACTGCTGCCCTCGCGTAACGCCCGGTTTATCTGCCGCCAGCACTTTGTTTTTGCCAACAAGCCTGTTAATAAGCGTCGATTTGCCTACATTGGGTATGCCGACAATCATTACGCGTATGGAACGGTTTTTTACGCCGCGCTTCAGCCATTTGTCTATTACAGGCTGCGCCGCTTTCTGCACGGCGGCTACAAGCTGTTTTACGCCTTTGCCTGTATTGCAGTCGATAACGCATACCGGCAGCCCGTTATTTTTAAAAATTTCTTTCCATGCTTCGGTTTTGGCAGGGTCTGCCATATCAACCTTATTTAAAGCTATAATTTTAGGCTTCTGCCCCAAAAGCTGGTTCAGCATGGGGTTGGTGCTGCTGCGCGGTACACGTGCGTCAAGCATCTCCACAACCACGTCCACCAGTTTAAGCTGCTGCTCCATCATGCGCTTGGCTTTGGTCATATGGCCGGGAAACCACTGTATCTTAAAGTCCATTTATAACACTCTCCCTGTCAGGGCAGCATACGCCATCTGTCAACCGGCCAGAACGCCAGGCTGGCTTTGCCTTTAACCAAATCCAGCGGCACAAAGCCTACATCGGCAAAACGGCTGTCCTCAGAGTTGTTCCTGTTATCGCCCAGTACAAAAATATGCCCTTCCGGCACAACGGATTTTCTGTAATCAGAAAGATTCGGCCCTTTGGGGTCTTCCTTCCATGTGTAAGGCTCGTCAATTTCCGTGCCGTTTACAAGCACTTTGCCGCTGCGCATTTCAACGGTATCGCCTGCCGTGGCAATAACGCGCTTAATAAAATCGCGGCTTTCGTCTTTAGGGTAACGGAAAACAATAATTTCGCCCTTCTGCGGGTCGCTTACAAAATAGGTAAACTTGTTTACCAAAAGCCTTTCATGGTTTACCAGCGTAGGGTACATGGAAGAACCTTCTACCATATAAGGCTCTACAATAAATGTTCTGATGCAGAAGGCAAGCGCCACCGCAACAATAATGGAAACCAGCCAGTCGCTGACCGTATCCTGCCAGGAAGTTTTTTGTTTGCTCATTTTATTTTCCGCTCCTTTTTCTGCCGTAACCATACGGCCTGCCAACGTTAATATTCCAACACAATGTGCGTGTTTCTACAACTTATACAGTATGCTTTCTTATACTAACAAACATTAGCCTATTTGTCCATACTGTTCATGCTTTTGACACATAAAAAAATATTATACTATTAACGATTTTACTTGCATTATAGCCCGCGTTTGTTGTAAAATTCTTTTGTTGTGCTGTACATTTTTTGTAGTAAATTTTACATTCAGCCCTGCTTGCGGCAGGATTTTTAAATTGAATAGCCAATATAATAATATTGTACACTATTTCTTGTATGTAAATTTAACATTTTAAAGGTTAAAGGAGCATGAAGCATATGACACAAATTAGTATCGCCGTTATCGGCAGCTGCAATATCGACGTTGTTGTCGAAGCGCCGAAACGTCCGCTGGCAGGCGAAACCATTTTGGGCAGCCGCCTTATTATTGCCCAGGGCGGCAAGGGGGCAAACCAGGCAGTTGCCGCAGCAAGGCTCGGTGCCAAAGTTTATATGGTTGGCTGCGTCGGCGACGACGATTACGGCCGTTCCGTAATTAAAAATTTTGAAGCGAACGGCGTTGATACCGGAAACGTAAAAGTTGTGCCCGGCGTAACTACCGGCACCGCACACATTACGCTTGCCGAAGGCGATAACAGCATTATTGTTATTAAAGGCGCCAACGACCTTGTAACGCCTGAACTTATAGATGAAGCCTGGCCGCAGATTGCAGGCTGCGATATGGTAATGCTGCAGCATGAAATTCCTGCCGCAGCCATTGCCTATACCTTAAAAAAATGTGCGGAAGCCGGAGTAAAAGCATTGCTGAACCCGGCGCCTGTTCTTGAAGGCGCACAGGACTGGGCCAAAGACGCCGCCTTTATAACGCCTAACGAACATGAGGCGCAGGCTCTTTTCCCCGGCAAAAGCACCGAAGAAATACTTTTGGAAAACGAAGGCCGCCTTTTAATGACGCTCGGCAGCAAAGGCGTTGCCTATGCCGAAAACGGCGCAATTAATACCGTGCCTGCCTTTAAAGTGCAGGCAGTTGATACTACCGGCGCAGGCGACACTTTCAACAGTGCTTTCGCCGTTGCACGCGCTTCCGGCAAAACCATGTCCGAAAGCATTACTTTTGCCAATGCGGCAGCCGCCTTATCCGTACAGAAAATCGGCGCACAGGGCGGAATGCCTTATTTAGATGAAGTGGAAGGGATGTTGTCCGAATGCAGAAAATAGGAATTTTAAACAGCGAAATTGCCAAAGTACTGGCAGATATGGGGCACACCGATACTATCGTTATCGGCGACTGCGGGCTGCCTGTACCGGACGGCGTAAAAAAGATTGACCTTGCCTTGAAGCTCGGCACGCCGCGTTTTTTGGAAGTTGTGGAAGAACTTGCCAAATATATGGAAATTGAAAAAATCCATGTTGCTGCCGAAATGCAGAGCAAAAACGAAGAATGCTGGCAGCAGATGCACAAACTGTTTGACGGCAAAGAATGGATTGTTACCGACCACGAACATTTTAAGCAGGCCACAAAAACCGCTAAAGCAGTTATACGTACCGGTGAAATAACACCGTTTGCCAATGTAATTTTACATTCCGGCGTTATATTCTGATTTAAAGGAGTACTGTCAGCTATGGAAATTACCATGCAAGGTATTTCAAAGGCCTTCGGTTCCAACGAAGTTCTGCGCGGGGTTGATTTCACACTGCATTCCGGGGAAATCCACGCGCTGATGGGCGAAAACGGGGCCGGCAAGTCAACGCTGATGAATATCCTCACCGGCATACACAAAGCCGATGCGGGCAAAATTTTCGTTGACGGCCAGGAAGTACATTTTAAAAACGCACGTGATGCCGAAAACCACGGCATTGCCTTCATTCACCAGGAGCTTAACATCTGGCCCAACCTTTCAATACTTGAAAACCTGTTTTTAATGAAGCAGATTACCAACTCCTTCGGCATACTCGACACTAAAAAAATGCGTAAACTGGCCGAAGAAAAATGCGCGCAGATTGGCATTGAGCTGCCGCTTGACGCCGAAGCCGGCGAATGCAGCGTAGGCCAGCAGCAGATGACGGAAATTATCCGCAATTTAATGCTGGATGCCAAAGTTGTGATTATGGACGAGCCTACCGCGGCGCTTACCGAACGTGAAACCGCCAAACTGTTTGAAGTTATGCACGCATTAAAGGACAAAGGCGTAGCCATTGTTTATATTTCGCACCGTATGGAAGAAGTATTTACCCACTGCGACACCATTACCGTTATGCGCGACGGCCACTCCATAAGCTGCCGCCCGACACGCAGCACCACCATGGAAACCGTAGTACAGGATATGGTTGGCCGTGCGATTACGGAATATTATCCCGGACGCACCACCGAACCCGGCGAAGTAGTTTTGGAAGTTAAAAACCTGTGCCAGCCGGGCGTGTTCGACCAGGTTTCCTTTAATTTGCGCAAAGGCGAAATTTTGGGCGTTGCCGGGCTGATGGGCGCGGGACGCACGGAAATTATGCGTGCGCTGTTTGGCATTGATGACTGCCGCCAGGGCGAAGTTTACCTGCACGGACAGAAAATAAACATCAAAAAACCGGAAGACGCCATTAAGGCAGGTATTGGTTTTATTACCGAAAACCGCAAAACCGAAGGCCTGATTCTGGACTTTTCCATTTTAAAAAATATTGCCCTGCCAAGCGTTGATACCTTCGCTTCAAAAAGCGTCATCAACGATAAAAAGGAATTTAATTTCTCCAACGAATTATCGCACAAGCTCGGCGTTAAAGCCAATTCCATCCAGCTTCCGGCCGGTGCCCTTTCCGGCGGCAACCAGCAGAAGGTTGTTATAGCAAAATGGATTGGCATGCATCCGTCCATTATCATCATGGACGAACCTACGCGCGGCATTGACGTAGGCGCCAAGCGCGATATTTACGATTTGATGAACGAACTTACCGCACAGGGTGTTGCCATTATCATGGTTTCTTCCGACCTGCCGGAAGTTATCGGCATGAGCGACCGCATCCTTGTTGTGCACGAAGGCAAAATTGCCGGGGAAATACCGCATGACAAAGCAACTCAGGAAAATATCATCACCCTTGCAACAGGAGGAATATAACAGATGAACGTTTCTGCCTTAGTTAGAAAAATGGGCCCGTTAATCGGGTTAATTGTACTTTTTGTTGTTATATCTGCTTTAAACAGCAGCTTTATCGACCCGTCCAACTTAAAAAACCTGCTGCGCCAGGTTTCCATTAACGCACTGATTTCCTTCGGCATGACTTTTGTCATCCTTACAGGCGGCATCGACCTTTCCGTCGGCAGTACGCTGGCTCTTTCCAGTGCAATTATGGCAAGTTTAATTAAAGGCGGCATGGACCCTATTCTGGGCATTGTTGCTGCTGCCTTTATCGGCCTTATCCTCGGCACCATTAACGGCGTTGTAATTTCTTACGGCAAGGTTGCTCCCTTTATTGCCACTTTGGCAACCATGACTATTTTCCGCGGTTTAACTTTGGTTTACACCGACGGCAACCCTATCAGCAGCTTAACCGATAATCCGCTGTTCCATATGTTCGGCCAGGGCTATTTTGCAGGCATTCCTGTACCGGCAGTGGTTATGCTTTTAATGTTTGCCCTCTGCTGGTTTATTCTTCACAAAACTCCGCTGGGCCGCAAAACCTACGCTGTCGGCGGCAACGAAAAGGTTTCCTTTATTGCCGGCATTAAAATTGAACGCATTAAAATTTTTGCTTATGCAATTACCGGCCTGTTCTGCGCACTGGCAGGCGCTATTTTAACCTCGCGCCTTAACTCCGCACAGCCTACCGCAGGCACCGGTTATGAACTTGACGCCATTGCAGCAGTAGTTCTTGGCGGCACAAGCCTTTCCGGCGGCAAAGGCCGTATCGTGGGCACGCTTATCGGCGTACTTATTATCGGTACCCTTAACAACGGCCTTAATATTCTTAACGTATCCAGCTTTTACCAGCAAGTTGTCAAAGGTATAGTTATCTTACTTGCAGTTCTTATGGACCGCAAAAAATCGTAGGAGGTTATGTTTTAAATGAAAAAAACTTTATTAGCTATTATGGCAGTACTTATGATGTCGGTAATGCTTATTGCTGGCTGCAGCTCCGGAGAAGAAGCTGCCCCGGCTGCCGATAAAAAAAGCGGCACTACCACTATCGGTTTTTCCATCTCTACTTTGAACAACCCGTTCTTTGTTTCCGTTAAAGACGGCGTTGAAGCAAAAGCCAAAGAGCTTGGTGTTAACGTAAAAATTGTTGATGCCCAGAACGACCCGGCAAAACAGGCTAACGACGTTGCAGACCTGCTCCAGCAGGGCGTAAGCGTACTTTTGGTAAACCCGGTTGACTCTGCTGCCATTTCCACTTCTGTTGAAGCTGCCAATAAAGCAAAGATTCCTGTAATTGCTCTGGACCGCAGCGCCGACAAAGGCACCATTGCTTCCCTTGTTGCTTCCGATAACGTAAAAGGCGGCGAAATGGCTGCTGAATACATTATTAAAAAACTTGGCGAAGGCGTAAAAGTTGCTGAACTCGAAGGCATCCCCGGTGCTTCCGCAACCCGTGAACGCGGCGAAGGCTTCCATAAAGTTGCCGACCAGAAATTAAGCGTTGTAGCTAAACAGTCTGCTGATTTTGACCGTACCAAAGGCCTGACCGTTTCCGAAAACATGCTGCAGGCTAACCCCGACATTCAGGCAATTTTTGCCCAGAATGACGAAATGGCTCTCGGTGCTATCGAAGCCTCCAAGAGCGCAGGCAAACAAATCTTTATCGTTGGTTTTGACGGTACTGACGACGGCCTGAAAGCTGTTGAAGCAGGCACCATGGCCGCTACCATTGCCCAGCAGCCGGAACTGATGGGTCAGCAGGGCCTTGAAGCTGCCGTTAAACTGGCTAAAGGCGAAAAAATTGATGCCAAAATTTCCGTTCCTCTTAAACTTGTAGAGAAAAAATAATTTAACTTTCCTTTGACAAATTGCGTACAAAAAAATCCCGCTCACCGAGCGGGATTTTTTATTTAATTTACTTTCAAAACATAATGTCGCCGGGTTCGTAATCAACCGTGGTTTTTACAAAAGCAATTTCGTTGCAGTACGGATACTGCGGGCAATAAACACATTCTTTCCATACCTTCTGCGGCAATTTTTCTTTGGCTGTTTCAATGTAATCGCACTTGGCAAAAAAGCCTGGCTGGTAAGTAAGCGTAAAAAACATTTTTACGCCGCGCTCTATACCCTCTTTTTCCAGCAAATGCACAATGTTGCGCCCTATGCCGCTTGTTTTGCGTTCCGGGTCAACAGCAAGCGAGCGTATTTCCGCAAGCCTGTCCCACACAAAATGCAGCGCGCCGCAGCCAATCAGGCGGTTATTTTCAATCGCCACAATATAATCGCGCAGGTTTTCGTAAATTGCGTTGCGTGCGCGCGGCAGCATCAAGCCTTCATGCGCATAATCATTCAGTAGTTTATGAATATTTTCTACATCATCAAACGTAGCTCGACGATACGTAATCATGCACCATGCCCCCTCAAATAACTGTTAAGCCATATCCTAACACTCATTTAATAAAAATGCAATATCTGAGCGCGCATTTTACAAAAATTTTTCCGTCCCCTAAAGAGGCCAATTATTTTAAGAAATGATGATTGGGTTCGTTAATTTTAACGGCGTCCGTCCCTGTATCAGGGTAAAAAACTTATTTTTACGCCGCCCATGCCCAGCGCTGTTTTAACGCCTATACCGGCATATTCGGCGTATGCGGCTAAAAGCGCCGCAATCCTGTTCTGGCTTTGCGTACCGCGGAAAAGCAGCCTGTAACGGCCTTTAAACGCGTCTATCGGCGCGCCGCCGACAGAATACTGCTGCAAAGATAAATTATAGCCGGTAACCTTCACCGCCTGCGCCAAATGTTCTTCAAGATTATTTTCTTCAAGCACAAGCCCGCCGCAAAAAGCATTCCAGCGTTTTAAAAGGCTGCGGAAAATATAAACATTATCCGGGTAAATTTTATAACTGCCAAATGCCTTAAACGATGCGGAAGTTATAAAATTAAATTCTGCCTGGCGCGAAGGCTGCGGCATGGTAAAAAACTGCTCTGCCATGTCTTTATAGCTTGTTTGCTTTACCGGCTGCGGTTTACTTAATTGTACCACATATTCTTTTTGCTTTAAATATAAATTTTGCGGCAGCCTGCCTAACGCATATAAAATTTCTTCCGCGGCTTCTTTGTTAAGCGCCGCAAGCTGCCATACCGCGCTGCCGCGTGCCTTATCGTAATACACAAACTGGCTGAACGGGCGCAGCGCAGAACGGTGCATGGCTTCCGCAAAATCCGTATGGGCGTACTGCATCAGCGCGCCGTGAAGCACGCTGCCAAAAGATTGATGCAGGCGCTGCCCTTCCGGCAGCTGCAATAAAACTTCCCAAATTTGCAGCATAATTATTCCTCCGTAACTGCGCAGACACCCATTAAAGTTATGCCCTTGTGCGTTTTGGCCGTTTGCAGGCCACGAGGCGCAGCAAACTTATCAAGCCGCAGGTGCGCGTGCTTATAAAAATTATTATGCAAAATTACCGCTGCCGCATCTGTAAACGATTTTTGGTCCGGCGCAAGTGCCAGCAGCAGGCTTTTGCTTAAAAAGCCGCTGCCGCTGCCCAAAAATAAATTAGCGTTTTCTGCCCGGGCAAATTCCTGTTTTAGTGCCTGCCCAAAAATAATTTTTTCACGCTGCAGCACAAAATCGGTAAAATCACGCTGCCTTTTAATAAGTTCTGCCGCCGATGTAATACCGATACCGCCAAATACCGCTTTATCAAGCGTTATGCTGAAATGCTGATGCGCGCCCGGCGGCAGGCATTCACGGAATAAGGTAAGGTTTTTGGTTTTTACCTGCCCTGTTTTAACAATATACACAGCCTCGCGCTTCTGCACAATTACAGGTATTGTTTTGCTGCTGCTGTATGAATCACTTACCGACAAGCCCTTCATAATACTGCAGTTCATACTGGCCTGCGGCATTAATTCCGCACTGTACTCGTTTTTAGGTATTTTTAAACGGTGCAGCAGCACAATTTCCAACTTCTGCGCAAGCCTGGCAAAGGCAGAATTTTTATCACGCAGCCGGTTGTCGTTAATAATGCGGCTGACTTCGGCCCAGGCAGCATTACGCAGCTTGTCTTCCTGCAGCAGCAGGCTGAACAGCAGCCCTGTGCGCAGCACACCCTTAATACTGCTGCCGGGTATATACGGCTGGCCTTCAACGCTGTGCACGGTGCGCACAATTTCCGTAAGGCGCATTTTATTGGCAGCCAGTATTTCCGGCGCTACTTCAACATTGGCATAATCTGTTACAGCGTCGCCCAAATCTTCTATTTTAAAACCTTTTTCCTGAACCCATTCGCACAAAGTTCCGGCGCGCAGCCTGGTTTTTATCACTTCTTCAAACTCTGCCAGCAAATTATGTTTATACAAAAATTTTACCCACAGGCGTTCATTCAAAAAATATACCCACCTGCTGCCGGCATCATACAAATACTGATAGCTGTATACCGTTCCCACTTCGTCGGTTATATGCACCGGGCCCAGGCAGGTTACAGACATTTTTTTATATTCAAAATTACTGATACTCATACAGGCAACCCCATATATACAGCCTTGCCATAGCGGTACACGGCGTACTGCGCCCCCAAAGCCGTAAATTCAAGCAGGCGACCTTCCACCCTTTCGGGGAAGCACGAACCCGCCTTTAACATGTATACGCTGCTGCGTTTTTCAAAATTCTGCGAGTTCTGGTTATAAACAAAACCGCTGCGTTTTAATAAACTGAACGCGCCTTTTTTTACGGTGGCAATCTGTTCCTGCACCGGGCACAATACGGAAAGCGACATTTGCAGGCTGCTTGTTTTGTTTTCGAGCAAAACCTTAAGCATACTGGCATCGCCGCCGCAAGCTTCGCTTAAAAGCTGCGGAGCGCCTTTTAACACAAATTTGCCAAAGCCGCTGCTGCGCCTGCCGCCAATGCCACCAAGCCCAAGCAGTTCCACCGCTTTAACAAGCCCTTCAAGCAAAGTTCCGTCATCCAACCCAACTATGCAGTATAACCCGGCGCCTTCCGCAAAAGTATAATTGCTTACATAATATGCCCGCCCGCCGTTTCTGAAATCAAGCCTGCGCTGTACGCCGCTCCAGCCAAAATCGTGCTTCTCCTGCTCTTTAGCCGTGCTTTCATACGGGTGCAGGTAGTCATAAATGCCGCTTACGCGGATATAAGCCATATTTTCGTGGTCGCGCAGCGCTTCATACTGCAAGCACAGTTCTTTAAAAGACAGCTGCAAATCAAGCGGATTTACTTTTTCCTTGCAGTTATACGGCACCGGCACATACAGTTCTTCTTCCGCGCCGCTGTAATAAGGCAGAAAATCGCTGAAAAGCAGCCCGCCCTTTTGCACGGCTTCAATAAAACGGCTGCAAAGCTCTCCGTCAAGCGCTGCCGTTTCCGTTACAAGCGCACTGAAAAAAGTATCGGCGTAGCAGTTAAAAGACTGCAAATTGCCGCTTTTTTTATTTTCGGCTGTGCCAAAATGCACCGGAGTTAAAAACTTAAACTGCAAAATATAATACTTCATTTTAAGCAGCTTCCTTCAAGAGCAGTTTTAAGCCTTCCGGCATACTCCTCAAGATTTTTGTTTAAACCGGCGTACCGCACCGAAAAATTACTGAAAGCCACCCTGCCGTAACCGCGCGAACCATGGCCGCCAAGGTAGTCCATCTGCAGCATCATAAGCGCTGCCGATAAGGTTGCGAAATCTTCTTCGATTTCTTTTTCGTTTTCGATGTTGTACACAAGTTTAAACGCAAAATCGGTACCTGCCGGTACCCTTTCAATCTGGCGCGGTATTGCCGTTGCCGTAAGCCTTGTAATGGAGTTTTCAAATTTTACTTCGCCCATGTAGGTATCAGTATCCATACGGCTTATTTTTTCAATGCTTTCCGGCGTTACAAATACATCATAAAATTGCAGGCGTGCGCCTATAACACCGTTTTTGGAGGTAGAACCGAACAAACGGCAGATAACTTCGTCGTCATCTTCAATTTTATTTAAAACATAACCCGGCGAACGCATTTTAGCCAGCAAAGTGCGCAGCTTGCCTTTAAGCGAACTGCCCGGAATAATGGGAACTTTGGTAAAATGGTCGCGCACAAATGGGCTTTCTACCGCGCCGATAGGAGTAAAATCGCTGGAGGTGCCAATGTGCAGCCCCGTTACCAGAGTAATAACAGCCTCTATTAAAAACTTTCCTTTTAAAACCGCCTGCTTCATTATTTATCCTTGCCTCCGTAAAATTTATGAAATGCCCCCAGCGCCTGTACGTATTTGGCAAAAGTGTCAAACCTTTCCGTACTGTCGCCAATGCTGTCAATCATTTCTATCAGCCCGGATTTTTCTACAAACGCGCCAACAATATTTTTTTCGCGCCCGGCCAGATACATTAATTTAACCTTTAAAAATTTTACCTCCGCAACCAGCTCCGGGGGCAGCCTGTCGGGCTCCTGCCCGCGCATTTTATAAACCTCCACACGGTCGCGCACAAGGTTGACCGAAGTTAAAAACTTACGGATATGGCCGGTTTTTAACAGCAGTACATTATTATTAAATTTGTCTTTAACCATAATGCCTTTAATGGCATTTTCGGCCCTGGCTATAATATCCATTAAAAGTCCTCCTTAGGCGCATTGGGCAAACTGTAAATTAAAAGTTCCAGCGCCGTTAAAAGCTGCCTGCGCCCTTCCGTATCAAGCGCCCAGGCATACAGCCTGCTGCGCAGATTATTATATATTTCCGCCTGTGCGGCATTTTCCGATTTCGGTTCAAGCAGAGCAACCGCATAAGCAAACTGAGCCAGATTAAACCTGCCTGCCGCTGCGGCAAGCACGCCGTGCAGCTTATACAAAGTATTCCTGTCGGCCTTTATTTTGCCGGGTACTGCGGCAATGCCGAAACTTAAATTATTTGTTAAAAAGTTAAGTTTTTCACCGCAAACCTGTTTTTCAAAAACGTTCCAGTCATAAACGTGGGCCAGCCCACCTTCCGGGCCGCTTACATAATCCGCATTCTGCCCGAACAAAGCAATTTTGCCGGTACCGGGAACATTTTTAGCGGTTTTTTTCAGCAGCTGCGCCTGAATAAACATCTGGCTAACGGGGAAATCGGGCGTAAACATGCCTATGCCCGCCGAAAATGCCAGCTTGCCGTTTGTATAGCTTTCAAACGCGCGGTGAATATCAACCGCCACTTCTACAACGTCATCCCATGCGCCAAGCAGAAAAATGTTATCGCCGCCGCTGTAAATTACGTGTATGTTGCGCCAAAGCTGCTTGGGTTTGTTAAACAGCCTGAACACCGGCGTTACTTTGCCGGAAGCGTTCTGCATATCGCCTTTAAAAATTTTATTTAAAATTACTTTAAAAAAGAATGACAGCCTGCCGGAAAACGCCGCCTGCCTCGATAATGTAAGATATCTCAGCGGGTCGGGCAAATCGTTGCGGTAAAAACCTGCTTTTAAAGCTATGCCGATAGCATCAACGTCCGCCATTAAAACACCCAAGCGCTTAACACCGGTGTAGGTTTCGCCCATACTTTTAGCCGCCAGCATCTTCATATCGGGCAGCCTTCCGCTTTTAGCGTCGCGCACGCAGTAATCGCAGCGGCGGATGCGGAAATACGGGCAGTTATCGGAAGCTCCGCCTTTAATACTGTAAAGATAAGCCAGTTTATTATGCTGCTTAAATTTTTCCAAATCTTTGGCAGCTATTATTTTTAAGTACAGCACCCTTTTATAGCCCGGCACCGCAATACATCCGCTGATGCGGTTTGAACATACTGCCAGCACCTTATCATCCATAAAGGAGGCCTTACCGAGTTCAAGCAGCGCACGGCAGTTGCTGCACAGGCCGTCTTTGCGCCCTTCATCGGCAGCAGCAACGTTTCTGTGGCATACGCAGCATTCCGAAGCCGCTTCGTTATGGTTAAAACTGCTTTCAGGGTCAAACAGCCCTGCCAGAACCGATTCCGAATAGCGGTTCTTTTTATTGTTTTCCACCTGCAAATCGGCACGCGCCATAACATCACTGCCAAGCTGCCTGCCAACCAGCTCTACCGGCGTAAATTCCGCCGCGCCGACAGATACATAAAGCTGAGTGCCAAAATTTTGCAGCAGCCACCCGTTAATGTACTCCGCAAAAGTTTTTACACCCTCTTTAAACTGCGGCGTATTAGGCGCCAGCAAATACAAACGCCCGCCGCCGGTATAAATAATGTTTGCACGTGAAAGTTTTAAATAATTTACAAGTTCGTCTGCTATAAGCTGCGAAAAATATTCCAGATACAGCGAGCGCCCGCGCATGGTAGCAAGCGGCGACTGCTCTGCCGGAGTTGTTAAAAAGCCGTAAATGCCGGCAATATCGGCAGAAACAATTAAAAACAGCGGCTCGTTTTGTATTTGGGCAATTTTTTGCTTTTCACAAAGCGAAGCATACGAAGTAATTCCGTTAGCTTCAAAATAATGGGCTATACTTACCGCAAGTGCCGCCGTTATTTTTACATGCTCAAACATCGAAATATCTCGCGGCAAATCCTCGCGCACCGTAAGCGGCACATAATACAGGGCGTCTTCAAGCACCTGCAAAAGTTCATAGGGGTACATCTGCGCCAAAGGCTTTTGCTTTAATTTATTTTCAATTATTTTTAAAAGTTTTAAATAATCTTCCGGGCTTGCTTTAATGTTATCACGCACTGCGTAATTAATTTCTTTGCCGGTATTTATTTCCTTAAGCAAAAAATAGCGTTTATAAGTATCGTGGTCCGAAAAATAATTAAATACCGATTCCAGGCACAGCGAAGCATCAAACTTATCATCCTGGCGGCGTTCGGTCTTTTCTGCGCCGAACGCAATCGTATCGGCAAAATAAACTAAATATGCCAAATCATCGTCTTTAAGTTTTACTGCTTCAAAATCGCGCCTGCGGTGATAGCTTATGCAGCGCAGAAGCTGCTGCATGGCTTCATCATCTTCGGGCAATAAACGCGCCAGCCACCGGGCACCATATTCGGGATATGTTTCTGGCTCATTTGTAAGCCCCGCACGATAGCATAATTTGCCAATATCGTGCAGCAAAGCAGCTTTTGCAAGTAAAGTATAATCCACCATAACAGACTCCATAAAACACACTAAAATATATAATAATTAATTCGACAAAAATATAAGAAATCCTTTATATTTTAAATATCTGATATTAAAGTAGTAAAAAATAAATAAAAAACGGCAAAAAGAAAACTCTTTGCCGGAAAATTGAAACACATTTACACAATAATATTATTAATATTTTTCTCTGCTTTCGGCAGCCATATAATAATAATTATTATACTGCATATCATCATAAGTATATTTAGTATTTATATCGTTATGTACATAATCATAATTATCCGTCCACATTTCGCACTGGCTGATAACGGTTTTTACAGCATCTTCCATACCTTCAGGCGGATATTTATATTTTTTCAAAAGCCTTTTAACCAACCTGCGCATACCTGCTCTTGCAGACTCTTTTTTCTCCCAGTCGATAGTCCTGTTTCTGCGCAGTTCATCAGTAAGCTCTTTAGTTAAATAAATAAGCTCGTCATGTTTATAAAAATCTTTTATAGCCTGTGGTTTTGTTAAAGCATCGTAAAACGCCAGTTCTTCACTGTTAAGCCCTAATTTTTGTCCTTCAGCTTTTGCTTTGGCAATTTCATCAGCAAGTTTAAGCAACTCCTTAATTACTTCTTCATTGCTAATCATGCCGTTTAAATAACGTTTCATTGCATTATTAATAAGATCAGAAAATTTTTCTGATTTTACAAGATTCGTTCTCTTATAAACAGTTACCTGTTCGGCAATTATTTTCTTTAATAATTCAACCGCTAAATTTTTTTCTTTCATTCTTGATACTTCTTCCAAAAATTTAGGGTCAAACAACGAAAACTCGCCATCTATATCAGAAAATAAATTTATTACACCTTCACTTTTAATGCTTTGCTTTAACAACTCATTTATTCTGTTGTTAATCTCTTTTAAATTAAATTTTTTGCCAATACCGGAAGTTGTCAATCTTGCAAGCATTGTTCTCAACGCTTCAAAAAATGCTGCTTCCATTCTTAATTTATCATCAACAATACTACTGCATAGCGATAATGCCTGGCGCAGCAATAAAGCTTCTTTAAGATAAATATTTTGCGTTTTATCTTTTTCTTCAACATCACGTTCTGCAACAGATTTGCCAATAATAAAGTTAACTGCGCCGGTAATTATTTTACTTTTTTCTAAATCATCGCCGTCAATAAATCTTAAATAATCAAAACCATAAAGCAAATCACGGCATACCGATAATTTTTCCAAAAAGCGCGGATAAGCAGCTTTTTTAATATCTAAATCGCCATAATTTTTTCTGTCACGTTTGGTATAATCATTCATTGCATGTTTAAGCGCTGAAGCTATACCAATATAATCAACAACCAAGCCGCCTTCTTTATCCTTAAAAACACGGTTTACGCGCGCAATAGCCTGCATTAAATTATGCCCAGCCATAGGTTTATAAACATACATTGTCGCCAAAGAAGGAACGTCAAAGCCTGTCAGCCACATATCAACAACTATGGCAATTTTTAAAGCAGATTTATTATCTTTAAACTTTACAGCCAATTCATCCCTATGTTTTTTATTGCCAATAATCTTATTCCATTCTTCGGGGTCTTTATTGCCCTGCGTCATTACAACGGCAACTTTTTCTGTCCAATCAGGTCGCAAATCTAAAATTCTTTTATAAATTTTCATTGCAATAGGGCGTGAATATGCAACAATCATTGCCTTACCGGTTAATAAATTAGCCCTGTTATTTTCGTAATGATTTATTATATCTCTAACCAGCGAATCAATAGTTGTATCAGCCCCCAATATAGCTTCCATTTGCCCTAATTCTTTTTTACTTTTTTCAATTACATACGGGTCGGCATTTTCTGCCATAATATCATATTCAGCATCAATTTTATGCAAAGTTTCCTGGTCAAGATTTAAATGTATAACACGGCTTTCATAAAATACCGGGCGCGTTGCGCCGTCCTCTACAGCCTGCGTCATATCATAAATATCTATATAATCGCCAAACACTTCCCTTGTACTGCGGTCTTTTAACGAAATAGGTGTACCGGTAAACCCAATATATGTAGCATTGGGCAAACTGTTGCGGATAATACGCGCCGTGCCAATTACCGTTTTAGCATGGTAATTTCCATGCTCATCCTTGGTAGTTATAACTTTTTCAGCCAATCCGTATTGCCCACGGTGCGCTTCATCAGCCATTACAATAATATTATGACGCTCAGAAAGCGGCTCATCGCTTTCTTCAAACTTTTGCATAGTTGTAAAAATAATGCCATTTGCCTGCCGGTCAGCTAACAGTTCCTGCAAATTTTTGCGGCTTTGCGCCTGAACAGGTTTTTGCCTTAAAAAGTCCGCACAACGGGCAAACTGCCCAAATAGTTGGTCGTCCAAATCGTTTCTATCAGTTAAAACCACAATAGTAGGACTTTGCAAAGCCTTTTGCAGATAATGGGCATAAAATACCATAGAAAGCGATTTGCCGCTTCCCTGCGTGTGCCAAAAAACGCCACCTTTGCCGTCTGTTTGCGTTGCATGTACTGTTGAAGTGACGGCTTTTTTTACTGCGAAATACTGATGATAACCGGCTAAAATTTTAAAAGTATCTTTTGTGGCAATATTAAAACAAATAAAGTTTTTTATAATATCTAACAGGCGTTCTTTTTCAAAAATACCTTCAAAAAATGTGTCAAAACTTGCATACTGCGTATTTTCGTAACTGCCGTCTTTGGTTTTCCATTCCATGAACCGGTCTATGCCGGAAGTTATTGTACCAGCTTTTGTAACCGTCATATCACTTATAACGCAAATAGCGTTATAGATAAACATTGACGGTATTTCGTGCATATAATTACGCAGTTGATTATATGCATCTTCAACGCCGGTTTCTTCACGAGAAGGTGATTTTAACTCCATAATTACAAGCGGCAAACCATTAATAAACACAACTAAATCAGCACGCTTTTCGGAATGTTCCACAAACGTCCATTGGTTCATTACCGTAAAATCATTTTTAGCAGGATGGTTGTAATCAATCAAATAAACAATGCCGGAACATTCCCTGCAGTTTTCATAATATTTTACAGGTATACCGTTTTGCAGATAATTCATAAAAGCAATATTTTTATCAAGCAGTGAACCGCTGTCAAAATTATGCAGTTTATATAAAGCGTTCTGTATTGCTTCGTTATTCATTTTAGGGTTAATTTTACGCAGAGCGCTTAACAAAGCATATTCATAAAAAGGACTGCGGTAATCCCTTTCAAGATTCGGTGCATAAATATATTGATACCCTAAAATATCAGTAAAAATTTTAATAACAGCATTTTCATAACTTGCTTCTGTGTAAAAACCTGCCATAATTATCACCTGCTTTTAATACATTAAATAAAATCTACCTTGCACTCTTTTATTGTTTTGGCTATTAATATTGTCGCTCCGTATTGATAATTAAGTTCTTGCTTAAATAACTCAATTCGTTTCTTATCCTTACTTTGCTTGTTATTCCACCATGTTTTAAATTCTAAAACCAATAAATTATTCTCGTTACTACCTCGTTTATGAATAATTAAATCAGGAATAATCTTATCACCATCCAACATTTTTATCAGATTAATATTACGGTTATACTCTACGTCTAAATCATATTGCGGAAAATATTTCAATCTATATTTCTCTAAATAAATACCAAACCTAAAAACAATACTTCTTTCAGATACATGATTATCTCCATTATATTCATCGTCATAAATTTTAATAAGGCGTTCATCATTTTTATACAATTTATTCAAAGCTTTTTGGACATAAAATTCTAATGCAAGTCTAGTATTATTTTCCATAAAATACCTCATAATAATTAAAACGATAATTTAGCGGCTTAAAGGTCAAGATTAGAAGTATCTACTTCGCCAGACATTAGTTTAGGTAAGAATCTATCTCTTAACTCATCCATATACTTATTTTCACGTTGAGTTAATTTAATCAACATAAACATTGGTGCAGTTATATTATGAAACTTCTCCAATTCTTCATCAGTAGGTACAACAAACGACATTTTCTTGATAATTTTGGAGTTTATGGCTGTTGCAATAGAGGATGTACTGCCCATTGTTTGAAAATTAAAATTCTTGAGATAGCAATAAAGGTATTCAGTGATTTTCGAATTATCAGTTTTGAAATGTGCGATAGCTTCATTCGTAGCCATAGAGCCATCAGTAATTGCTACACGTCCAACAGTTAGTTTAAAACTTAAAATAACAGTATTGTCTGGTACAATCTTTACATTAAACATTTTAACAGCATCAGTAGTCAAGTGTTCTGAGCTATTTCCAATGTAAAGTCCACAATTACCCATATCAGATATAGAAACCCAGGCATAATCATATGGATTTTTTGAGAACCATTGAGGTTCTTTTCGAGGCGGAGTTTTGCCTATTGAAATATCGAAGTATTCATCGGCTCTAATATTTTTTCTATTCTTATTTTTCTTGCCAAACATATGATGGAATAAAACCATGACTTGATTTTCTAAATTATCGTTTATCTGCTTGTTGACTTCAATTTTCTTGTCAAACATGTATAACCACTCAACTATTCGCTCCTGAACAGCAATGTCCGGAAGAAACAGTGTAACTGTATTTAAGTTAGCCTGGCTTAGTTTTGGTTGTGCCGATCCAGTAATATATCCAGATAAATCCATGCTATTTAGCAAGTAGCAAAGATAGCGGGTGTTACATAACTCATTTCCTTGAACAATATGGGCATGGTTATTCACCCAGAATTGACCATCAACGACTTGCGCAATATTTTGTTTTTTTGATTTTAAATTTTCTCCATCTTCGGCAATTAGAAGGTATGTTCCATCGAAGATAAAATCATCAATATGATCAATCACTCCCTGTGCACCGTAATAGCGAAAATTACCCTGCCTTTTTTCGCGTTGTGCGCCTGAAAGTGGTACTCTTTTCTTATCAAAGTTAATGGTAACTTCTTCAAATCGGTACTCTTTTAGCTCCATATTTGCGCTCCTATCCAATATATTTTTTATGTGCCAACTTTACATTACTTTGCTTTACCATTGCATACTGCAAAGTTGTATCAATTCTTTGATGTCCCAAAAGTTTTTGTAATTGTTCTATTGGCATGCCTTTATCAATTGCCATTGTTGCAAGTGTACGCCTAAATTTATGCGGATGTACCCTTGTTATATTAAGTTTTTTGCCCAATTCACGCAAGCGTACTTCTATGCCGCCAATTTTTAACCGCCTAAACGGTGCTTTTAACGATACAAATAAAGCATTATTACTATCGCTGCGGCTATTAAGATAATTTTGCAAATGAATTTTCGTTCTGGCATCAAAATAAACAATGCGCTCTTTGCTGCCTTTACCAAAAACAACACATTCCCGTTCTGTAAAATTAATATCTTCTATATTTAAAAGCACCAGTTCGCCAACACGCATACCTGTTGAAGCAAGCATATCAATCAATGCCAAATCCCTTAAACTATTACAATTATCGCGCATTAGTTCTAAGGCTTCGTCAGTATAAGTTTCTTTTATAATTGTTGCCGCTTTAACTTTGTGTATTCTTCTAACCGGACTTTTTAAAATATAATCTTCATCTTCCAGCCACGAAAAAAAGCTTGATAAAATACGGCGTATATTATCTATTGTAATTTTGCTGGAATTTTTCTTTTGCTGATAAAGCGTTAAATAACTTCTTAAATCATCGGTAGTTATTCTTTGTATATTTTTATTAACGCCTGTCAGCATTTTTAAAATAGTAGCTTGATAATAGTTTAATGATTTTTCAGAACATCCTTCTACACGTTTGGAAGCGAGGAAATTCTGTACAAGTTTATAATTTGATACTTCTTGTTGTTTATTAACCTGCGTATTTTCTACTATCTCCACATTATTACAGACAAATTCAAGCACTTTTACAAGCTGTGCCATTTGAGCATTATTCAAAAACGGCAGCATATTTTGCACAACGTCATTAATAAAATCTTGTTTCATAGTCATTCTCCTTAATAAAAATTAAAAAGAACGACTATCAACGGCAGTTCTTAATTTATCTCCTGCCGTTGGTAGGAGTAAAAATTTTACATATTGGAAACGATAATTTAGAAAAGCAAGCAAAAACAATATTTGAAAAATGTTTTCCCGATATTAATAATGGTTCTGATATTATAGGTAAAGTGATTGTACCAAAACGTGGAAAAAATTTACTTTCTAAAAATGCTGTATTCGGTGATATACCTGTAATTGCCGGTGGTTTAGAACCAACGATATATCATAATATCGCTAATACAATTCCTCCAGTTATAACAATATCTGCTTCTGGTGCAAATGCTGGATATGTAAATTTATGGAATCGCCCTGTTTGGTCATCAGATTCATCATTTATTGATTCAAGTATGACGAAAAATGTATATTTTTGGTACATATTATTAAAAGATAAACAGAAAGAAATATTTGAGTCACAAACAGGATCTGCACAACCTCATATTTATCCAAAACACATAGCAGAATTAAAAATAAATATTCCGTCAAAGGAATCTATTCAAGAATTTAGCTTAATTATTACACCTTTTTTTGAGCATATAAGTAAAAATTTATTTGAAAATGACAAATTATCTAATATACGTAATGCAATACTACCAAAATTGATTTCTGGAAATATTGACATTTCTAATATTTAAATTTAAGCCGCTAAATTATCGTTTATTATATTATTAATTCTAATTTTTTCATCAATTTTGTTTAATATATTAGCAATTTTTCTTTGCTCGTTTATATCAGGAACAAATAATTCTAATTCATCTAACACACTTTGCTGCACACGTTGTCTACCAGATGAACCAACCATTGAATTTATTGCTATTTTTCTAAATTGAGGACTTATTGAAAGATAATAAATATACTGAGCATCACTGATACCTTTTCGTTCCCTCAATACAATAAATTCAGTTGAGCCAAAACCGATCTCATTTTCATCAAGAAAATCTACAAAAGCAGTCTTTCCATTTTCCAAACATGGCGTAATTCTTGCCATGATTGTATCACCATTTTGAAATTTACTGCCACCAGTATAATTTGCATATTCAAATTCATTTATGTATTTTGTGTATGGCAAGACTTTATCCATGGCAACTTTTTTAGCAATAGTTCCCTTTTTCAAAGTTATTTTGGGGTTAAATTCTATAAAATCTTTTGCTAAAATACTTTTCCATTCACACTTCATATCCTATTGCCCCTAAATTTTTTCTGATTTCTTCTTCCAGCTTATGTGATTCTTTAAATAAATCGGAAAGTTCTGCTGTTAAGCGTTTCATTTTTTCTTCAAACGGTTCGCCGTCATCTTCCTGTTCTTCTATGCCGACATAACGCCCAGGTGTTAAAATATAATCTTGTTTTGCAATATCTTCTTTTGTTACAACGGCACAGTAGCCACTTTTATTTTCTAATGTGTCATCTTCATAAGCACTATATGTATCAGCTAATTTTGTAATATCTTCTTCGCTTAGTTCACGCAATTTACGGGTAACCATTGTGCCCATTTTGCGCGCATCTATAAACAAAGTTTTATTTTTCTGTTTTTTATTTTTAGATAAAAACCACAACGAAACCGGTATCTGTGTTGTATAAAATAACTGCGGCGGCATAGCTATAATGCAGTCTACCAAGTCCGCCTCTATAATATTTTTGCGGATTTCACCTTCGCCGCCAGTTTGCGAAGATAAAGAACCATTAGCTAATACCATGCCAATACGCCCATTTGGCGCTAAATGCCAAATCATGTGCTGCAACCATGCAAAGTTGGCGTTACCTGCCGGTGGTATGCCATATTCCCAACGTGGGTCATCTTTTAATTTATCTGCGCCCCAATCCGAAAGATTAAACGGAGGATTAGCTAAAATATAATCTGCTTTTAAAGTTTTGTGGCAGTCTTTAAAAAATGTATCTGCGTTAAATTCGCCTAAATTGGCTTCTATGCCGCGAATGGCAAGATTCATTTGCGCCATTTTCCATGTTGTAGGATTGGAGTCCTGCCCATAAACAGATATTTTGTTAATGTTACCGCCGTGATTTTCTACAAATTTTGCCGATTGTACAAACATACCGCCCGAACCACAGCATGGGTCGTAAACGCGCCCGTTAAAAGGTTTTAAAATTTCTACAAGCGTTCTTACAATGCAAGAAGGCGTATAAAATTCACCTGCTAATTTACCTTCCTGCTCGGCAAATTTTGCAAGGCAATATTCGTAAGTACGTCCAAGTATATCTTTTTCGTTGCCGTGCTCAGACATTTTTATATTTGTAAATAAATCTACAACATCACCCAAACGTCTTTTATCAAGTTCCGGACGGGCAAAATTTTTAGGCAGTATATCTTTTAAGCGTTTGTTTTCTTTTTCTATGCTTTTCATAGCGTTATCAATAACAACGCCTATTTCTTCTGTATGAGCAGCTTCGGCAATTTTGCTCCAGCGTGCGTCAGCAGGCACGAAGAAAATATTTTCCGAAGTATATTCGTCAATATCTTCTTCAAAACCTTCGCCTTCTTCAACCAGTTTATTATACTTTTCTTCAAATCTATCAGAAATATACTTTAAAAATATTAATCCTAAAACAACAGATTTATATTCAGATGCGTCTATATTACCGCGCAACACGCATGCGGCATCCCAAATTTTCTTTTCAAACCCTATATCGCTGGTATTTGCTTTAGCCATAATAATCCTCCAAAAATATACTATACATTTTATTATATCTTATCAAATTTTCACTAAATTTTAAAGAATATTGTAAGATTGACATATTATAATGACAATGTTATATTTAACACATAAAATAGTTTTAAAAAATAGAAATATTCAGCAACGAACGTTACACAAAATAAAAATTATAACCCCTGCACTATGGTTAATCCACTTTGCAGGGGTTATATATTTTAAGATGTTGTTAAATTAATTTTATCCTTCCCTACTCTACCTTTTTAAACCTGCTTTTGGGCTGGCGGCAGATTGGACAGGTAAAGTCGTCCGGCTCTTTGGTTAAATCTCCTTCGTACACGTAGCCGCAAATGGTGCATACCCATTTTTCGCCTGCGGTTTCCACAGTTTCTTCCTGATAGGTGGGCGCGTTTTTAGGTGCTTTGCCTTTAATTACATCATGGTAATATTTATAGGTCATAGGCGTATAATCGCCAAGCACTTCCGCATCAACAACGCGCGCCAAAATTACAAAATGGGTTTCCATTTCATATTTACCAAGCACTTCGGCAGTAATGTAACCGCTGGTTTTATCAGTTATAACAGGCAGGCCGTTTTTCATTTCCCAGCTAAAGCCGCAAGCCTCAAATTTATCTGTATCACAGCCGGAGCAGAAGCCTAATCTTGCAATAACATTTTGCGGTGTTGCTTCCGAAAGGATTGTTAAGGCAAATTTTCCGGATTTTTCGAGCGCGGTAAAGGTATAGTTATTTTTATTAACGCTGATAGCAATGGTTGGGTTATCGCTTGTTACCTGTACTGCGGTGTTTATAATGCAGCCTGTTGGCCTTTCGCCGTCCATTACCGTAAGCGCATACATGCCGTACGAAATTTTCCACAAAACTGATTTATCCATTTCACTGCCTCCGTTTCTTGTTAAAAAATTTTATGCTTTGCACTTTTGTTAACAAAACAATTATTACTGCTATAATTATTATAACTTTTACATATTGTAATAAGCAATAAATATTTAAAAATCTGCAAAAAAATAACCCGGCTTGCAGCCGGGCTTTTTTATATTGCCGTTATGCCTTTCCAAGCACAACCATGTCTTTACCGAGCATTGGCAGTTTGTTGCCAAAAGCATCGTACTTATATAAATCAAGGCGTTCTATATCGGCTTTTTCAGCAGGCAGGTTTAAATTATACTGCTGGTTTAAGGTGTTTATTAAATCAACCGCTTTCATGCTGCCGTTTGGCGTTATGCGGCAGCCAAAAGTAAGCACCAGTTCTCCGCTGCTGTTTTGAGCCGTAATATGTGGTATAAAAAACTTAACATCAATTTCTTTTACTTTTGTTTTGGCTTTTGGCGCTGCTTTAGCATAAATTATGCTTTCAGCTTCGTTAAACGCCGCCACAGCTTCGTCAACCGGCTTGTCATACGGCAGGGTTACGCGGTAATCTGCGCCGCCTGCTTCCGCCATCAGTGCCGGTGCGTTAGTTGCCGTTACATCTGCCGCCAAAATGCGGATTCCGCGCGGCAGTGCTTTTTGCATTTTTTCTGCGGCTTCTTCTGCCGTCATAGGTTCGGCCAGTTCAATTTCGCAAAATTCGGCATAACTAACCACGCCAACGCCCAGTGCCGATGCCAGCGAAAATTTTAAATGCGGGTTAAAGCCTTCGCTGTAAGCAGCAGGCAGTTTTGCCCTGCGGATAGCGCGTTCGATAGTACGCACGTATTCAAGATGGGATATAAACCTTATGCTTTTATCTTTGGTTATTTTTAATCTCAGTTTCATTTTATTAACCTTCCACTTTAACTTGTACGCCAAGTTTTTGGCAAACACCGCAGCCGGTGCAGCTGCCGCGTCGGCAGTCGTGCGTCAGTTCGCCGCGCTGTGCTTTTTTATATTCATTGCGCAAAAAGGCGCGCGATACCGCAGGCTGAATATGTTCCCACGGAAATACTTCGTTTTCGCCGCGCTCGCGGGCAATATAAAATTCTTTATCAAGCCCGCAGTCCTGCAAGGCCTGCAGCCAGCGTTCATAATCAAACTGTTCGCTCCAGCCGTCAAATTTGGCTCCGCGCTGCCATGCAAGATATAACGCTTTGCCAAGGCGTCTGTCGCCGCGCGCAAAAACGGCTTCCATAATGCTGGTTTCCGGGTCGTGATACTGGAAAGTAATATTTTTTACCTTTAAGGCGTCTTTTAACAAATACTGTTTGCGGCGCAGTTCATCCATGCTGTTCTGCGCGCTCCACTGAAACGGCGTATACGGTTTTGGCACGAAGCTGCTGGCACTTACGGTAACTTTGCAGCCGCCCTTGCCTGTAATTTCGCGGTATTTATACTGCACCTTCTTCGCCAAATCGGCAATAGCAAGTACGTCCTCATCTGTTTCACCGGGCAGGCCAATCATAAAATACAGTTTTACGCTGCTCCAGCCCGATTTAAATGCCGCGCTGACGGCGTTCATTAAATCTTCTTCGGTTACGCCTTTATTAATAACGTCGCGCATACGCTGGCTGCCTGCTTCCGGTGCAAAGGTAAGGCCGCTTTTACGCACTGCCTGCACTTCTTTGGCCAGGTCAACCGAGAAGCTGTCGATACGCAGCGACGGCAGCGAAACACTTACGCGTTCGTCTTTAAATTCGGCAATCATGTCGTGAATCATCGGCGCAAGACAGGTATAATCAGCCGTGCTTAACGATACCAGTGAAATTTCGTTATAACCGGTGTTATCTACCAGTTTGCGCGCCAACGCCTTTAAAACTTCCGGATGGCGTTCACGCACGGGGCGATATACCATACCGGCATGGCAAAAACGGCAGCCGCGTGTACAGCCGCGGAATACTTCAAGCATAATGCGGTCGTGTACAATTTCGCCGAAAGGCACTACCGGCGCGGTCGGAAAATCGACATCGTTCAAATCTTTTATAACGCGTTTTTCAATAACGGCAGGCGCACCTTCATAAGTTGGCACCACTGCTTTTACGGTGTTATCTTCGTTGTATTCGGTTTTATAAAAGCCTGGTACATAAATGCCTTTAATCTTTACGGCACGCTCCAAAAAGCCTCTGCGTCCGCCAGAGCGGCCTTGTTTCTTCCATTCGCGGTAAGCGTTTAAAAGTTCTACCAAAACTTCTTCGCCTTCGCCGATAACGGCCATGTCAAATACATCTGCCAAAGGCTCCGGGTTATAAACGCACGGCCCGCCAACAACAACAAACGGGTCGGCTTCGCCGCGTTCTGCCGCTAAAACAGGCACCTGCCCCAAATCAAGCATGTTTAAAATATTGCTGTACGAAAGTTCATACTGCAGGGTAAAACCAACAAAGTCAAAATCTTTCAGCACTTTATTGGTTTCAAGGCTGCGCAAAGGTATGCCGTGTCCGCGCATTTTTGCTTCCATATCGGTCCACGGCGCGCATACGCGTTCTGCTGCCAGCCCGCGTTCTTTATTTACAATATGGTACAAAATTTTAAAGCCCAAATAGCTCATGCCAATTTCGTACACATCCGGAAACGCCAGTGCAATGCTTACTTCGGTTTCTTCCGGCGTTTTTACAATGCTGCCGAACTCGTCGCCGGTATAACGTGCAGGTTTGGCAACACTGCTTAAAATATCTATCGTCAGTTCTTTGTTCACGTTCTTCCTCCTCAAAATTGCAGCTGCTGCTTGCGCAGGCGTATGTTAAGCAAAAGCCCCACCAAAAACATATTGGTGGTAAGCGAGCTTACGCCGTAGCTTAAAAACGGCAGCGGTATGCCGGTTACAGGCATTATGCCGGCCGTCATGCCAATGTTTACAAACATATGGAAAGTAAACATAAAAGTTATACCCACTGCCAGCAATGTTCCGAAGTCATCTTCGGCATTAAGGGCAATGGTAAGCCCGCGCCAGATAATAATGCCGTATAAAAATAATATTACGCACACGCCGATAAACCCGAATTCTTCACCGGCAACGGCAAATACAAAGTCCGTATGGTTTTCCGGCAAAAAGTTCAGCTGGCTCTGCGTGCCCGAAAACCAGCCTTTGCCGGTTAACAGCCCGCTGCCAATGGCGATTTTTGATTGTATTACATGGTAGCCTGCACCGAAGGGGTCAAGCTCCGGGTCTAAAAACACACGGATACGGTTTTTCTGGTATTCCTTTAAAATCATCCAGAAGGCGGGCAAAAGCACCACAAAAGCGCCGCTTAACATTGCCAGCCAGCGCATTTTAAACCCGCTTATAATTAGCATGCCCAGTGTTATAACGGCAAAAACCAGCGAAGTACCTAAATCCGGCTGGCGCATTACCAGCACAAACGGCACAAACACATAGGCAACGGCAGGCAGATAATCTGTAAAATCAGTATAAAGCTCTGCCCTTTTTGCCAAAAAAGCCGCCAGGCAAATGATAATTATCGCCTTGGCAAATTCCGAAGGCTGTATTGTAACCGGCCCTATCTGAATCCACCTTTGTGCGCCCAACGCCGAATGCCCCACAAACATTACCGCCAAAAGCAGCACCAGGTTAAAAATATACAAAGGCTTTGCTATCTGCTGCAAAAGACGGTAATCAAAGCGCAGGCAAAAAATCACCAGCAGCACGTTAATGCCAAAAAATATGCCCTGGCGTTCTACAAACCACGCTTCTCCCCTGGCAACGGCATACGAATGCGTAGCGCTGGCAATCAGCATCAGCCCGATGCCAACAAGCGCGCACACAGCGCCTACCAGCCACCAGTCTATGTTACGCAAATATCTCTGCATTTACTGCCTCCGTCATTTAGCGGCAGGGTTACCGGTTATAAACCCCTCCTGCCTGAACCATTCTTCAAAAACTTTATATACAATAGGGCCTGCGGCCGAAGTACCAAAACCGCCCTGCTCTACAATGCAGGCTACAACAAGTTCCGGGTTTTCTGCCGGTCCGTAGGCAACAAAAAGGCCGTGGTCGCGCCCGTGCGGGTTTTCTGCAGTGCCCGTTTTAGCTGCAATTTGCTTTGGCAGGCTGGCAAAATACGATGCCGTACCGCCTTCTTCAGCTACGCCCTCCAATGCGTTCTGGATAAGCCTCAGCGTATGCATGGATATGCCGATATTTCTTGCCGGAGCATGTTCTGCCATCTGGTATACGCTGCCGTCATTATTAAGCAGGCTTTCTACCAGATACGGCGGATGGTAAACGCCGTCTGCCGCCACGCAGCTCATCAGCATAGCCAGCTGAATCGGCGTTGCCAAATCTATGCCCTGCCCGATAGAAGCATTAAAGGTATCGCCAAGCATCCAGCTTTCGCCGGGGAAATTTTTCTTTTTGTTTTCCGGCGTCGGCAAAAGCCCGGAAAGTTCTCCTTCAAGCTCTATGCCTGTCGGCGAACCAAGCCCGAACTTTTTGGCAAATTCCACAATATTGTTTATGCCAAGGCGGTTGCCCATTTCATAAAAGTAAACGTTATCCGATTTACGCAGAGCTTCATGAAAATCAATCCACCCCAGTGCTTCGCCGCCGGCGTTGCCCATCGGCACAAGCCAGTGCTTGCCGCTGTCAAAAATCTTTTCTTCGGGCGTTACCTTGCCAAGCTCCAGCGCCGCAGAGCCGGTAACAATTTTAAACGGCGAACCCGGCGGATATTCACCGCCGATAACTTTATTGCCCATAGGATAGTTAGGGTCATTATTAATAATATTCCAGTCTTTTTCACTGATGCCGTGCACAAAAAGGTTCGGGTCGAAAGCAGGGCGGCTTACCATGGCACGCACAGCGCCTGTTTTAGGGTCGATAGCAATAATTGCCGCCGCCCTTGCCCCCGGTGCCAGCCCGGAAGAACGCAGATAAGCCAGATGCTCATCCACGGCTTTTTCCATGCACAGCTGCAAATCTTTATCTATTGTAAGTTTAAGGCTCTTGCCTGGCACAGGGTCTATCTGCCCAAGCTGCTTAACTACATTGCCTCCAACGTCAACTTCTTCGTCATAACTGCCGTCCTGGCCGCGCACATAACGGTCGTAAGTTTTTTCCAGCCCAAACTTGCCAACCACGCTGCCTACCGGCATGTTTTTGTAAGAGCCTTCGGTAATATCGTAATTGCTTACTTCGCCAACATAGCCAATAGCATGTACCGCAAGCTCTTTATATAAATAGTTGCGCACCGGCTGAATTTCAATCATTACACCCGGCAGCTCGTTCTTTTTTTCTTCCAGTTTGGTAAGCATTTCCGGAGTAATATTTGTTTTTAAACGCGTCGGTTCATAACTGTCGCTGTTAGCTTCTATTTTTTTCTGCATTTCTGCCACAGGCATTTCAATTATTTCTGAAAGCAGGTTCAGAATTTCCGCATCATAAGGGCTGTTCTGCCTGCGCAGGGCAACTACATAGCCCGGCAGGTTATTAACCAGTTCTTCGCCGTCACGGTCATAAAAAATTCCGCGCGGAGCCACAACTTTTGTTCTGCGCAAACGGTTGCCGTCAGCCTGGTCGCCGTAAAAATCGCCGCGCCACAGCTGCATATACGCCATACGCCCCAGCAATACCAGCAATATGCAGATAGCGGCAACAAGCATCGCCTGTAATCTGTTAGCATATCTTTTGTTCAGCATTGCCTAAACTCCTTTAAAACAAACCTACTCATCTTTATGCCAATGGCTGATAAAATAACATAATTTATAAACGGGAACTACAAATAAAATATTTCCCAGGCAATATGCAAGCGACTGCTGCAAATACCCGCCCGCAAAGGTTAAATCTGCCGCAGGCGTTAAAAACAGCGCCACAAAGAAAAACAGCATGCGTATGCCTGCTGTTATTACCAATGCTGCCACAATATGGTAAGCAAAATGTTCTTTAAACACCTGCCCTTTAATAAACCCGGCAACAAAGCCTACCATACAGCGCGTTATTGTATGAAAGCCAAACACCGCTCCGCTCAGAAAATCATACATTAACCCGGCTGCGGCACCTGTAAGCGCCCCTGTTTGCGGGCCGTACAGCATTGCCATTGCGTAAACAAACAGCAGCACCAGGTCAAATTTCAGCCATGCAGGCTGCGGCACTGTTACCTGAATGCCAAAAAATATCAAATAAACAACAAAGAACAGTAATTTTCTCATTTTACATTACCGTCCTGCTGATGCCATACTACTACAAAAACTTCTTCCAGCCCTTCCCTTACTGCCGCAGGCTCAACGGTTGCGTTGCGCAAAAGGCCGGCCGCATCAAGGCTGCTTTCTTTTACCGTGCCTATTACAATACCGGCCGGATGGTTCTGGCTGTAACCGCTTGTTACAACAACGTCGCCGGGCAATACATCTGCCTCACGCTGCAAATGCTCCATTAAAAGCGGCACATTATTGCCGCCGCGGCCCGTAACAATGCCTACCGCACGCGAATTAGCACGCAGAATGCGCGCACCTACATTACAGCGCGTGCTTGTAACCAAAGTTACGCGTGCCGATGAAGGATATGCTTCATCCACAAGCCCTACCAGACCGTTAACGGTTACTACCGCCATGTCCTGCTGCACGCCGTCATCCGTGCCTTTGTCAATATACAGGCTGTCGCTTAACTCGCCTGGTGTACGCCCCAAAACTTTAGACACTACAAGCCTCTGTTCCGGATGCGCATTTTTATAATTCAGCATTTCACGCAGGCGCTGGTTTTCTGCATAAATTTCTGCCATGGCAAGGTTGGCGTAACGCAGTTCGTTAATTTCGCTTTGTAAACTTTCGTTCTGCTGCTGCAAGGTTTTAACAGTCGTCATAGCCTCGCCGGTATCATCAACCCAGCCACCAACGGCAGAACTTGCCGCCGCAAAAGGCGTAATAACGGCAGTTACCACCCTGTTTATTACAGGAAACCTCAGCGGGTCGTGCAGCGCCATGGCAAACATAGCCACAAGCACCGCCGCTGCCAGCCCAATGCTTAAATACTTCTTATTCACGCTTCATTCCTTCAGTTCGTACTATTGGAGGCCATAAAGCCTTTCTTATAAACGTCAACATTTTCTACTGCAAGGCCGGTACCCAAAGCAACGCAGCTCAGGGCGTCATCCGAAACATATACAGGCATGCCGGTATCCCTGCTCATAATGCGGTCAAGGTTGCGCAAAAGCGAAGAACCACCCGTCATAACAACGCCTCTGTCCATAATATCTGCAGCAAGTTCAGGCGGAGTACGTTCCAGAGTGTTCCTTACAGCATCAAGAATATTGGTAACAGGTTCGTTAAGTGCTTCACAAACCTGATTGGAATTAATGGTAATGTTTTTCGGCAGGCCGCTTACAAGGTCGCGTCCGCGGATATCCATTTCTTCCGGATTTTCCAGCGGCATAGCCGTGCCGATATTAATTTTTACTTCTTCAGCCGTACGCTCGCCAATAAGCAGGCTGAAAGTTTTGCGGATATAACGCACAATAGCGTCGTCCATAGCATCGCCGCCAGTGCGGATGGATTTACTTACAACAATGCCGCCGAGGGAAATAACGGCAACTTCACAAGTACCGCCGCCGATATCGACAACCATGCTGCCGGTAGCTTCCTGTACGGGCAGCCCTGCGCCGATAGCCGCAGCCATAGGTTCTTCAATCAGATATGCTTCGCGCGCACCGGCCTGCACCGTAGCGTCAATTACCGCGCGTTTTTCAACTTCGGTAACGCCGGAAGGCACGCCTACAACGATACGCGGGCGCACAAGCGAATTTTTGCCGATTGCCTTTTTGATAAAAAATTTCAGCATTGACTGCGTAATGTCAAAATCTGCAATAACACCGTCTTTCATCGGGCGGATGGCAATAATATGCCCCGGGGTACGGCCAATCATCTGCTTTGCCTCCGCGCCTATGGCCAGCACTTCGTTGTTGGCTTTGTCAACGGCAACTACCGAAGGCTCACGTATAATAATGCCCTTGCCTTTTACATGCACCAGCGTATTGGCTGTGCCAAGGTCAATGCCCATATCATGCGAAAATTTATTAAAAAAACCAAACATTGCTTACACCTCATTCATCAAGATAACCATTTTCTCTAAAACTGAAATACCTGCCGTCACCAATAATAATATGGTCTAAAAGCGGTATGCCCATCACAATACCTGTTTCCTTCAATGCAGAAGTCAAGCGCCTGTCTTCACGGCTTGGAGCCGGGTCGCCGGAAGGATGGTTATGTGCCGCCAGAACGCACGCTGCCCTGTGCAGAACAGCCGGGGCAAATACCTCGCGCGGATGCACCACCGAAGCATTAAGCGAACCTTCGGAAACCTGCTGCATTTTTATCAGCTGGTTTTTACTGTCCAGCAGCATTACCACAAATTTTTCATTTCCTTCATAACGCAGGCGCGGCATTAAAAAATTAACGCACGCCTCAGGCGAAGAAAACCTTATTTTCTTCTGCGGCTGTGCCCCGGCCACGCGCCTGCCTAACTCTACTGCGGCCAGTATCGTGGCGGCTTTTGCCGGGCCAAGCCCTTTTATTTTTGATAAATCAGCCACACTGCGCGCTTTGGCGATATTGCTGTAAAAACCGTCATCGTCAGTCAGTTCCCTTGCTATATCCAGCGCCGAACGCTGCGGCGTGCCTGTTCTGATTAAAATTGCCAATAATTCCGAATTACTCAATATATCCGGGCCATGTTCTATCAGCTTTTCTCTGGGCCTGTCATCCGCCGGTAAAAGCTTCATCTGCTGGCTCAAAAATTAATCACCCTTTCAAAACATCTTACAAGTAACAGTAAACGCCAACAGGCCCGTACTTATAAACATTCCAATTAATTATATCAAATTTTTAGCTTTATTGGTATATACAAACTCTATTCTGTAAAAAATTTCACAATTTTTGCCGTAAATAAAAACTGCCCGCGCGTTTACGCAGGCAGCACTAAATTTTAGTCTTTTACTATACGCTCAAAGCTAAGTTCATACCAGTGGCGGCCATGCCCAGGTAGCTTTTTCCATCCTTCCATAGCAAGTTCCAGAACCATTTTGTCCATCATATCACGGTACTTTTTAGAAGTTTCTTCAGGCCCGTCATAAGAAAAGCCAGTCATTTTAAACTTTTCAGATTCTAAAAGAATATTGCCGTTGTCATCAATAGCCTGAAACTTATTAGTTGTTTTGCCAAACAGGGACCATTTTGCTTCCTGTTCCCAAAGTTCAATATGGCATTTTTCAGTAACTTGCTCTATCGGTACGGCAGCTTTAACAGCCTCTCCGCCCTGCACCGGTTTGCCGCAGGCACTGCAAAAAGCAGCGTCATCCGGCAGCTGATGCCCACAATGAATACAATACATATTTACACCTTCTTATTTTTTGGCAGTTTTTTTAGATTCACGCGCATCTTCTTTTTCTTCGCGTTCCTGCGCTGCTTGTTCCTCAGCGTCAAGCTGTTCTACGGATTTGCCTAAAATCTGCGCTTCCGCTTCTTTTACCTGTTTTTGCTTGTTAACAATTACGCCTTCTTTAACAAGCATGTTAAGGTCAACAAGGTCTTCCGGCACATCAACACGGTTAGGCATTTTTTCAGAAAGCGCAGCCATGACCTGTTTAGAAGCTTTAAAGTAAATGCGTACATTAACTTCGTTGCCGTTATCCATCTGCCTGCGCCATGCCAAAGTCCACAGCAGGCGTCCGTCAAGTGCTGAGTTAAGCCTGTAAGAATAACGAAATTTTATAGTCCTCATCAGCTTGGGCTGATAGCTGAAAATACCAGCAATCTCACGGTAAGGGATTTCAAAAACTTTGGTTGTACCAAATACCGTATGCTTAACTATCTTTAAATATTTACGCTCTACGCTTACATCATAAGTCGGTTTGCAGCGCAAAAAAATAATCCAGACAATCATTGCATAGAAAAATGTAGAAACAGGGTCAAATGCGCCCATGTAATAAAAACGCATAATATTTGCCCCAAACAAAAACAGAAATAATATGCTTACAGCACTATAAACTATTACATACTTTTTATTCCGTTTGGTTGTATCAACTGCTAAACTCATTAAACAGCCTCCTAAATATAATTATAATTAACGTTATTATTATATAACAAAAAAGCATAACGGTAAAGGAAAAGATAGACAGCATATTAAAATTCGCAGTAAAAAAGGATGGGTACAAGTACCCATCCTGATATCAATTAAAATTTTAAGTTGGATTAGATTGAGAAATATAAGAATTAAACTGCTGCTACTTCATGCAGTTTTGCAATTTCAGCATCGTCGAAGCCAAATTCTTTCAGAACTTCGTCAGTGTGCTGGCCAAGTACCGGAGCTGCTTTTTCTACGCCGCAAGGAGTTTCGGAGAATTTAATAGGTACACCGGGGATTCTCATCTTGCCGGCAGTCGGATGTTCAACTTCTACAATCATCTCACGGAAGTTAACCTGCGGGTCGTTTACAACCTTATCAATGGTATTGATAGGTGCGCACGGAATAGCTGCTGCTTCCAGTTTTTCTAACCAATGTTCAATGGTATCGGTTACAAATACTGCGTCCAGAATTTCTTTCAGTGCAGGTTCGTTGTTAGTTCTGTCAGCATTGGTAATAAAGCGCGGATCTTCAATGAGTTCCGGTTTATTGATCAAATCACAGAGCTTCTTCCAAAGTCTGTCGTTGCCTGCGCCAACAATCAGCAGGCCGTCGCTTGCCGTAAAGGATTCGAACGGAGTGATGGAAGGATGGCGGTTTCCGAGCGGAGTCGGGTTTACGCCATTTACAAAGTAACGGCTTACTGCGTTTTCCAGAATTGCAACCTGGCAGTCAAGCATGGATACGTCAATTTCTTGGCCAATGCCGCTTACTTCGCGTTTATAAAGAGCAGTGGTGATACCGGTTGCAAGGAAGATACCTGCAATAATATCGCCTACGGAAGCGCCAACACGGCAGAAAGTATCTTTATCCGGGCCGGTGATACTCATGATGCCGCCCATTGCCTGTACAACAACGTCATAGGCAGGCTTCATGGTGTAAGGACCGGTCTGGCCGAAGCCGGAGCAGGATGCGTAAATAATTTTCGGGTTGATTTCTTTCAATACGGAATAGTCCAGGCCGAATTTTTTCATGGTGCCCGGTTTAAAGTTCTCAACAACAACGTCAGCTTTTTTAACCATTTCTTTGAAAACGGCTTTAGCTTCTTCAGACTTGAAGTTCATAGTCATGGAACGTTTGTTGCGGTTCAAGCTCATGAAATACGCGCTTTCTTTCCCGATAAAAGGTCCGTAAGCACGGCTGTCGTCGCCAATTTTCGGCTGCTCGATGTGGATTACATTTGCACCCATATCAGCAAGCATCATAGCAGCATAAGGGCCGGACAATACACGAGTGAGGTCCAGTACAACTACATTTTCCAACGGTTTCATTATCATTTTCCTCCTGTTTGTAAAAAACTCTCTGATTCAAGCAATACATCCGGATTTCTCCTTATTTATTGCCCATCAGCCAAACAATATTTATTCTGTGAGAGCCGCACAGATCAAATATTAACAAATTTATCTTAACAAATTATTGTTAAAATTGCAAATCTTTTTAGTTAAATTTACTGATAAGAATAAAATATTATGCAGGTACGGAAGAACCCATACCTGCATAAGTCCGAATCTTAACTCTAATTAACGAATCTTAACTCTAATTAATTAGAAGCCAAGCAGTCCGAAGAATACATAGCATACGATACCGGAAACGATGGACATGGAAAGACCCCAAATCAAAAGTTTACGGAACAGAACGCCTTTATCTTCTTCTTCACCGGCAGATGCAATGCACAGTGCGCCCAAAGTGGAGAGCGGAGAAGTATCTACCAGGTGAGAGCCAACGTCGATTGCGGAAATAATAGCAATCGGGTCGCCGCCGGTCAATTCTACCAGACCAGGAGTCATCGGCAGGAACATCGGCATTACTACACCAGAGCTGGAGGAGTAAGCAGAAATTACAGCCGGTACAAATGCTGTCCAGAAGCAGATAGTGGTCGGGCCAGCTACGGAAGCCATTACTTCTACGAGGAAGTTCAGGCCGCCAGCTTTATCCATAACGTCAATCAATACGGATACGCCGCAAACCATCATGATTACGGACCAAGGCATTACTTTAACAGCAGCTTTGGAGTCGCCATAACCGGTAAGCATGAGTACGATTGAAAGTACGAAGGAGATAGAGCCTACGTTGGAGAGCATATTGGTGATAGTTTTCGGAAGGGTACCTTTAACGCCAGGCAGACCAGGAACAACTACCAGGATAATGAGGATAGCAACGAGCAACAGAGTGGTTTTCTGTGCAGCGTTGAACGGTTCCGGTTTCGGAGCCAGTTCATCAATATCAAGAGCAGCGCCTTTCTGTTCGCGCATCCATTTCAAACCGCCCATTACAAAGAAGCCGCCGATGTTAACGAAGCCTTGTGCAATAGTGGAGTTGAAGTGAATTTTCCAAGCCAAAGTGTTGAGGTAATCAGCAGGAATGCCGAGTTCCGGAGCAACTTTAGCGATGATGCCGTTAGAAATAATACCGGTAGGAGCAAACGGAGAGAATGCAGCACCATTGCAGGCACCAACTACGAGCAGGGTCATCAGGAAAGCAGGCATTTTAACTTTGGAAGCAATAGCCATTGCAACCGGAGCCATCAATGCGCAGCCAGCGATGTTGCCAGGTCCGATGGTGGTGATAAAAGTAGCAAGAATGTAAATAATGATAGGTACAAGGGCAGTGTTGCCTTTGCAAGCACGAATAGAATAAGCAGTAAGTTTTTCCATAGTGCCGTTGGTCTGAGCCATACCAAAGAGGAAGGTTACGCCGACCAGAATCATGAACAGGCTTAACGGGAAAGCGTTCATAACTTTAGTTGCAGGAGTACCTGCGAAAACGCCGCCTACGATAATACCGAAAGCGATACCGAGGAAGCCTACGTTCAAATCTTCATTAACGCAGCTGATGCCTACGAGGATTACCAGTGCGAGAATGGACACTAATGCAGGAAGTGAAATATCCATAATTGTTTCCTCCTATTTACGCAAAGTAAGACGGAATGCAGAAACCGGATATTACCACAACGCAAAATACCATTCTAAAAATAGCGAACTAAATTTAGATTGCGTTAGCAAACGTTCGCTTGATTACTCTTGTTCTTCTTACAGACCAAGTACACCGAAGAATACGAAGCAAACAATACCGGAAACAATGGACATGGAGAGGCCCCAAATCAAAAGTTTACGGAACAGTACGCCTTTATCTTCGTACTCAGGAGCAGCTGCAATGCAGAGTGCGCCCAGAGTGGAAAGCGGAGAAGTATCTACAAGGTGGGAACCTACGTTGATAGCGGAAATGATGGAAATAGCATCGCCACCAGTTAATTCTACCAAACCAGGAGTCATCGGCAGGAACATCGGCATAATTACACCAGAGGAGCTGGAGTATGCAGACAGAACAGCCGGTACGAAGGATGCCCAGAAGCAGATAGTGGTCGGGCCAGCTACGGAGGACATAATCTGAACAAGGAAGTTCAGGCCACCGGATTTATCCATAACGTCGATCAATACGGATACGCCGCAAACCATCATGATTACGGACCAAGGCATTACTTTAACAGCAGCTTTGGAATCGCCGTAACCGGTGAGCATGAGTACAATAGAAAGTACGAAGGAAATAGAACCTACGTTAGAAAGCATATTGGTGAGCATTTTCGGCAGAGTGCCTTTAATACCAGGCAGCCCAGGAACTACTACCAAAAGAACGAGGAGTGCAACCATCAGCAAAGTGGTGGTCTGTGCAGCGTTGAACGGTTCCGGTTTCGGAGCCAATTCATCGATATCCAGAGAAGCACCGCGCTGTTCTTTCAGCCATTTAGCGCCGCCCATTACCATAAAGCCTACTACGGTTACGAAGCCTTGTGCAAGAGTGGATTTGAAGTATACCATCCATGCAATAGCATCAAGTTCATCAGCAGCAATTCCGAGATCCGGGGCAACTTTAGCGATGATGCCGTTGGAGATGATGCCGGTCGGTGCAAACGGAGAGAATGCAGCGGCGTTGCAGGCACCTACTACGAGCAGGGTCATCAGGAATGCAGGCATTTTAACACGGCCGGCGATAGCCATAGCTACCGGAGCCATAAGTGCGCAGCCTGCGATGTTGCCAGGGCCGATAGTGGTCAAGAAGTCGGAAAGTAAGAAAATAATGATAGGAATTAAAGCAGTGTTGCCTTTGCAGACACGAATGGAATAAGCAGTGAGTTTTTCCATGGTGCCGTTGGTTTGTGCCATACCGAAAAGGAATGTAACACCAACCAGAATCATAAACAGGCTAAGCGGGAAAGCATTCATAATTTTAGTTGCAGGGGTACCGCCAAAGACGCCGCCTACGATAATACCGAACGCAATACCGAGGAAGCCTACGTTTAAATCCTCATTAACGCAGGAAATACCTACAAGAATAACCAACGCGAGGATGGACATTAAAGCAGGAAGTGAAATATCCAATTTCGTCACTTCAATCTTCATAAATTAGCCTAAAATTAGGCCAAACACAATAACATGCCGTAAAGTATTTACCTGCTTTGCGGCATAAGCGTTAATATCAGGCGGCGGTTAAGCCGCCCAATATCATCGCACTTAAACTAAAATTAATAATTGATTAGAAACCTTCTCGTGATTACTAACATTAATCTTATTCTTCTTCAGCAGGGAATGCTTTGTGAAGAGTTTTTGTTAAGAAAACGAATGCAGCAATAACGATGAACATTACCGGTAAAGAAATGCACATCAGAAGGATGGCTTTTTCTGTATCGTTCATTATTCACACCTCCAAAAATAATTCAGAAAAGTTAAGCTATCAAAAACAGATTACATACCACCGAGGGCAGGAATCATAGCGAGTACCAGACCACCTGCTACTACAGATGCAACCTGGCCAGCAACGTTTACGCCGATAGCGTGTTGAATAATGAAGTTGGTCGGATCTTCTTTCAAAGCCATTTTTGCAATTACACGGCCGGACATCGGGAATGCAGAAATGCCGCAAGCGCCGATCATCGGGTTAATCTTGGTGGAGCTCATCATATTGAGGAGTTTAGCGAACAGGATGCCGCCAACGGTATCAAATACGAATGCAACAGCACCGAGGCACATGATGAGAAGAACTTCGAATTTGAGGAATTTTTCTGCAGTCATGGTACCACCGATGGTGATGCCGAGCATAAGGGTTACCAAGTTAGCCAGTTCGTTCTGAGCGCAGTTGGAAAGGTTTTCAACTACACCGGATTCTTTAATGATGTTACCGAACATCAAAGCGCCGATAAGAGCTACGGAAATCGGAGCTACGATACCAGCTACGAGTACGATCATGATCGGGAACAAGAATTTGGTAGTAGCGGAAACCGGTTCTTCACCTTCAAAACCCATGCGGATTTTGCGTTCGTTTTCAGTGGTTACAGCTTTTACAACAGGAGGTTGAATAACCGGAACCAAAGACATGTAGCAGTATGCAGCTACGGACAGAGGTCCAAGCAGTTCTACTGCATAACGGCTTGCTACATAAATGGTGGTCGGGCCGTCAGCAGCACCGATAATGCCGATAGAAGCAGCATGCGGGAAGGAGAAACCTACGAGGGTTGCACCAATAGCGGTAGCAAAAATACCGAACTGAGCAGCTGCTGCGAACAACATTACGGACGGGCGGCGAATCAACGGTGCGAAGTCGCACATTGCACCTACCGCGATAAAGATAAGTACAGGGAACAGTTCGTTAGCGATACCAGCATAGTACAGGGTGATAAGGAAGCCAACAGCACCTTCTTCAGTAGAAACTGCGGAAGAATGCGGAATATTAGCCAAGATAGCACCGAAACCAATCGGGAGAAGCAGTGCAGGTTCATAGTCGTATTTAACGGCTAAGAAAATCAGCAATGCGCCTACTAACCACATGATAACATGGGTGTAGTGAAGATCAAGGATACCCATCAGCAATTCATTTAACCACGGGTATTGAGCAACTAATGCGTCCATTATTTAACCTCCAATATTCATTTGCTTTCCTAAATGTTTTAAGAGCGGCTGCCGGAGAACCGGCAGCGCTAATTAAAAAATTGAAGGAAATTAGCCAATAACAGCCATGGTCTGGCCAGGTTTTACGTTTTCGTTAACGTTTACGTTGATGGATTTAACGGTGCCGTCAACAGGTGCAGCAATTTCGTTCTGCATTTTCATAGCTTCGAGCATGAGAATTACATCACCTTTTTTAACTACGTCGCCAGCTTTAGCAACGATTTTGCTTACTTTACCAGGCATCGGAGCGGTAAGCGGGGTGTCACCAGCTGCAACTACAGCCGGAGCTGCTGCCGGAGCAGGAGCCGGAGCCGGAGCGGGAGCTGCTGCCGGAGCAGGAGCTGCTACCGGAGCCGGAGCGGGAGCTGCGACCGGAGCTGCTGCAACCGGAGCTGCTGCTACAACGCCTTCTTCTGCAACTTCAACGGTGTAAGCTACACCATTAACGTTAACTTTGAATTTTCTCATTTGAAATTCCTCCATTTCACTTTTTAAAAAATTTTATTTTCGTGCAGCAGATAACTGGTATCTGCTGCAGTCAAAACTAAAAATTAGTAGCACTCTTGTCTTTTGTTCATCAAAGACAAGCGGCCAGTCTGAGCCCAAAGCGTACTCGGTTTTTTAATACGTACTACAGCTACGCCGCCGCCAGCATGCTGGATAGCTGCTGCCATTGCTGCAATCATTTCATCGTCATTCATAACCATGCTGATTGCACCGCTGATAGCTGCAATTACTTCGGGGGGAGTGCCGGCGGGAACCGCAGGAGCCGGAGCTGCTGCTACCGGAGCCGGGGCTGCAGCTTTAGGAGCTTCTTTTTTCTTTTTGCTGCCGCCAAATAATCCAAAAAATCCCATTACGATTTCCCCTTTCTATGCATTAAAGCGGAATGTTACCGTGTTTCTTAGCCGGACGGCTTTCACGTTTGGAATCCAGCATTTGCAATGCATTGATAATGGTCGGGCGGGAATCTTTCGGTTGAATTACGATATCAACCATGCCACGTTTTGCAGCCTGATACGGGGTTGCAAAGTTGTCAATGTATTCAGCAGTTTTAGCTTCAACATCAGGATCTTTACGGAAGATGATGTTAGCTGCACCAGCAGGGCCCATAACTGCGATTTCAGCAGTCGGCCAAGCGATAACCTGGTCAGCACCAAGTTCCTGAGAGCACATTGCGAGGTAAGAACCGCCGTATGCTTTACGGGTAATCAAAGTAATTTTAGGTACGGTTGCTTCAGAGTATGCATAGAGCATCTTAGCGCCATGACGGATGATGCCGCCATATTCTTGGTTGGTGCCAGGCAGGAAGCCCGGAACGTCTACCAGGTTCAACAGAGGAATGTTGAAAGCGTCGCAGAAGCGAATGAAGCGGGAAGATTTGTCAGATGCATTGATATCAAGGCAACCTGCCATAACTTTCGGCTGGTTAGCAATAATACCTACGGTCTGGCCATCCATACGTGCGAAGCAGGTAATGATGTTCTGAGCGTAGTATTGCTGAGATTCATAGAATTCACCGTTATCAACAATGCTCTTGATAATGTCTTTCATATCATAAGGATGATTGGAATTATCAGGAATAATGCTGTTCAGTGCTTCGTCGGTTCTGGTCGGGGAATCACCGGTTTCGATAATCGGTGCGCCTTCCATGTTGTTGGACGGAAGGAAGCTGAGCAGATAACGGATTTGTTTAATGCAGTCTTCGTCGTTTTCAGCTGCAAAGTGAGCTACACCGGAAGTCTGGTTGTGGGTCATAGCGCCGCCCAGTTCTTCTTGGGTAACTTCTTCGCCGGTAACGGATTTAACAACTGCAGGGCCGGTAATGAACATTTTGGAAGTGTTCTTTACCATGTAGATGAAGTCGGTCAGAGCCGGGCTGTATACAGCGCCGCCTGCGGAAGGACCCATGATAGCAGAGATCTGAGGAATAACACCGGATGCGCTGGTGTTTTCGAAGAAGATCTTGCCATAGCCGCCCAGAGCGTCAACAGCTTCTTGGATACGAGCACCGCCGGAATCGTTCAGGCCAACGCACGGAGCACCCATTTTGAGAGCAAGGCGCTGTACTTTAACGATTTTGTTAGCATGCATTTCGCCGAGGGAGCC
>JABLTT010023142.1_pt1 | contig 115894 bp, 128 predicted proteins | sample 7160061 | NCBI WGS metagenome assembly JABLTT01 (sample SAMN14651232, study PRJNA627086) | human gut metagenome | isolation source: feces | host: Homo sapiens | reverse complement strand
GTTTTGTGAGCCACCAGATAACGTTAATAGTACGAACGGTGCTTTCGAGAAAGTTTTTCCAAATTTCACAGAAGTATCTTTGTAAGAATTTGCCCCGGTTTCGATTATTGGTGTGGTTCCATAGAGCGGTAATTTAGCAGCCAATTCCTTATTTTTCTTTGTGATCTGCGAAATGTTCCCAATCACGTCAAACATTGCTGTTACACTAACTATATTAAGTCCCTTAAGTTCAACTCTGTATAATGGAAAATCCGCTTGCATCGCTCCTGTTAATATATCTCCGTCAATTGTTGCAGGTGCTGCAGCTGTCCCGGTAGAATCTTCTCCCTGAATCACTGCCAGATCAACCGTTTCTTTTCCGGTGCTGTCTTTTGTGTAACGGAACACGATCAGATCAATTCTGTTCGTGCCGGAATGTCCGTTGTTAATTGTCACCAGTGCACTGTCATTTGCCGGAATTCTTACATGCCGTCCGTACATAACCGCATCACCATCACTGATTTTCACAATATTGTTCGACTGTACTTCTGCTTTGAATTGGCTGCCATTTTCCAATACATATTTTGCATTTCCGAAAATACCAGCAAATAACGCCCCGTCAGATTCTGCACTGACTGCGCGTCCCGTATCTCCAGTATCAAGATAATTTGCCATTATTCTTCACCAACCTTATATGTTATCGTTTCAATACCATTTTTTATTTTTACAATTTCTTTTGTTATCGGTTCCTTCAATACTATCCCAGTCGCCCGGTTCCTGCCGCCAACAATATCACCGATATCTACATCAAGTTTCTGAAAAGATGCCGATACAGAATCTGAACTTTTTAATTCCTTAAGTTTTTCGATTCCTTTCTCTTTCAACTCAGAACTGGATCCGGAGTTTCCATAATCATATATTTCAGCTATTTCATATTCCCCGAAATATGCCTGCTTTTCTGTTATCTCACCATTCTTACCTACATACAGATCAATCACCGTTCTGGCTGCCAACTCGCCAGCTCCGAGACAGATCAGGTGGTTTGTCCCGCCTTTTTTCTTTTCGATTATGATTTTCATTCCGTAATCATCAGAATACTCATATTTCTCTGACAAATCGCTGATTGGGATAGCTGATATATTCACACAAGATTCCTTATCATCATAGGTGATTTTCAGTTTTGCCCCGGCAGAGGACAGCATCTTCACAATACCGGAATAAAAATCAATGTATCTCGGAAACTGATAGCTACTTATCTGTATCCCGGAAGAGTCCGGAACCACAAACAGATCTACCAGATCACAGCGTTTTATCAGCAACGCAAGAATGTCATTTGCATCCCCAGATACCGTCAGATAATCTTTTCCGGTGTCTGGTCCGATTACCTTCTTTTCCATAATACCACGCCAAGATCGCCCAGAATAATATACCTTAGATTTATCAGTATCAACTTTTACATCATCTACAATACCACCGTATTCTTCATTTTCAACATACCAGATACATCCGGCACTCATGCAGTGATTTCTCACGTTCATCTGGAGCTCGAAGTCATTGTCACCGCCAAGTTCCAGATCAATCGAATACTTTTCAAGGCTCCCTTGTGGAAGCCTGTTTATGTCTGTATACATTACTTCCACAACGGTTCACTCCTTTTATCAATCAAAATTAAGTCGAACGAGAAACTACCATCCCACGCAATAATCTGTGTGCCGGATACAATTTTCTCAAAGATATAATATTCTTTTGCGGCAGACCAAAGAACATTTTCCGTATACCCGTCAGTGTGTATCAGGCTTACTGTCCTTTTTCTGGAATCAATTTCTAGTCGTTCACCAGCATTCAAGGAAACATTCACTTGATAGGTATTATCGCCAATCTTCACAAGTGGTTTTGACACGGGACCGTATATTCGCAGCACAAAATCAGATTCCGTAATACTTACATTATTGATTGCAGAGGATGACACCTGATTCAGATAATAATACCCATATTTATAGGGATACTTTTTTAAATCATCCATCTCAACAGTTTTACCTTCTGTTTTAAGAAAATTAAATTCTTTTTCCTGTACCCAGTCCGGCTGATCAGTTGCAATAGTGACTTCGATTTCAATATATCGCTTTGCAATATACCAGTTAGCTTTTTTTGATGCTGTAATATAGCAATTCAGATAGTATCCATCCTGATACAACCTTCCTGCCTGGTTTGCAAGGATATCCGCTTCGAAAATCCGGAAGACTGCATTTCTTTTTGCGATCCCTTCTTCTTCTGTAGCTGCTGATATGATTATTTTCATCTTCTTCTCTTTAACGCCCTTACGGAAGTTGGTTATCTCATCATAATCCGTATCATATTCCCATTCATAATTTCTAAGCTCAGAATCTGTGATATAAATGCCACCTGAACCAAAGTCAATACTCTGATTCAGGTGATTCACATACTTTGCTGTATCAAGCATATTTTTTCACCAACCTTGCAATTTCTCTGTTATCAAATTCAAGTTCTACTCCATTTGTCAGAACGTCGATCATAAGTTTGTACAGTCCGCCGTTACGCATCCAATTATAGATGGCTTCCAGTAATGCCTGAATTGCTCCATCATCCCTGTTTCCGCTGTTATTTACAGCATCCTGTATCATGTTCATCAGACTCTGCGTTCCAACTACTGTCTCGCTTCCAGCTTCTCCGCCAGCCATAAGCTTATTTGATACCGCATCATAGCCAAATACTGTAGGCCTATTCATAATCATTCCGGCATCCATAGCCTTAGCATACCAGTCAATAGAGAAATGCGGCACAGATGGTGGATCAAGACTAAATTTCCCTTCGATTTTCGGATGTGGCAATTTTAGCTTTGGGAGTGACCAGCTAAAGTTCATGGCGCTCTTGATGTGATTGATTGCACTGCTCACAACGCTCTTTATCCCATTCCATACACTACTAAACTTGCTCTTGATACCACTGAGCACGCTAGATACAACCGAACCTGCAACATGAAGCCCGGATGATATAACAGACTTGATTCCGTTAATCGCACTTGATACAACGCTCTTTATCCCATTCCATACACTCGTCATTGTGCTTTTTATAGAATTCATTATGCTTTTAACAGTACTTAAAATCGCATTTAAAACTGAAGATACAACACCTCGCATTGCACTTAATACACTTGATACAACACTCTGGATCGTACTTAATACACTCGATACAACAGATGTTATTCCGTTCCATACCGTAGAAAATATGCTTGCAATTACTGATAATATCGCACTGATTGTTCCGCTGACGGCAGACCATACCGTTGTAATAATCGAAACCATTCTATTAATTGAATTTGCTACTTCTGTCTCTATGGCCTGCCATATTGTAACAAATACATTTTTTAAGGTCTCTAAAATCGGTGAGATAAATCCAACGATTGCATTCCATATATCGCTTATAGTATTGGAAATTGATTCAAGTGCTGTTGAAACAGCATTTTTTATGAATTCCCATGCTGCCGTAATATACTCTTTGCAGTTCTCCCATATGAACATCCACGGGATAGTAATGATTTGGATTGCAGCTGAAATGATTTCACCAACAAACATGATGCCAACTTGCACCACATTCTTTATTGTTTCCCATACCGCCGAAACCGTATTTACAATTCCATCCCAGACATTCTGGATTGTCGATGTGATGCTTTCCCAGGCACTCGCCAGGAAGTCGCTAATCCCGTTCACTACGGTTTCAAATACATTCTTTATGCCTTCCCAAACAGAAGTAAAGAAATCAGTTATGCCGTTCCATACCGATTCAACTGTCGCTGTAATATCCGCCCAAGCAGTATTAAAATCTGTTCCGAACCATCCGAGAAATGTATCTAGCACTCCCTTTAATGATTCTAATACATCTGTAAGTACCGCCTTTATGCCTTCCCATATTCCACCGAATACTTCCTGTATTCCAGTCCAGCACTGTTCCCAGTTTCCAGTAAATAGCCCTATGAATGTATCTAATATACCTATCAGAACATCACATACTGTTGTAATAGTATCAGCCAATGCAGCAAAAGCACCTTCAAATACCGGTGCTAAGATTTCACAGAACCCATCCCATATAGCTTTCAGGGCACTTACTATATCTGCAAAAGAAATATTCAGACCTGCAAATCTTTCTTTTACATTGTCAACGAATGATGAAATCTTGTCTCGTATCTGATCCCAGATTGCAATCATGTTATTCCTGAAGTTTTCATTCGTATTCCACAAATGTGTAAATGCAGCAACCAGAACCGCTATCACGGCAACGATCGCCACCACAGGGGCGTTTATGCCTGCGATTGCTGTCTGAAGCTTGCCGAATCCTTTCATTAGGTTTCCTACGGCTATAGGTCCATCTGCAAACACCTTGATTAATTTCCCCATTATAGCAAGAACGGGACTAATCGAAGCAACAACTGCAAGCATAACCAGAACCATTTTTTTCTGACTATCCGGCATCTTATTAAATTTTTCTGTAAGTTCTTCTACTTTTTTAGTGAACTGCTCAACATAAGGTGCTACAGTAGTAAGCAATACGGAACCCAATTCAATACCACTATTTTTAATTCGATTGAGAGCCTTCGCCATTTTTGCTGACGGCGTATTCATCTTTTCAAGACCTTGTCCAACCAGATCAGCTACATTAGCCATTGATCCCATTGTTTCATTGAAATCACCGGCCGAATCATTTAAGAGTGCCATAGCAGCCTTTCCGGCTTCCTGACTGCTCCATAATTCATTGAATGCTGTTCCTGTCTCTTTTGAGTAGTCTTTTAAGATTTTCAGTGCATCGCCAGTTGTCTTTCCGTCCTTCATCAGATCCTGGAATGATTTTCCGGTCTTTTCTTTCAGGACCTTTCCTACATCCGTACCAGAATCACCAAGTTCATTCAACATACTGTTCATGTATGTAGTAGATTCCGCCGTGGCAATACCCTGTTTAGTCATAAGGGTATACATCGTGCACAGCTGATCCAGATTAACATTCATACCGGCAGCCGTCGGGATAACTTTACCCATACTGGACGCCAATTCATTTACAGATGTTTTACCAAGATTCTGTGTATTTACGAGCTTGTTTGCTATGCTGTCCGCCTGATCAGCTTCTAAACCATAAGCATTTACAGCTGTAGACAACAGATCCACAGATGTTGCAGTATCCGTAAATCCGACTTTTGCCATGTTAGCAGATGTACGGATAAAACCTCCCAGCTTTTCAACTGGTACAGATGCTGACAACGCCTGATAGCCGGCTTCCGTAAGTTCTACTGCGCTTTTTCCTGTTTCATTCGATAGATTCAGGAATTCTTTGGATAATTTCTGAACGGATACCTGTGACGTATCAAATAAGGTTGACATCTTTGCCATACCATTCTGAAAATCAGATGCGCCCTTTGTTACCGCAGTCAATGTTCCGGCTGCAGCGGCGGACAGCGGAGCGAATTTCTTTCCGACTTTACCTACTGCATCACCGGCTTTTTCTATTTTCTTCCCGATTCCCGTGACCTTTGTTCCGGCCTTTTCTATCTTCTTACCGAATTCAGCCCATTTATTGCCACTCTTTTCGGATTCTTGGCCACCTTTTCCGGCATCTTCACCGGCTTTTTTTGCTTTTTTTCCAGCTTCTTCCGCTGTCTTTCCAGCTTTCGTGGCACTATTTCCCGCTTTTTCGGAAGACTGTTTCACTTTATCGCAGCCTTCCGACACTGCCTTTTCGGTATCAGCGACTTGTTTATGTACATCATTTAACGATTTTTCTGCATTTGCAGTATCAATCGCAATCGTACCGACAAGCTTAAATAAATCCATCTATACCTCCTATTCTGAAGGCTGGAAAGATTGTAATATGGACATACTATCAGCAATAACATTTTCCTGTTCAGTTTCACTCATGTGAGATGTTTCAATCCGCTGAACTTCTTCGTTTACGCCTTCTTCATACTCTTCAAAAGTCTTGTCCCATACTTTATGCAGGTACACTTCCCAACGCAGTTCTTTGTTGTATGCCTCTGAAAAATCTCCTACAAATTGTAAGAAACTGCATGATTGAATATACCAACTTACCAATCGCAGCGGATCATGATAGCGCTTAAACAGCTGATCCAGAAATTGAAACTGCCCTATTTGAGCAATCCTGATACAACCTGAAAAAAATCGGAGAACTCTTCTTTTTTGAAAACATCTACAATCATCTGTGTAAATGTTCCCAGTGGCAGAGCAGCGATCTCTTTTTCAGTCATTCCAGACAGACCGGCAAGAAACTGATACAGTTCTATCTTAATTTTTCCAAGATTCTTCAAGAGCAGCCCAACCAGTTTCATAATTACTTTGATACCAATCTGCTTTGTAAGTACATCAGCCATCGCATTATCTGAGCTTTCTTTTCTATCTGCTTCATCTAAAGTTGAATCTACACTATTCATGATGTCTGCCATTTCTTTTGCATCGAAGCAGTCTGCCATATTTTCAATACCGATTTTTGAAATAATATTGACCATCGGGAAAATATCATCAGCACATAATTTTCTTAATTCATAATTTTTTTCTACCATTACAATCCTTCCTTTCGTTACTTTTTACCTTCTGTTATTCTTCGTTTTCTTCTGGTCCATCAACAACAGCTTTGCCAGATACATCTTCCGACTGACTAGCTGCCGGATCTGGGTAATAGATGTGGTACGGAAGTACCTTTAACGCTTCATCTTTGTTAACATCACCCACGCATTCAACCGTCACTGTTGGTGAAGACTGAGATTTATTTTTTGCATCCAGTTCAAAACCAGATGTACACAGGGCATCATCAAAAATAACAATAATTGGTTTTTTTGATACGGTTCGTCCAACAAACGCAAAGTTTTCAAAATAGTCACCTGCTTCGATATCCGGTTTACTTTCAATAACTTTATATCCGGTTGCTGTCGAATTTCCTTCCTGTGCAATCAAGCCCTTTTTGATAATTTCAGGGCTGATCTCTGCAAAATTGATTTCCATTGTTGCTGTTTCTCCAACCTTCATCATCAAGCCTTTTGCTTTAATCAACTTTCCATCCACTTCAATATCCTGTACTTCAGGTTTCATAGACACTTTCGATCCACCATTAGTTGCCCCTATGATTGATTCTGCAAAATTCCATTTGTCACCAGAAAACGTTAATCCCTGATGGATTGTTCCAGCACCAAACAGAATAGAATCTGGTGTATCTTTGGTGATTCCATGTTCTTTCCAATTTGTCCATTCATTTGCCATTATTCGTTCACCTTCCAACTTTTGATCTTTAAATTAACCTGTATCCTATTTATATCGTTTCCATCTGTCGGGATCATTGTTGAAGTGTCGTAATACGCAATAATATGTGTTCCAGAATCAAGAACAGCGTGATAACCTGAAAGTGTAGGAAATGCCTTTTGAAGCACTTCCTTTCCATTCTCAAGGTCCATCACGCTGCCTTTTGTTGTTCCTGTTACCATCATTACATCTTCGCCCGATCCATCCTCAGATGTATCTGGAGTTTCCGAATATTCCGAATATTCCCCTATCCAGTAGGGATATTCTGCTTTTGTCCTCCATTCATAGAACTGATATGGAAGCAATTCTTTTAATTTAAGATTCATGTGTCTTAATATCTCTTGCGTCATACTAATCACCTAAATCCTTAAAATTCATTTGTACCTTATTCTGTACTGGTCCTTTTAGCGAATTGAACGCATTAAACAATGCTCTTGTTCCACGCTTACCATTGGTCTTGTAGAAATCCACACCGTTTTTCCCGTGCACGATTACTACTTTTCCGTTATAGGTCGGTTTCCTTTTTCCAGTATACGATTTAACCGGCACGTACCAAGCACCGGCACGTCCATCCCCATTCAATGCATATTCTCCGGTTCCAAATTCTTCCCATAATGCGTTTTCAAGATCTGAGCCGATAGCACATACCATGTTTTCAGTATCTACTTCATGCCGGAAGCTTCCCGCAGTCTCTCCGCTTGCACGTCTGGAATTTGAAGCAGCCTGCGACTTAATCTCTCCACCAGCTTCTTCCAGCCATGCAATAGCTTTCATTCGCATTTCTTCAATGATCTGTTCTGTATTGTCTTCAAACTCAATCTGTGCCACTCCCAACACCTCCTACAGCTTTCAGATAGATTTCCAGATGTTCATGCATTCCCATCGGATCATCAATCCACTGTACATCATAGATTTTTCCATCTATCAGCATTCTACACACCTCAGGATCCTGATTGGCAAGCGCCCGATAATAATCAGTAATATAGTAATGACTGGACTCTGATATCTTGGCATTATAGTTCTGGACGGGTGAGTTTCCAGATACTAAATCAAGCCATCCCGGATAGGAGCCTACTTCTTCCCAGATAATTACCGGATTGCCAATCTCATCAACACTATTTTCACTCTGCACCTGTAAGATTGCTGTTGTGTTTCCACCAATATCAGACACAATCAACACCTTGCCTTTCTATACGGTTTCAGACAGCCTAACAGACTTACTGGGTAGCCATTCATCTGATTGGATGCGTCCTGATCAAAGTATGTAACCGAATGGCGAGACAATGTTTCTGCCTTTATTCCGACTTTTCCACGGTTCTTTACTTCCCATTCGCAAAGATTAATACAGCACTCAATCACATCATCTGGATACTCTACTTTTGTGATCAGTATATGACCTTCATCGATTAACTCTTTATCCAGTACAATCGTGTTCTCTTCTATTCCTTTTACTGTATATAATCCGTCATTGAACATACTTTCCGTTATTTGCACTGTATCTCCAATCGACAATCCATAAAGTTTATTTATTACATTTAGTTTCGACGATGATACAACACCTGCTGATCGAATCTTTCTATTCTGGAAGTTGTTGTTCGTATAAGAGCGGATGGTTTGCTCGATTGCTTTTAGCTTCTGTTCAATCCGCTCTATTGGCCAGTCCTTAAAGTCGATTAACCATTTTGCCCTTTCTACCGACAGGATCATAACTGCACCGCCTTTCTGTTACTCTCCCGGTGTCTCAGATGTCTCATTCGTAACATCTTTAAGTTCAGTGACAGTATATCCTTCGTGTTCTCTGAACCATGCTGCAACCCGGCCACTTGTGATCAGTGCTTCTCCATGTGCAAACTGCGCTCCGCCGGCACCTTCTCCACAGTATCCCGGTTTTTTATCTACCGTAACCTTATATGTCTTTGGTTCTTCTTTCTTTTTCGGCATACTTATTTTCTCCTTTCCGTTACGCAATCTTGATATTTCTAAGAACACCTGCGTGCTTTGTGTTCTTCAGAACTGTAGCTGCTACCATTTCTACCTCACCATCTTTTACAGCACCCGGCTGGTTGAAATCTGGTAAATACTGATCAATAATAGAATTTCCAGTAAGTGTAGCTCCGTGGAATCCGTTGTTAACATCAAACTTAACAGCATAGATATCTGTAAGACCGGTAGTAGCTGAACCGCCATTTACCGTTCTTGAAATATTATCTTTCACACATGCATTTGCAGTAACTGTACTTCCTGACACAGTATAATGGTTTTTAAGGTCCATAAATCTAACACCATCCATAGAAGTCACTTTTTTACCAAATGCTTCCTCTGTTTCAGTTTTGTATCCAAGAATGCGAGCCATAGTCTGTACTTTAGAAATCATACTGGTATTCATAAGCAGTGCATCAGCACCTGTTTCACGAATAAGAACCTGTAATGCTTCATACAGCTGATCCGCGCTTGTTTTCATCTTTTCGATGTTTGATACATCAATAATCTCTTTGCTGTTAAACTCAGACGTAGTGCCAACAAGCATTTTGTCAAGTCCGTCAAACGAATCTTCCTGTGTTGTGGAATCTCCATTAATCAGCGTGTAATGGAACAGTGAAACTGCCGCAGCAATCTTTTCTTCCATCTGGAATGCCATATTATTGAATTTGTTTTCTGCCTTTTTCAGAACACGGTCCATTCTGAACTTTCCACCAAAGATTTTCAGATCAGCAGATTTCTTTACAAGCTTTGCTTCACTGTCTGTATATTCTTCGTTCAGCTTTCTGAATGCTGCTGTTGACGGAATCTGCTTCTGCAAATAACTGTATGTAAGTGTAGATCCGCCCTGCGGGCTTACCGTGTCGTCAAATGTAATCATCTGTAAAATTTCTGACTCTCTTAAGAAGGTATCTACTACCTGCTCGGCAACCTTGTCAGATGCACCTTCTCTCATATCCTGTAACGTAAGTGCCATTAACTTTCACCATTTTAACCTTTCTATTTTTCGTTATCTTCATACTGCATACGAAGTGCATCAGCCAGATTCTTTGGCTGTACATCATTATTGTGATCACCCTCTGGAAGCGGTTTCGGATCAATCTCTCTTGGTCCCGGATTATTTTCCGAATCAAAATGAGTTGGGAACTGAGTCTTTAAGTTCGAAATCTTCTCATCAATCCCCTTAATGTTTCCATCTTCATCAAGCTCCAGCGCACCGCCTTCTTTAAGTTTAAATGCCATGTAACCGACATCATCCGTCTTTGCATTCATGAGAGCAACCTTGATAGCAGATTCAAGTCTTGTCTCATCAAGTTCTTTCTGTAAATTTGCCACCTGTGTTTCGTATGCTGTAATCTTCCCCTGGAGTGCTTCATCGTTTTTTGCATCTTTCTTCAACTGTTCAATCAGCTTCGTTGATTCTCCATGCTGTGTGTTCAGGGTGTCATAGTCCGTCTTCAGTTTTCCGTATCGGATATCCAAATTCTCCTCACTGGCAGTATAAATCTTATTCTCTTTCATACTTGCTGTAATCGCCTTAATCTGTTCATCCGATAAACCCTGTGCTTTTAATAATTCTTCTAATGTCATTTTGTATTTCCCCTTTCTTACGCTTTTTACATGTCTCGTCCATGATCTGCGGAATAGTGTTTTACATCCCTGTGGATGAAATGGCATTAAAAAAAGACATCCTTCGATGCCTTAAATCAATATATCCTTGTCCTTGCCACCCGCCACCCACTATTTCACCCATAGTTGGGAGATAATTGGATCACCGCCTTATCAGCAAAATTTGCATAGAATAATTAATGCGACACAAACAATCATGATATTAATGCTCGATGTTGCCATATTCTCACCTCTTTCTTAAAAATGGGTACAAAAATACCACTAACCATTTCTGATCAGTGGTATCTATAATACTTTTTCAATATCTTTCTTATCAACAGTAATTGTTTCCCAGTTAGTAGGAGAATCACCAATGTCAACTTCGCAAGCATCTTCAAAAAGTTCAACTATGGTCCCTATTCGCCCATCCTTTAATTTAACTACATCATATTGTTTCATAGTTCTCACCTCTTGTCTACATAAATCGATGTTAGCCTTGGTTCAGCGTTGTCGTTATCTTTAATCCATGCTGTTAATACATTTGCTGTTTTTCCATTCGGTCCTGTTATCTGCATAATTTGCTCATAGCGCTTTCCGTATTTGTCTTCTCTCTTATATACTAACTCTTTTTCATCAAAAGAATCAAGTATTTTCGTTTTTAAGTCTGTATAACTTTCTTTTGTATATCCAAGTGCTTCTTTAAAAGCTTTTGCTTTTTCTTTACCTGTAGGATGTTCAAAATTTAATGCATATTCCGTTAATTTCTCATCTGGGATTTTCGCAAAAAATTGCAAATCCATCTTTATTTTGTTGCCTTTAGAATTTTCCACAGTTCCTATATATTTTTTATTGAATTCATCAAAACTCTTTCTTTTATCCAATCCGTAAAAAGAAGCTCTTTCTTTTAACCGATCAAGTTCTTTCTGATCCAATGCCCATTTTGCACGCTGCAAAAGTACACATCTGCAGTTGATTACTTCCGCTGCACTTCCTGATGGATCTCCCGGATACATCAATCCATTGCTGAATTTCTCGTCCAGCGCCCTGACTTCACCATCAACCATCTGATGTGATTCTCTGGTATTGGCATCCATTGTGGCATCCCACTGCTTCACAACATCAGCTCCACGCTCTCTTGCAGCATAACAGGCATCCATCGTGGATTCTTGCTGTATTCTATGTCCTTCCGTTCTTGTGATCCTGACAGCATTGTTGTAACCAGTCTTGGTATATCCAGCCAACTGCTGCGCCATCTGCGAATAGCTCATACCTGTAGCCACACCCCGGCTGATCTGCGCTGTAATCTTCCGTTTCAGAAGATCTACATCCTCACCTAATCGTGAGTACAATCCCTTACTGATCTTACTATTAACCTGTACCGCCCGGACAACTTTTTCCTGATCTATCGGAACGATCAAAGGAATCCCTTCGCCGTGTAATACATACATATTCCCGGTAAATGCCTTGTCATAGCAGTCATTCAAGTACTTATTAACCGTCTTAAATTCCTTTCGGTGCATCTTATCCAGGATACTGTTCACTTGCGCCTTAAGTGCATCCTGATACTGCTTCTGGTACACCTTAGAACGTTCCATGCTCTTTAGCGTTTCCCGTTCCTGTTCATCCTCAATAGAATTATATTTATCCTGTATCTTATAGATTTCTTCCTGAAGAGCATTAGCCTTCTGTGTTATATATTTAAGAGATTGATTATATACAGCCTGTAGCCGTCTGATCACACGTTCCTCATCATCAAGAAACTCTATCTGAACAATCTTCTCACGATACTTCATAGCCTATCACCTATTCCTCAACCGGCTCATCATCTGGATTATCAGGATCATCCGGCAAAATAACACCTAATGCCGTTCTTGCATCCTGTGCTGTATGACTATCTGCATTCTTCAGTTGTTCTTTCAACTCATCGAAATCCCAGTCCATAACGTCACATAACGCTTTCAGCGTCTGTTCATCGCCGATCTGTGTAGCCATATTCAAGATTGTATTGATTCTTACCTGTTGGATATCTGCTTCTGTCTTTTCGTTCGCTATATTCTCCGATTCGTTCATCATGATTGATCGTGTGAATTCGAACTTGACATCTGAAATCTGATAGCCTGTCCCGTTCTGCTGATTGATTTCATCCAGAACAACCTTCAGCAGCTGTTTCAACATTTTTTTTAATCTTCTTTCAAGCTTATTCGCTTTCAGATCCAGTAATGCATATCTGCTTTTGATCACAATATTTGTGATATTCCCATCTCCGACCTGTGATGAATTGAATCCCATACCGAACCGGTATATGTTCTTTTCATCCTCATCGGCTTTTGTCTTACGGGCCTGATATGGAATGTCTACAGTTCTGACTTCCACATCACCTTCCGAATCTGTTCCAACAATCTTCTTAGTTTTCAGGTTTTGCTGCAGCTCATCCAGGTTGTCCCCTTGGAATCCTTTTACTACATACAGTGGCGTATCAAAGTCCTTTAGATTATTAGATAATCCGCACTGCATGATGTCATAATCATCTATCAGGCCCTTGATTGGTTTCAATCCACTAAACTGCTTTTTGTTGTAATCCAATCGCCAGAACGGGATATATCCCAGCGAACACCCCATCTTCTTACCTGTCTTCTGATCAGTAAATACGATGTGTGGTCTTGGATTCACCGGTTCAGATTCATCCTGAACAATCTTTCCATTCAAACCATCCTGAATATAATAAAATGTTTCTGTTTCAGACCATACCTGAATCTTTCGGATTACTTTCTTTCCCTGTTCTATACGGTCCACATAATGATATATAATGTATCGCTTATGATCTGAAGTATCCTTTTCTCTGCACTCTACTACGCCCATGCTGTCTGCACACATAAATGTAAGCCGATCATCGGCATTCTTATATGCGAACAGATACTCGAATCCCTTCGTGTATGCTCCTGTGATCACATCGCCAATCTCTGACCAGAACTCATCATCAAAATAGTTATCCAGATGCTCCTGTAACCCTTCCGCCGTATCCTTGGCAACCATTGGGTTTTCATCAAACGAAAGCATATAGGCTGACAGTTGATCCGAAAGCTCAGTAAAGAACGGGTGACTGATCTTAACATTCGACCGCACCTTGTCTTCTATCAGTTTTCCATCAGCATTGTAGTAGAATAATCTATATTTTCTTATGTCGTGTTCGCCTTCGTAGTATCTTTGACCAACACCGGCAAACTTTTTCTTCTCTGATACAATATCATTATCTATAAATTTCTGTACCTCTGATACACTCAGCAACCTTTACACCTTCCTTCTTCGATTAATCAATAGGACTTAACAGGAATCGAACCTGTGACACATGGCTTAAAAGACCACTGCTCTACCACTGAGCTATAAGCCCTGTATTTATCTAAATGACAGTCCTGCCAGCACCATAACCGACCACCAGTTGTGACCGTGAAAGGAGGTTGCATCCGCGACGATGCAAGTTTCTTAACGGAAAAAGATTGAACCCGCCCTAAGACTCTGAAAACCGCTGGTGCTGTGCACGCCGTCCGTCAATTGTCATTATTCTTTTTACATCAGCCATCTACTAGCCTTACGCCATCCTTCTATTGCATATCTCAGTGCTGCCATTGCATCATCCATAACTGGAACCGGATCGTCCAGGTATTCCCCCGTCCTTTCATCCTTCTTCCACTTCCATTGCTGTAGCTCTTTGATCGTGTTAACACAATGAGGTGCAACATAGATCTTACGCTTGATAGTATGGTCCTTACCAACCGAACCTTTCAGCCAATCGATTTGTGCATTTACTGAGCCTTTTGAACCGCCTTTGTCAACACCTCTTGCCCTGTATCCCGCCTTGTTCCACTCCTTGATTCTGTCAGGTTCAGCACTGTCACACCACATTATTTTCTTCGCAGGTATGCCGTGCTGTATGGCTATTGGTATAATTTCAGCGGTTTCTTTCTCATGCTCATATATTTCATCGATGATATAGATATCTTCATCCTTGATTCCAACCAGCAATATTGCATCGGCATGATTGAAACCAAAGTCTTGTCCAATAGCTACATCATCGTAATCGTTGAGATTCTGTGATACTTCCCGGACTTCCCAGTTGTGAAGAATCAATCCCCCAATCTCGCCCCATTCTCCAAGACCATAGATCTGATAGCCTTCTGGATCCACAATCTTTCTACGTTCCATTCGTTCACGGTACGCATTATCAATGAACCGATTACCGAGATAGGTCGAATGATGGGTAAGTACGTTTGGATCGGGAATATCAAAAAAGACCTTCTTGATCCAATGATTCTTATTCACCGGGTTGAAGGTCATCCGAATTTGATAAAATTGATCTGGTGGAAGCTCGCCACGCAAACGGTCATCGATAATTTCCAGATCTGCTTGCGTGAATTCTGTAGCTTCTTCCAGCCATACATCAGTAAGCTTGCCTTTGGGGAATGTAATAGATTTCAACTTCTCACGTTGTCTATCATCATTCATTCCCCTGAATATGATCTGGTTGCCATTGTGTCTGCATGTAAGCATTAATGGACTTCTGTTGATCTTCCAGTAAGCATCGGCCTTATCTCCAAACATCTTGTACAGAGAACCTGTTAGTTCTGCAAAGGTACTGTCTCGATTGGTGATATCAGACTTTCTCATGGCTACAAGGTTTCTTCCTTTGTCTCTCATTAGTCTCAGGATGTAATTCTGCGCTGTATCCACACTCTTTCCTGAACCAGCAGAACCTTTCATCACGATGTAGCGTTTTTTACTGCGGTCAACCTCTTTAAAGCATGGATTAGCTTGAACATTTATTTTCACAGGCAATCAGCTTCTTTAAAGGCTTTGAAAAGTTTCGGTGACTGAATAGCAATCCAGTCTGTAATCTCCTCGTTCCGTCCCCAGCTTTCGGCACCGCCACTGTTATTCCATAATCCAGACTCGTACAGAAACGCGTGAATAATTTCATGCCTGAGTACCTTCTTCTTGTACTCTTTCAAATTCATTAAAGAGTTTCTACTGGATTCTAACTTCGCAATCCTAATCTGATGAATACTCTGATCCATACATCCATCACAACCCTCTGGAAGTTTTTCATCTGGCGTATCAAAATATATCTTATATAACGTTCCTAAAATATTAACTTTCTTCATTGTCATTATCTCCATAATCAATCGTGATGTTCAGGTCCATATCTGCATCAACTTCCAGCTTGTCCTTGAACATTCCAAGATGTTTACCAAGTAACTCCAAAGCTTTCATCTTGTCATTCAAACGAACTTCTCTTTCGACCGATTTTCCCTTTGCTCCGTCCATTGTCTTAACTTTTACAGACTGGATGCACGCCAGATCATCTTCTGTCGCATCTGCTTTTACTGATGCATCTTTGGGATTGATTACATTCTGTGGATTCACAAATGCTATTCGTGCCAGTTCCTGAATCACTCGGTCCTGACTGATGCCGGTTCTCTTCGATCTCTCAGCCATTGCTTTTGCGATATTTTCTTGAATACAAGTTTTCCCAAGTAATTCAGGTCCGATTCTATCTGCTGTTTTTGACGAATACCCCGCTCGGATAGCTGCCTGAGTGGCATTCAAGTCAATTAGATATTCATCACAAAATGTTTTCTGTTTCTTAGTCACTCAGACTCACCTCCTGTTTTTTTGCATTAGAAAAGCACCCCGGAGGGTGCCTCAAATTCATCATTTATTTTCGCTTGCTTCCATCGCTCTTTCTACATAGTCAATTGCCTCTTGACTTAAAGAGCCTAAGAATGGAATCCCTGTAGTATTATTATAATTCGGAAGGAATTTCTCTCTTCTCAATTCTTCACATGCTTCGCAAAACATACTTTTATCCATTCCTACGTCAGCTGGTTTTACATTGTCCAAGTGCTCTCCATTTTTATACGCTCCGTATAGTTCTGCAAGCACGAGTGTTGCTTCATTTGTTAAATCGTTCATTATTAGTCCTCCTTAAAAATCACCTAAAACCTACTCCCATAATATCCCATTTCTCGACATTACGCAACGAAAAAGACACCCGCGTTGCCAGGTGTCTTCTCTCGGTTTTATTAGGTTGTGGGGGAACTGATCGAATGATTTAATATCTGTTCATTAATTCCAGTATAAGGATAACAGACTTACATACTGAACTGCAATGAACTATTCAGGATATTTTAAATGTCCTAATGCCTTACCATGCAATTTGTGGACCCATCTTTCAGAACAATCCATTTTTTCTGCTATTTCCCACCAACGCAATCCTTTTATGTACCGGTAGAACAACACGTCATTCTCATCTTCATTTTTTATTTCCTTAATCTGTTTTTCGATAGAAATATATGACTCAATACAACTTTCCTTTTCTGTTCCCAGTTTTTCTACCAACGAATCAATCCTTGCCAGCTCATCGGATAAATCTTTCTGATTCCCGCTACCATGTGGCATTCCGGAATAATCAATTGCTTTCACTGATGCAGCCAATTCTTTCAGTTCGATAATTTCATCATCAATACGGTTGATACGTCTTCTACTGGATCTGTATCCCCTCAAATACTCCTTCTTCCGATTGTTCTCATTCTTAATATTGCTTTCTTCCAGTCTCTGCTCCACCGGCATCTACTCCCTTCATTTTCTTATCTTTCCATTCATCTATGCGCTTATCGCTCTATCAAGCAGATACATGTACAATTCTTTGTATACGTCCCTTTCAGCAGCAGCTTTAATCCGACCGTCTACAATATCGCTTACATCCTCTGTATTCTTTTCATAGGTGTTCATTGCTGTTTCCATGGCTTCTCGCTTGTCGGCTTCCTCTTTGAGCTTATGCTTTAACTCTTCACCTATTTTCTTAGTTTCGACTAATTCCAGTTTCAATGCATTTATTGTCTCTTTTGCTTCTTCAGTAGTATTTCCACCTGACACTTCTACACCAAGCGAAAGCATAAGAGCCTCATCAATTCTCCGCATCTCATCGTCAGTACATGATCTGATATACTCTTCCAGTCTGTCCTTTGACACATTGGAAATACGCTCACACAATGCCACCGATGGAACTTTGCACATTACGTTCACATGTGTAGGAATTAAATTTCTTTCATCTGCTGTCAAATACACAATCTCAACAAAATTTGAATTCTCATTTCCTTTGTCATTTGATACGACAACGGCTGGCGATCCTGTAGTTTCCTTCATTGTGTCTTTTCTATTGCTTTTTACGTAAAATATATCTCCTCTGTATACTTCCATTTTATTTTCTCCTTCTTTTCTGACATTCATCATTGCCATATATGCAGTCGGATCATAATATCCTGATCCATTTCTTTTGTTTTCGCTTATCATTGTTCGATTCCCCCTGTTACATTTATCCCGATTTTCTTCAAAAAATCAGTAACCTCATAGCTCTGATAAGCTGGCGGTGTATGGAATCTCTCACTTGCCTTTTCATCAATATCTGATTCCAGCTCATCATAATGCTGTTCCCCATCTAATCTCTGTTTTACACTCTTATTTCTACTCATGATTTATCCCACCTTCCACAAGACGCTTTTCTAAATTCGCCATATCATAATTCCTTCCGGAATAGTTATCGAATCCATTCTTCTTTTTCTTGTTATAGTTTCCATCTAGTACCTTTGCCATATTGGCATCTTTGATCAACCAGTCAAATGTAGCTGACCAGTTCCGATCATTCGCACCTTTTAGAAAGTCAGACGCTTCCGCTTTCTCAAACAGCTCCTTAAAATCATCAACTGTGTAAGTATGCATTCTTGCTCTAATTGCTTTTTTGCGAGATTCAGAAAGTGATCTGACAGAAGGAAGGGATGGACACAAAGTATTGTACAACTGCATTATTTTGTTGTACTCTATAGTATCTATATTCTTATTCTTTATCTTATTCTTATCTTCTTCTATTGCGTGACTGTCACGTGACATCACGTTCCCGTCACAATTAAGCTCTTTTTCTCGCTCTCTCTGACGCTGTTTTCTTAATCGATTTTGTTCTCGTATCTTATCCATTCCCTCTACATTTTGATGTTCTTCCCATCCCGTTATATAGAGAAAATCATTATCATTGACGATCATTCCAAGCTCTTCCATGGAACTTAACGCAAGCTGTATCGTACCTTCTTCAAAATTAAGTTCCTCTGCCAGCATCTTCGATGTATATGGGATATCCTCAGTCAGAAATACCCTTCCATTCGCATTACATCTTCCAGCAATTGTCAGCAGCATCACCCAGATAAGAACAATATTATCCCCGTCAGGAAGTCTTCTTAAATGCTTGATTTTCCTGTTATCAAACATATACGTACTAATCTTAATCCACTTCACATCTGCCATTTTTTCCTTCTCCTGCCTTCCTTACGTTGCTGACTGCATTACTTCTTCATGTCCGTCCTGCGCTGCATCCTTGTCTGAATAATCTAATGACATTCCAGATTCATATTCCCGGTATATCTGCATCCAGTCTTCCAATTCCATGGTTACTAAAATATTGTGGTTATTCTTCTTGTGAAAGACTGCAGGCAACAAAAATTTATCAGTTGCAGCTGCATCTCTCTTTGCCTGATCCATCCAGTCATATAATCTCATCTGTTCCTGATGTTTGGCTTCCACATGGATATATGGCAGTCCTACCACGTCCGATGCATCACCGGTATTTCCACAATACTGTGCTGTTCTTCTGGCTTTGTTATATCCAAACTCCCTGAAAATACTTGCCAGGTATCTTTCAAACCTGGCACCCTTCTGCTTACTATTCACCGGCATATATTTCACCTCTTACTTCAAACTTCTTACAATTCTGCGGTAGGTACAACGGATAAAGAAGTATTTTTCCACTCGCTCCGCAGAAATGAATGTTCCGTGTTCTTCCTGGCAGTGTAACATGGTGCGAACACAGAAGACATTTCCTCTCTTGTTCATACTTTTCAAGTACATTCATCTTCTCCACTGCTCCTAATTAAACGGAAGTTCCTCGCTTATACCATCTGGAACATTCATAAATCCATTTTCATCCACTGGTCCATACGGAGACGCTGCTTCTTCTGTTGTGCCGGCAGCAGTTCCTTTACTTTCACAGAAATCATGTTCTTCAACGACAATATCCGTTGTGTAGACTTTCTGACCATCTTTATTGGTATAGCTTCCCGTCTGAATACGTCCGCACACAGCAATTTTTATTCCCTTATGCAGATACTTTTTAGCAAATTCTCCGTTCTTACCAAATGCCACACAGTTGATAAAATCAACATTCTGCTCATCTTCCCGCTTATATCTTCTATCTACTGCAAGGCGGTATCTTGCAACCGCCATACTATTTTCGCCCTGTGAATATCTCACATCAGGAGCAGCGCACAAATGCCCAATTAAAATCACTTTATTCATTATGCTCACACACCTCCACAAACTCCCCATCTTTCAAACTATACATCGTATCTTCTTTGATTTTCTCACCGTCTACATATTCCGTTTTCACACATGTCGGAACAAAACGATCTTTTTCTTTTGAATATTTCCACTCCGAAAGTGTGATCCAGCATCCTTTCTTGGCACTTGCACAAGAATTATAGCCTGCACAACAAACTACTGAATCATCGCCAGTGCACTTAATCTGTGCGTAATCTCCTGATGAGCCAATCTGTGCGGAATAGCCTGATGAGCCAATCTTTGCGGAATCTCCTGATGAGCCAATCTTTGCGGAATAGCCTGATGAGCCAATCTTTGCGGAATAGCCTGATGAGCCAATCTGTGCGTAATCCTCATCACATTCATCTGGTTCATACCTGGTTTTCTCCAAAATGAAATCAACACACGCATTGATAAATCCGGCAAATGAAAGCTTTGCACCAATTTTCAGTCTGGTAGTACAGAATTTCTTATCGTTATCCGTCTTCACCTCGTCCAGTGCTTCTACCTCTGCAAAGTCAGAGAATTCACCCTCGTCATCAATCAGCGGATAATATGTCAATACATCCATAGGATTCTCACAAAAATGCATCCCTGTCACACATGGAATTGCTTCTTTCTCTTCAAATACCGTATTCTCTTTATACTGCTTGTCCTTACAAATTAATCCTTTGTGAAATGCTTTATATCCTTTCATCTTTTCTTTCCTTCCTTTCAATCAATCGGCTGGTCTAACCACCTACCAGCAGGGGAATATTAACTACGAGATAACCGTGAAATCGCTATACTCTTTAAGCTCGGACTCTAAATATTTCTTAATGCGCTCTGTTGCTTCCATCTTCCATGCTCCACCATCAGCTTCGAAAAGGGCACATAAAACACCATCATACTTGTCCTGTTTCATTCTAAAAATGAATTCTGATACCGGCTGATCTACTTCAAGGAACGTTCTATACGGTTTCAGTTTTACCGGATTTGGAACAATTGCATCCCCCTTGGATGCAATACCCGTTTTGACTGTTGCTTTCTGTGTCACACCATCATCGCCATACTCAGCCAATGTTCCAGACTCTACGGTTCCAGCAAACTTTAACAGTAACGCTCTATCAGTCGCCGTATCATCGATAAACTTAGACTGCATATTGATGCAAAACTCTTCCTGATTAATAAAACGGTTAAAATAAAATTCAGGAACTCTCGCTCTCACGATAACCAACGTTTCACGATCACGGTTAGGATCAAGCTGCGAATACAATCTTACTGTTTCAGGATCCTTTACATCTACAATCATTTTTCCTGGCATTTCATCAATACTGCTTTTGATGTAATCGACTAATCCTGTCAGTGTATTCAGTTCAATGGCTAAAGCTTTTGGAAAATATGTATCAACCCTGTATAATTCTTTGTCCGAATATATACTTCCATTAATCTCATGCTGCTTTGACTCTCCAAGTCCTACAATGTACTCTAATGCTTCTCTTAACATAATCTCTCACCTTTCTGCTTACTGTGCAGCAGCCTTTCTAAAATCATAAATTTTATCATCATTGTTACTTTCTTTAATTTCTCCGGTTTCTGTATCCACCGTTTTTCCATCAATAATCTGTTCCTGAGCTTTCTGCTCTTTCTCAAGTACATCATTGAAATTCATCTGACCACGAATCTGTTTCCCGTATTCTTCAGCAAATACTTCTTCTGTCTTAAGGTCCTTACCAATATAGAACTTGGTATTCATATCCTGCTGTGGTGCAAGTTTTTCAGAAATCATCACTGATACCGATACATCGTCACGGTCTTCGTTCTGTGTAAAATCAAGCTTGATCGTGATTCCTCTTTTCACTTTGAATGATGTATTTGGATCCTGAAGATTTTCAATAACCTTCTCAAATGAACGTTCAAACTTTGCCTGAAGCTGACCGCCTACGATTTCCTGTAAATTAATTTTGTTCATATCTGTCACCTATCCCTTTCTCTATCCGAATAACGCCGATGCTACATCCGTCTGCTGTGGCTGAGCCGTTTCTGAAGCCGGCTGATTATCCGGAACAACTTCTGATACTTCCACATCCATAACCGGTTCTGTGTCCTGATCTGGGTAGTTAACCTTTCCCTGATCATCTGTAAAGGTCATATCATTCTCAAATGCGTTCTGAAGGTCAATGCTCATGATTCCCCATTTACTGATCAACTGTCTCAGCATAGTCTTATAGGCCATTCCGTCAAAGTTCTTATACCAGAATGAAGAATACATCCAGGAATCTTTCTGATCGTATTTTCCAGCTTCATAGTCTTCGAAAGACACCTTCTCTTTTGTTCCGTATTTCGTCTTGATCTGTGTCGCATCTTTTGAAAATGCCGGTGAATACTTATCCGCATGAGCCATCATCTGTTTCTTTGACCAGTAAATCGCTTTCTTGAATCCATTGGTCAGCTCAAACATTGCATAATATCCAATGGTCGGTGCTTCTTCTCTCTCATCCCATTTATCAACCATCAGATTGATTTTAATTTCCTCATTCAGAGGATCAAAATATTCAAGCTCCCCTTCTTTTACTGCCAGAACATTCAGCTTTTTATACTGCCCGGAACGAATTGCAAGCTGGATGTATCCCTTGTATCCAAGCTGGAACTGCGCTACCTTCCCCTGTTCCTTGTCATTGAACGGGACCAGGTAATAATGACCAAGCTGTGGTGATGGTGAAAGCTTAAGCGATTCCCCAAGCAGTGCACCGGAAAGAATCGATTTATTGGTGCATTCCTGAAGCGCTGTATTATTATTCACTGCTGAAATTACCCCTGTAATAAAACGCTGTCTGTTATCTTTTCCAAGAGCCTGATCGATGTTTGCAGCCACCGCCATACTATTCAAGAATGTTGTAATTCCTGTTTTTGCCGGCTGTCCCGGATGTGTCTGTTTTGTGTTTGCTAAACTGTTATTAACTGCCATTGTCATAATCTCCTTCCTAAATTGCTTCAAATTTAATCTGTCTATCCTCAAAGAATTTCTTGAGTGCTAAAGCATCCTCTCTTGACAGATATGCTCTAAAACCAATCCAATCACGCTGCGGCTCTTCCTCAACCACTGCTGTCGCTTCTGCCGGTGCTGGCTGATCTGCTGCAACACTTGTTTGCACTACTTCCTGTTCTTTCTTCAGACGCTCCGCTTCTTCCTTGCGCTTCTGGATATCAGCAAGCTCCTGACCTTTCTGAATCGCCTGAGACAGGTTCAGTGTCTTCTTATACACTTCCATGGCTTCAAAACTAAATTCTGGTAATCTGATGATCGTTCCAACGTCTTCACCAATTCTATACATGGTCTCTTTCATCTGATTTTCTACTTTTGACAGTGATACCGATGCATTCAACCACTTCTCATCCCAGATCATCTCAAGTGTCACAAACTTCTGGAAGCCGATAGATTCAAACAGTTCCTGAACCGTCTTTCTCTTTTCCTCTCTCTTGATCTGCTCGACTTCTTTGATCTGAACATCAATTGCATTAATCTGTTCATCAACCAGTCCAAGAACTTCTTTGACTTCTTTTTCAAATTTGTCATATGGCTCCATGCACATCTTTTTGATACGTTTCCGCTCATTATCAATTGCTCCACGGAGTTTGTTGAGATCAGCTCTGTCTTTCTTACCATCAGCGATTGTTTCCTCTGTAAAGACCAGCCCCTTATAGTCTTCCATCTTCTTGGCAATTGCTGTTTTCAATTCTTCGTTGTTCCACTCAATTTCCTGAACAAACCCGTTCTCTTGTGGACTAATGATTCTTAACTCAAGCATATTAAAATACCTCCTATATTTCTGGAAGAATGCAACCTGGCATCTTCCGATTTTCCACACACTTCCAAAATCTCATCTCTGCTTCCAGTAGATACTCAAGATCAGCTTCTACATTGCATCTGTCGATGCGATAATCCCTTTCTCTAGCAACATCATCCCACCAGTCGCACCGCAACCGAGCTCTCAATACTACAAAGTCCCAACCGGTTACCAGCAAATAATGAAGAATCTGAGCATAATAGTTATCAGGAATCTGATCTTTCCATTTCGCATACTGCATGGATTGATTGATGCTGCTTGTCTTGATCTCCAAAATACCCTTGCGTCCATCCTGATCAGTCAACTCACCGTCCAAGGATGCTTGCATGAATGGGTATTTCTTGCTCTGCAGAATCCGAAATTCATGGTAATCAACCTTAAACTCAGGATGATCAGCCTGGAACAGCTCGCGAATCGGTTCTTCTGCTTTATTCCCATAGATCACACAAGGCTTGTCCGATATATCTTCTGGTACTGCCTTACCAATCTTTTCTTCATACAACTCAACATTGCTTTTATATGGATTTCTGCCAATGGTCACGCTCGCATCACTGCCGCCGATCCCGTTCATTCTGCCTTTCAGCCACTGCTGTTCATTTTCAAAATCATGAATTGTAAAAATATCGCTCATAGCAATTACTCCATTACAGCTCGAAGAATCTGTTCGCAAGCTTCTCCAAGCTCATCAACAAAATTATTTATTTTTTTTGCATAAATTAACTCGTCCGTTGGGAATGGATCTGAACCATCCAAATGTTTAGCGATTTTGTCATAAATACGTGCAGCTACTGTGTTATACATATCCACAACTTCTGGTGTTGCATCTTTTGGAAGTGCTTCAAATGATGCGATTCCTATGTATACCTGCAGATCGGATAATGTTAATTCATATTTCTTTTCGTTACGCATTTGTTTTTTCTCCTTTTTCTGTTATAATTGAATTGGTTTTTTATCTGAGTGCCCGAAGCTTGCCGGCTTATACGGGTGCTCTTTTTTAATTTCTTGCAATGTCCTCACCCCTTTCACCTGATTGCATAAAAGTTGACCACACACGCTCCTAATACCGTGATCAGTATCAGCTCTATCGCAATAGTTAATCTCCAACGCCACAGTCTTAAATTTTCGCATTCATATTCCAGACGCTTGATCTCAAGCTTTTTAATCAGTGGTGTTTCTGGTTTTAAGTTCATACTGCTTGTCCACCTTTCTACCGCCTAAGCGGTTTTCTCAATGGTATAGGTGATTTCCACCTTTTCCTGTTCTTCCAACAGAGATATCAACACCTCAATGATTTTTTCCATATCCGGTTTCATACTCGCCACCTGCTTTCTATCTCCTTGGTTTATGTTTATGTACTATGGTTTGTACTTGTTGCGGTGAACTCTCTTGATCCTGATTTTTTTCTTCCGGTTCTTTCTCGGATCACCGCTCTTAGTCTTTCCTGTGAAATGATTTGAATTATGTCCTGGCATCTCTATTTACCTTCCCATAATCTTGGCTGACCATTTTTATCCACAAGTTCTGTAAAAGTTCCTCTGTTTTCAGCACCATCAGATACTGCATACATAACTTTTGTATTCTTGTCATAAACCACATTCCAACACTCGCACCGTTCTACAACAACAAACATTGATTGTAGATTCTTTGACTCCGTATCATAGTCGCTTTCTATATCAGCCACTCCTGAACATCCCGTCAAAATAGATGCTGCCATAACTGTTGCTGCTAAAATTGTTAAAGCTCTTTTCTTCATGATTCTTTCTCTCCCTAATCCTGACTTTCATCATTGATTGACTCTGCTTCGTCCTCAAGCATCTCAAGTTCCTCTTTGGTAACTCCTTGCTCCTGAAGCTCTTTTCCTCGCTTCTCCAACCAGCGTAGCTGATACAGGTACTGTCTGCGCTTATACTTGACTCTCTTCTCCTGTCTCGCCAGCGCTACTGCTTCTGATCCACTTAAACGCTCAATCTCTTTCTCAACCTGTTTGTCTGTTAAAGACACTCTTTTACCTTTCATCTCTCTTCTCCTTTTTGTGCTGTCTATATATTGCATGACACCCAAACATCGAACAGATCGCTCTTTCCACATTTTCGGGATCTGTGAGTTGAAGACTCTTCTTTGATTCGTCAATTTGCTGTTCAAAATCGGAATCAATGCCTTCACGTAACCTGATCCACTCAAAATATGAGATACCTTTCAAGGCTTCAATATACTTTTTCATCTTTCTTCTCCTTTCAGTTCTACAACTACCGTTCCATCTTCCGCCCGCAGTTCAACTACCTGCGTGTTTAAAAGCTCTTCATCTGCTTTATGATAAAATTCTAATGCTGTCATCACGCTATACACAGGAATTGCATGTTTTCTGAAAAAAACTTTAATTGTTTGAACTGGAATTGATACGTTGATAAGGTCGATTAATTTCATGGTTCATCTCTCCTTTTATATTTCCTCTATTCTTATTCTTATATCTTTATCTTATTCTGTTGCGTGACCGTCACGTGACATCACGTTCCTGCCACATCAGTAAGGAAATTTGTTACTGTTACGCAGCCTGTTCAATCACCGGAACATATCCATGCTTCTTCAATTCCTCATATAAGAAAAGTCTGCCTTTCTGCGTCCATTCAGTCTGCATCGTGACATCTGCTCTACCGTCAGTTCTTGTAATATCAATAGTCCGGCTATGTACATATCCACCATTCTGATATTTTGAGTACAGCACCCACTGCCCACCGACCTTATACTGAATCTTCAATTCCTTAAGAATCTTGTTCAGTTTTCTCCCGCTCATTCCATAGTCTTTGGCGATCTGTGTAATAGTTACCAACGACTTTGACTGCAGAATCATATCCACATAATTGGCTTTGGGTTGCAGTTCTGTGATGATCTGCTGTTGTTCAACTACCTGTTCGCCAAGGAATTTACACCTGCCTTTCAAGGACTCGATCGAATGGTTCGCCATCTTTAATGCTCTTGCCATGATCTGCTCTGGTGTGTTCCAGGCTTTCTCAAGATCTATGAAATACTGACGTATCTGTTTGCCCTCTGGTGAACGCTGAATCATACAAATCTGTTTTGCCATGTCTACAGATATTTGGAAATCAGTTTGTGGTCTTCCGCCCTGTTCTGAGGTTTCTCCCAATTTTGGGAAAAACTCCTTCCCCTCAGAAAAGCCATATTCTTTCATTCTTTCAAACCAAGTTGTAAACTTAGTTCCTATATGCAACTGTTCATGCAAATCTCTTGCCGATACCGTCGGCTGTTCTGCTTCGTAATTAATTTTTAATAATTCGTTCAATTTAATTACCTTCTTTCTCTGTCCCCGCAGTTACCTCCGGTTTATCCATCAAGTCTCTGGCTTTAAGAACCTCTGCGTTGCTTTTCATCAACAGCAAGCTTTCTTTGTCCATATGCTTCATATTCCCAACTACTTCTGTGATCAACTTCTTCTGTTCTTCACTCATGTTTTCCACTTCCTTCCTGACCTGCCATCATCAGACACCAGGCGGTCATTCCCGGTGTGACGGTCATTTCTGACCGTTTCGGCTATTTGCTTTTAACCTTGTTTGATTTCTGTGCTATAATCTTTTCAACAGCTAATAATCGGAGGTCCTTATTATGAGTAATGATAATTTCAAAAAAATGACTGATGTCTATCAAGTTCTTTCCAAGCAGCATGAACCCCAATCCCTCGCATTAAGTTATCAACCTATTACTTATGAAAAATCTATCTTCAAACAAATGGCTGATGATGTAAAATCACCTTTCGAAGCGCAACTCGAAACTCTTCAGTCAATTGCTGATAGTGCAGAAAAACAGGCTGAAGCTTCTAAAGAGCAAGCTGAACTTGCAAAGAAAGCTGCTGAGCGTGCCGAAGAAGAAGCTAAATCCGCAAAACGAGAAGCCCTTTTCTCCAAAATTGTTGCCGTGATTTCCATCGTACTTAGCATCGTTGCTATAGTCGTTCAGGCGATTACTTAATTATATGAATAAGCATAGCTATAAAATTTATCACCAAAGCGATTACCGATAAAGCCTCTGCCTGAAGGCTTAGCTTGTGTGCTTCTTTATTCATTTTTTTAGCTTCTTCAATTTTCTTCATCGTTTCCTTATATTCTTTTGAATCCATATCATCACTCCTTTCGTCTCTGCTCGTTTGTGTTTATGTTGCAATTATATGTCTTTTTGTTGCATATGTCAATCCTTATTTTGCAACAATGTTACATTTTTCTATTGAATTATAAATTACACTGTGATATGATGAATCCAGAAACGGAAGGAGGTGCGATAATGAACGAACGCATCAAAGCATTGAGAAAACAACTTGGTTTTACCCAGCAAGACTTCGCTGATAAATTAAATATCAAGCGTGGAGCTGTTGCCAATTACGAAATTGGACGTAATGAACCTATCGATGCGGTTATTTCCCTTATATGTAAAACTTTTCATGTAAATGAGGATTGGTTGCGAAATGGCAATGGAGAAATGTTTGAAGAACTTCCCGAAGAAGATGAAAAGGCTGCGTTTGTATCCAGCCTGTTGGATGCTGACAATGATCCTTTTTATAATATAATCCAGGAGATCATGAGGACATTCGATGAATTATCTCCGAAATCTCAAGAAGTCATCCGGGAATTCAGTGCGAAACTCGTGGAGAATTTGCAAAAAGAAAAGGAAAGCTAATGCTTTCCCGTTCTCTCTAAATGCTTTTTAATGATGGTGTAGAGCTGACGCAAAAATTTTTCATCTTCGTCCGGTATCCTATGCACCCACTCAATAACAAAGTCTTTAGATACCTTCTTCATATGTACGCACCTCCGCTCTGTAGCAGAACAGTTGTTCGAAATTCCTTTACATAAAATATACACCATGTAAATGATGAAATCAATATTTTTCGAACATTTGTTCTCAATGTGTATATTTACATTATATACCAACGCTTTACTGAAATGAAGTAGAACGGAGCAATCGTACACTATAGTGTACACTTTTTTAATCGTCAAGAGTATAAAGTTCTTCAAACGGAATATTAAGACCAATAGATATCTTTTCTAATGTCTTAACGGTCGGATTGCTGTTTTCTTTCATTACTTTTTGTATTGTTGATGATGGCAATCCAGTAAGCATGGCAACCTGACGGATTGTTAAACCTTGATTATACATAATATCTCCGAGTAAGATTTTCATGCATGTATTGTATGGAGTTTTACATAAATTCATTCAAGAAAGAAGGTGATTTAATGGAAATATACGGAAAGCCTTTCAATCCTTGGGGTAACAATGCTCCCTTTATTGAAAAATATGCGACAGCTGCAATGCTATATTGCTGTGGAACAAGTAAGGTACTTGATACATTTGATAGTTATCCACGTTATCTTAATTATACTTTTGGTATCACTGATCCTATCGCCTATCATAAAAAACTTATTTCAGAAGGTTATTATACTAAAGCTTCTACTGAAGCTATTCTTGAAACCTTCCGAGTTGCCGATTTGAAGGAAATACTTGTACAAAATAATCTTCCTTCAAAAGGTCGAAGACCGGCTCTTATAGAAGCGATTTTAAAAAATATTAATCCTACAAAGCTGAATTTAGGCGAATTCTACACACGAAGTGAATTAGGCGAATCCTACCTTTCTAAATATAGTTATGTAATGACTTTGAGAAACTACAGTATTAAGCCGTGTGAATACGCTGAATATGAAGATGTTCATCCTGGCTTAACTACCGATGAAATTATTTTAGGGATTCTACATAATCGTTATACAGAAAGTCGTCTTGCTGAGGATTACGGGATTGCAAGAAATGCATTATATGAATTATCAATATTCTATGAACAAAAAAACGCATTTGAAAAGGCTTTGTACAAATTAATATGTGTTCTTTATTTTGATACCAGCGGATATTCAAACAAATACAGAGACTCATTGGAACGAATTATACTTGCTCCAGGAATCTTAGATTCAATTTGTAAATATCAAGAGTTTTACTCTTCTAAAATGATTGATGATTGCTTTTCGGAATGCGCATTACCAGAACATTATTTAACCAAAAATCAATTTGAAAAGCTGATAAAAAAAATATTTAATAACAACTCTATTGAAGATATTGATTTAAAAGAATTGTAACATTAAAACAAAAGCCCCGGTGCTACCAACACCAGGACTCTTTGATAAGTACTATACAGTGCTGAAGCACGTACAATAATCATCGGCAATGATATTGTACCACAAATTTCCAGCACCTGTATAGGTGTTATTTTTGTACCCATTTTTGCGTAACATAAAAAAGGAAAGGTGATATGATATGACGACTAAAGTTGAACGCTGTGCAATCTATATCCGTGTATCCACTACCGAGCAAATGATGCACGGCAAATCGCTTGAAGCACAAAAAGAATATCTTACCAATTATGCCCGAGAACACAATATGGCTGTCGTTGGTGTATATGCTGATGAGGGAAAAACCGCCCGTAAAGAGCTCAAAAAGCGTAAGGCTATACATTCTCTGCTGCAAGACGTAGAAGCCGGGAAGATCGATGTTATTATCTTCTGGCGTATCGATAGATGGTTCCGTAATCTCTCCGATTTCTATAAAGTGCAGGATATTCTTGACAACCACAACGTCCGCTGGATCAGCACCAGTGAGCCTGGGATTAATATGGAAACCAGAGATGGGAGACTGCAGCTTAATGTGGTTCTGTCGATTGGCCAGAACGAAGTTGATACCACCAGCGAACGCATCAAATTTGTGAATGAGGCATCTATCAGAAGCGGAAAATTAATTTTCGGAGACGTAAATATGGGATACGGCTATAAGTCAGGTATCGTTGATGGACAAAAGCGAATGATAAAGGATCCTGATCGAGAACATGTCGTGGATGCATTTTATAAATATTTTTTCAAGCATCAAAATAAGTGCGCTACGCTCAGATATATACAAGAAACCTATGATCCTGATTTCAGTTTCGGGATCATGAGGACGCTTCTTTCCAGCGAATTCTACAAAGGCACCTATCGAGGATTTCCTTACTGCCCTGCATATCTTACTGAAGATGAGTGGAACAAATTACAGAAGATACAAAAACGAAATGTTAAAGCTACGCCTTCCGGCCGCATCTATCTGTTTGCAGGAATGATTCGATGTCCCGTGTGCGGTCAAAAGCTATGCGGTACCGGGTGTTCGTCCATCATCAACAGGAAAACTGGTGCCAAAAGAACTTACTGCTATTACCGATGTAACAGAGCTATGATCGATCATATATGTTCTTACAGGCACAGACTGAGCCAGAACCTTGTTGAGAATTATTTGCTTGATAACTTAGAGAATGAATACAAAAATTATAAAGTAAAGTGCGAGAAAATCGAAAAAGAGAAAGAGAAGCAAAAGAAAAAGCAGTCCCCCGAGAAGTTAAGAAAAGAATTGGACCGTCTTAATTTTCTATTCCAGAAGGGACGAATTGAATGGGATTATTACAATGAGGAGTACAGTCGTGTCGAAAGCGAACTAAATAATCTGCAAAAAGTTCTTCCAGAACCTGCTCCAAACTACAGCTATCTTGAAGAACTGTTGAATACAGACTTTAGAACAATGTATGATCAATTATCACAAGAAAACCGCAGAGCGTTCTGGCGGTCTATCATTCAGGAAATCCATATAAATGAAGACAGTACCATAACCTCCGTCGATTTTCTGTGATGTGTCTTGTACTAACTATACTGTTCCATTCGGAGCCGACAAAACTATGACGGCCGTCCTCTCCGGAACTGCCGACATCGGCTTTATGGGTTCGGAAGCTTCTATCTACACATATAACGAGGGGGCGAATGATTATGTTGTAAACTTTGCCCAGCTCACCCAGCGCGCCGGGAACTTCCTGGTTGCCAGGGAAGATATTAAGGATTTCAAATGGGAAGATCTGAAAGGCAAGAAGGTCATCGGCGGTAGAAAAGGCGGCATGCCTGAAATGGTATTTGAGTATATCTTAAACCAGAACCATATCGATCCGGCTACAGATTTCACCATCGACCAGAATATTGATTTCGGTTCTACTGCGGCGGCCTTCGCAGAAGACAAATCCGATTACGACTTCACCGTAGAATTCGAACCTGGTGCAACCAATCTTGAAAAACAGGGTAAGGGATACGTTGTCGCCTCTCTTGGAACGGACAGCGGCTATGTTCCGTACACTGCTTTCTCTGCAAAGAAGAGTTACATCAACAAACATCCGGAAGTCGTCCAGGGATTCACCAATGCACTGCAAAAAGGTATGGACTACGTGGCATCCCACACACCGGAAGACATTGCCCAGGCAATCGCTCCTCAGTTCAAAGAGACCACACTGGATACGATCACAACCATCATTTCCCGCTATTATGAGCAGGATACATGGAAAAAAGATCTGATCTTCCGGCAGGAAAGCTTTGATCTTCTTCAGGATATCTTAGAAGAAGCAGGCGAGCTTAAGGAACGCGCACCTTACAAGGATCTCGTAACTACTACTTATGCAGAAAAGGCAGCAAAAGCAAGCAACGATACCCAGAAAACCAATTAATTCTATACTCCGATATCTACAAAACCGGCAACTTCTCTTGCTTACTATGGTATAAAAAATAATGCTGCAAACTTTTCTTCGTTCTGCAGCATTATTTTTAAATTATCATATATTCGTAAGAACCTGCTATCAGCAGTTTTCTTTTTCTTCCTATATTCGCCTATGCCAGCTCCGCATCCAGGTGCTCTTTCACATAACCGCTGACTTTATCTCTCGGAATCTCCATCACCACTGCCAGTTCTCCATACAGGAACTTCTCGGCGCTGGACATATATCTCTCATCAACGTTGATCGTCTTTTTTCCCGCCAGTAATCTCTTCTTATTTCTTCCATATGAAGTCTTGATCAGTGAGATCCACTCCCGGCACTGATTGTGTAACAATGCGTTCTTGTACATTCCTTCCCGCTGTTTTTCATTTGTCACACCAATGATATCGATCTTTGGCATCTCTTTGATCAGATTCTCCGCCTCTTCTTTTGTGATCAGTTTTCTGATCTGATCCCGCTTATTATCGACTGGTGTGTATACCGTTCCACCTGCATCATATACCGGTTTTAACGTATAATACTCTTTGTCCGAACTGCCCATGTCAATCTTGCCAATATTTACTACTTCGCAGACGCCCTCCTTATAATGCGCCACATAATCTCCTATTTTGAACATTTCTGCCTCCTGTTCTAACACTTCTCTCATGGTAACCTGCAGATGTATGACAACGCTAAAAGAGCGCACAATCCGAAGTTATATCGAACTGCACGCCATCTTTTCTGGTATCGTATTATGAAATTTGTAAACGCGCTGACATAAACTCTTGATATACCTATTATATCACAACCATTTCACGGATGTAAGATTTTTTTAAGAATTTCTCTCAAAATCAACCCTGCACCGCACAAAGCCACCAATATTTTCCTTTGTATCAGTATCAGCCAACGTGGAATTTTTTATGCATTTCTTCTTTAAATTCTTTTCGTTTGAATAAAATTAATCCGATCAACAGCAGAAAACTGCACCCGATACAGATAACCGATGGAGTCTTGTAATGGATTACTCCTGTCACTAAAAGAATCAATGGAAGAATCATCGAATAGACAGCGGCCATCACATAATAGATCATATATTCTCTCGGTGACAGGGAACGTATTCTTGATATGATCAACATTACAACCTGGATCAGCAGGCAGATATCCGGAATTCCGATATTCACAGACCAGCCTCTCCATCCGGTTCCGAGATCCCACAATACACAGATTCCTGACATGATCAGAAGCTGCCATGCCGCATTCTTCAGCAGATTGAACCGTTTCACATAACCGACTGCCATCGTAAGCCACATCGTCGCACACCCGGCTGCCACGAACACCGACCAGTGCACACCGGGCGATATAATGATATCCGTCATCATACTGATCACGATCGCTGCAATACAGCAAAATGTAAAGATCTGTAATACTTTCTTTCCTTCATAATTTGGTCTTGCATCCTCCGGGAAATCCGGTTCTGCCACTTTGACCGAAGCCCCCAGTTCTTTCAATATCCGGTAGAAATTCCGCTGGATATTCGTGCTGTCGTATCTCGATGTAAAGCCAAGTGATAACGTATCTTGAAAAGAACAGATACATAATTCTGTCCGGTTCGTACTTGTATACACGCCAAACTTTTCAATATATTGCGCATAATCTTCCGGCATCTTTACCACACTCATGTTCGAAAGCACGGCGGTTACTTCCTGCTCCGCCATCTTGGCACCCGCACGGATACAGCGGTTTTTCAGTTCCAGCGGTGCCCATTTTAAGATCTTATGCTTTTCTATTGCAATCAGTTCATTCATCCGTCCTGCCATATGCTCTTTGGACAGATTCTCCTGAAAATATAACTTTACTGCCTCCAGTACATCTTCAAAAGAATCTTTTCCCCCTCCGAACTGATACCCCGGCTCTATATAACCGAAGAAATTCAGCATCGAATCCGATGGAAAAATCTTTCTTAAATTCACCGGAACCATCAGGATAACCGGCTTCTTCTCCTGCATCCGGCTCATTTCTTCATGGATTGCACAGATAAATGCAGCCGTCAGGAGCACCGACATGGAGACTTTCTTTTCTCTGGCAATCCCCAGCAGTTCTTTTACCGACATGGAAGCTTCATTGATCTGCAGCTCTTCATATCCTTTTCCACCCTTTTTGATCTGAACCGCCCTGATCTTTTTCTTTTTCTTTCTTGGAAAATCCGGATCATAATATCGGCTGAAACTGTCATCTTCCTGATCTTTTACCGTCAGATACTGGTTTGACAGCTCCACCGGTTCCAGATCTTCTTCGTGGATCAGATACAGATAATTCTTCACCAGTTCTCTTAGGAATTCTGTTGCACCGGTTCCATCTGTCAGCGCATGAAATACTTCAAAATTGATCCGTTTTTCATAATATGTCACTTCAAATAAAAGTGTCTTTTTATCCCGTACATACAGGCTGCTGCAAGGTTCTTTATATTCTTCCCTTACCACCGGTCTTAATTCACTTTTCTCCAGATAATGCCAGAAAAGCCCCTTTCTCATAACCGACAAAAATACGGGATACTTTTGTATCGTCTGATTCAGAGCTTCCTGTAATATCTCTTCTTTTACTTCTTCTTTCAGCTCACAATAGAACCGGAACACTCTGGTATCTTTCGGGCTGCTGGCTGCGGAAAATAACTTTGCCGCATTATCCAGACTTCTCCAGTAAGCACGTTTTTGCTCAAACACCGGCTTTCTCCTCCCCCCTTACTTTCCCGCTTTATTCTTCGTTTGCAGGACTAACCTTCCGGCTGTTTTCATCAGATGTATAGCCGCTCAGGAAACGGTTAATAATAGCAAAGCTCTCCTGTACATGGTAATATTTTACTCCCAGTGCAAAGAATCCGTGAAGTGCATCCTGTATTCTGTGCACCTCCACCTTATTGCCCGCTTCTTTTAACCTTCTTCCATACTCTTCCCCCTCATCTCTGAGAGGATCACATTCCGCCGTTAAGATCAGTGTATCCGGCTGGTTGCTGTAATCGGTCTCCATGAGAGGTGCAAGATATTTACTTTTCTTATCTTCTTCTGCCGATGCATAGAAATTAATATAATCCCGCATCTTTCCCGCAGTCAGAAGATATTCCGTCCCGTAACGTCTTACCGACAAATATGGGGACTCCTCACTGTAATCATTATTTACCGCAGGATAGATCAGTATCTGTCTCTTCGGCAGGAATTCTCCCTGATCTCTTGCCATCAGTGAAACAGCTGCTGCCAGATTCCCACCGGCACTGTCTCCGATCAGTGTAATCTTATCCGGATCTGTATTCAAGATAAACTGGTTCGTGTACATAGCCTTTGCCGCCATATAACAATCGTAAAAACCAATGGGAAATGGATACTCCGGCGCCAGCCGGTACTCTACCGATACAACGATATGATCTGTTGCCGAAGCAAGACGGGCACAGATTCTTTCATAATTATCAATACTTTCCGTTACCCATCCTCCCCCGTGAAAGAACAGAAATACCGGCAGATCATCCTCCATCTTTTCCCCTGGAAGGAATATCCTTACAGGGATCTGATGATTGCCGTTATAAATCTTATAGTCAATCGTCTTATGAAATATCTTCATCGGATCAATTGCTTTTAAATTCGCCAGGTGTCTTGAAGCCTCCACTTCAATGCCGTCGAAGGACAGCGCTTTTAATACCCGCCTCATTGATTTGTTGATCGCCATTATCTGATATATCCTTCCTCATATGCTTTTGCTTTATTAAATGCATATAACTCTGCAAAAGTTGCCTGCTTGTATGGAGAAGCGTAGAAAATCCCCACCATTCCACATGTGATAACCGTAAGAATATCCCATCCAAGGAATGACAGATCCAGAATAAACGTCTCCATCTTCTGTCCGTCCATCATACGCTTACTGATCTGGAATGCTTCTTTTCTGTCCATTCCCGGATTCTCTGCAAGAATGTAAGGAATCATTAGGTATTCATAATGCTTCACGATTCCTGGAATCACCAGCAGTAATGTCCATAAGGATGTAAAAAGTTCTCTTAAGAACATGGTCAGTACAATATTCACATAATGTCCGGAACGGAATGCATCAAACATCGTTCCAACCGTTGGATTCTCTGTCTTATTCAATACGAAGAAACGTTTTCCACCTACTTCCAGAAGATTTCCCACGAATATCTTCAGTGCCCATATTACAATCGTTAATATAATCGCAGCCATTGCAATTGCCAGCCCTGCAAATGGGAATCCCCATCCGTAATGATATGAGAATGAAAACCCGTCATTCCCATACAGACTGTTCTGTGAAGCACCACTTCCGGTTCTTCCTCCGCTTATGCTGCTAAGTCCCGTGATGATTCCCATGATCACTGCTACAGCCACACATGCCCAGTAATTCTTCTTAAATGCAATCTTACCATTTGTTTTCAGTCTTTCTCTTGTCCAGTTCATATACTTTTTCTCCTTGTTTATCCCTGTTGCTTTGCATCTTGAATCTTTTCATTTAAATCATTCAGATATACCCATCGGTCCATCTTCTCATCCAGTGCATTCTCAGTCTCTTCTTTTTTCTCCATAAGTTCCCGCAATTTCACCGAATTAGTCGCATTGGCTGCAATCTGTGCATCCAGTGTCTCAATCTTTTCTTCCAGTTTTGCAATGTCATCATCGATCGACTCGAACTCCCTCTGCTCTTTGAATGTGAATTTCAGCTTTGGTTCCCGCTGTTTCCAGGTGTCTTTCGAAGAGCTTTCTGCCTTCTTCGGCTGTTCCTCTGTCCCGGCAGCATGTCCTTTCAATGACATCTCTGTATCCAGACCTTCCAGTTCTTTGCGGATCAGATAATCCGAATAACCACCCTCGAACTGTCGTACTTTTCCGTCTCCTTCAAATGAGAAGATACGGTTCACAATACGATCCAGGAAATAACGGTCATGTGATACCGTGATGATAATTCCGTCAAAGTGATCCAGATAATCTTCCAGGATCGTCAGCGTCTGGATATCCAGATCGTTGGTCGGCTCATCCAGGATCAGTACATTCGGTGCACTCATCAAAACACGCATCAGGTACAGTCTTCTCTTTTCTCCCCCGGAAAGCTTCTCAATCTTTGACCACTGCATGGCTCCGTCAAATAAGAAGCGCTCCAGCATCTGGGATGCCGTGATCTTTCCGTCTGATGTCGTAACATATTCTCCCACTTCTTTGACATAATCAATCACTTTCATGGATGCATCCATATATTCATTCTCCTGAGAGAAATATCCGATCCGGATCGTCTGCCCAATCTCGATCGTGCCATTATCCGGTTTTACAATCCCATTAATAATCTTAAGAAGTGTCGTCTTTCCACAGCCATTCGGTCCGATGATTCCGATTCTGTCATTTTTTAGGAAAATGTAACTGTAGTCATCGATCAGCTTTCTTGCTCCATAAGATTTACTGATGTTCTGAAGCTCGATCGTCTTATTTCCCATACGGGACGCTACGGAATCCAGTACCACTTTCTTTTCTTCCTGAATGTCCTTGATCTCCTGCATTGCCTTGATGCGGTCAATGTGTGCTTTCTGCTTCGTACTTCTGGCTCTTGCACCTCTTCCCAGCCATTCGAGTTCTGTACGCAGAAGACTCTTTCTCTTTCTTTCTGTCGCCAGTGCCATATCCTGACGTTCTGCTTTTAACTTGACAAACTCCGAATAATTTCCAGGGTAGCTGTATAATTTCCCCTGATCTACTTCCACGATCCTGGTTGCCACACGATCCAGAAAATAACGGTCATGGGTAACCATCAGGATTGCCCCGCGAAATCCGATCAGATATTCCTCCAGCCACTCAGACATCGCATTATCCAGGTGGTTGGTCGGTTCATCCAGTACCAGGATATCTGCCGGTGTAAGCAATGCATTGACCAGTGCAATTCTCTTCTTCTGACCGCCGGACATATGCTCTACTTTCTCGTCATAGTCATAGAAGCCAAGCTTGTTCAGCATGGATCTGGCATCTGCTTCAATTGTCCACTGATTCAGCTCATTCACATTGTCTGCGATTGCCGCACGCAACACCGTTGTTCCCTCTTCAAATTCCGGTGTCTGCGGCAGATAACAGATCTTGACCTGATTTCCTATACTGATCTTACCTTCATCGTATGGTTCTATCCCGGCTGCCACTTTTAAAAGCGTAGATTTTCCCATTCCGTTAATTCCGATCACACCGATCTTTTCATTCTCATTGATGCTGAATGCAACATCATTCAGAAGGACACGGTCAGTATAAGCCTTCGTAATATGCTCCATCGTAAGTAAATTCATACTTTAGTTCTCCTTCATAAGCCTTTCGGATCTTCCCATCGGCAGTCCCTGTAAAATGCCTGACAGGCCAGAAAAGAGACCGGAAACTCCGATCTCTTTTCGTTCTCCTCTTTCTATTATATTTTACAGAAAGACATATTTCAATATGAATAATACCGTAAGTACATACATTAATGCGCTGATCTTCTTTTCTTTTGCTTTTCCAGTCATCAGATTCAGGATCACATAAGAGATAACTCCCATAGAGATACCTTCTGAAATGCTGTAGAAGAATGGCATAGCCAGAATACAGATGTAGCATGGCAGTGCCTCTGAAAAATCATCAAAATCAATGTGTGTCACATTTGTCAGCATGTAGAATCCAACCACGATCAGGGCCGGTGCTGTTGCAAATGAAGGAATTGCAAGGAAGATTGGTGACAGGAACAGTGACAGGCCGAATAAAATAGCTGTCGTTGCAGAAGTCAGTCCCGTTCTTCCTCCTTCGGATACACCGGATGCACTCTCTACAAATGTCGTAGTCGTTGTTGTTCCAAGCACTGCTCCAACGGTTGTTGCAACCGCATCTGCCATCAGCGCACCTTTGATATTCGGAAGACGTCCCTCCTCATCTAACATACCTGCCTTTGTAGACACACCGATCAGTGTTCCGATCGTATCAAACATATCTACAAATAAGAATGCAAAGATGACAACGATAAAGTTCAAAGAGAATATTCCGCTGAAGTCAAGCTTTCCAAATACCGGCATGATGCTTGGAATTGTGAATCCCTTGCTGAAATCCGGAAGCAGGCTGTAGAATCCAATTTCTGGATTCGCTACATAGATACCCGCCATCTGACAGATGATTCCAAGAATCCATGTAATCAGGATTCCCCATAAGATATTTCCCTTTACATTCTTTATTACCAGAATTCCTGTAATTCCCACACCGATCAGTGCAAGAATGACCGTGATTCCTACGTTACTCATAGAAGCTTCCACACCTTTGGCACTGTTATATCCATCAATGGAGAATAACTGCAGAAGTGTAGAACCTCCTACTACGATATTCGCATTCTGAAGTCCGATAAATGCAATGAATAATCCGATACCGACACTTACTGCCGACTTCAGATTCTTCGGAATTGCATTGAAGATTGCCTCACGGATATTTGTAAGTGAAAGTACGATGAAAACGATACCTTCTACAAATACTGCCGTTAATGCAACTTCCCACTTATAACCCATTCCAAGAACAACAGTATAGGCAAAGTATGCATTCAGTCCCATTCCAGGTGCCAGTGCGAACGGGTAATTGGCGAAGAACGCCATCAAGAATGTACCGATCATTGCAGCCAGCGCTGTCGATGTAAAGATTGCACCGGAATCCATCCCTGTTGCAGACAGGATACTCGGATTGACTGCAAGGATGTACGCCATAGTCATGAACGTAGTGATACCTGCCATAACCTCTGTTTTGGCATCGGTTCCGTTCTCACGGAGCTTAAATAATTTTTCCAACATGTTTCTCTTTTCCTCCTTATACTCTCAAAAAATAAGATAACGACAACAAAATTACTGTATCTCTCTTATTTTTTTTCTTAAAGCAAGTACCTGATTTGGTGCTACGGATAACTCATCGATTCCCATCTGCAGGAATTGTTCTGTCATGTCCAGATCTGCTGCCAGATCACCACATATGCTGATTGTTTTTCCCTCCAGATGTACATTATTCGCAATAATACGTATCATTTTAAGCAATGCCGGATGATGCGGATTATAAAAATGATCCAGTTTAGAATTTGTTCTGTCCATTCCCAGTGTAAGCTGCGTCAGATCATTCGTTCCTATACTGAAAAAATCAGCCTCCCGTGCCAGTTCACCGCTTATCATAACCGCTGCCGGTGTTTCAATCATAACTCCGATCTGTATTTCTTCATTAAACGGAATCTTCTCATCTTTTAACTCTTTTTTTATCTTTTCCAGAAGCAGTTTTGCCTGCTGTACTTCTTTTACATCTGTAACCATCGGGAACATAATAGACATCTTTCCATAAGCAGATGCACGTAAAATTGCACGTAACTGCGTCTTGAATATCTCGTCTTTATCCAGTGACACACGGATTCCCCTGTATCCCATCTCCGGATTATTCTCTTCTCCCAGATCCAGACACTCTGCTGTCTTTTCACCGCCCAGATCTGCTGTGCGGATCACAACCTTTTTCATTCCCATCGCTTCTGCTGCCAGACGATATACCTGAAACTGCTGTTCTTCTGTCGGAAGTTTCGGACCATTTTCCATATAAATAAATTCACTTCTGAATAATCCGATTCCACCCGCATCACTGCGCAGAACGCTTTCAATGTCTTCTCTGCTTCCGATATTCGCGCACACATCAATTTTTTGTCCGCTCTGCGTAATATTTTCTTTTCCCTTCAGACGTTCCAGACTCTGTACCTGCGTATGATTCTCATCTTGTCTCTGTTTCATCTTTGAAATCGTTGTATAATCAGGTTCGATATATACTTTTCCCTCAAAACCATCGATAATAATGGTCTTGCCTTCGTATTCTTTCTTTAAAGACTCTCCCAGTCCGATCACAGATGGAATTCCTTTTGTTCTTGCAAGCACTGCCGTATGAGAATTAATTGTTCCGTATCTGGTAACAAACCCAAGAATCTTGCTCTTATCAAGCTTTACTGCCTCACTTGGATATAATTCACCGGCTGCCAGTATAAACGGTTCATCTGTCAGCATCTTATCTTTCCATGCCCTTGCAAGAATCCGAAGTACCCTTGTCGACACATCTTTAATATCTGCTTCGTGTCCCTGTACATAACTTTTATTACTTTTTGCCGCACTTGCCAGTACATTTTCCACCGCATTTTTTACAGCATACTCTGCATTCAACTTATGCTCTACGATAATATTTGTAATCTGCCTGATGATTTCCTGATCTTCAAGGATCATCTGCTGCATCTCAAATATAGCTGCATTCGCTTCACCTACTTCCTTAGAAGCCGAATCATACAGATTCCTCAGTTCCTGCAACGCTTTCTGCCTTGCTTTCTGAAAACGCATAACCTCTTTTTCTACATCTTTTACATAGATTCTGCGAATCTCTTTTGTATCCCGCTTATAAAAGGAAAGTTTTCCGATTGCAATTCCTTCTGATATTTTTTTCCCAGTCAATGTAATCATAGTTTTTCAACCCTTTTAAACCTTTATTAGTATGAACAATAATACTTTACACGTTTGCCGTTCATTCGTCAAGTAGATTACTTTTTTGTATAAAAACACAAAAACATTCCTTAAATTCATTGACGTCTTTATCAATATATGCTAATCTGACAACAGTGCAATTCATAGAATACTTTTATAAATTGCACGATTTAATAATTTTTATGGAGGTATAATCATGAAAGGTACTGTAAAATGGTTTAACAACCAAAAAGGCTACGGTTTCATTTCTGACGCTGAGGGTCATGATGTATTCGTTCATTATTCAGGACTGAATATGGAAGGGTTCAAGACACTTGAAGAAGGTCAGGAAGTGGAATACGAAGTTACAGAAGGTGCTAAGGGCCCACAGGCTGTTAACGTAACACCACTCTAATCGCAACAATCTAAGTTTTTAATGTCCCTTTTATATATTAAAATATATCTATTTCGGATTTAAATATTTAAAAGTAATACATGACTTAACGAGAGAGGATTATGAGAAAAAGCCAGATAACTGCAGTTATCTGGCTTTTATCATATCTGCCAAACCGGTCATCTGAAGATACACAGATGACCGGTTCTTCTGTATTATTCAGTATTATTTCTGTGGTCTTGAAACATTCAGCTGAAGATCAATTCCAAATGGATTAACCACAACTCCCGTAACTTCCGGGCCCATTGCTTCCGGAATTCTGGCTGCTTCGACAACTCCCATTGTATACTTCATATCTCTGTTCTCATTCTGGAATTTCAGGAATTCCTGGACGTCTGTAAAGATCGGCATCAGTACCTGTCCGTCATCTTTATTCAAAATCGGCATTTTTTTATCTTCACTAATTGCCGTGATATATCTGCCCCTCTGATAATGTGCCATCAGTTCTTCCTGCAGTTCCTTTGTTTCATCCGTGAGTTTTAATTCTTTCTGGCTTCTTACCTTCTGCATAAAATACATTGCAGTAATCTGAAGTTCCGGATTCTCAATCGGTTCTTCGCCCGGCTTCTGTTCCGGTCTTCTAACCAGTTCCCCTAACTGAATCGCAATCTCTTCTTCTGTTCCTTTACCGATTACCATACAGTTCACCCCGATTGGGAATAAACTGCTATAGAAAGGAAGCAGGTATTTTTTTTCAATATTAAAAATTTTTAACGGATTATTCGCCTTCAGGAATTCCTGTCCTCCGCGCATTGCATCTTCTTCTGAAAAGAATATAAACACTTCATCATCATACGTCTCCGGATCACATACCACGAAAGGCATTCTTGTACAATCAGACATCAATACATAGATGGCATCCGATTCCCGTAATTTTTTTAAAACGCTGCTTTTGTCTACACTCATACTGTTCCTCTTTCACTTCTATTGATTAGCACGATATGCCTCGTCCGCGCTATACACGTCGAAACCACTACCTTTAAGAATATCGATCACCCTTCCAGGATCATCACTCTTTAATACAGCTGCTGCATCTGCTCCATTTGCAAATGCATACATATATTCAATATTCACTTCTCCATCTACAATCTGATGCATTGCTTTATTCAATGAACCGGTTGCATGTGGTACACGAAGTGCTACAACATCTGTCAGCATTGCTGTAATTCCAGCTTCTTTTAATGCTGCACGTCCTTTGTGCGGGTCAGAGACGATCAGACGAAGCATTCCATAATCTGATGTATCCGCAAGACTCAGTGCAACAATATTCACACCTTTTTTTGCCAGTACATCCAATACTTCTTCCAGACGTCCTTCTCTGTTTTCCAAAAAAACTGATAACTGTTGTACAGTATTACTTACGCCCATGTTATTCCCTCCTGTTTATAAACCTCTGTTATCAATGACACGTTTTGCCTTGCCTTCGCTTCTTTCGATTGTCTTAGGCTCTACAAGTTTTACTCTTACTGCAACACCAAGTGCCTGTTTCAGTACTGCAGCAACTTTGTTCTTCAGTTCATCCAGCTTACGGATCTCATCTGAAAAATATTTTTCATCTACTTCTACCATTACAGTCAGTACATCCAGGTTATTTTCACGATCTACGATCATCATATAATGTGGTGCAACACCGCCTCCGATAGAAAGCAGGGCTGTCTCTACCTGTGTCGGGAATACGTTGACTCCGCGGATAACCTTCATATCATCTGTACGGCCTTTGAACTTGGAAATTCTAGGAAGCGTTCTTCCACACTCACACGTAGAATGATCAATACTTGTAAGATCCTTTGTTCTGTAACGAAGTAACGGCATACCTTCTTTTACAAGTGTGGTAAATACAAGTTCTCCTGTCTCCCCGTCTGCACATGGTGTATGATCTGCCGGATTCAATACTTCCGGATAGAAATAATCTTCATATATATGCATTCCTTTATGATGGATACATTCCAGTGCAACACCCGGACCTGTAATCTCACACAATCCATAGATATCAAAACAGTTAACATTTAACAGTTCTTCAATCTTCAGACGCATCTCTTCTGTCCATGGCTCTGCGCCATTGATTCCTACTTTTAACCGAAGCTTATCTACGATGCCTGCCTCGTTGGCAGCTTCTGCCAGATATAAAGCATAAGATGGAGTACATGCAAATGCAGTCGCACCAAAATCTTCCATACACATCAACTGTCTTTTTGTATTACCTGCTGACATCGGAATAGCCATTGCTCCAAGCTTTCTTGCTCCGAAATCCAGTCCCATTCCTCCTGTAAACAAGCCATATCCATAGCAGATATGCAGACGATCCTCTGCGGTAAGTCCTGCCATCGTAAGTCCTCTTGCCACACATTCTCCCCATACATCTACATCTTTCTGTGTATAAGAAGCAAGAGTCAGCTTACCGGTTGTTCCTGATGTTCCCTGCACTCTGACGATCTTTTCCTGTGGAACAGCCAGAAGTCCGAATGGATAATTCGCTCTTAAATCTTCTTTTGTCGTAAATGGAAGTTTACCGATATCTTCAATCCCCTTGATATCTCCCGGTTCGATTCCTATATCATCCATTTTCTTGCGATAAAATTCTACGTGATCATATACATTCTTAACCTGTTTTACCAGACGTTCACTCTGAAGTGCAGTCATCTCATCCCTGCTCATGCATTCAATCTTAGGATCTCTGATCTGTTCTTTCCAGTCCTTTAATGCTACCTTTGCCATAACCTCTTATGTACCTCCTTATAAATAATAACCAACATCAAATGCCTTTTTATTTATCTCAATAGTTTTCGGAGGAACTGTCTTTTCAATCACCTCATACCATTGTTCTTTTGTAAAGTCCATGTGCTGTGCTGCAACTCCAAGCACAATCAGATTGAATACTCTGGAATTACCGATTTTTTTTGCTTCTTCTGTTGCATTTACTGTATATACTTTGTGATCTTTCCCCAGTGTTTCAATAATGTCTTCCGGGTATTCTGCTGCCCCGATCACAACCGGCATCGGATCAATTCTCCAGTCATTGATGATCAATGCTCCGTCTTTTTTCAGGAAATGTGCATATCTCAGTGCTTCCAGACGTTCAAATGCGATAATCACATCTGCCTGCCCTTCTTCTACGATTGGTTCTGCCACCTGTTCTCCGTACCTTACAAATGTTACAACGCTTCCTCCACGCTGAGCCATTCCATGTACTTCGGAAAGTTTTACGTCATATCCGCCGGTAATGGCAAGTCCTCCTAAGATTCTGCTGGTAAGCAGTGTTCCCTGTCCGCCGACTCCGACGATCATAATATTCTTTGTTGCCATTATCTGTCACCTTCCTTTACTAACTCAATCGCATCGAATTTACACAGGCTTGCACAAAGTCCGCATCCAGTACACATCGTATCATCGATGGACACTGTTCCGTCAGCATTTTTTGTCATTGCAGGACATCCAGGTTTCATGCACATACCACATTTCTTACATTTATCTGTATGCGTCTGATATAACGGTTTCTTTGATTTGTCCAGAAGTACACATGGTGTCTTCGTAATGATCACGGATACTTCATCTTTGGCAATCTCTTCTTTTACGGCCTTTTCCACAGCCTGAATATCTCTTGCATTGACTTCTACCACATTCTTAACACCTATTGCACGACATAATGCCGGAATATCAATTGCATATGTCGGATCTCCCTGCAGTGTCTTTCCTGTTGCCGCATGATCCTGATGTCCGGTCATACCGGTTGTAGAGTTATCCAAGATGATGACGGTTCCTGTTGCTTTGTTATACATCATATTCATCAGAGAATTGACACCCGTATGTAAAAATGTAGAATCGCCGATCACAGCAACCCAGTTCTTAATATATTCTTTTCCTTTTGCCTTTTCCATACCATGAAGGCTTGAAATACTTGCTCCCATACAGATGGTTGTATCCACAACACTAAGTGGTGCTACTGCGCCCAGTGTATAACAGCCAATGTCACCTGCCGCATGAATCTTTAACTTGTTCAGTACATAGTACACACCTCTGTGTGGACATCCCGGACATAAGATTGGTGGTCTTCCCGGTGCCTGCGCAGGCTTACTGATATCAAGTTCTTCTTTCAGAATTGCCTCACGGAGCATATTGGCACTGTATTCCCCCTGTACCGTGAAGATTTCTTTTCCGATCGCTTTGATGCCCCAGGATTTAACCTGTGTCTCAATCACCGGGTCCAGTTCTTCTACAACATATAAGGTATCTACTTTTGAAGCAAATTCTTCGATCAGCTTTCTTGGAAGCGGATTTACCATACCAAGTTTTAATACAGATGCTTCCGGAAGTGCTTCCTTTACATACTGGTATGGAATACCGCTGGTGATTACACCGATCTTTGTGTCATTCATCTCTACTTTGTTGATTGGAAGTGTATTAGCAGCTTCCGCAAGTTCGAGATTGCGCTTTTCAATCTCTACGTGGCGGAGTTTTGCATTTCCTGGCATCATAACATTCTTGCGGATATTCTTCTCATATGGTTTATCTTCTATTTCTTTGCGTTCGTTTAATTCTACAACTCCCTGGGAATGTGCCAGTCTTGTTGTTGTACGGTAAACAAACGGACGGTCAAATTTCTCACTCAGATCAAATGCTACTTTGATAAATTCTTTTGCTTCTGAACTGTCTGAAGGCTCGATAACAGGGAGCTGTGCCGCACGTGCTACCATTCTTGTATCCTGCTCATTCTGAGAACTGTAAAGTCCCGGATCATCCGCAACAACAATGACAAGTCCTCCGTTTACACCCATATAAGAAACTGTATATGTAGGGTCTGCTGCCACATTAAATCCAACGTGCTTCATACAGGACATCGCACGTACCCCCGCTACAGATGCACCGATCGCTACTTCTGTCGCAACTTTTTCATTCGGTGACCACTCGCAGTATAAACTGTCTTTATATTTGACCAGGTTCTCACTGATCTCTGTACTAGGCGTACCTGGATATGCTGCCGAAACCTTTACTCCGGCCTCATATGCACCTCTGGCAATCGCCTCGTTTCCAAGCATAATTACTTTTTCTGACATACTTCTTTTCCATCCTTTCGTGTAAGCGGCATTCCATTTACGCCACCTTGTAATAGTATAACACAATACTTTCGCGAGTTAAAGCATTAATTTGGCAGAAACATGGTTTTTTATATATGTTTCTTGCAGCTATACTCATTCAGGTCTATACGAATGATTGCTACCGCTTTTTCAAGATTTGGATTTTTCTGGAATTCATCAAATGTTCTGCCGGTCTGGTGCTTCATGATAACATTCAGGGCCTTTAGCTTTTCTCTTGGATTATCGATAATACTTGCAGCTCCTTTTCCGATGATACTTGCATAGTAATAACTGTACTGACATGCGGTATCTCCTTCCACCAGTTCATGTCTGTAATCAATTTCAACTCCGACATTTGCATTTTTTCTGATCAAATCGATCTTTTTTCCTTCTCTTGCACCATGGATATAAAGGATCACTTTTCCTTCTTCCCTTACGTATCCATAGTTCACCGGCACAATATACGGCCCGTTCTCATCCATGATCCCGATTCTGCACACCTTGCATTCATCAAAAATCTGTTGGATTTCTTCCATCTCTATTACTTCTCTGTCTTTTCTTCTCATCTGCATACCCTCATTTCTGATTTATCCTTTTCCGATTCCTGTCATCATCCGACTTATTCCTTGAAGATAAATACCGGCATCGGCGGACAGTTCTTCCGGTTATAGTATTCATTGACGATCACGGTATACTCTTTTCCCGGAAGTGCTTTCACATATTCCAGGATTTTTTCTTTCTCTTCAAACCCGGTATCTCCGCCGCTGTAAATGCACAGGCTCATCATACCACCGTGTTTCAATATGCCAAGGCCTTTTCCGATTGCCTCAATACTGGTCCTGTATGTGGTTGCAAGATTATGATCGCCTCCCGGAAGATATCCGAAATTAAAGCAGATCACGTCTGCACTCTCTTTTCCGGCATACCGGTCCATATGTTCATGACCATCCAGAATTAATTCTGCCTGCATTTCTTTTCCATGCGTTTTCAGTAATTCTTTCGTCACATCCAGAGCTTCCTGTTGAATATCAAATGCAAGTACCTTTCCTTTTTCTCCGGCAAGCTCACACAGGAACAGGGTATCATTCCCCTTTCCCATGGTCGCATCGATATAATATCCGCCTTCTTCTGCCTGCGAGCGGATGATCTCGTGACACCAGTATGTAATCTGTGACTGTTTCATTCTTCCCATCTGTTATCTTTCTCCTGCTTTTTTGCTATCTGGCACTCTAAAAATCAAACAATGACAGCTGGTTCGATGCCGGAAGATCTGCAAGGATCCCAAGCTCTACCATCGTGTCAATAACGGTCTTACTTGCTTTTGTTCTCTGTCTGAAGTCATCCAGTGACAGATAAGTTCCGTCTTTAGATGCTTCTGCAACTGCCTCGGCAGCTTTTTCTCCCATACCGTCGATACTCGAAAGTGGCGGCATCAGCTTGCCGTTTACGATCAGGAACTTTGTCGCCTGTGCTTTGTAGATATCAAGCGGCTCAAATTCGAATCCTCTTGCATACATCTCCTGCACAATCTTCATATCCTTCATCGTATCCTGTTCTTTTTTACTGAGTGTCGCAGAACGGCGGTTGTAATCATCAATATAGTACTGAAGCTTTTCCTTCCCCTGGCACATGATCTCGTAAGAAAATGCATCTGCACGGATTCCAAAATACGCCCCATAATATGCCAGTGGATAGTTGATCTTACAGTATGCGATACGGTATGCCATCATAACGTATGCTGCCGCATGCGCTTTCGGGAACATGTATTTGATCTGTTCACAGGACCAGACATACCAGTCGGGGACATTGTGTTCTGCCATGTCTTTTTTGAACTCCGGCCATTCTTTACATTTTCCTTTTGCAACGGTTCCCTTACGGACACGCTCCATAATGGTAAATGATTCCTCACTGTCCATCCCCTTGTTGATCAGATAGGTCATGATATCATCACGGGTACAGATTGCCGTGGAAATGGTTGCCTTTCCGCTCCGGATCAGTTCCTGTGCATTATTCAGCCACACGTCCGTTCCATGTGACAGACCGGAGATACGGATCAGATCCGAAATTGTATTCGGCTTTGTATCCACTACCATCTGGATAACGAAATCAGTTCCAAATTCCGGGATTCCAAGGCATCCGACCGGACATCCGCCGATATCATCCGGCTTGATACCAAGTGCCGATGTATCATGAAACAAAGAAATTACCCCCGGATCATCCAGTGGGATCTTCGTAGCATCAAAACGGTTATCCGTCTCATTGTATTCGTTGTCCATCGCCGGGGAACTGATATATTCCTCCAGTGTCTTGATCATAGTCGGATCATCATGTCCGAGAATATCAAGCTTTAACAGGTTGTGGTCTATCGAATGGTAATCGAAATGTGTGGTGACGATATCCGTCGTCATATCATTCGCCGGATGCTGTACCGGTGTAAAAGAGTTGATCTCTTCGCCAAGCGGAAGTACAATGATTCCTCCCGGATGCTGTCCGGTACTTCGGCGGATTCCCGTACACCCCTGTACGATACGGTCAATCTCACATTTTCTTTTACCCTGTCCATGTTCTTCGTAATAATTCTTTACATAACCGAATGCGGTCTTGTCCGCCAGTGTACCTACCGTTCCGGCACGGAATGTCTGACCCGCACCAAAGATAACCTCTGTATACTTATGCGCATTACTCTGATAATCTCCCGAGAAGTTCAGGTCAATATCCGGCTCTTTATTTCCCTTGAATCCAAGGAAAGTCTCGAACGGAATATCAAATCCATCTTTTATAAGCTTCTCTCCACATACCGGACATACACGGTCCGGCATATCCCATCCGCAGCCTCCGGCAAATTTCCTGACTTCTTCCGAATCAAAATCACTGTAATGACATTTCTTACAGTAATAGTGCGGACTTAATGGGTTAACCTCTGTGATTCCCGCCATGGTCGCTACAAAAGAAGATCCTACGGAACCACGTGAACCTACCAGATATCCGTCTTCCACTGATTTCCATACCAGTTTCTGTGCAATAATATACATAACGGCAAAACCATTGGATATGATTGAATTCAGTTCTCGCTCCAGACGCTCGGTAACGATCTCCGGAAGATTCTCTCCGTACATGGAATGTGCTTTATTATAACAGATATCACGGAGCATCTTGTCCGAATCCGGGATAACCGGCGGACACTTGTCCGGACGCACCGGCGTGATCTTTTCGACCATCTCCGCGATCTTCACCGGATTCTCGATGACAATCTCTCTTGCCTTTGCAGACCCCAGATATTCGAATTCTTCCAGCATCTCATCCGTGGTCCTAAGATACAGCGGCGGCTGATTGTCCGCATCACCAAAGCCCTTTCCTGCCATGATGATTCTTCTGTATACCTCATCTTCCGGATTCATGAAATGCACGTCACAAGTTCCGACAACCGGCTTATTGAACCGTTCACCAAGTGCGACGATCTTCCTGTTGATTTCTTTTAAGTCTTCCTCATTCTGTACCTTCGTGATCTTCGGGCTTTCAATCATAAACTGGTTGTTTCCAAGCGGCTGAATCTCCAGATAATCATAAAAGTTGGCGATCTTTGCAATGCGTTCTTCTGATTTGTCATTCAGTATTGCCTGATAAAGTTCTCCTGCCTCACAGGCACTTCCCACCAGAAGTCCTTCTCTGTATTTCGACAGTTCACTCTTTGGAATTCTCGGTCTTCTCGCATAATATTTCAGATGTGACATCGAGATCAGCGTATACAGATTCACGCGTCCCACTTCATTCAGTGCCAGAATGATCACATGGTATGATGGAAGCTTGCGGACAGCATCCGCATTATTTTCGCCGAACTGGTTCAGTTTTGCCAGGTCATAAATCCCCCTGTCTTTTAACATTTCTATAAATTTCACAAATATCTCTGCTGTTGCCCCGGCATCATCAACAGCCCTGTGATGATTTTCCAGCGAAATATGCAGTGCATTCGCCACTACATTCAGCTTGTACTTTGAAAGTGTTGGCAGAAGAATACGCGCCATCGCCACGGTGTCCACCGATGTGAAATCCGGCTGGATATCCTGATATCTGCAATTTTGTTCAATAAAGCTTACATCAAAGGATGCATTGTGTGCGACCAGTGCCGCATCACCGATAAATTCCAGGAATTGTGGAAGAACTGTCTCGATATCCGGTGCTCCTATAACCATCTGATCTGTAATACTGGTAAGCTGTGTGATCTGAAATGGAATCGGTACTTTCGGATTAACGAATGTGCTGAACTTATCAGTAATCTCTCCATGTTCTACCTTCACCGCACCAATCTCAATAATCTTATCCTTAATTGGACTGAACCCTGTCGTCTCAAGGTCAAATACTACATAAGTATCATCCAGTGGCTGTCCCTTTTCATTCACTGCCACATCAGTCAGGTCGTCCACCAGGTAGCCTTCCACACCGTAAATCACTTTAAACGGATCATCCTTATCCAGCGACTCAATATAATGGTTCGCATCTGTAAACGCCTGAACGACACCGTGATCTGTAATCGCCATCGCCGGATGCCCCCAGTCATGCGCCTGTTTCAGCAATGTTGTTACATCAGTTACCGCATCCATATCGCTCATCTTTGTATGGCAGTGAAGCTCCACACGCTTTTCCGGTGCCGTATCCACTCTGGATTCTGTAAAATCACTGATCTTTTTGATTCCGACTACCGACTGGATATTCAGTTCCGAATCAAAACGGTCAACCGTTGTCACACCTTTTAATTTCAGAAATGCGCCATTCTTAATATCCCCCAGGATATCTGCCAGCTGATCATTCCGCACAAACATTTTCACCATAATAGAATCCGTAAAATCCGTAACTGCAAACATAATGATCGTCTTCTCGTTACGTATCTCTCTGGTCTCCATGCTGATGACTTTTCCGCGGATGGTAATCTCTCCCATCTCTCCCAGGACATTCTTAAGTTCTATCGTCTCATCGTCAAAATCACGTCCGTAGATAAGGTTTGGATCATCGGTAGCTTTACGTACAAAGGAATATCCACCTTTTCCGAATGAGCCGCCCTTCTTAAATCCACCTGAACTTCTTCCGCCACTTTTGGTATTGTTCCCGCTTTCTCCTGCTGAGTTGCTTTTTGCTTTGGTCTTTTCGTCTTTCTTCTCTTCTTTTTGTTCCAGTTCCTGTGCTTTCTTTGCTTTTACGGCCTGCGACTGTTCTCTGATTGCTTCGATTTCCTGCTCTAATTTCGCCTCGTTGTATTTCAGCTTGCTGTCTTTTGCTTTTTCATAAAGAACACGGATCTCCACAGGCCTGTGAAACCGTTCTTCAAACACATCTGAAAGATATGTAGATAGCGAATCCTTTTTTCCCTGTGCAACAATGGTATCAGTCAATGTCAGACAGAGGATATTTCCGTTTTCAAATTCATAACTTGCATTCTGCAGCATATTCCGCTCTACTACGCTTCTTTGATCCAGTTCCATCAGGAAGCTGTCATAATATTCATTCATCAGATTTTCCGGTGTATACTGTTCTGAAAGATCATACTGCTCTTTTACCGACACCTGGATATGACTTCTGGCAAACAGCTGCTGTTTTAACAGGCGTTCTACTTCGTAAATATGTTTTTTCTGGATCAGATGTCTGCTGTAAAGGCTGACACGGATAAAATCCCTTGTTGAATTGGTAGAAACTTTCGTCACTTCCACACCCTGAAACATCATCTGTATATCATCTTTTACTTTTAATGTCGGAAATACCTCAAAAAACGGTTTACTCATTCCAGTGTAACAACTCCTGTCTTAACGTTTCCAATAATTCTTCTTCTTTTACTTTTTTGACAATTTCACCTTTCTTGATCAAAAGACCTTCTCCGCATCCTCCGGCAATTCCGATATCTGCTTCTTTTGCTTCTCCAGGTCCGTTTACCACACATCCCATAACAGCAACTTTAATATCCAGTGGAATATCCGCCACCATATCCTGCACCTGATTTGCGAGTCCGATCAGATCAATCTTGGTTCTTCCACAGGTCGGGCAGGATACTACTTCTATTCCACCCTTTCTAAGTCCCAGTGTCTTTAAGATCAGCTTGGCCGATTTGATCTCTTCTACCGGGTCTCCGGTAAGAGATACACGAATCGTATCTCCAATCCCCTGACTTAAGATCAGTCCGAGTCCGATCGATGATTTTATATTTCCTGCAAGTAATGTTCCTGACTCTGTAATACCGACATGCAGCGGGTATGGACATTGCGGTGCAAGCAATTCATGCGCTTTTACACACATCATCACATCTGAAGATTTGATACTTACTACAAGATTATCATATCCCATATTTTCGATCAGATGCACTTTATCCAGTGCACTTTCTACCAGTCCTTCTGCTGTCACTCCATGGTATTTCTCTACCAGATGTTTTTCAAGCGATCCACTGTTCACTCCGACACGTATCGGTATATGATATTCTTTTGCTTTTTCTACCACTGCTCTGACTCTTTTTTCATCTCCGATATTTCCCGGATTGATACGGATCTTATCCGCTCCGTTTTCGATTGCTGCAATTGCCAGGCGATAATCAAAATGTATATCCGCCACCAGTGGAATATGGATCTGCTTTTTAATCTTGCTGATACTTTCTGCCGCTTCCATCGTTGGCACTGCCACACGAATGATATCACATCCTGCTTTTTCAAGTCTTAAAATCTGTGCCACACATGCTTCTACATCTTCCGTCTTTGTATTTGTCATAGACTGGATCGCAATTTTTTCTCCACCACCGATGCATACATCCCCAATTTGTACTTTTCTGGTTTTATTCCTGTAGTTATCCATTTATTTTCCTCCTTTTTCCATATCCATGCAGAGAACTTGCCACTGGCAACTTCTCTTGCATACTTTGGTATCTACATAACCTGCCACTGGCAGCTTCTATTTCATACTTTGGTATGTATAACAAACACCCCTCTATACACTGCATAGAGGGGCCCTCATCTATTTTTTATTGAACATCATCTGCTCACCATATTCACGTTCTGTCAATGTCATTGTTCCGCCATCAATACTGTATTCAAATGTCGTTCCTATCGACTGCACTGCATTCTTTAACGTCTCTTCTGTATACTGACCATTTGATTTTTCTGCAATTTCCTGAATCTTATTATCATCCTCCTGAATGGATATCGTCTTGGATTCCTTACTGAGCGTATATGTCATCGGGACTTGCGTTTCTTCTCCATCCCCGGATGCCGGAAGTATAACTGTCATCTGTCCGTTCCGACCGATCTTAAGATCCATATTACCGTCTTCATCTGTCCATGATCCCTCCAGTGGGTTTCCTGTAAACATCTTCATTAAAAGAAAGATTGCTATAATTACGATCAGGACAGATGTAACAGCCGTAACGACTGTCCATATCTTACTTCTTTTTGCCTCATCATTGTTTGCTATCATCTATCCATTTCCTTTCTTTAATAATTCTATTTTTTAGTATTACCATCATATTAAATTATATGTGGTTTTTACTTTCATGTCAACGACGGGGTGATCGTTTGTTTCTTCTTTCATTACTCATCGATCTCTACTAACAGATAAAATCCTCTGTCTGTCTGTTCGATTTTCTGTATTTTTCCCTTTCTTGACTTTATTCTCTGTCTTGTACGATAAATTCCTGACATCGCAATGGATGGCTCTACAAGATAAGTGTACTGACCTGTCACAGCACTTCTTTCACTGATCTCAACTTCCTGTCCTTCCGTTACCAGTCCTTCTCTTTCCATTTTAAAACGTTCTACTCTCACTTTATCGGCTCCCTTCTCTTAATATTCACTTCAATCTGTTTGTTCTCCACTTATGCACTTTCGCCTCTTTTTGTTCCATTTCGGCACATCTGCGACACATTTCGTTGAGAATCGACACTTTCCGTGTTCCGAAGTGCAACCCTTGGTAAAATATACCAATCAATTTAGGAGGTATCCGACATGCCATTTTCTGAAAAACTAAAAAAATTACGTGAAGAAAATCATTATACCCAGAAATATGTTGCAAAATATCTCAATGTTGCACGTTCTACCATTGCCGGGTATGAAACAAAGAATCGTCAGCCTTCTCACGAAAAACTGACGATTCTTGCTGAGCTTTTTCATGTTTCAGTTGATTATCTGCTGGACGATGATATCAGTGAAATCACACTTTCCGATAAATCAACGGCTCAAAAATCAGAACACTATCTTCTCACCCATTTTCACCGCTTATCTAATTCTTCTAAAAAAGAATTGTTAAACTTTCTTCAATACCTGGAACAGCGGGATGAATCCGCACGCAGCAAATCAGCTCTTTAATCCTGCATTATTTCACAAAACGGTGATAAATATAATCATTTGCTTCTTTTTCCTGACTGTCATCCAGAGGCATTAACTGAACTTCCCCGTACTTTCTTTCGAGCGCTTTCTGGATCAGATAGTCACTCACCTGTGGATTCTTTGGAAGCAACGGACCATGCAGATAAGTACCGATTACATTTTTGTAAACTACGCCTTCATAGCCGCTTTTCCCGTCATTTCCCGCTCCGTATAATACTTTTCCAAATGGTTTATTTCCATTGAGGTATGTTCTTCCCCCATGATTTTCAAATCCAACCACCGGCATATCTACAAGATCACTGTCCAGTACAATATTATCTATGAGACGTCCCTCTTCCTGTTCCGTATAAATGTCAACCAGATTCAGTCCCTCGATCATTCCGGCATCTGTCTTATAATATTTTCCAAGAAGCTGATATCCTCCGCATACTGCAATAACAACTCCTCCGTCTTCCACATAATCCTTGAATTCACTTTGAATCTCAAGAAGACTTTTACATACGATTGCCTGTTCACGGTCTGAACCTCCGCCTAACAGTACAATATCCAATTTTGAAAAATCAATCTGATCCCCTGTATTAAACTCTATCGTCTCTGCTTCAATTCCACGCCAGATACATCGTTTCATCAGACATGCGATATTCCCTCTGTCGCCGTACAGATTCAAAAGATCTGGATACAGATGCCCTATCGTAATTTTCATATCTTTTGTATCCATTATCTTTCTTCCTCCATCTTTTTCAATACATTTCTGGTACTGAACAGAGCCGTATAATTCACCAGTACATACAGATTGCCACAGCCATCTTCAACCCTTTCCCGGATTGCCTTTTCAACATCTGCTTCCAGCATAGATGGGATGTCCACATATTTCATACGAAGTCTCATATCCTGACAACGGATACCGCTTACTGTAATCGAATTCACATTAGCACCCTTAAATCTGTCAAAGTCCACATCCCAAAGCCACGAAACATCCGTTCCATCCTGTGCATTGTCATTGATCACAATGATCACATCCTTCATGGAATCATCCTGCATAACCGCTGAGATATTCTGATTGAATCCTGCCGGATTCTTCGCAAGATTCAGCACGATCTTTGTGCCTTTTACCTCAAACTGCTCCATACGTCCGTTTTCCGGGTTGAAATCTGTAAGCATATCCTGAAAATGCTCCAGCTCAAGCCCTCCGGTTCTTCCAGCCGCGTAGGCTGCCAGAATATTATATACATTATAGAAGCCTTTATAATTGGCCTCCAGGCGTCTGCCATCTACCGTAAATGCAAGATGGTCGCTGACTGCCACATCCGATGCATCATATTCAATTGCCGGACGCTTAAAATCACAGCCTGTACATGCATAATCGCCAAGCTGGCTGTAGTGATAGAAATTATATTTTAACGGTGCTCCGCATTTCTTACAGAAACGTCCCTCTCTGATCTCATGGGAATCCTTATCATCCACTACCTTTTCACTGATTCCGTAAGTTACATACGGATTACCGCTTTCCATTGCAAGGTAAGCAGACAATGCATCATCCCCGTTCACGATCACCTTCATCTTTGGTGCACTCTGCATCACTTCTTTTAAGATATTCATTGTAATGTCGATCTCACCGTAACGGTCAAGCTGGTCACGGAACAGATTCGTCAGTACCATATAATCCGGCTTAAAGTGTGGAAATACCCTTCTTGTCGAAGCTTCATCAATCTCGATACATGCATAATCCGCATCCAGATTACCACTTAAACCCGCACCTAATACAAAGGCTGCCACAACACCATTCAACATGTTGGAACCGGTATGGTTACAGATTACTTTATAACCTTCCTTCTCGATTGCTGCACAGAGCATATTGTTGGTTGTCGTCTTTCCATTGGTTCCACATACAATAAAAATGTCTTTTCTGACTTGTCCCGCAAGATCATGCAGGATGCTTGGATCAATCTTCAGTGCAATCTTTCCCGCCCAGGTCACGCCCTGGCGGTGAAAGATATGTACACTTGCTTTTTCACTTATCTTCGCTGCCCATACGGCCAGCATTCTGCGTACTCCCATAATTACCTATTTCCCGATCAGTTCTTTGATATTTTCCGGTTCCGGCATCGAACGGATCGCACCTTTTTTCATTGTGATCAGTGCTGCACCTGCATTCGCATATGTCAGAATCTCTTTTAATTTTGCCTCATCCAGATTATCCAGACCGTACTTTAATACACCGTTGATCGAACATCCGCAGAATGTATCTCCTGCTCCTGTTGTCTCAATTGCTTTCACAGTAAATCCCGGCTGCTCTACACGAAAGTTTTTATAGTAGGCTCTGCTTCCTTCTTTTCCCATCGTCAGGAAGATAAGAGGAATCTGATACTTTTCCTGAAGATACTTAATTCCTTCATCATAATCTTCTTTTCCTGATACAAACTGGATCTCATTGTCAGAGATCTTCAGTACGTCACAATTTTCGAAGCCATATTCCATCTGTGCTTTCGCTTCATCCAGAGTCTTCCACAGCGGCGGACGTAAGTTCGGATCAAATGTGATCATGCAGCCTGCTTCTTTAGCGACTGCAAGTGCCTTCTTTGTTGCACTCTTCACCGGCTCATCTGTCATAGAAAGTGTTCCAAAGTGAAATACCTTTGACTGGCGGATCAGATCATAATCTACTTCCTCTTCCTTCAGCATCATATCAGCTCCCGGTTTGCGGTAAAAAGAAAATTCTCTGTCACCATCCGGGAAAGTATGTACAAAAGCCAGTGTCGTGTGGATATCCTGATCCATCACAAGTCCTTTTGCTTCTATTCCGATATTTGTAATCGTATCTCTTAACAGTTTACCAAACTGGTCATCCCCAACTTTTCCAATGAATGCGGTTTTTCTTCCAAGTTTGTTCAACATTGCAAGCACATTACACGGCGCACCACCCGGGCAGGCTTCAAACAACTGATTTCCCTGCTCACTTTCCCCATTCACTGCAAAGTCGATCAGCATTTCTCCAAGTGCTGTTACGTCATATATCTTTTCCATCCTGAAATCTCCTTATCCTAAATCTTACACTTGTTTCATATTTTATTTTATCATAGAATTTTACATTTTTAAAGACACAGGCTCTTAAAGTGCATATTTGCCAATTCTTACAAAAATTCCGTTATTTTTTTGTCATTTTGCCTATTTACGAATCCGAAAATGATTGATAAAATAATAACAAATAATACAGTTACCTGATGTATTATTTTATTATGTGAAACGACGATTTCGCAAATTGTTCGTGTTTGGATGGTACTACCCCTCCCACGAACCCTCTCTTGATAGCGTTTTGTAAGAAAGTCACATGAGAAGTTTCCGCCAAAACTTTTCATGTGACTTTCTTCATTTATTGTCTACAGAACTTGCCACTGGCAGGTTCTGTAGATAATTCTTCTGTTTTTATTTTAACATTCTTCAGCAATTTTATAGATCAGCTTTTCTGTATCTTCCCATCCAATACATGGATCTGTGATCGATTTTCCATAGATCATATCAGCCGATATATCCTGTCTGCCTTCTTCCAGGTAACTTTCTACCATAACTCCTTTAATCATCTTCTTAAGATCCGGGTTATATCTGCGCGAATGCAGTACCTCACTTACAATACGGATCTGTTCTTTATATTTCTTGTTTGAATTCGAATGATTCACATCAATCACTGCTGCCGGATTCTTAAGATCTTTTTTCTGATATAATTCCCAGAGTCTTACACATTCTTCATAATGGTAATTTGGTATGCACTGTCCGTACTTGTCAACTCCGCCACGAAGGATCGTGTGTGCAAGCGGATTACCAGACGTCGTTACATCCATCGTTCTGTAAATGAACCGGTGTCCCATCTGTGCTGCTACGATCGAGTTGAGCATTACAGAAAGATCTCCACTGGTCGGATTTTTCATTCCAACCGGAATATCCATACCACTTGCCGTCAGCCGGTGCTGCTGATTCTCCACCGATCTTGCACCCACTGCCTCATAGGAAAGGATATCATCCAGATAACTTCTGTTTTCCGGATATAACATTTCATCCGCTGCTGTCAGTCCGCTTTCTTTCATTGCACGAATATGCATCTTACGGATTGCCATAATTCCAGCATACAGATCCGGAGCTTTATCCGGATCCGGCTGATGAAGCATTCCCTTATATCCTTCACCGGTCGTCCTTGGCTTATTGGTATAGATTCTCGGAATCAATACCAGGCGGTCTTTTACCTTTTCATTTACCTTCGCCAGACGGCATACATATTCACATACAGAATCTTCATTATCTGCCGAACAAGGTCCGATGATCACTGCGAATTTATCGGATTTTCCGGTAAAAATATCACGTATTTCTGCGTCTCGTTCTTTCTTTAACTGAATCAGTTTCTCTGACAGCGGATATTCTTCTTTCAGTTCTGCCGGTGATGGCAGAACTTTATTTACTTTCATAGACATATCTTTTCCCTTATCTTTATCCTAACAGATGTATCCCTCCAAGAAGTACATACGATATAAACCACATAATTACAGTTGCCATACAAATTCCAATGATAACAGCCGGAAATGCTTTCTTAAATTTCATTCCCAGAAGTGCTGCAATCAGAGACCCTGTCCATGCGCCGGTTCCCGGAAGAGGGATTCCCACGAATAACACCAGTCCCCAGAATTCATATTTTTCAATCTGGTCCTTCTGCCGCATCGCCTTGGATTCCAGTTTATCCACCAGCGGCTTGAATGTTTTCGTTCCCTTCATCCAGTTAAATACCGGTGTGATCAGAAGCAAAATAAATGGAACCGGAATGATATTTCCGATAATGCAAAGTGGAATCGCAGTCGATACCTTTACTCCAAGGATCGGTCCTGCAACAAGCAGCGCCCCGCGAAGTTCAAGGATCGGGATCATCGAGATCAGAAATACGATCACTTCTTTACTCACACTTCCGCTTAACGCATCAATAATCCCATGTATTAACGTATTGGTCATAAGAAACTCCTCTTATTTATTCATATATTTTTTCAGAAATGCAAACATTGCTTCCATCTCTTCTCTGGTTCCCACAGTGATACGCATATACTGTTCAATTCTTTCACTGCCCCAGAAACGCACATAGATGTCATTCTCTTTCAGTGCTTCAAATAATTCTTTTGCATCATAATCCGGATGCATGGCAAAGATGAAGTTCGATTTGGAATCCAGACAGTGGAATCCGAGATTCTTTAACTCTTCTTTCGCCCATTCCCGTGTCTCGATAATCTTATTCACACATTCTTCAAAATATGCCTTATCTTTCACCGCTTCCACACCACATACCAGTGATGTCTGATTCATGGTGTAAGAGTTGAAAGAATACTTTGCATCATTCAGGTACTTGATCAGTGTCGGATTACTGATTGCGTAACCAATACGCATTCCTGCCATTGATCTTGCTTTTGAAAACGTCTGAACGATGATCAGATTTTCATATTTATCGATCAGTTCCATTACGGAACGTCCTGCGAAATCAACGTAAGCTTCATCCACGATCACAATTACATCCTGATTGTGTGCGATAATATCTTCTACATCAACCAGATCTTCATAAAGTCCTGTCGGTGCATTCGGATTTGGGAAAATCACACCACCATTTTCTTTGTAGTAATCTTCTTTTATAATCTTAAAGTTCTCGTCAAGCTTCTGGCATTCATACGGAATACGGTACAGATCTGCCCATACCTTATAGAAAGAATAGGTGATATCCGGAAAAAAGATTGGTTTCTCTGAGTTAAAAAATGTCAGGAAACACATGGATAACACATCATCCGATCCTACTCCTACGAATACCTGATCCGGATTCACATGATAAAAATCAGCCAGCGCATTTACGAGTGGTGCCGCCGTCGGATCCGGATACAGACGCAGACGGTCTGTATTCATCTCCTCCAACGCCTTTGTCACGCCCGGTGCAGGTGCGTATGGGTTTTCATTGGTATTCAACTTGATTACTTTGCGCTGTGGCTGCTCGCCCGGCACATACGGTTCTACTTTTCGAATGTTCTTTTCAAATGCTTTCATGCTGCTCTCCTAGAAATATTCTTTCGCCAATTCTTTGAATTTTGGAAGGGAATTCACGATTGTCTCATGTGATACGCAGTACGCAAGTCTTACATATCCAGGGCATGCAAACGAACTTCCCGGCACGATCAGAATATTATATTTCTTTGCAGTCTCACAGAATTCCTTCTCATTCGGAACCGGTGATTTCACAAACAAATAAAATGCTCCCTGTGGCTTAATGCACTCAAATCCGCACTCTTTCAGTCCGTTATACAGATCTTCTCTGTTGCGATCATAGAAAGAAAGGTCTGTCTTTTCATTCAGGCATTTTTCTACTACCTTCTGCTGCAGTGTCGGTGCATTAACAAATCCGAGGATACGTGTTGCGACATTGGCTGCGGAAAGTACTTCTTCACTGTCTTTTAATTCATCCGGAATAACCAAGTATCCGATACGTTCTCCCGGAAGTGACAATGATTTGCTGTAGGAGTATCCCACTACGGTATTGTCATAATATTTTGTGAGATACGGAACTTCTACTCCGTCATAAGCCAGCTCACGATAAGGCTCGTCGGAGATCAGAACGATGTCTGTTCCGAATTCTTTCTGCTTTGCCTCCATGATAGCGGCGAGCTTTTTGATCGTCTCTTCGGAATATACAACACCAGTCGGGTTGTTCGGATTATTGACGATAACGGCTTTTGTCTTTGGTGTGATCTTTTGTTCAAATTCATCCAGTTTTGGCTGGAAGTCAACGGTATTCGGTGAGATTTCTACCAGTACACCATCGTAGTTGTTCGTATAAGAACGATATTCTCCAAAATATGGTGCAAATGCGATCACTTCATCTCCCGGATTGATCAGCGCTTTCAAGATAACATTTAATCCACCGGCTGCACCAACCGTCATGACAATATTTTTGCCTTTAAAATGCGTATCAAAACGCTTATTTAAAGAATCAGCTACTGCCTCTCTTACATCTGCATATCCGCAGTTGCTGTTGGTATATCCGTGAAGTACGATCGGATCTTCCTCACTTACAATCTCAATGATCGCATTCTTCACGGCCTCCGGTGCTGGCACGTTCGGATTGCCCAGACTGAAATCAAATACATTCTCAGCTCCGTAAATTCCTGCCAGACGGTTACCTTCCTCAAACATTGCACGGATAGCCGAACTGTTGGCTACCATATTTTTCATCTTATCCGCTATCATTTTGTTGCTCCTTTCTCACTACAAGTCTTTCATTTGTAAGTCTTAGCCCTGCGCTTTCTCTGTCACATCACCCTTTTCTACCATAAAAGCTGGACGGTAAGAAAGCTTTGCCTTTCTAAGGCCTTCTGCTCCGGTATCATCTTCCCGGTTTACATATTTATAGTTCATGCATTCATGCTCTACAAACTGCTGATTGATCATCGTATATGCGCCCTGTACATCGGCATATGCTTTTTCAATATGCACGACATAAGTGTCTTCGCATATCGGCTCTCCGATCGTAAATGCAACAACTTTACCATCGATCCTTAAGACTCCTCCCGTCAGATGAAGTTCTTCAAACAGTCTCAGGGAATTCAGTGCTACGCACATCTCTCCCCTTTTTTCATCATCATCTTCACAGTCATTCTCTGTCCGCCACTTAAGTGCCATCTGGAAACATTCTTCCAGATTATCTTTTGTCATACTTTCATAAGACCAGCGGTCTTCGAACAGGCTTTTGAATTTGTTGATATGATTCCGCTTTCCGTGAAGTTTCTTTCCCGAAAGTGTTGCCAGTTTCTCAGATTCATAGACGTAATCTGCAGAATCTCTGTCGTATTCAATCTGGAATCTTCCCGGATACCACTCCTCTAACTGGGCAAAATATTCCGGTGTCACATTGTACATCAGGAATGGCCTGCCCTTCGCTTTGGAATATTCCATCATCTCTTCCAGGGCATTCTTCACATCTTCCGGTGCTCCGGCCGGGTAGGCAAAGGATACGTGATTCTCATCCTCACTTTTGAATACCAGTGCATTCTTGATGATCGCCCATTTTACCGGATACTGTCTGGACCAGAGATACACATTGGCAAATGTTCTCTCACAGCTTCTGCTGGTATGATGTTCAAAGTAATGTGAGATAATCTCCTGATCCTCTAATTCTGCACGTTTAAACTGTGTTGCTCCCATATTCTGTATTTACCTTCTTTAATTTTCCGGATTCTTTCTAAAATCTTATATTCCGGCTTCTTACATTTCTTCATTCATATTTGCAAGTTTTGCTGCCTGATCAGCCGCGATACAAGCATCAATGATCTCCTGAATATCACCGTTCATGATCTTATCCAGTTTGTATAATGTAAGTCCGATACGGTGATCTGTCACACGTCCCTGTGGGAAGTTGTAAGTACGGATCTTTTCCGATCTGTCTCCGGTACCGATCTGGCTCTTTCTTGCTTCTGCTTCTGCATCATGACGTTTCTGGCATTCCAGATCATATAACTTCGCGCGTAAAAGAGCGAACGCTTTGTCTTTATTCTGTAACTGAGATTTCTCTGTCTGGCTGTAGATTACAATTCCTGTCGGATAATGTGTCAGTCGTACAGCAGAGTCCGTGGTATTGACACACTGTCCACCGTTACCAGATGCACGCATAACATCGATACGGATATCTTTCTCATCAATCTGGATATCTACATCTTCTGCCTCCGGCATCACCGCTACTGTGATCGTAGAGGTATGGATACGTCCACCGGATTCGGTCTCCGGTACACGCTGTACACGGTGTACCCCGGATTCGTATTTCATCTTGGAATAAGCACCTTTACCATCGATCATGAATGTTACATTTTTCATTCCGCCGATACCGATCTCTTCACATTCTACCAGCTCGACTTTCCATCTCTGGCTTTCTGCATAATGCATATACATACGGTAGATCTCTGCCGCAAAAAGTGCAGCCTCATCTCCGCCTGCACCGGCACGGATCTCAACGATAACGTTCTTTTCATCGTTAGGGTCCTTTGGAAGAAGAAGGATCTTCAGTTCCTGTTCCAGTTCTTCTACACGTTTCTTGTTATCATTCAACTCTTCTTTTGCAAGTTCACGCATCTCTTCATCGGACTCTTCCTCTAACATCTCAAGGCTGTCCTCAATTGCCTGCTTGCATTCTTTGTATTCATTATACGCCTCTACAATCGGAGTCAGATCATTCTGCTCTTTCATAAGTTTGCGGAAGCGGTTCTGGTCATTTGCCACATCCGGTTCCTGAAGTTCATTTAATATCTCATCCAGACGGATGCGCAGATCTTCTAATTTATCAAACATGGTATTTCCTCCTTAACATTACTCTTTATTGTACCTTCCCATAACTACGCGGTCAAGTCCCGCTAAATCCTTTTTTATCTCGATTTCCTCATATCCTTCGTTTTTCAAAAGTTCTGATACATCTTTTCCCTGATCAAAGCCAATCTCGAACAGGATATATCCTCCCTTGTTCAGATATCTTATACTGTCTTTTACAATCAGACGATAAAAATAAAGTCCGTCCTCTTTTCCATCCAGCGCAATCCATGGATCATGAAGTTTTACTTCCTCATCCAGACGACTGATTTCTTCTGTCCTGATATAAGGCGGATTAGACACGATCATATCGTATTTTCCGGTGACAGATTCAAACAGATCACTTTTTATAAATCTTGCATCTGTTCCCAGACGGCTGTTGTTTTCTCGTGCAACTTTCAATGCCTCTTCCGAAATATCGCAGCCGGTTCCTTTCAGATACATCTGTTTTTTTTCGCCGAATTTCAAAATACTTTCCAGAATACATCCCGAACCGGTACACATGTCCAGGATCTGCATATCTGGTCTGATCCGTTTTAAAGCCTCTTCTACCAGAATCTCTGTATCCTGTCTTGGAACCAGCACATTTTCATTCACTTTAAAATTTAATCCCATGAATTCCTGTTCACCGGTAATATGCTGAAGTGGAATTCTTCTTGCTCTTGTGCAGATATCTTTCTGATAGCTTTCTGCTTTTTCTTCTTCTACTTCTCTGTCCGGGTCTGCCAAAAATACTGCTCTGCTGATTCCGGTCTTATACTCAAGCAGATACCAGGCATCCAGTTTTGCTTCCCGTATCCCTGCCTTTTCAAGTTTTTCTGTTCCACTCTGGTAGAGATTACGAAGTGTGAAAATTTTCCCGTTCATACGCCCTCCAGTCAAATACAGCTTCTACTGCCTGTATCGCTACTTCTATCATATCATCATCCGGTTCACTGGTTGTCATCATCTGAATTGCCATTCCCGGCTTACTTAACAGATTGACCAGGGCATTTTCACTGTTCCCCGCCAGTTTCAACACCTCATAAGAGATTCCGGCGATCACCGGAAGCAGTGCAATACGGACAACCACCCGCATCAAAGGAGATTCCACCCGAATCAGCAACAGTAAAATAATACTGATCGCCAGCACAAAAAACAGAAAACTTGTCCCACATCTTTTATGCTGTCTCGAACTTTTCCTTACATTCTCCACCGTAAGCGGCAGCCCATGTTCAATACAGTTGATACACTTATGCTCCGCACCGTGGTACATAAATGTTCTCTGAATATCCTCCATTCTGGAAATCAGCAAAATATACACAATAAAAATTCCAATCCGGACAACACCTTCTATCACGGTTCTAAGATGATACGACGGAATAACCGGTTTCATAAGTGTCGACAGAAAATACGGCAATATCATAAAGATTGCAACTGCTGCAACAATGGAAAAGGCAACCGTTCCTGCCATCATCAGGTTCTCTTGCTTTTCTTTCTTTTTCAGATCTTTTCCGGAAAGCTCTTTTTCTTCTTCCTCTTCGTAAAAACTCGCCGAAAAAGTCAGCGTCTTGATTCCAAGTACCATGGAATCAATAAAATTAAAAACCCCCCGGACAAAAGGAATCGTAGTCAGTTTTTTCCAATTGCCGGTAATACTGTGAAACGTCTCTGTCTGAACAAAGATCTCTCCGTCCGGTTTTCTGACAGCCACAGCATAACGATCCTGATTCTTCATCATGATTCCCTCTAAAACTGCCTGTCCGCCGATATTTGATGATTTCATATATTCTCCTTATACCACATCTTCTGGAACAAAGACTATCTCTTGCCCGAAGATCTATTGTAATGAAAAAAGGGTTGAGATTCAAAAACCTCAACCCAATACTTGTAATCTTATTTGTCCATTCCGTATTTCTTATTGAACTTATCAACACGGCCACGAGCCTGAGTTGCTTTCTGCTGTCCTGTATAGAATGGATGACATTTAGAACAGATTTCTACGTGGATTTCTTCACTTGTAGATCCTGTTACGAATGTATTTCCACAGTTACAAGTTACAGTTGCCTGATAATAATTTGGATGTATTCCTTCTTTCATGATTTTCACCTCTTCTTTATTTTTTGACACGCACTTAATGTGCAGTAAATTTCTTTTATTTACACAGCTCGTTCATTGTAACACAAGAATCAAGTTTTGTCTAGATAAATTTTGTCTTTTTTACCATTTGTATTAATTCTTCATTATTCCGCGTTCTTGAGAACATATTCAGTATGTTATCTACCGCCTCTTCCGGACGCAGTCCGTTCAGTGCTCTTCTCATACTTTCAACAGCTTCCTGTTCCTCTTTTGAAAGCAGAAGATCTTCTCTTCTTGTTCCTGATTTTAAGATATCAATAGCAGGAAACATTCTTTTTTCGGAAAGCTTGCGGTCCAATACCAGTTCCATATTACCGGTTCCTTTAAATTCTTCATATACAACATCGTCCATCTTGCTTCCCGTATCCACAAGTGCCGTTGCCAGTATTGTAAGACTTCCGCCTTCTCTCATATTTCTCGCCGCACCAAAGAAACGCTTCGGCATGTGAAGTGCTGCAGGATCAAGTCCTCCGGATAATGTTCTTCCTGACGGAGGTACTGTAAGGTTATAAGCTCTTGCCAGTCTTGTAATACTGTCAATCAGGATCATGACATCTTTTTTGTGCTCTACCAGTCGTTTGGCCCGTTCGATCACCATCTCTGATACACGCTTATGGTGCTCAGGAAGCTCATCAAACGTAGAATAGATTACTTCTACATTCGGTCCCTCTATTGATTCACGGATATCCGTTACTTCTTCCGGACGCTCATCGATCAGAAGAATCAAAAGATGTACTTCCGGATTATTCTTTTGTACGGATAATGCAACCTGCTTTAATAAGGTTGTCTTTCCTGCTTTCGGTGGTGAGACGATCATACCTCTCTGTCCTTTTCCGATCGGAGACATCAAATCCATAATGCGCATTGCAGTACTTGTCTTTCCACATTCCAGACTCAGTCTTTCATTCGGAAAGATTGGTGTCATATCTTCAAAATTTTTTCTGTGCATAGCCTTCATAGGATCCATCTCATTGATCTTTGAAAGATATAAAAGTGCACTGAATTTTTCCTGCTGTGTTTTGATTCTTGTATTTCCTTCCAGTATATCTCCTGTTTTCAGATTAAATCTTCGGATCTGAGACGGAGATACATAGACATCGTTTTCCCCCGGCAGATAATTAGCACTTCGGATAAATCCATAACCATCCTGCATAACTTCAAGAATCCCATGTGCCGTAATTCCACTGTCCAGCTTATCTATATCATGTACTTCTTTATCTCCTGTATTAGCAGATAATTCTTTCACGGTTTCTCGTGCCGATTTCTTTTCTTTTTCATCTTCTTCCAGCATACGCTCTATCAGTTCTGCCTTTTTCATGGTGGAAATTCCCTTTAATCCTCTTGCTTTAGCGAGATCTTTTAACGTCGCCAGCGGAAGAGATTCATATTTTTCTCTCATCATATTAGTCCTTTCACATCAAACTGCTTTCATTCTAGTTTCTTCATTTATTAAGTAGCATCTCTTACTTTACTGGAAAATCACGTCAGAAATGACGATACTATTTGAAACATGGAGATATTATACTACATCTTTGTTCTTTTTTAAAGTTCTTTTTCATAACGGTATATCTATTCTACCCAATTCCTCTTTTGTGCGTATATTGACTTGAACTTCTATGAATGATATGATTAAACAAACTTATGAAAAGGTGGTATCCATAAAATGACGAATAGTGAAAAAGCCCTGAAAATGCACGAAGAATGGCATGGAAAGATTGAAACTTGTGCAAAATCCCACGTAAATTCACGTGAAGATCTTGCAATTGCCTATACCCCTGGTGTTGCAGAACCTTGTAAGGTAATCGCAAAAGATCCCGAGGCTGCCTATACTTATACTATGAAATCCAATACTGTAGCTGTTGTTTCTGACGGAAGTGCAGTACTCGGTCTTGGTAATATCGGTGCTCTTGCGGCAATGCCTGTTATGGAAGGAAAGGCTGTTCTTTTTAAAGAATTCGGTGGTGTCAACGCTGTACCGATCTGTCTTGACACACAGGATACTGAAGAGATCATCAAAACAGTTGTAAATATCGCCCCTGCTTTCGGAGGAATCAATCTGGAAGACATCAGTGCTCCAAGATGCTTTGAAATCGAAGAACGACTGAAAGAACTGCTGGATATTCCTGTATTTCATGATGACCAGCACGGAACTGCTATCGTAGTTCTTGCCGGAATCATTAATGCTATGAAAGTAACCGGAAAAGATAAGGGATCTTCCAAAGTTGTCGTAAATGGTGCCGGTTCTGCCGGAGTTGCTATTACCAAACTGCTCCTGACCTACGGCTTTAAACATGTCACCATGTGCGACATAAATGGAATTCTCGGAAAAGATTCCAAAGACCTCAACTGGATGCAGGAGAAGATGGTTGAAGTAACCAACCTGGAACAGAAAACCGGTAAACTCGCCGATGCATTAAAAGGCGCTGATATTTTTGTCGGCGTATCGGCTCCGAATATTGTTACACCGGAAATGGTTGCTTCTATGAACAAAGATGCCATCTTATTTGCCATGGCCAATCCGGTACCTGAAATCATGCCGGATATTGCAAAAGCTGCGGGCGCTAAAGTAGTAGGAACCGGCCGTTCCGACTTCCCGAACCAGGTAAATAACGTGGTTGCTTTCCCTGGTATCTTCAAAGGTGCTCTCGAGGGACGTGCTACTGCCATCACCGAAGATATGAAACTGGCTACTGCAAAAGCAATCGCAGGTCTTGTTCCTGATGAAGAGCTGAATGAAAATAATATTCTTCCTGAAGCATTTGACCCACGTGTTGCAGATGTTGTAAGCCGTGCTGTAAAGGAACTGATCTGATATGACCGTACACTGGGGAGAAAAAAGATACTATTCTCTGGATTATTATCTGAAAAAGACTTATGGTGAAAAGCTCTATAAGATATCTCTCGACGGCGGCATGACATGTCCAAACAGGGATGGTACCCTCGGAACCCACGGTTGCATTTTCTGCAGCCGTGGAGGTTCCGGCGATTTTGCCGCCAGTCGTACTCTGTCTGTCACAGAGCAGATTGAAGCCGGGAAGCAGCAGTCTGCAAAAAAATATACCGGATCATCTTACATTGCTTATTTTCAGGCATATACCAACACTTATGCTTCTTTAGAATATCTGGAAACATTATATATGGAAGCAATTACACATCCTGATATCCGGATTCTTTCCATAGCTACCAGACCGGATTGTCTAAGCGAAAAGATTCTGGATCTCCTGGAAAATTTAAACCGGATCAAACCAGTCTGGGTTGAACTTGGTCTTCAGACTATTCATGAAGAAAGCGCCCGATATATCCGCAGAGGTTATGAGCTTCCGGTATTTGAAAATGCAGTATCCGAGCTTCGAAAGCGTGGAATCGATGTTATTGTCCATACAATCCTGTGTCTTCCAAATGAAACCGAACAGGATATACTCAAGACCATAGAATACCTGAACCACCAGGATATTCAGGGCATCAAACTGCAGCTTTTACATGTATTAAAAGATACCGATCTGGCCGACATCTACCTGGCCTCTCCATTCTACATTCCCACACCGGAAGAATACTACCAGCTTCTCGGGATGTGTATCAGCCACTTAAGACCGGACATCGTTATCCACCGATTAACCGGAGACGGACCAAAAAATCTTTTGATCGCCCCTTTATGGACCTGTAACAAAAGGCAAGTTCTGAATCAGTTCCAGTCTTACTTAAAAACACATGACATCTGGCAGGGAAAGGAGTGTTAACCTTGGCCAAATCTTTTACGTTATATAAATTGATCATTTTGTATATGTTGAACGAAGTTGATTTTCCTCTTACCAATTCCCAGATATCAGAATTTATTCTGGATGAAGGATATACAACCTACTTTAAATTACAACAGGCTTTATCCGAACTTCTGGAATCAGGATTTATTCGTGAAGAATCTACTCATCACCGTACATTTTATCATCTTACGGAAGACGGAGCAGAGACCATCCATTATTTTACAAACGATATCTCTCCTGCAATCCAGCATGATATCGACGAATTTTTAAAAGAGAAACATTACGAATTAAAAAATGAGATGTCCGTAAAAGCGGACTATTTCGAGAATTCCAACATGGAATATTCTGTACGCTGTCAGGTCATCGAACAGGGACTTCCTCTGATCGACCTCACTGTAACAGCCCCGACAGAATCCGAAGCTGCAACCATTGCAAACAACTGGCAGAAACGGAACCAGGAGATTTATGCGTTAGTAATGGCGAAGTTGTTGTAGTAATTATTTTGGTGACTTACCCCGGACCTGAATAAAAGAATAGAAGCCATTTCTGTGCTGATTCAATCATGGAGAAACTCTAGAGTTACTAACCATGACCTCATATGCACAGAAATAGCTTCTATTCTTTTATTCAGTTACATTTTTGTATGCCATAATAATTATATAATAGAACCTTAACCGTTGTGATATCTTGATTGGAACAATTTAAAATAGAAACTCGCTCATGACATAGTTGCTGACATCGATTCCTTTTTCTGTTAACCGGATGTATTCGCCGGTGTCTTCAAGCAGCTGCTTTTGGTACATATCGATCAGTACTTTTCCATATGCATTTTCAATACTTCTTCCGAAAGTCTGCCTGAAGTCAGTCTTGGATACTCCTTCGATTTTTCTGAGCCCCAGAAACATATATTCTTCCATCTGATTCTGCAAACTAAGAACTTCGATCTCACCGCCTTCTACGAATCGTTGGTTATTGATAAGAGATGCCGCACCGGTTCCGATTCCCAGATATTCTGTGCGGTTCCAGTATCCAAGGTTATGCCGGCATTCATATCCTTCTTTGGCATAATTAGATATCTCATATCTGTGATAGCCGTAACTCCACAAAATATTTTTTGTAAACTGATACATCATCCGTTCTGTATCTTCATCCGGAAGTTCTCTTCTTCTTCTCGCCTCAGCGCGTTCACCCTCTCCGTACTTTTCATAGAACGGCGTTCCTTCTTCGATGATCAGACTGTATGCGGAGATATGTTCTGGACCAAGTTCTGCCACTTTTTTTAATGTATCTTCCCATCCTCCCAATGTCTGAAATGGAATTCCCGACATCAGATCTACATTGATATTCTGAAATCCCACTTCTCTTGCAAGCGTATAGGTATCCAGGAAGTCTTTATATGTATGAATTCTTCCGAGCATCTTTAATTCCTGATCATCCGTTGACTGTAATCCGATACTCAGACGATTAATCCCGACATTCCGATATGCCATCAATTTCAACTTATCTACTGTCCCCGGGTTCACTTCTACCGTGATCTCCGCGTCCGAATCAATTGGAAATGTAGCACGTATCGCATCGAAGATACTCCTCATCTGCTGAGTTTCTAATATGGACGGTGTACCGCCTCCTATAAAAATACTGCTTACATGGTACATACCGGCAAGATCATAATAAGAACGGATCTTCTGGCACAAGCCCATGACATACTCCTGTCTCGCTTCAGGTGTTGCAGGCGCAGACAGGAAATCACAGTACCGACATTTTTTTACACAAAATGGAATATGGATATATAACTCTAATGGTCTCATTATTTATCATCCAGCTTCAATACACTCATAAATGCTTTCTGCGGAATCTCTACGTTGCCCACCTGACGCATACGTTTCTTTCCTTCTTTCTGTTTTTCCAGAAGCTTTCTCTTACGGCTGATATCTCCACCATAACATTTTGCCAGCACGTCTTTACGCATCGCACGAACTGTTTCACGCGCGATGATCTTACTTCCGATTGCTGCCTGGATTGGAATCTCGAATAACTGTCTCGGGATCTCTTCTTTTAACTTCTCGCACATCTTTCTTCCGCGTTCGTATGCAGTATCTGCATGAATGATAAATGACAATGCATCGACTTCTTCTTTATTGATCAGGATATCCAGTTTGACAAGTTCTGACTTCACATAACCGGCCATCTCATAGTCAAACGAAGCATATCCTCTTGATCTTGATTTTAATGCATCAAAGAAATCATAAATGATTTCATTAAGCGGGAGCTGATAATGTAATACTGCACGTGTCTCTTCAATATACTCCATACCTTCATATACGCCTCGACGTTCCTGGCACAGATCCATGATCGCACCAATAAACTCCGATGTCACCATGATCTCTGCTTTTACCATTGGCTCTTCCATATATTCGATCTCGGAAGGATCCGGAAGGTTCGATGGATTCGTAAGCTCTATCACATCTCCATTTGTCTTGTGTACTTTATAGATAACCCCCGGCGCAGTTGTTACCAGATCCAGATTATATTCTCTTTCCAGACGTTCCTGAATGATCTCCAGATGCAGAAGTCCAAGGAATCCACAGCGGAATCCGAATCCCAGTGCAATTGAAGTCTCAGGTTCGAACTGCAGTGATGCATCATTTAACTGTAATTTTTCCAACGCATCCCTGAGATCCGGGTATTTTGCGCCATCTGCCGGATATAATCCACAGTAAACCATTGGATTTACTTTCTTATATCCCGGAAGCGGTTCTGCACATGCATGTGCCGCATTGGTTACCGTATCACCCACGCGGGTATCCTTTACGTTCTTAAGACTTGCCGTAATATAGCCTACCATTCCGGCACTCAGTTCCTCACACGGAATAAACTGTCCGGCCCCAAAATAACCAACTTCTACTACTTCTGCCTTAGCTCCTGTCGCCATCATAAGGATCGGTGTTCCTTTTTTTACAGTTCCTTCTTTGATTCTGCAAAATACGATAACACCTTTATACGCATCATATAAAGAATCAAAGATCAACGCCTGAAGCGGTGCTTTCGGATCTCCGGTTGGTGCCGGTATCTTTGCCACGATTTCTTCCAGCACCTGATCTACATTCAGTCCAGTCTTTGCAGAAATCTGCGGCGCATCCTCTGCCTCTATTCCGATCACATCCTCAATCTCTTCAATCACACGTTCCGGATCGGCACTTGGAAGATCGATCTTATTTAATACCGGTACTACATCCAGATCATGATCCAGCGCAAGGTATACATTGGCAAGCGTCTGTGCTTCTACCCCCTGTGCGGCATCCACTACCAGAATTGCCCCGTCACAAGCTGCAAGGCTTCGGGATACTTCATAGTTAAAGTCTACATGCCCCGGCGTATCGATCAGGTTAAAGATATACTCTTCTCCATCCTTTGCCTTATATACCGTTCTGACTGTCTGGGCTTTGATCGTGATTCCTCGTTCTCTTTCCAGCTCCATATTGTCTAACACCTGGGACTGCATCTCACGACTGGTAAGAAGTCCCGTCATCTCAATGATACGGTCCGCCAGTGTTGATTTACCATGGTCAATATGTGCTATAATACAAAAATTTCGAATTTTACTCTGATCTATTCCTGACACTAATATCTTCTCCTTAATTAAATGTTTATCTTATCAATTCTATCATGCAGCACTGTATTTTACAATGAAAAGTTCCACACTCATCACATCATTCAGGCGTCCCGTCTTTACCATCTCTTCGGTATCTACAGCCTCTTCCAGAATGTTCCTTAACTCTTTCTTTTCAAATGTGCGGCATTGCTGCATATATTTTCCCGCCACAAACGGATGAAGTCCGACTGTCTTTGCGATTGATGATTTATCGTAGCGTTTCCCCACCAGATCTTTCACTTCCAAAAGCAGCTTAAACTGTCTCGTCAGAAGGTATAAGATACGCATCGGCGGTTCTTTTAATGCCAGAAGATCATAATAGTAATCAAGCGCCTTTTTCTGGTTCTTCATTGCAACCGCTTCTACCATATCAAAAATCTTATTTGTAATCTGTGTTGTACAGATTGCTTCTATATCTGATATCTCAATCTCTTCTTTTCCCATACAGTAACAGAAGAGTTTTTCCAGTTCTTTTTCCAGATTCTCCATATCCGTTCCTGTTGTTGACAGAAGATATCTGGCCGTCTGTTCCTTGATCTTGTAGCCTTCTTTTTTTACATTACCTGCAACCCAGTATAATAACGTCTTCTCATCCTGACGCGCCATCTCAACTACGCGTCCTTTACTCTTCACCGCTTTATACATCTTTCCTCGTTTGTCCGCCTCATTTTCCACGAACAAAAAGCATGCCGTATCCGGCATCGTCTTGATATAATCGGCCAGATCCGGTGTTGCATTTTTAAAAAATCCCGAATTTTCTACCACTATCAGACGACGCTTTGCAAAAAACGGCATTGTCTCGGCAAGATCTATGAGTTCACCCGGATTTATCCCTTTGCCTTCATAATATGCATAATTTACCGTATCCCCATCCGGAAATATTGCCTTGGTTATCCGGTCTCTGTATTGCTTTTTCAAATAAGCCTCTTCCCCATACAGGAGATATACCGGCTTAAAATTTCCTGTTTTTATATCTTCATTTAAACTTTTCATCGGTGTTCTCCTATCTTTTTCACCTCTTAAAAGTATACTGAATTCTCCTTTTAAGTTCAACCGTTTCTCCCATGAATCCGCATACTTTTTTTATTTACAGTTATTCCAAACGCACCGTTTTCCTGTGTAGAATATATTTTCGCGCCACTGTTTTCAAGTCTTTCCAAAGTATCTTTATGTGGATGTCCGTAACGATTCTTCCTTCCTGCCGAAATCCATGCATATCTTGGTTTTACATTTTCCAGAAATGCTTCCGTTGTAGAATTCTTTGATCCATGATGTGCAGTCTTTAATACCTCCCATGAAATCTTCTTTTCCTGTAGATAAGAGAGCGTATATGTCAGACTTTCTTCTCCTTCTTTTTCCACGTCTCCTGTAAAAAGCATGTCAAATCCCTCGTATTCCAGATGTAGGATCATGGATGCTTCATTTCCGGGATTCATATTCTTTTCTTTTGGCCCCAGACAGGTGAATCTCAACTTTCCTTCTCTGATCTGCGTCCCGTTTTCCATTTCCCAGACCGTCGTTCCATTATCTTCTGCTACACTTATAAGCTCTTCTAACTTTTCATCCCGGTACGCTTCTCCTGTCACAACAAGATTCCGTATTTTTATCCCGACCTGCTGCCTTTTCAGCATTTCTTCAATTCCATTCATATGATCTATATCTCCATGAGATACGAACACATAATCAATACTTCCTATTCCTCTGTACTTTAAAAACGGTTCTATCCGATATTTCCCGACATTTTTTATATCACTGCTGCCTCCATCGATCAGATAAGTCTTATGCTCCGGTCCCTCCACACAGATACAGTCTCCCTGTCCTACATCCAGCATCGTAACCTCTGCTCCGGTTCTTACCCAGGGGCCCGATATCAATATCAGAAATCCAACCGTATAAAGCGTTATACTTATGATATATTTTTTCCAGTTTCTTTTAAATTTTAATATCAAAATCACTGTCATAAGCACCAGATAATAGATAAAGATTCTTCTCTTATCCGGCCTTCCCGCCACCCATCTTGCCATCGGAAGCTTTATTGTAAAAACGCAGCATTTATCATACACCCATAAGATACATCTGCAGATCCACAAAATCCATTTTCCGGGTATCCACCCGGCCATCTTTATAAATGACCCGATCATTCCACAGGTTAAAACTACCGACATCAGCGGAAGTATTATAAGATTCAGCAGTATACTATACACCGGAATCTCAAAAAAATTATATAAGATCACCGGCCACAATAAAACATTGATTCCCAGGCCTGCACACAGGCTCTTACACCGCATCTCATTTTCAAGCACCGGTATCACCGTACAAACTGCAAAAACAGCTCCAAACGACAACCAAAAGCCACCATCGTACAGATAAAGCGGATGGATCCCGACCGTTAGCACAGCTGAAGCCGCAAGTGCCGTCGGCATATCATAATGTCTACCGGTAATATCCGCACCTATCCGAAATACGAACATCACCCACGCCCGGATCACCGACACGGTCATTCCGATCATCATCACATACAGACACAACAGAATCCCTCCCGTGATTCCACCTGCCTTGTATGAACCTGTCATTCTCCTTGCTATCCGGTATACTCCAAGTCCCGCAAACGATAGATGAAGTCCGGAAATCGCCAGGATATGTCCAATCCCGTTTACCTGATATAATTCTTTCATTTCCTGATCCATACCGCTTTTTTCACCAAGGAGTATTGCCGCAAGTGCTGAACCATCCCGTTCTCCCATCTCGCGTTGCAGCATTTTCTGCCAGTTCATCCGGAATTTTTCAAGTCTGTCTTTTAATTTGTTTCGTTTGTAATCCGTAATCTGTATATCATCCGATCGGACTTTCCCATGGATTCCCTGTTTTTGATAATAAAATTTCTGATCAAAATTTCCCGGATTTCTGGCCTCTTCATAAAATGATACCTTTCCACACACTTTAATCTGGTTTCCTATATGTAATTTTTGGCTGGAATTTGTATAAATGATAATTTTCGATTCTTGAAATTTTTTTGAGTTTGAATAAATAGAATTTTCTTTCAGATAGATCATCCGGCAGTTCTCTTTTTGCTCTTGCCTGTATATTTTGCCGCAAATGGTAATATTATCACCTTCTGCGGCATATCGTTCAATCGGGGAAGGGCGAAGTTCTTTTATGAACCGCTCTCTCCCCCACACAACCATAAAAGCAATGATGCATAGAACCATCAGACACACACTAAGAAGCGGTCTGTTTTTCACATGCTACTCTCCTTCCACAATATTGGGATTTCTGGAAAGAGGTTTTTCCAAATTTATCTTTCCCATATAAGTAATATCTGTTTTTCCGTCAATCAGGATCTGTACTCTGCTGATTGCACTTCCATCTACAATAGAATTCACAATTGCATATACCGGAACTTCCGGATTCATTACATTCGTCGTATCAAGGAATCCGGCGTCCAGATTCACGTAACAGATATGATCTTTTACCGATACACTAAGTACTTTTGTTCCTTCTGGGAGCACTGCTGATTCATTATCCGAATCCGGCCCCTTGATCAGCTGTTCGACCAGTGCTTTTTCTCTGGACACACTGCTACTGTATCTGACATTTACCTTTTCTTTTACAAGACGGGTGCCCTTTTTATTTCCATAATATAAAAGAAATGTCTCATTCTGATAAGCATGCAGACTGGATCCCGTATTCTGTACAAAATCCGATGGCTGCATATATCCTATCTCCTGGCCGTTCTGATCCTCCAGCGGCTCTCCTTCTATCGTAAAGAATACAGCATCTACTCCATCTATCTGTCCAAGCGACTGTACCACCGATGCCCGCAGTACAATTTCTTCCGTTACACTCAGTTTTTGATATGCACGATTAAAATCCACTGTCAGATTTTTGGAATGAAGCGACCAGTTCTTTATCTTTACACCTTTCACAAAGGCACTGCGATAATTAATATTATCTGTATTTTTCTGGACTTTCCCTAACACATAATTAATCTGCGCTTTTTTTGTCTTTCCTTTGATTCTTGTGCCCTTCTCAACCAGTGAAACTCCCTCTGAGTCTGTATAGTAAATCCTGGTGCCGCTAACCTTATCCTCTTTTTTACATCCTGATACTGCTATGATGCAAACAGCTATAAGCAGCAGGATCTCGTAAATTTTTTTCATTTTCATCTTAATCTCCTTCTGCCTAAGATACATAGTTTAACGGAATTCTTACCGTAAAAGTAGTTCCTTCCGATGGCTGACTGAATACTTTGATCGCCCCTCTGTGCATAACCACTGCACTTCTTGCGATTGCCAGACCAAGTCCTGTTCCGCCAATTTCTCTTGAATGGGACTTGTCCACCCGGTAGAATCTCTCAAATATATGTTCCTGTGCTTCAGCAGGTATACCGATTCCCGAATCCGCCACCTCAATATAGCAGTTTTTGTGATCCGCATTTAAAGATACATGCACCCATCCATTTTCCTTATTATACTTGATGGCATTCTCCACCAGATTCGATATTGCCAGAGAGATCTTCATCTCATCTACCTCTGTCGTCACCGGACGAAAACTTTCATAGACCAGTTCGATATTTCTTGTAGCCGCAATCGGACGCAGTCTCTTTAATATCTTTTCTATCAGTTCGTTCATATTTTCTGACTTTATATTCATTGTATTTGCGGTCTTGTCCATCTTGACCAGCGAAAGCAGGTCATTAATAATCTTATTTTCTCTCTCGATTTCTTCCGACATGTCCCCCATAAATTCTTTATAGAGTTCTACCGGTGCATCTTCCTGCAAAAGCAGCGAATCCGCCAGTACTTTCATGGATGTCAGCGGTGTCTTTAACTCATGTGACACATTCGATACGAATTCATTTCTCGAGTCATCCAGAGTCTTCATGCGTCCCGACATCTTATTGAACGCTTCCGATAATTCCATTGTTTCTGTGTACGTATTCTCATGAAGGTAATCATCGTCATAGCCTTCTGTAACCGCAGAAATGGATTCTGTAATGCGTTTAAAAGGTTTTAACATAGCCATTCCCGAAAGCACAGCAATCATAAGGATAACCAGGATCGATGCAAGTGCTGCCACATCTGCTTTGTTTCTTAAAATCTCCAGACTGTCCAGGACAGAATCTGTCGGTGCACTGACAAGCAATACTCCTACAATCGAATCATCTTTTCCTAAAATCGGCGCTGTCACTTCTATATATCTGTTTTTCTTATTATACTCGCTGGTTCCTTTTTCTTTGAAACAACGGATCACATTACCCGATACGATAGTTTTTCCTTCATCCATTTCATATGTATCTTCCTGGATCTTAAAATTACCATCGATTACCATTACCCGGCCGCTGTAGATATTAGATAGCTGAACCAGTTCTGTTCTGATCGTCTCTGACGTATCTCCCGTAAGATAGCCCGAACTGCTCAGCTGATTACTGAGAATGGTACATTGATTCTGTATCTCAGCAGTTCGTACCTCCACTGCTCTTTTCTCATAGCTGGTCAGGAACACCCCTCTCATAATCAATACCGGAACAATCCCTGCCAGTGCCACCAGCAGGATGATCCGGAATTTCATGCTCCTGAATATATTCTTTTTAAAATATTTTTTAACCCCTGAAATAATAACCCACTCCCCATTTCGTATAGACATATTTTGGATCGCTTGGATTCGTTTCAATCTTTTCACGAAGTCTCCGGATATGTACATCCACAGTTCTTGCATCTCCCGGATACTCATATCCCCATACGATATTCAAAAGATTCTCTCTGCTGTAGACTTTACCTGGATTCATGGCAAGCAGTTCCAGAAGATCGAATTCTTTTGCTGTCAGATTGATTTCCTTTTCTCCGATGATCACGCGTCTGCTTTCGCAGTCAATCTTCATCTCGCCTTTTACGATCACTTTTTCATTTTCCTGATTTTTATCACGCTTGCTGACACGGCGCATAATGGCTTTGATCCTTGCCTTCACTTCCAGAATATTGAATGGCTTTGTTATGTAATCATCTGCTCCATAATCCAGTCCCAGGATCTTATCCATATCGTCGCCTTTTGCTGTAAGCATAATGATCGGAACATCCGAATATTCCCGGATCTGCTGACACACTTCAAAACCGTCATATTTCGGAAGCATGACATCCAGAAGAATGATATCATATGCATTCTCCTTTGCCAGTTTCAGTGCCTCTTCTCCGTCATAAGCACAGTCCACATCATATCCATCCTGCTCCAGACTAAACCGGATTCCTTTTACTATCAGTTTTTCATCATCCACAACCAATACTCGTCTGCTCATGTTCCTACTCCCTTGTCAGATCTTAATTTGATCTTTTACTTTCTGAAATACACCGTCTTTAATACCTTCCACTTCCATCAGATCTTCTATCTTCTGAAACTTTCCATGCTCATCTCTGTAACGAATGATCGCGTCAGCCTTCGCCTCTCCGATTCCGGATAGTGTCATCAATTCGTCCTTCCCGGCCGTATTAATATCCACCTTGCCATCTGCCGTACTTCCGGCATCTGTGCTTTTTGTTGCATCTGTCTTTTCATTATCCGCATTCTGTACGAAAGTACCGTTGTTCTCTGTTCCGGCTTTTGCCTCTTCTTTCGTCGGAACATATATTCTGGAACCATCTTCAATCTTTTCTGCCTGATTCAGAGCCTCACCTGCTGCCTCATCCGTAAATCCTCCAGCCATCTGAATAGCTTCATACAAACGACTGTCCGATGTCAGTTCATACACTCCCGGAGACTTCACTGCCCCGCATACATGTACATAACAGATCTGTAGTTTTTCCTGCTTAAGGCCAGCTTTTTCTGTCATGTTATCATCCGTTCCCGTTTCTGATCCTTCAGCCTCTTTTTCAGTATTTCCATCTGCTTTTTCCACATCCGGTTCACGCCCGTCCAACGAAATAAGTTCCGTCTGTTCCTGTGATTTTCGGTCTCTGCATCCGGTCAGATTCACGACACATATCATACTCAGTATCATGGTAAAGATCAGCAATATACGGCATATTTCCTTCTGTATTTTTCTCTGTTCTGTTATTCTGTTCTGTCTTTTTTCCCTATGCATAACTTCTCCTTTACAGCCTGTCGAAAACTGTAAATCCCCGCATATGCCTAGTGAAATAATTGTACTATTTCCACTGAAAAATTGCAACACCAATCAGGGCAATGGACATTCCAATAATTTTACGGATTTCCAGTGGTTCTTTGTCTACTCCGAACAATCCGAGAAGTTCTATTACGTACGCTACGATCAACTGCGAGATTACAATCAGAAGTGCTGCCTTCGCCGGTCCCAGTGCCTCCATACTCTTGATCACGGTCCATGTGATCCCTGCACCGATCACTCCTCCGAGGAGTACATATTTGGGCTCTACCTTCCACAAATTCCCGATAGAATCCCGCCCGGCGATCAGCCATGCCGCTGCACACAGCAGAAATGCACTAAACTGCACCCATCCATTACTCACCCACATCCCCGTTGTCTTCGTCACTTGCGTATTAAATACTCCCTGTACACTCATAAGCGCTCCCGACAAAAGCGCAATCAAAAAACCAGTCATCTCCATACCTCCTGCTTATGCAGATAATATGTCCCATGACTGGTTTTTTATGCTGTTAATTTCAAAAAATATTACAGTACCTTCTTTAAAATCCGGATCATCTCATCCACATGCTCTTTTTCAATAATAAGAGGTGGTACAAAACGGATCACATCGTTTCCGGCTCCGATGATCAGAAGTCCTTCTTTTAAGGCCTCTTTCGTAATCTCGGATAATGGCTTTGTCACCTGTATTCCCTGCATCAGTCCTTTTCCTTTAACGGCCTTTACGCAATCACATTCTGACTTCAGTTCTTCTAGTTTTTCTGTCAGATATGCACCGAGTTCCTGCACATGTACCACAAGATTCTTTTTCTCAAAAATCTCGATCGTCTTACTTACAGCTGTACATGCCAGAGGATTTCCGCCGTAAGTAGTTCCGTGATCACCTGGCTCCAGTGAATACCTCGCGATCTCTTCTGTCATTGCAAACGCTCCTACCGGAATTCCGCTTCCGATTGCTTTTGCCATAGACATAATATCAGGTCTGATACCATAAGACTGCCATGTGAACATGGAACCGGTTCTTCCCATACCACACTGCACTTCGTCACAAATCATCAGAATTCCTTCTTCATCGCAAAGTTTGCGGATCCCTTTCATAAATTCCTCTGTAGCCAGATTGATGCCGCCTTCTCCTTGAAGCGGCTCCAGGATAATCGCACATGTTTTGTCTGTTACCAGTGCTTTTACACTGTCCAGATCATTATATTCTGCAAATGACACTCCCGGTACAAGTGGCTCAAACGGTGCACGATATGGATCATGACCTGTTACCGATAACGCTCCAAAGCTTCTTCCATGAAAAGATTCCTTCATAGCAATGAATTCATAACGGCCGGTTCCTTTTTTGTATGCATATTTTCTTGCCGCTTTTAAAGTTCCTTCTACCGCTTCTCCGCCACTGTTGGTAAAGAAAATCCGATCCATTCCGGTAATACGTTTCAGATCTTCTGCTGCTTTTCCACATACAGTATTGTAATACAAATTAGATGTGTGAAAAAGCTTGTCAATCTGTGCTTTTAACGCTTCATTCAACTCCTGATTGCCGTATCCCAACGAAGACACCGCATATCCGGCTGCAAAATCCAGATATTTCTTTCCTTCTGTATCATACAGATATGCACCTTCACCGTGATCTAACACAACCGGAAACTGGTTATAAGTATGTAACAAAGCTTCGTTTGTTTCTTTCATATATTCATTCATATATTCATTCATAGCTTATTCTCCGTGATAATATCTTTCTTCTACATCATTTTTGATTGCTGTTCCGATTCCCTTATTCGTAAAGATTTCAAGAAGCAGGCAGTGTGGAATTCTTCCATCCAGAATATGTACTCTGGATACACCGTTTTCGATTGCATCAATACAGTTCTGGATCTTCGGAAGCATACCTCCACCGATATATCCTTCCTCCATCAGTTTCTTCCCTTCGGAAACATTTAACTCTGAAATCAATGTAGACGGGTCATTCGGATCTTTGTATACACCTTCAATATCTGTTAAGAATGCAAGTTTCTCTGCATTGATTGCTTTCGCGATTGCACATGCCGCATCATCCGCATTAATGTTATAAGTATTGTATTCATCATCCAGACCGATCGGTGCAATAATCGGAAGGAAATCTTTTTCCAGAAGATCATAGATGATATCCGCATTCACTTCTTTGACATCGCCGACAAATCCGATATCTTCACCGTCTGCCAGTTTTTTATCCACTTTCAGAAGGCCGCCGTCTTTTCCACTGATACCAATGGCTCTTACACCGAGCTGTTCCACTAACTGAACAAGACTTTTGTTAACTTTACCAAGAACCATCTCTGCGAGTTCCATTGTCTCTGCATCCGTCACACGAAGTCCATTGATAAAATGTGGTTCCATGCCGACTTTTCCAACCCATTTGCTGATCTCCTTGCCACCGCCATGAACGATGATCGGTTTGAATCCAACTAATTTGAGAAGGGTTACATCCTGAATGACTCTTGCTTTTAACTCTTCGTCTACCATGGCACTTCCACCATATTTTACTACAATAACCTTACGGTTAAATCTCTGGATATATGGAAGGGCTTCAATCAGTACTTCTGCTTTGTCCAGGTATTTCTGCATTGCTTTTTCCATCTTTTGATCTCCTGTCTTTTCATTTCTGTCTGTTTGCTGCATCTGTATACTTTAATCTTTGCATTCTGAATTAGCTTCTGTAATCTGCATTAATCTCAATATATCCGTGAGTCAGGTCACATCCCCATGCTGTTGCTGTCTTATCTCCCATCTTCACATCTGCAATTGCTGTAACTTCCGGCTCAGACAGAATTTTAGTTGCCTCTGCTTCGCTGTAATCTACAGCCGTACCATTTTCAATGATCTGGATCTTTCCGGCTTTACTCTCAAAGAACAGGTCAACTTTTTCAGGATCAAACTGTGCTCCGGAATATCCCATTGCGCAGAGAATTCTTCCCCAGTTTGCATCATGTCCTGCAATCGCTGTCTTTGTAAGATTAGAGCATACGATAGATTTTGCAAGTGTCTTTGCCTGTTCTACGCTCTCACAGCCAACTGCCTTGACTTCGAATAATGCGGTTGCACCCTCTCCGTCTCCTGCAATCTTCTTTGCAAGATATTCGTTGATCGTATGTAATGCTTCTGCAAAATTTTTATAATCTTCTGTTCCATATGTGATCTCCGGGTTCTCTGCCAGACCATTTGCCAGCAATACAACGGAATCATTCGTAGAAGTATCTCCGTCTACAGAAATCATGTTGTAGGTATCTCCGACATCTTCGCTTAATGCTTTCTGAAGTGCATCCTTTGTGATCACTGCATCTGTTGTAATAAATGCAAGCATCGTACACATATTCGGATGGATCATTCCGGATCCTTTTGCCATACCTCCGATAGTTACTGTCTTGCCGCCGACTTCGATTGTAACAGCCAGTTCCTTCGGAAATGTATCGGTTGTCATAATTGCTTTAGCTGCTTCTGTTCCATTTTCAAGTGTATCATTCTTCTTTCCTGCCAGCGCTTCGATTCCAGCTGTCAGTTTGTCGATCGGAATCTGTTTTCCGATAACTCCGGTAGAACCGATGAGAACACCGTCTGCGGAAATGTTCAGTGCTTTCGCTGCTGCATCTGCTGTATCTTTACAGTATCCAAATCCTTCTGCTCCGGTGCAGGTATTGGCGATTCCTGAGTTTACAACGACTGCCTGTGCTTTTGCCCCGCTTTTTACAACCTGCTGATCCCATTTGACCGGTGCTGCTTTTACAACATTTGTTGTAAATGTTCCTGCTGCCACGCATGGAACCTGGCTGTATACCAGTGCCATATCCGTTCTGTCTTTATACTTAATTCCTGCTGCTGTACTTGCTGCTTCAAATCCTTTTGCTGCGGTTACTCCGCCTTTTACCTGTTTCATCTGTTCTTCCACCTTTCTTAATTCTCTCATTTTATATTACCGGCTGTTCATTAGTCTCAATTCTCTCGTTTTATCTGCCGGTTCTTTTATATGCTCTTTTATTTTATCTTCCTACTCTGCTTACTGGATAAACGCCGTGATATTTGCTTCATTCAATGTAAAATCATAATAATTCAGATCTTCTCTTTTTGTCCATCCGATTTCTTTCCAGAATGCATTGCCGATATCGTTCTGTGTAAATGCGATCAGAGATACTTTGTTAATGCCTTCTTTTTTCAGCGCTTCCATGGTAAATACTACCATAGCCTTCCCGATTCCCTTCATCCTGTGATTTACATCTACACACACATGATACAGACAGCCTCGTCTTCCATCATGCCCACAGAGAATCGCTCCGACGATTTTTCCGTCTTCTTCGGCAACTACGCTTGTCGTAGGATTTCTTTTTAAAAAGCGTTCTACGCCCTCTTTCGAATCATCCACACTTCGTATTCCGAATCCCTTGATGCTCATCCAAAGCGCGTGCACCTGGTCGAAATCTTCAATTGTCATTACTCTTATATTCATATGTATTATTTTTCTCCTCTGCCTGTATTTTCAGATGAACTTAGGATAATGCTCCCTTACGTTTCATCTCATCTGCATCCTTTTTCCGAAAATTTATGGGAACATTGGCACCAGTTCCAGACCTTCTGTCTCCGGAAGTCCGAACATCAGGTTCATATTCTGTACTGCCTGTCCTGCCGCACCTTTTACCAGGTTGTCAATGGCTCCCATCATGATGATACGGTTGGTTCTTGGATCGATCTTGAAATTGATATCTACATAATTACTTCCTTCTACCCATTTTGTCTCCGGGCATACATCCTTTTCCAGAACACGGACGAATTTCTCATCTTTATAATATTTATCATAGATTGCTTTGACTTCTTCGTAGGTCACATCTTTTTTCAATGTTGCATATTCCGTCGCCAGAATTCCTCTGTTCATCGGAACCAGATGTGGCGTGAAGTTGATCAGCACTTTCTCTCCTGATGCATACCCGAGTTGTTCCTCGATCTCAGGTGTATGTCTGTGGCTTGCAACACCGTACGCTTTCATATTCTCATTCACTTCACAGAAAAGGTTCGCCACTTTTGCACCACGTCCTGCTCCGGAAGTTCCGGACTTGGCATCCACGATCAGGGTATTCATATCAATGATTCCTTCTTTTGCCAGCGGATAAGCAGTCAGGATCGAACAGGTTGTATAGCATCCAGGATTGGCTACCAGTCTTGCTTTCTTCACATCTTCTCTGTTGATCTCGCAAAGTCCGTATACCGCTTCTTCGATATACTGTGGGCTCTTATGTTCAATTCCATACCATTTTTCATAAGTAGCAACGTCTTTGATACGAAAGTCTGCACTTAAGTCGATGATCTTTGTCTCACTTAAAATCTTGTCATTCATCATCGATGCGCAGAATCCCTGTGGCGTTGCAGTAAAGATCACGTCTGCCTGCTTTGCCAGTTCTTCCATATTATCATCCAGACATTTCGCATCTACGATCTGGAACATATTCTGATATACATCTGCATATTTCTTATCTATGTAGCTTCTGGAACCGTACCATACAATCTCAGCATCTTTATGTCCGGCGAGAATTCTTACCAGTTCTCCCCCGGCATATCCAGTTGCTCCAATAATTCCAACTTTAATCATCTATATAACACCCTTTCCGATATTGAATTTTTATAAATTATCGTACGTTTTATAGTACCCCCATTTCCTGTAATTGTCTAGTTTGGTCGGATTGTTTTTTCAAAAATCCATCTATTTACTTTTGTGTGGTAAAAGAGGAACTTGCATAAGTATACATCTATAATGCATATTATGCAAGTCCTTTTTAATTATATTTCTGTTTAGTTCATCATCGTGGCTTACCCAGGTCCATGAGAAACTGCCAGCGACAGATTATATAGATACACTTCCGGCCGGGTATCAGCCGCTTAATAGATTAAATAGAAATCTCCTTCTTCTTCACCTCCGGCTCCACCAACACATTCTGATACCGGTAAATACTAAGTAATATTCCAAACATAATATAACTGATCATCATCCCACTTCCCCCGGTCGTCAGAAACAGGCAATAATTATTTGAAAGTGGAAAATATCCAAGATTTTCTAATACATATCCAATGAACTGAATAAGCAGGACCACCACACATCCGGTTCCCATGATCATGCCGAGTTGATTTTTCTGGTGTCCTGTCTTTTGCAGGAACCATATCAGAATGCCTCCTACAATAGCAATTATCAGAACCGCTGCAAATATTCCATAATAATGTATAATAAAGGTCAGCATATAATCTCTGTTAAAGAACTTTATTTTTTCACAATCTCCACGTCCGGCAAGATGTGCTCCGGAGATCATATTTCTTATCATTCCCCCTAAGGTTCCGTCATTGCTTTCCGGATGGATAAAAGCGGATAGTCTTGCCATCTGATAATTTGCTACAGAGTCCAGTTTTACGAACACCCCAATTCCTGCTGCCGGGAGCAGAATTACCAGACTCCACAGTGTAATCAATGTTCTTTTTCTATTCACCTCAAACCATTCTTTCCAAACTGCAATTGATAACAGAATCATAAATGTAACTTCTACGCTGATTGCCATGGACAGATTCGGAATGCGTAAGATGATCCACACCGGCAGTATCTGCCACAGTATTGCCTTTACAACACCGGAATAACCAGATTTTTTTCTTCGCATGCTATACAATGTTGCCGCATATGCAGGAACAATCAGATATAAAAATGGACGCAGCGGTAATACCCGGCCAAATAAAAACAGGATCCCGTAAGCAGCTCCATTGATATATACTGCACCCATGAACAGGCTCAGTCCCATAACCACGATCCAGCCTCCGGTTAACAACTTGCCATACTTTCCTATTCTGCTGTAATCAAAATAACAGATTCCTATCATACAAGCCAGACCAATGATCGTCCACATAACACTTTTCAGATAGTTGATATTACCACCAATTCCCGATGCGATCCATTCTACATCTCCCGGATTATTTCCTGCATCTGCCAGGATGCTTGTTCTTATGAGATACATTAGTACAATTCCTGCCAGATTCAAAATCGCGATCAGTCCGATCATCTTCCAGGCCATCTTCGGTCGATGGATACAGTCCATTTCAACACCAACCTCTACCGGATCACCCATTTCCAGAACTGCCGCTTCTTCTGCTTCTTCGGCATTCATTCCTGCTTTCATATAATCACTTTTCTGATCTTCGATGTGTCCTTCCAGTTCTTTTGTTACCAGCGGAAGTGCCCGCTTACACCGGATCTGTTCTGTTACCGTCTGTATATATTTCTTTTTATCCAAAGCACACACCACCCATCACATCCAGAACCGCTTTTGAATACTCTTTCCATTCTTCTGACTTCTTTTTTAATTCTTTTTTTCCGGATCTTGTAATATGATAATATTTTCGGATCTTTCCGACTGCTTCTTTCTCATAAGACTCTACGAATCCTTTTTCTTCCAGACCATGCAAAAGCGGATACAAAGTTCCTGCTTTTAACTCAAATACATTCTTTGATTTTCCCCGGAGGGTATCGATCATTTCATATCCGTACATGTCCTTTTCTTCTAATAATTTTAACACCAGCATCGTAGTACTTCCTGATACCAGACTTTTGTCTACTGCCATCTTCTCTTACCTCCTTTTTATAATCCAGTATGTAGATTATCTACATACTATATCGTTCGTCTATATATTATATCGGCAATCTACACAAGTCAAGATTTTTATTATTTTTTTACAAATTTCCTTACGAATGCATTGCAACAAAAAAATTCCGTGTCCTACTCAGCTATCAACTGAATAAAACACAGAATTTCTTATACTATTCTTGCTTTATACTGTTTTTTCTGTCAGCTCTTGCCGTCCTTCCGTTTCGGATGTCAGCCAGTTCACAACCGAACTTGTTCTAAGCTTCTTCAATAATATGTCTTGCTACATACACCCCACTTGCAGATGCATGCGAAAGTGAATGTGTCACACCACTTCCATCTCCGATCACATACAGTCCTTTATGACAACTTTCCAGATTTTCATCAATATCTACTTCCATGTTGTAGAATTTAACCTCCACACCATACAGAAGTGTATCATCATTAGCTGTTCCCGGTGCAACTTTATCCAGCGCATAGATCATCTCAACAATACCATCCAGGATTCGTTTTGGAAGTACAAGACTTAAATCTCCCGGTGTTGCTGATAAAGTCGGTGTTACCAGGCCCTCTTCGATACGTTTCTCTGTACTTCTTCTTCCACGTACCAGATCACCAAAACGCTGTACGATAACCCCTCCGCCAAGCATATTGGAAAGTCTTGCGATACTTTCTCCATATCCGTTACTGTCTTTGAACGGCTCTGAGAAATGCTTTGCAACCAGAAGGGCAAAGTTTGTATTATCTGTCTTTTTCTCGTTTCCTTCATAGCTGTGTCCATTTACCGTGATGATTCCGTTAGTATTTTCATTTACAACAATTCCGTTTGGATTCATACAGAATGTACGTACATTATCTTCGAATTTTTCTGTTCGATATACGATTTTGCTTTCGTAAAGTTCATCTGTCAGATGTGAGAATATAACAGCCGGAAGCTCTACTCGAACACCGATATCTACACGGTTGGATTTTGTAGGGATTTCCAGATCCTTACATACCTTTTCCATCCATTTACTTCCGCTTCGTCCTACAGATACAATACATTTTTCACATTCATAACTGCCTTTTTCACATACAACTTTGTAGCCATTTTCAATCTTTTCAATTGTGTCTACCGGTGTATCAAAATAGAAATCCATATGGTCTTTCATCTGATTATACAGATTCTGAAGTACCACATAGTTGATATCTGTTCCAAGATGACGAACCGATGCATCCAGAAGATTTAACTTATTCTGCAGACAGAGTTTTTTGAATTTGGTTCCTGCCGTAGAATAGAGCTTTGTTCCTTCTCCACCGTTCTCCATGTTGATCTCATCCACATATTTCATCAGTTCTACTGCCTGTTTCTTTCCGATATACTCGAACAGAGTTCCACCGAAGTCATTCGTAATGTTGTATTTTCCATCCGAAAATGCTCCGGCTCCTCCAAATCCGCACATGATCGAGCAGCGCTTACAATTGATACAGCTCTTGATCTTATCTCCGTCAATTGGACATTTTCTCTTTTCAAGCGGATAGCCTTCTTCAAATACAGCAATCTTACATTCCGGTTTCTTTTTCATCAGCTCATATGCCGCAAAGATTCCTCCGGGACCTGCTCCAATAATAATTACATCATAATTCATACGTATCTTTCTCCTTTTATATATAAAAATATTATTTCGAAATTTTTTCTTGCGCTGATATTTTCTTAATTTATTTTTTGCGCAAATTGCCGGATATATTCTACGTTGTCGTCATGGATTCGTCAAGCATTTTTCGCAAGATCTTTCATCATTTCTTAATTATGTTTTCTAATCGAATTATGTAAACTTATCTAATCCCCTTTTAATTTTCCATTTATTATATTCAAATATTCATCATACACTTCTCCTTTATTTTATGCATATTTTTGCATATTTTTTAATTATTTTCACTTTTTTATCATTTTTTCTTGCATAATTATAAAATCAGGTGTATAGTATTCCTTGCAGTCAAAAATGTTCTTTATAAAAGAAAGACTTGACTTTTAAGACTGCATACGAGAAGATTATTTTAAATCGATTGATAAAACTATATTTCATGTAGGAGGATATATAAGATGAAAGAAAAAGTTGTATTAGCGTACTCAGGTGGTCTTGACACCACAGCAATTATCCCATGGCTGAAGGAAACATTTAACTATGATGTTATCTGCTGCTGTATCGACTGCGGACAGGGCGAAGAACTGGATGGACTGGAAGAAAGAGCCAAACTTTCCGGTGCAGCCAAATTATATATTGAAGATATCGTAGATGATTTTGCCGACAATTACATCGTACCTTGCGTTCAGGCACATGCCGTATACGAAGATGAATATCTTCTGGGAACTTCTATGGCTCGTCCTGCAATTGCAAAACGTCTGGTAGAGATTGCACGTAAAGAAAATGCTGTTGCAATCTGCCACGGTGCTACCGGTAAAGGTAACGACCAGATCCGTTTTGAACTTGGTATCACAGCACTTGCTCCGGATATCAAGATCATCGCTCCTTGGAGAATGACAGATCTCTGGACTATGCAGTCACGTGAAGACGAGATTGATTACTGTAAAGCACACGGAATCGACCTTCCATTCGATGCAAAACACAGCTACAGCCGTGACCGTAACTTATGGCATATCAGCCACGAAGGTCTGGAACTTGAGGATCCTTCCAACGAGCCAAACTACGATGACCTTCTTGTAATGTCAACAACTCCGGAAAAAGCTCCGGACAAAGCCGAATATGTCACAATGACATTTGAAAAGGGTATTCCAAAGAGTATCAATGGCGAAGAGATGAAGGTATCTGACATCATCCGCAAATTGAATGAACTTGGCGGAAAGCATGGTATCGGTATCATTGACATTGTTGAAAACCGTGTTGTTGGTATGAAATCACGTGGTGTATATGAGACACCTGGTGGAACAATCCTGTATGCTGCACACCAGCAGTTAGAGGAACTGATCCTTGACCGTGCTACAGCAGAAGTAAAGAAAGAAATGTCTGACAAGCTTGCTCAGCTCGTATACGAAGGAAAATGGTTCACTCCGCTTCGTGAGGCAATCCAGGCTTTCGTTGAAAGCACACAGGAATATGTAACTGGTGAAGTCAAATTCAAACTTTACAAAGGAACCATCACAAAAGCAGGAACAACTTCTCCATATTCTCTGTACAGTGAATCACTTGCAAGCTTTACAACAGGTGATCTTTATGATCATCATGATGCAAGCGGATTCATCAACCTGTTCGGACTTCCTCTGAAAGTTCGTGCAATGAAGCTGCAGAATGTAAATAAAAATCAAAAATAAATACATACTATGCGATTGAATAAAGCAGGGGCGGATAACCGTCCCTGCTTTATATTTAAATACTTTTCAAAACTCTCATCGCATTCCGATACCAGATCTTATCAAGCTGTGACTCCTTTACTCCTTTTTGCTTCAATATTTCCCACAGCTTCTCCATCTCATCCGGATGTCCAATTTCCATTACTTCCATCTCCCCGAAACCGTCAAAATCAGTTCCAATTGCCGGGAAATCACTGCCCCCTTTATTTAACATATGTAATATATGAGCTGTCATATCTTCAATCCTGGATTCTTTCTCTCTTCCAAGGAACGGGCCATACAGATTAAGTCCCGCAATACCACCTGCATCTGCAAGCTGCCAGATCATCTCATCTGTCAGATTTCTCGGATGCTTTGCAATCTCCCTGCAATTAGAATGAGACGCAATCACCGTTCCTTTTGCGATTGCCATTATATCCCGGAATGTTCCATCCGATGCATGGGATACATCTATGATCATTCCCAGTTCTCCCATTCTTTCTATCACTTCTTTTCCAAAAGGTTTTAACCCCTTCCACATTACAGATTTCTTTCTGCTGTTTGGATATCCGATGCAGTTTTCATAATTCCATACCGGTGTCATAAGCCTGATCCCATGTTGATACAGCTCTTCCAGCCGCTCCATATGACCGTTTAAAATTCCCCCTTCTTCCACAGTCATAATCGCAGAGATCCGTCCTGCGAAATCATTCCTGTCTACATCATTCCACGAATATGCCAGTGCCAGATCTTCACTGTACCTCTCCTGCTGCTGCCTTAAATATCGCACCATATCCTGTACATGAACGAATGCCGCATCATATCCTCCTTTCTTCTTATAATCAGCCGCCTTCGTAAAACAGGCAAAAAGCTGCACGACGGTTCCCGCTTTTTTCATAGATGGAATACTGATATGGCAATCATTCTTCATCAAATCTCCCTGGCCATCCAAATCGATCAATTTCCACAAAGTATCACAGTGCATATCAATCATTCTCATGTTGTTTTTATCCCCTTTTGTTTATTCGTTTTATTACACAAATCACATTATGTAAATCATCTGTTATCAGTATACGACATTTTCCATAGTTTTTATCGCTTTAACTGATAGTTTTTTTCTATACATTTCCATATATATAATCTGCGTCTATTGCACATACTGTATATGTCATATCTACAGAACTTGCCGCTCGCAGCTTCTTTCAAACGCCCGGCGCTGCAAAGAACCTGCCACTGACAGTTCTTCACAGATATATAATAATAAAAAGGAGGAACGTGTACTATGTCAGAAATTTCAATACTTGATCTTCAGAACCTGCGTCATTTAATTGGCGGATTTGAAACCAGCCAGTGCAAAATGCAGGACTATGCCTCAGAAGCCAAAGATCCTGAAATCCGCAAGCTGTTTCAGGATGCTGCAGACAGTGCTATGAAGAACCGACAGGATCTGATGAAATTTTTATAGGAGGAACTATCTATGCTGGATGAAAAAACGATGGTAAGCGATGCCCTTGCCGGTGTCAACGGAGAACTTGTACGTTACGGAGAAATGATTTCCCAGACGGAAAACAAAGAATTGAAGCAGAAACTGAAACAGATACGTAATGACTGTGAAATGTCCCAGGAAAAACTTTATCAGATTGCCCGCGAAAAAAGTTATTATGTTCCTGCCGCCAAAGCTACCGATCAGGAAATCTCACATGTAAAAAACATTCTTGCCGGAATTTCCACACATTAGTATCGAATGCACGCGATACAGAGAACTTGCCACTGGCAACTTTTCTTGCATACTTTGGTATCTAAAATGCACGCCGGGACATTTCTTTTGTTCCGGCATGCAACATTTTGTTGCGTTTCTTTTTATTTGTTTATTATACTATACTTTTCTTACCGCGAGTGATATAATTTAATTACTTTAAATATTCATCGGATTTTGTAAGAAAACTGTCAAGTGGCAGCTTTTCCTACATAGCATTTCTTAAAACGATTCATGCCTCTCCTTTCTTATTTTACTTATATATTTTACGTAAGAATGGCTGCACAATAATAATATTTCATTATTTTACACCCTCTATATACGTAAAATAACAAAAGGCAGCGCATCAAATGAATCCCCTTCCGCATATGTCAATGCACACAACAAAAGGCGCACCCGATATTCTTCGGGCAGCGCCTTATTTCTTTTAACATGGACTTCTCTATCTGTAAATATCCTTATGCACTTCTCTCAAATTGTGAATTATACAGTTCTGCATAGAATCCATTTTGTGCTAATAATTCCTCATGATTTCCCTGCTCTACAATATCCCCGTCTTTCATAACAAGGATCACATCCGCATCACGAATCGTAGACAGCCGGTGTGCAATTACGAAACTTGTTCTTCCTTTCATCAGCTGATCCATCGCCTTCTGGATCTGGATCTCGGTTCTTGTATCTACCGAACTTGTCGCCTCATCAAGAATCAGAATCTTCGGATCTGCCAGCATGGCTCTTGCGATCGTAAGGAGCTGTTTCTGTCCCTGTGATACGTTACTTGCTTCTTCATTTAACTCCATCTGATAACCACCCGGAAGCGTCTTTATAAAGCGGTGTGCACGTGCTGCCTTTGCGGCCTCCACAACCTCTTCATGCGTTGCATCCAGTCGTCCATAACGGATATTATCTTCGATGCTTCCCTTGAACAGCCAGGTATCCTGTAATACCATTCCGAACATTTTTCTTAAGTCATCACGGTTAAAGTCGCGGACATCATGTCCATCTACTTTGATCGAACCACTTCCAACATCATAGAAACGCATTAATAATTTGATCATCGTCGTCTTTCCGGCACCGGTCGGTCCTACGATTGCAACCTTCTGTCCTGGTTTTACATCCACACTGAAGTCATTGATGATTGTGTGATCCGGATTATATCCGAAATGTACATGGTCGAAGCTTACGCTTCCTTCCAGTTTATCGATACATACCGGATTCTCTACCGTCTGGTCTTCTTCCTTCTCCTCAAGGAATTCAAACACACGCTCGGAAGCTGCCGCTGTAGACTGTAACATATTGGCCACCTGTGCAACCTGCTGGATCGGCATCGTAAAACTTCTTACATACTGAATAAATGACTGGATATCTCCAACCTGGATCGTACCTTTCATCGCAAGGTAACCGCCGAGGATAACCTCACCGACATATCCGAGATTTCCGACGAACTGCATGATCGGCATCATCATTCCTGACAGGAACTGCGATTTCCATGCCGATGTATACAGAATATCATTGTCACGCTTGAATGTTGCAATTACATCCTCTTCTTTATTAAACGCTTTGATGATATTATGACCGCCATAGATTTCTTCCACCTGTCCGTTTACATGACCCAGATATTCCTGCTGACTCATGAAATATTTCTGTGAACGTTTCACGATCACTGAGATCAGTCCCATTGAAACCGGAAGGATCAGGAGTGCTACCACGGTCATCAGCGGGCTGATACTGAGCATCATGATCAATACACCGATGATCGTTGTCGTCGATGTGATCACCTGCGTCGCACTCTGGTTCAGACTCTGACTTAAGGTATCTACATCGTTGGTAATACGCGATAATACTTCACCATGTGTCTGCTTATCAAAATAGTTCATCGGCAGACGGTTGATCTTCTCAGAGATTTCTTTTCTCAGACGGTACGTCAGCTTCTGTGACACACCCGTCATAATGTACCCCTGTACAAAGGAGAATACCGCACTTGTCAGATACAGGCATAACAGCGTCAGTACGATATGCGCGATCTTGTCAAAATCTATTCCGGATCCTCCGGATACTTTTCTGACCAGTCCTTTAAATATCTCAGTCGTTGCCTTTCCAAGAATCTTCGGTCCTACAATATTGAATATCGTACTTCCGATAGCAAATACGATTACAAAGAATATTCCAATCTTATATGCGCTCAAATATGCCATCAGCTTTTTCATTGTGCCTTTAAAATCTTTTGCCTTTTCATTTGACATCTGTGGTCCACGTCCTCTACCTCTTGGCATATTATTCCACCTCCTTAAGATCTTCTTCTAATTCTTTTTCTGATAACTGTGAAGAAGCAATCTGATAATATGCTTCGCAGTTCTTCAGTAATTCTTTATGTGTACCCTTTCCGACGATCTGACCATCTTCCAGTACAATGATCTGATCTGCATGAAGGATCGTACTGATCCTCTGCGCAACGATCATAACAGTACTTTCCGCTGTCTTCTCCTTCAGCTCTGCACGGAGTGTTGCATCTGTCTTATAATCCAGTGCCGAAAAACTATCATCGAATATATATACATCCGGATGTTTTGCAATTGCTCTTGCAATCGAAAGTCTCTGCTTCTGACCACCGGATACATTGGCTCCTCCCTGTGAGATCGGGCTCTTATATTTTTTCTTCTTCTGATCAATAAATTCTGTTGCCTGTGCGATTGTTGCTGCTTCAATCATCTCAGCTTCACTTCCATCCGGGTTGCCATATAAAATATTCGAAGCAATATCACCGGAGAACAGTACAGCTTTCTGCGGTACATATCCCAGTTTTTCACGCAGTTCATGCTGTGATACATCTCTGACATCTTTTCCGTCGATCGTGATCTTACCATCTGTAACATCATAAAATCTCGGGATCAGGTTTACCAGCGTAGACTTACCACATCCGGTACTTCCGATAAATGCCGTGGTCTTTCCCGGCTCTGCCGTAAAGGAAATATCATGCAGTACATCTTCTTCTGCTCCCGGATAACGGAAGGATACATGATCGAATACGACCTTTCCTTTTCCTTCTTCCGGAATACGTAACGGCTGCTTCGGATCATGGATCATTGTCTCACTTGTCAGTACTTCATCAATACGGCTTGCAGATACTGCTGCTCTTGGAAGCATAACCGAAATCATACAGATCATTAAGAATGCCATGATGATCTGCATTGTATACTGGATAAACGCCATCATATCTCCAACCTGCATTACACCGTCGTTGATACTGTGACCGCCTACCCATACGATCAGCAGCGTAATACTGTTCATTACGAACATCATAAGCGGCATCATAAACGTCATCGCACGGTTTACGAAAAGGTTTGTCTTCGTCAGTGCTTTGTTCGCATCATCAAACCGCTCTTCCTCATGCTTTTGTGTGCCGAATGCACGGATAACCGAAAGTCCTGTTAAGATTTCACGACTAACAAGATTCAGTCTGTCGACCTGATTCTGGATCAGTTTGAACTTCGGCATAACTACAAAGAATAAAAATCCTACGATGACTACAATGATTGCAACCGCAAGTCCGATGATCCATGACATGCTGACATTCGTGTGGAAGACCTTCCAGATTCCTCCGATTGCCATAATTGGTGCATACAGAACCATTCGAAGGATCATCACAATCAACAGCTGGATCTGCTGGATATCATTCGTACTTCTTGTGATCAGTGATGCCGTAGAGAATTTGTCAAACTCTGCATTGGAAAATCCGACAACCTTACGGAATACATTCTCACGAAGTCCGCGTCCGACACCGGCTCCGACACGAGATGCTAATAGTCCGACCATAATACTTGCCGCCATTCCAAGGAATGCAAGTGCCAGCATCTTGGCCCCTGTGTGTAAGATATAACTGGTTTCGATCTGATCGGTATCGATTCCTACATGTGTGTAAGCATCTTTGATATAGGTGGAGGCTGCCTGTTCAATGATTGAATCCTGCATGGAATTCATCTGTTTATTCATCTGTTTGATCAGCGCGTCTCTGCCTTCTGCTCCCATGAAGTTCAACATATCATAGATATCCATCTTGTCAAAATCCGGAACTTCTGACATCTGCGCTGCTGCCTTCTTTTGTGCTTCCTGCATCTGAGTCTGTACCTGTTGTGCCGCTGCCTGCATCTGGGCCTGCACCTGGGCCTTCGCCTCCGGTGTCTGGGCCGCCGCCAGTGCATCTGCAAACTGTGCATTAATCTTATCTTCTGCCTCTTTCTGTGCTTTTTCCATCTGCGCCTTGGCCTCAGCCTGTTTTGCTTCAACCTGTTTTTTCATATTTGTACGCATCTGGTCTTCGATTCTTTGTGTCATGTCACTGCCGGAGTCAAATCCTGCCGCCAGAAGCATCGGCTTTCCGAGGATATCAGAGAGCTTCTCCATCTTTTTATCATCTTCTTTTACAGAAGATTTTAATTCCATAACGGTTCCCTTATAGTCGTATTTCTTCGTTGATTTCGTATAAGCATTCTTTACAAGCTCCTGCTTATCCGACGGAACCAGAAGTAACAAATGGTTCAGATCTTTTTTAGAAATCGTATCCGGTACGGTCTCATCGATACCACCCTGCTGGATACCGACATTCACAATATCCGAGGTATATGTCGGCAATGACAGGTCACAATATGCCTGCACGACAAGTATACAGATAATCGCTACAACCGCACCTGCATACGGTTTCAGAAATTTTAATAATTTTCCCATATCTTTTATGCCTTTCCTTTCTGTCCTATTTATATCAAAACAGTTCCTACATATGTTTCATAGAAGGATGTGTTTTTTCCATAATGGTCTGCATATCCACTCCTTTGAAATCCTTAGACTCCAGAAGATTATTCTTCATCTCTGCAAGCAGACGCTTCATCAGAAGTACCTCTTCTCTTGATATCCCCTGATAGATTATTTCTTCCATCTCTGTAAGGACACGGCGTATTCCATCTATACATTCTTCCCCTTTCGGAGCAAGCTGTATCCTTGTAATCCTCTGATCCTTCTCATCCGTCTTACGGCTTACATAACCTTTTTCTTCCATCTTGCGAAGTGCGACTGTCATAGACGGTGGAGTAATCCCAACTCTTTGTGCGAGCTGTCTCTGTGACTGTTCTCCCCAGCATTTCAGTGAAAATAATATTCCTGCCTGACTCGGCTTGATGTCCAGTTCTTCCATTCTTTTCATTCCCTGATATTTCATGAACTGCATCAATTGAAATATCGAAAAGAACACAGATGATTCCATCTCTTTGTGCATATTATTTCTCCTCTCCCAATTAATTAGATGTCTAACGATTATATTAGTCATTTTCACCAGCAATGTCAATGTTTTTATATTTATTTAATAATCATTCCGTCATTTTAACAAATATTTAATTAGTTATATAACTAAAAAAGAATCTCCGGAACAACTTTTGTCCCTGAAGATTCTTCTGCCCTTTGATTATAACTTTTCTGAATCAAGTACAATGGTAAACGGACCGTCATTTACAAGACTTACTTTCATATCTGCGCCAAATTTTCCCCGTTCAACTACCGTTACTTGTTCCTTACACCTACTGATGATATATTCATACATCTTCTCCGCCATATCCGGTTTCCCTGCTTCTATAAAACTTGGCCGGTTTCCCTTCTTACAGTTCGCATACAGAGTAAACTGAGAAATCAGAAGCAACTCTCCTCCTACCTGATCCAGCGAAAGATTCGTCTTTCCATTCTCATCTTCAAAAATGCGAAGTCCTAACATCTTCTTTAACATCTTATCTGCTGTGTCTTTTGTATCCGAATCCGCAACTCCGATCAGGACCATGAATCCTTTCCCGATCTTGCCAATCACTTCACCATCTACTTTTACACTACTTTCTGTTACTCTTTGAATTACAAAACGCATCTGATTTTCTCCCTTTTATCTCTTTTTCTTTTCAGGAACCTGTGCCAGGATAATTGCAGCAAACATCAATATACATCCCGACATTTCCCTTATTGACAGTCTTTCTCCCAGCACAATCCAGCCGGCCAGTACAGAAAAACACGACTCCAGACTTAAAAGCAGTGATGCCACCGCCGGATTTACATTTTTCTGTCCCAGTATCTGTAGTGTATAAGCAACTCCACAAGATAATACCCCGGCATATAAAATTGGCATCCATGCAGTCATTACAGCTGTTATCTTTGGTGCCTCCAATGCAAACATAAATGGCACGGACAAAATTCCGCAGACAAAGAATTGTATACACGACATCTTCACACCATCTACCTTAGGTGCAAAATGATCGATTACCAGGATATGTACCGCAAATACAAGTGCGCATAAAAATACCAGAATATCTCCTTTGCCAACAGAAAACGACTCTGTAATACACAGGAAATAAAGTCCCGCAACCGCCAGCACTACTGCCAGCCATATCTTCCAGCCTATCTTTTTATGAAGAAAAATTCCCATCACCGGAACGATCACGATATAAAAAGCGGTGATAAATCCGGCCTTTCCCGCTGTCGTATATTTAATACCGATCTGCTGAAGACTGCTTGCCGCAAACAGTAACACACCACAGGCCAATCCGCCCGTGAGCAGATCCTTTTTCGTGCCTGTATCTTTCGATCTTCCATTTAATTTCTGCAAGATCCAGATACATGGCAAAAGTGCCGCTCCTCCAATCAGGCTTCTGACTCCATTAAATGTAAACGGTTCCAGATAATCCATACCCACACTCTGTGCTACAAATGCTGTTCCCCAGATAAAAGCTGTAAGAAGCAGCATTAAACCATTCTTAATCCTCATATCATTCACACTCTCCATATATACATATCCTAAATATATTTACATGCATTCTTTCCTTCACTATTTTTTATACTGCTGTTTATTATACGATACATTCCGGTGATTTGCAAAGAATCTGTTCTACTTTTTATAATGATATTAATACCAGAATCCCACTTGACTTTTGTATCAAACAACGGGATACTAATAGATAAGAAAAGGAGGACTTCACTATGTTATCAGAACGAATCTTAAAGCTTCCGGGCTTTCTTTATCAGATCGGGAACAATTATTATTATCTTGGAAAATGGATCTGCAAGGAATGCACCGACCAGGCTGCCACTGATTGTGTCACCATGTATCAGATGTGCCGCGCCGGAAAAGAAGAACCTGAAACAAATACTTATTTTCAAAAGCTCCGTGCTTACAGTGATTTCGCATTAGAAGTACCGTATAATCCTTCTAAAATTGCTGCAGATATGAAAGCGATTTTGGACTCTCTTTCTGATGAACAGCTTCACAATCTCACGGAACAGATTGATCATCTTGAAGAAGATATTACCCGTTATTGCGGCTAATTTCTTCTTTTCAACCGACTGCTTGTGTTCTTTTTTGCAATATAGTGGTACAAAAATAAGAGGAGCATTTCCATACACACGGAAACGCTCCTCTTATTTTTGTTCACAGTCAATCCGGCAAATCACTAAATAGTAACTTTGCCTGTTGTCTCTTCATTTATTACATAATAAGCTGCAGCTTCTTCTGGTTTCAGATATACATTCAGAGTTTTGATTTCTTCCACACTCTTACCATACTCTTTTGTCCATACTTCATGCACTTTTTTTGTAATCTCTTCTGTGCTGATCTCTTTACCCATATACTGAAGATAAAAGCTTGTCTTTGCTTCTTTCTTCACGTCTTCTGCCTCTTTCAATACACCTGCTCTTGTCTCGATTGCCTTAGTTGTGTCTTTTGCAGTTGCGATTGCTGCCGGTCTTGAGTTGTTTCTTCTATTTTTTTTCATATTGATAACCTCCTCAATCTACAAATAGAACATTACCTTCTCTATTATAAAGCATTTGCGAAAAAAGTCAAAAGATATCCGTTTTTATTCGTCCCCGCGTCCATATTGGTTAATTGTCAGATCCTTTACCACTTCCCCTGCAAGAATCAGTCCTGCAACCGACGGAACAAATGCAATGCTTCCCGGGATGTCTCTTCTTTCGGTACATTTTCTGTCCGTTCCCGGAGGACATACACAGTGCTGTCTGCAGCTGATACTCATATCTTCCAGCGGACGTACCGGCTTTTCTTCTGAATATACAACTTTCAGTTTCTTTACGCCACGTGCCTTTAATTCTCTTCGCATAACCTTTGCAAGCGGACACATCTTCGTCTTATAGATATCTGCCACCTGAAATGCCGATGCATCCAGTTTATTACCGGCTCCCATACAACTGATAACCGGAATTTCTGCGGCTTTTGCACGCATAATGATCTCAATCTTTGCCGTTACCGTATCTACTGCATCTACCACGTAAGAGTATTCTTCAAACGGGAATTCATGTGCATTCTCAGGAAGATAAAAGCATTTCCTTACTTCTACATCTGCGTCCGGATTAATCTCAAGGATTCTTTCTTTCATCACATCTACTTTATATTTTCCAACCGTCTTCCTTGTTGCAATAATCTGACGGTTAATATTCGTCAGACATACTTTGTCATCATCTACCAATACAAACGAACCGACACCACTTCTTGCAAGTGCTTCTACAACATATCCACCAACACCGCCGATTCCAAAAACTGCAACCTTTGCATTCGAAAGTCTGTCCATATTATCAGCTCCTAAAAGAAGCTGCGTTCTGGAAAACTGATTTAACATAGCTTTTCCTCCACTCATACTTTATATTTTTTTCTGTCCGTATTCTTGACTTATCATTCACTCTTCGCACCGTTTCACAGCGCAATCCCTATTATAGTAGTAGGATATATAGTAAGTCAACTTATTTCTTATATCTTCTTATATGAATTCTTCTGACGATGGTCTCTTTCGATGCACAGATCTTATCTGCCAGACATACCAGCCAGGCTTCTTTACACATTGGTGGAACGATATTAAGAGGAAACATATGCCGCGAAATGATGTTTTCTTCCCATCTGGTCAGTTCAAAATCATTTTTTGCATTTTGAAGCGCACGTCCTGCATGGATAAAACCGTGAAATCTGTGTCCCGCATTTTTTTCATGCCAGTCATACAAAAAATAATCATGCAAGAGCGCACCTCTGATCAGCTCTTTTCTATTTACATTTAGGGAAAATCTTTCTGCAAGCTCCACACTTGTGTACGCTACACTGATACAATGCTTATACACGGATATATCACTGTGCTGCATATATCTCTGTGTATATTTCATACGCCCCTGTTCATCCAGTTCTTTCAGTATTTCTTTGATGTCTTCCAGAATCCGGTCCTCATCATTCATACAGTCAGCCCCTTACTCTCCATATAATTATTCTTCGAACGCCTGTCTGATACTGTCATAATGAAGAAAAATTCCTTCATCAGCATATCTCTTAATCTCATTCAAATCCGCAATCGCAAAGCCAGACACTTCTTCTTCCTGTGTCTTTACATCTGATTCATCAAACTCCAGCACAAATTTATAAATATCCACAAAATAATTATTTTTCTCTTCCGGATTCACTCTCTTATAAGAAAATGCATATCCTCCTTCTGCATTCGTTACATCAATTCCCGTCTCTTCTTTAATCTCACGGATCACTGCATCTTTCGAATCTTCTCCGGCGCGTACACCGCCTCCAGGCACTTCCCACCATCCTGCTGCCCATTCTTTATCCATTCTCCTTCGGGTGATCAGATATTTTCCATCCGGTCTCATTAATACTCCAAGAACCGTCAGGTGGAATTCCCCCGGCTTCATATTCCAGTCATTATGTTTCATTGTACGTCCTGTACGTTCCTTGTTCTCATCGTAAATATCCCATAATTCCATCTTTTTATTATTTCTCCTTCTTACGAACACATGGCGATATAAAACAAGTGGAAAACCAGTATTCCCGACTCCCCACTTTTTAATGTCTTAATATTCCTCGTTCACAATCATCTTTTCAAATTCTTTTTTTATAAAATCGCAGGTTGGCTTTGTCCACTGAGTTCCTTCCAGTCCCTTCTCAGACTTGATAAGCTGCAGTGAAAATAACAACGCCTCCAAAATCTCCTTATGTTCCAGATTCTGAAGATTTGCAACAACATATTCCTTTGCCTCTTTCGGCTGTATACCGGCTTTTTTACTCAACATCCTGCTGAACTGTTCGAATGTAATAATCTTCTTTCCATATTCCCAGAAATGATTTTCATACTTTTTATACTTCTGTACATATTCCTGAATGATTTCCAGCGATTCGGAATCCAATGTATAGCCATATTTTCCGGCAATCTTTTCCAGTTCTTTCCACCAGGAAACATCTACAGCCGAATAATCCATGCTAATCCGGAAGCAGCCTCCGGTCTTGTGAATTGCTTTTTGAAATTCATCTTCCCAAGTTGGACATACCAGCATCTTCTCTCCATTTACAATTCCACCTTGTATTATCTTTTCTTTCATCCTCCATGTCCTCCTTACGATAGATTCGTCATATCCTCAGCTCAAATCACTATGAATATTATAACATTATTTTTATCCGATTGCAAAGCCGAAGTATTTACCCAGAGCACGTCACCGACAGCTTCTTTCGAACGCATGCCGATTTATATTATGGTCGATATCTAAAATTTATTTTTATAACACAAAAAGAGCGAAAATCCTTATAAATTAAGGCTTTTCCGCTCTTTCATAGGAGCAGGGGATGAGAGAATCGAACTCCCGCCAAAGGTTTTGGAGACCCCTATCATACCACTTGACCAATCCCCTATATTCTATTTTGTTGTACATCATCGCTGAGCACTCATTATTTATACCATATTAATCATACATCTGTCAACAAAATTTTTCAATTTTTTTATTTTTTTGCAAAATTTCTGTTTTTTCGTATCTACAGAACCAGTCACTGGCAGCTTCTTTCTTATAAATACATAGCAAAAGAAGACCTCCCGGCTCTCTTTCTTGAGCCGGAAGGTCTTCTTTCCTCTATACATTTGCTTTCGCAACATTTCCAATATTCATTTTTCGAAATACACCAAGTAATACTTTTCCGATTGCCAGAACCAAAATTGCTGCTGCAATCGCCTCTGGAATTCCGGATGCTGTAACAGTTCCCATTACCAGTCCCCATACGGCACTGACTGCCACATCTTTTGCTTCTGCATACTGTTTTGCAAAAAGAATATAGATACTTCCCATTACAGTGATAGTATTAACCATTGCTCCTGCAAATCCCACGATTGGAAGTGCGATGATACTATTTACTTTCAGTTTTGAAAAAAGAATCCAAAGCCATCCTGCTGCCACACCAATTAATATCCTGCATCCTACTGAAATCCAGACTGCTTTTATTGCCCCTGGTATTCCTGTAGTACTCATAAACGGCGAGAACGCAAATGATAAAAGTGTCGGTGCCATCGTGTTACTGATCAGTGAACAGATGCCAAATACACCGCCCAGGATTGCGCCTGCTGCAGGTCCTAACAAAATTGCTCCAAGAATTACCGGAATATGTACAGTTGTTGCCTTAATGATCGGAAGCTGTATCATTCCAAGCGGTGTGTTCGCCAGAACGATTACGATCGCTGCCATAAGTGCAACACTGACCATCCAACTAGTGTCATGTTTCTTTGTCTTCATATTTAATTTTCCTCCTTGTTATCATTCCCGGTGACCGGGATACAATACAATTACGAGTCTGATTATAGCATTCCGGGAACTGCCAAACAAGTATAAAAATCCATACAATCTGCTTATTTTTCACAGTTATTACTATGATTCGTCTTTTCCTGCGGGTTCTATGTATTTTTATTACTATTGCTTGCAAGAATGAAGAAAAAGCGATATAGTGATTATAATTGTATTATTTTATTTGAACATTGAAATGAGGATGAATACTTATGTTAAAAGGAAAACATGTCCTGCTTGGCGTGACCGGAGGTATTGCTTCTTATAAAATTGCAACACTTACAAGTCTTCTGGTAAAAGCAGGCGCTGACGTTCATGTCATCATGACTAAGAACGCCACCAATTTTATCAATCCAATTACTTTTGAGACTCTGACAGGACATAAATGTATCACAGATACATTTGACCGAAATTTTGAATTTAAAGTAGAGCACGTTGCACTTGCCCAACTTGCAGACATTGTCATGATCGCACCGGCAACTGCTAATGTCATGGCAAAGCTTGCGCATGGTCTCGCCGATGATATGCTGACAACTACCGTTCTTGCAAGCCGTGCACCAAAGATCATTGCACCAGCCATGAATACCGCAATGTATGAGAATCCTGTCACACAGGATAATATTGAATTGCTGAAGCATTATGGCATGGAGGTGATCACTCCTGCCAGCGGACACCTGGCATGCGGTGACAGCGGAGCCGGAAAGATGCCGGAACCCGAGACCTTATTCCAGTACATATGCAAAACCATTGCACATGAAAAGGATATGGCCGGTATGAAAGTACTTGTCACAGCCGGACCGACACAGGAAGCCATTGATCCAGTCCGTTATATCACAAACCATTCATCCGGTAAAATGGGTTACAGCATTGCAAAAGCCTGCATGCTCCGCGGCGCTGATGTCACACTGGTAACCGGGCGTACCGCTCTTGATGCACCGCTTTTTGTTAACACCGTTCCTATCATATCAGCCAAAGATATGTATGAGGAAGTAACTTCCAGGAGTCATGACATGGACATCATAATCAAGGCTGCTGCCGTTGCAGACTACAGGCCTTGTAATGTTGCAGATGAAAAGATCAAAAAGAAAGATGGAGATGTCATGTCTATTCCATTGGAACGTACTGATGACATCTTAAAGTATCTCGGCGAGCACAAGGAACCCCATCAGTTCTTATGTGGTTTTTCTATGGAAACACAAAATATGCTGGAAAATTCCAAGAAAAAACTTATGAAAAAGAATCTGGATATGATCGTTGCCAACAATCTGAAGGAACAAGGTGCCGGATTTGAAACCGATACAAATATTGTTACGATGATCACGCAAAATGAAGTATTTGAACTGGAACTGATGAGCAAAGAAGAGGTCGCTTTCCATCTGCTCGATAAAATATTAGAACTTAGAAAATAAAAGTGAAAATATAATATAAGAAAGAAATTTCGTGAATTTACAGGAGGATATACGAAATGGATGCTAATTTATCAATGGAACAGATCCGTATGGATGTAAAGAATGTAACTGCTCTGAATCAAGAAGGATATGACATGGACGTCATCTCCCACAAACTTGATCTTTCAAAGGACTATGTACAGACAATTCTTACCTGTGCACAGGGATTTACAGAAGATGACACAATGGCTGTTGCTGTTCTCGTCGAAGCAAGTTTATAATTCCTATATTGACAAAAAATGTTACCGGCATGTCTGGTAACATTTTTTCTGCATTCTTCAAAATGCAAGTATTGTATCATATTGCAATATCATATTACAAGAAATTCTCATTCAGTACTTCTATAATTGATACTTGCAACCATTATTAAAAAAGAAAGGTGTTACGACAATTCTCCGTAACAGACAGGTTTTATAAATCATGAAGAAAAAATGGTGGCATGACAAAGTTGCCTATCAAATTTATCCAAAAAGCTTTTTGGATACAAACGGAGACGGAATCGGCGATCTTGGCGGAATCATCTCCAAATTAGATTATTTAAAAGAACTGGGAATTGATATCATCTGGCTCTCTCCAATCTACAAATCCCCTTTTGTAGACCAGGGATACGACATTTCCGATTATTATGCAATTGCAGAAGAATTCGGTACAATGGAACAATTCGAAGAACTGCTTGCAGAAGCAAAGAAAAGAGATATGTACATCATTATGGATCTGGTTATCAACCACTGTTCTGATCAACACGAATGGTTCCAGAAAGCACTGGCAGATCCGGAAGGCGAATATGCCGATTATTTTTATTTCCGCAAGGGAAAGAATGGAAATCCACCAAGCAATTACCGTTCTTACTTCGGCGGAAGCTGCTGGGAGCCGGTTCCGGGAACGGATCTGTACTACCTTCATATGTTCGCCAAAGAGCAGCCGGATCTTAACTGGGAGAATCCGGTAGTCAGAAAGAAGCTTTATGAAATGGTGAACTGGTGGCTTGAAAAGGGTCTCGCCGGATTCCGTATTGACGCGATCATCAATATAAAGAAAGACCTGACTTTTTCAGATCTTGATCCGGACGGACCGGATGGGCTTGCAAACTGCTGGAGGATGGTAGAAAACGTAAATGGTGTCGGCATTTTTCTCGAGGACTTAAAGAAACATACTTTCCAGAAATACGATGCCTTTACTGTCGGTGAAGTGTTCAACATGAAAGAAGGCGAACTTGCAGACTTCATCGGTGAAAATGGTCATTTTTCCACAATCTTTGACTTCAGTGCTCACATGCTCAGTGAAGGGGAACACGGATGGTACGATGCCCCACCCGTAGACTTTAAAGAATGGCGGAAAGCCATCTCTGACTCCCAGCTCAGAGTGCAAACTTGCGGACTGGAAGCCAATATCATTGAAAATCATGATGAACCAAGAGGTGTATCCCGCTTCTTACCAGATTATGCGCAGAATCCTGCCGGAACCAAAATGCTCGGGACCGTCAGTATCCTTCTCCGCGGCATCCCATTCATCTATCAGGGACAGGAAATCGGTATGCAAAATGCGGTATGGAACAGTGTCGAAGAATATAATGACATCAATACTATTGATCAATATCATACTGCAAGGAATGCCGGTCTTACCGATAAAGAAGCACTTAAGGCTTGCAGCAAACTAAGCCGCGATAATGCCAGAACCCCCGTACAGTGGAATGATCAGGAAAATGCCGGATTTACCGCAGGAACTCCTTGGCTGAAAGTAAATGACAATTATAAAGAGATCAATATGGCTGATCAGGATCAAGATCCAGACTCTATATTAAATTATTACCGGAGACTGATTGCGCTTCGAAAATCTCCAACATACAAAGAAGTCTTTACTTATGGTAAATTTCTCCCTGCTTATCAGGACACAGAGGATGTCATGGCCTATTACCGGAAAGATGAACATACACGTATACTGGTCGCCGCTAATTTTGGAAAAGAATCTGTCGAACTTCCGTTAGATTATCCGGTGAAACAGGTTCTTCTTTCTAATCAGCACAAGCAGCATAATTATAATACCAAATCCCATCTTTCACTTGAAAGCTGCGAAGTAATCGTATTCGAATTATAAGTTCAAAAACCCCCGGCACATTTTATATCTTGTGTCGGGGGTTTCTTTTACTATTCCTCTTCCGGATAAGTAAACTTCCATGACTTTCTGAATTCCGTCATCATATCCATAACATCTTTTGTATACTCAAAATGCATGCATTCTTCGTCTCCTGCTATCGCTTTTTCCATATCCGCAAGTTCATAAGCAAGCGCATCGGCATTCTCCCCGGCTCTTACGACTTCTGTATCACCGGTTTCTACGTATGTAATTCTTGCCTCCCATGCTCTTGGATACTCCATAATCTCAATATATCCCTTTTCACAGGAGATCATTCCTTTCTTTGGCTGTTTGGAATGAAGCGACAACATGACCGTTGCCATCTGTCCTTCTGGGTTCATGAGCAGAAGTCCCGCCTGTTCATCTACTCCGGTCGGTGCTGCTTTGACCTGAGACAGTAACTGATCCGGCTTGGAATCCATAAACCAACGAATGAATGAAAGCGCATATACCCCGATGTCCAGCATTGCACCACCGGCAAGATTACGGTTAAAGAAGCGGTTATTCATATCATATTCTTTGAAGCTTCCAAAATTCATCGTGATAAGATTTACTTTTCCCAATACACCGGTCTCCAGAAGTTCTTTTAATTTTTTATAGATTGGCATATGATAAATTGTCATTGCTTCTCCGATGATGACATGTTTCTCTTCTGCCAGTGCTGCCATCTCATTCAATTCGTCACTGTTAAGTGTGATCGACTTTTCTACCAGAATATGTTTGCCATTCTCAATTGCCTGTCTCATGAATTTCTTATGTGTATTATGAGGAGTTGTGATATAGATAACATCTACTTCCGGATCTGTAAACATCTCATTGTAATCTGTATATACTTTACCGATGCCATACTTTTCACTAAATGCAACTGCTTTTTCATAGGTTCTGTTACCGACGGCATATATATTCTTTCCATTCTTCTTTAATGCGACGGCCATCTCATTTGCGATAACTCCTGTACCAAGTACTGCCCAGTTAATATCTTTCATATTTTGATTCCTCCATATATCTGCTTGTTTTTTCCATTACATCTTTCAAGATATCCAGATTGTCTCTGACACTTTTGGTCTCCAGTGAATGATTTGCACCTTCGTATATGTGTATCTTTACATTCTGTTTTTCCGAAAGGTCTGCTACTTTCTTTACATCACTCCACGGATCACTGTTTCCGATAAAAGCAACTGCCGCTTCATGTCCAAATGCATAGGTCTCTTTTAATGGTGTATACAAAATATGCCGGCATGGTATCCGTTGTGCCTCAGCATATGCTGAAGCAATGATTGTTCCGATGCTTTTCGAAATAAATAAAATCTGTTCGTACTGGTCAAATGCAATTTCTTTCAGACTGTTCTCCGCCTGTATATACAAAGAGTCAAATGCCTGCCGCATCTTCTCTTCATTTCCTCTTAGGTTCTTTCCATCATATGTGTAATTCAATGTTACAATCTTCTCATACCCATATTCCTGCACCAGTTTTCTGGAATAATACAATAATGGTTTATCACAATGATAACCTATTCCCGGAAAAAATACTGCCAGTTTCATTCATTCTTTCCTCCTTATTGTCGTCTGAAAATATCATAACATATATTCTCAAATCTGGTGAATATAAAATAAAGAGAAGGAATAGAATTTCTTCCCTTCTCTTTATTTTTACTCTTTCCAGTATTTATTCACCTTTTACTTTTACTGCAGCTTCCGGATCTTCCGCTCTGATAACTTCCGCCATTTTCTTTAGCATTTCCATATCCGGTATTTCCACATCTTTCAGCTCGTAGACCCTTCCCAATCGTTCATACGTCTCTAACCCTAGTCTGTGATATGGAAGTAATTCAATATCTTTGATGTGTTTCAAATTACTTAGAAACTTTATTGTGTCCTTCATATTGTTTTCGTTCATATTAACTGTCGGGATCACCGGAATCCGGATATGGATATCTTCGGCAAATTCTGCGTCTACCTTCACCAGATTTTCTTTTATTCTTTTATTCGACACTGCAGCCGTATAACGATTCCTGTTCCGTCCGGGCAATGATCTCATCCTGTACATCCTTCCCAAGTTCCGTAAAATATGCCGTATACCCTGCCACACGGATGAGAAGTCCTCTGTATTCTTCCGGTCTTTCCTATGCGGCAAGCAAGGTCTCTCTGTCGATTACATTAAACCGTACATGGAAAATTCCAAGGCTGCACATACTCTTAAGAAGTGCCATCATCTGCATGATACCATTTTCACTGTTTAACATCTCCGGTTCAATCTTCATATTCAGGAGGGTTCCCTGCACGAATCTGTCATGCGGCAGATGTGATACGGATTTTAATACTGCACCCGGACCTTCGGTATCTGTTCTTCCATTCGGACTCACTCCATCCGCTAACGGCTTCCATGCATGTCTTCCGGACGGTAACGCTCCTACCTCCAGACCGAATGGTGTGTTACCTGATACCGGTAATATTCCCGGTGTCATCGTTCAAAATTTACTTCTATAGCTTTCTATTTCATTCGAAATAAACGTAAACATTTCTCCTGCTATCTCATTCGTTGCTTCATTATCATTCCCGAACACCCCACGATCAATTCCTGATCCCAGATCTTTACCGTTTTCTCTCTGCATTGTCTGCGGAACGCCTTTGCTTTTCTGATACAAAGCGGCTCTCCGGCTGTTTCTTTAAAGCTTTCTGTCATAATTTTTGCATTTTCCAGATCCATCTCCGGTCTTGTATTCACTACCCTGTCTTTGATGAGCCGGATACGTTCCATGTATCTTTGTTCACTTTTTTCTTTCTTATCATCTTTCATAGTTTCTCTCCTTTTCTTGTGCAAAACAAAATGGATTATTAAAATCATTACTTTTGCAATAATTTTAACAATCCATTCTCCGTAAAACCATGAATTTGTTAACGTTTCATATGAAAATCTTAACATTTTCCATATTCTCCAGGTGTAATTCCTTCGTATTTCCGGAAACACTGGATAAAATAGCTGGAATCACTGAATCCGGCCGCATATGCTACTTCTGTCACTGACATCTCCGTCCCCATCAGAAGCTCCTTACTCTTCTCTATTCAGTATTCCATCAGATACTAATTCGGTGTTGTACGTACCATACTCTGAAAGCATCTGCAACATTCACCTACACTGACCGATGCCGCTTCTGCAATATTCTTCAGGTGAATCTCTTCCATTTTTTATCTGTCTTATCTCTTAATCTATTCTATATATTTTGTCTATGCTATGCATTATGCTCCGGCTTTCCAGGCTTATTGTAGCATATCTTTTCTTCTTTCTGTATATACTACTTATATGCTTTCCCACTTGTCTGCTTTATCACAGTATATTTTTTGCATAAAATTTCCACAAGAATTTCATTTTATATGTCGTAAATTGCATATTTTTCCATAATTTCTCATTAATTTGCAAGAGCCCATTGACGAAACGTCAAATTCTGTTAAAATATTATAATATCGAGTGGTATATATGAAGATGGAGGATGGTATAGTGGTAGCATATGAAGAATTATCCAAAGAAGAATTATTGCAACTGAAGAGTGAACTGGAAGCTCAATTCGATGAAGTGAAAGCTAAGAATCTGAAGTTGGACATGTCCAGAGGTAAACCGTCTACAGAACAGCTGAACCTTTCCATGGATATGATGGATGTATTAAAAAGCGACTCTGATCTGGTATGTGAAGAAGGCGTCGACTGCCGTAACTACGGTGTTCTGGATGGTATTGCAGAAGCAAAACAGTTGCTTGCAGATATGATGGAAGTACCGAAAGACAATATCGTTATCTTCGGTAACTCCAGCCTGAACGTTATGTATGATACAATCGCACGCAGTATGACTCACGGTGTTATGGGAAGTACTCCATGGGCAAAGCTTGATAAAGTAAAATTCTTATGTCCGGTTCCTGGATATGACAGACATTTTGCAATTACAGAATATTTTGGAATTGAAATGATCAATGTTCCAATGACACCAACCGGCCCGGATATGGATATGGTTGAAGAACTGGTAAGTACAGATCCTGCAATCAAAGGTATCTGGTGTGTTCCTAAATATTCGAATCCGCAGGGTATTACTTATTCGGATGAAACCGTTCATCGTTTTGCAAAACTGAATCCTGCAGCAGAAGATTTCCGTATCTTCTGGGATAATGCCTACGGTATTCATCATTTATATGAAGATAAACAAGACTATCTGATTGAGATCTTAATGGAATGCAAGAAAGAAGGACATCCTGATATGGTTTATAAGTTCTCTTCTACTTCCAAGATCAGTTTCCCTGGTTCCGGTATTGCTGCAATTGCTGCATCTGATGCCAACCTTGCAGATATCAGAAAGCAGATGCGTATTCAGACGATCGGCCACGACAAACTGAACCAGTTAAGACATGCAAGATATTTTGGAAATATTCACGGAATGGTTCAGCATATGAAGAAACATGCAGACATCCTTCGTCCAAAATTCGACATTGTCTTAAAGACACTGGATAAAGAACTCGGCGGACTTGGAATCGGTTCATGGCTGGCTCCGCGTGGCGGATATTTCATCTCTTTTGATTCTATGGATGGATGTGCAAAAGCAATCGTTGCAAAAGCTAAAGAAGCCGGACTTATCATGACTGGTGCAGGTGCAACTTTCCCTTACGGAAAAGATCCAAAAGACAGTAATATCCGTATTGCACCGTCTTATCCAACCGTAGAAGAACTTAAGGTAGCCACCAAAATCTTCGTTTTAAGCGTAAAACTTGTAAGTATTGATAAATTACTGCAAAGCAAATAAAAATAAGCTCAAATCGCCATCTAAGACGCAGCAGGGGCATGATCATTACAGATCATGCCCCATTTTTATATCTCTATATACATTTATTACGTCTTATCTTTATCGAACCGACTGATTACTATTACTCCATATATTTCTTCTTCAGTTCATCAACTTTAGCTCTGTAAGCTTCTTCCTGTTTTTTCTGAGACAGTTCTGCACGGATCTGGTCTTTTACTTCTTCCAGACTTGATTCTCCTGCTTCTTTCTTGTCCTCAACTTTGATCAGGTGATATCCAAACTGTGTCTTTACCGGACCTACAACATGTCCAACCTCTGCAGCAAATGCGGCATCTTCGAACTCTTTTACCATCTGTCCTCTTCCGAATTCTCCAAGGTCTCCCCCGTTTGCTCCCGACGGACATGTAGAAGATTCTTTTGCTACATCCTCAAATACCTTTTCTCCGCTTGTGATTGCATTCAGAAGCTCTGTACATTTCTCTTCATTATCTACTAAGATATGTTTTGCATGTACAGATGCACCCTTCGAATATTTCGATTTATTTGCTTCATAATATTCTTTGATTTCATCATCTGTTACGTTTACTGTTGCAAAAAGCTTTCTCATAGCCATCTGTGCAAGGATATCTTTTCTTGCATTTTCCATAACATTCTTGAATTCTTCTGTCTCGTCAATTTTCTCTTCTTCGCCGTATTTTGCAAATGCGTATACTGCGATCAGCTGTTCTTCACACTGCTTACGAAAATCCGGATGAGCCGCATATGCCTGCTGTTCTCTTGGAAGGCTGTGGATGAATGCCTCTACTTCTGCTTCTGTGATCTGATGTCCACCAACTGTGGCGATTATTTTCTGTTCCATAATGTACTCCTTTTCTATTCAACAATGGTTCAATTGTATCATCTATACTTCCTGTGGTCAAAAGATATTTGGTATTTTATATATTTTTTATTCTTTATACCTTTCATGCATTAAACAAAAAAACAACCAACATACCGTTGATTGCTTCTTATTTTTCATATACCTTCAAAACTGCATACAAGAAATATTTTCTTCATCCTACCTATCACCTTGCTTGGTCATGCCCTCGACCGATTAGTATCAGTCAG